>Ga0209517_10006481_pt1 | contig 14455 bp, 11 predicted proteins | sample PeaSoiMetSII2010_FD_187695 | JGI IMG/M metagenome (GOLD analysis project Ga0209517, IMG submission 187695) | Peat soil microbial communities from Weissenstadt, Germany - SII-2010 (SPAdes) (version 2) | ecosystem: Environmental > Terrestrial > Soil > Wetlands > Peat | place: Germany... | reverse complement strand
GGTTCGTCGCGCCCCACGCGATCCGTTCATTGTGTCCGATAATCACTCCCGGAACGCCGGGCAGCGCCACTCCAATTACGTTGAGCCCCGGCGCATGCAGCCGCACCATGTACCAGGTGGACGGAACCGCAAATTCAAGATGGGGATCGCTCGCCAGGATCGGCTTGCCCGTAGCGCTGTGTGCGCCGGACACCACCCACGCATTGGACCCCGGCTGTACTTCCTGGCCCGTTCGCGTGGGAAACAGCAAATCGATCTTCGCCCGATCGCCCCGTTCGAGCATGTGCATTTTGACCATTTCATTGCGCCAGCTGGTGGTAAGGATGCGATACATGTGCAGTCCGGCCAGGATCGAATCGCGGATGCTCCAGGGTCGAGGATCGTAATTGAGCAGCGCGAACTCCACCGGGTATCGGCCGCGATGGGTCTCGAGATAGTAATTTACTCCGCGCGCGTAAGCCGCCAGAATCGCGCGATCGGCCGTCGGCATCGACCGCTCGGCTTCCTCCGCGATCCGCGCCAACCGCAGCCGCCGCGCTTCCTGATCCGATTCGAGCGCCTGCCGCCCCACCACTTCTGCTAATTCGCCCGCGGCGACTCTGCGCAGCGCGTCCATCTGCCACATCCGGTCCTGCGCCGTGACGAATCCCTGCAAGAAGACTGCGTCTTCCCACGTCGCCGCCGTGATGTGCGGCACGCCCCGCGCGTCGCGCGCGATGGTGGCCTTCGCCGAAACCGGCGCGCCGATCTGTCCCGATGTTTCCGCCAGCGGACGCACTGCGAACCAATAGATCGCGACCAGAAGCGCGACCAGCAAAACCGCTATGCTCAAATTGATCACGCGCAAAATCGGCGTGGTGAATAACACTGCTCGATTCTAGCGAATGTCCCTTCGATTGATTTTGTTGGCCGCCATTGTCGCGGTAAACGGCTTTTTTGCCGCGGCCGAAGTCGCGCTGGTCTCGGTGCGACGATCCAGACTGAAACAACTCGCGGAACACGGCAGCGTTGCCGCCCGCGCCGCCCTGGGATTGCTCGCGAATCCGGGCCGCTTGTTGAGCGCGACGCAAGTGGGCGTGACGCTCGCGAGCCTCGGCCTCGGCTGGGCCGGAGAGGATACCGTTTACAAGATTCTGCTGGCGATATTTCACCCCGCGATGAGCCCGCGCGCCACAGCCTGGTGGCATGGCGGCGCATTTGCCGTCGCGTTCCTGATGATCAGCTTCATGCATGTCGTCGTGGGTGAAGTGGTCCCCAAGAATCTTGCTATCGAAAAAGCCGATCGCGTCGCGCTCCTGATGGCGCCGGCGCTGCTGGTTTTTCTGCGCATTTCCGAGCCGTTTGTGTTCGTGATCGAACGGTCGGCGGCCGTGTTGACGCACGCTCTCGGATTGCGCGGTTCCCACGCGGGCAGCGGTCACACGCCCGAAGAACTGAAGTTCATCGTCGAATCGAGCCGCCTGGAAGGCCACATCGAGGATTTCGAAGAAGACGCGATTCAAAGAATTCTGGAGCTGAAAGACGTCAATACGCGGGAAATCATGACGCCTCGGATCGACATCGTGTCGGTCTCGGCCGATGCCACTCTCGACGAACTGCTGCGCCTGATCACCGAACACAAGTACTCGCGACTTCCGGTGTATCAGGGCAAACCCGAAAACATCATCGGCGTGGTGCACTACAAAGATCTGATCGGCGCCTGGCAAGAACGCAAACTCGCCGGAGATCGCCGCCAGCCCGCGCCCGTTTTCCGCCTGCGCCGCTACGTGCGCGATCCGTTCGTGGTCCCGGAAACCAAGCCGCTCAATCAACTGGTGGACGAATTTCGAAAACACCACAAACATCTCGCGATGGTGGTCGACGAATTCGGAACCATTACCGGGATGGTGACGCTCGAAGACGTGCTGGAGCAGATCTTCGGCGAGATCGGCGACGAACACGACGTCCGCCGCCCCATGCCCGCCGCGGGCGCGCCCGTGATCGAAATCGAGGGCAGCACCAACATTCGCGACTTGGCCGCGCAGTACGGCATCGATCTTCCCGGCGACGCCGGCTTTGAGACGCTGGCCGGGTTCCTGCTGTTCCGCTTCGGCTACATTCCCGCGCCGGGCGAATCCGTCACCTACGGATCGCGTACGTTCATCGTGCAGGAAATGGACCGCAATCGCATTGTGCGGGTTAAGATCATTACCGCGCGCCCGCCTGAGGCCGCGTCCGCATGAACGAGCTGCTAGAAAAGATTCGCGCCCAACTCCGCTCGCTCTCCAATGAGCGCGTGCGCACTTCGCAAGATCGCTTCTTCACTCCCGAGCAGCGCCCCGATTCCTACGGAGTCGCTACCCCCGCCGTGAAAGTCCTGGCTCAGGATGTGTATCGACAAATCAAGAACTGGCCGATCTCGCAGCGTGACCGCCTCTGCGCCGAGCTTTGGGAAAGCGGCAAGAATGAAGAAGGCAACCTGGTCTGCTACGTGTATCGCCGTTTCGCGAAGCACTGCGGACCCCGCGAATTTCGAGTGTTCACGCGCTGGCTGGATAAATACGTGCACAACTGGGGCCATACCGATGGTCTTTCTCTGTGGCTGCTGGGGGCGGCAATTGCGAATGATCCCGAGTTGATCACGCAGCTTTACCCGTGGACCAAATCCAGGAATCGGTGGAAGCGCCGCGCCGCCGCGGTCACGCTGGTTCCATCGGCACGCCGCGGATTGCACACGCGCGAGATTTTTCGCGTTGCGCAGCCGCTGATTCCCGATCCCGACGATATGGTGCAAAAGGGCGTTGGCTGGCTGCTCAAAGAAGCGTATCCGAAAAAATCTGTCGAGACCGTCAAGTTTCTGCTGCCTTGGGCCGGCAAAGCTCCTCGCGTGGTTCTGCGCTACGCCGCCGAAAAAATGACTCCGGCAGACCGCGCGAAAATCCTCACCCGATCGCCAGCCGCGAGTTCAACCCAACCCCGGTCAGCCTCTGTTCGCGTGCCGCTCGCATGATCGCCGCGACGCGACGCGCCGCCAGCGCCGGCTCCAGGCCCTCCGCGCGAATATTCGAAACGCAGTTGCGTTCTGCGTCCGTCCGTCCAATCCGCGGCGACCACGTCAGGTACACACCCATGCTGTCCGGCGAACTCAGCCCCGGCCGTTCCCCAATCATCACCACCGCGAGCTTCGCTCCGATCAGTTCCCCAATTTCATCGCCGATCGCCACGCGCCCTTGCTCAACTACGCAAACAGGCGCGATGCGCCAATCCGCGAGCTCGGTCCGCGATGCTTCAAGGAACGGCAGCGCGTGCCGATGAATCGCCGTCGCCGAAAGCCCGTCTGCGACGATCAATGCAGCGTCCCAATCGCCACGCGTGATCCGCCCCGCCGAGTCCGTGTCGAGCCTTCGCCCCAAATCCGGCCGCCGCAGATAAGTAGCGCGATCATGCGCGGCGCTATGCAGGAATAGCGCTTCGTGAAACATCGTCACGTCCATTGCCCGCCCTACCGCATCTCGAGCTTTCGCATGCGCTAACTGAAACGCCAATAGCTCGCGAGTCGGCAAGCTATGCCCGGCGCGACCCAGCGCGATCCTGGCGCTGGTTAACTCCCGCAATCCCGCCCAAGGATCGAAAATCACGAAGCCGCCCGAAGCGCGCGTTCGAACACCGGAGGCAGCGCGCGAGCCTCGCGCAGACGGATTCCCTGGTCGAGAATTCCCATCCGTTCCAGCCACGCTTCGAACTCCGGCGCCGGCCGCAGTTTCAGCAGCGAGCGCAGATACAGCGCATCGTGAAACGACGTGCTCTGATAATTCAGCATGATGTCATCCGCGCCCGGCACGCCCATAATATAGTTGCATCCCGCCACGCCCAACAGCGTCAGCAACGAGTCCACGTCGTCCTGATCGGCCTCCGCGTGATTGGTGTAGCACACGTCGCAACCCATCGGCAGTCCCAGCAGCTTCCCGCAGAAATGATCTTCCAGGCCCGCCCGCGCGATCTGCTTCCCGTCAAACAAATACTCGGGTCCGATGAACCCGACCACGGTATTCACCAGCAGCGGCTTAAATTTCCTGGCGACCGCGTAGGCGCGAGCCTCGCACGTCTGCTGATCCACTCCATGATGCGCATTCGCCGAAAGCGCGCTGCCCTGGCCCGTCTCGAAGTACATGACGTTCTCGCCGCGCTTCAGCTCGCGCGCCGCTGCGCAAGCCTCATCGAGCATCACCAGGTCGACTCCGAACGCACGATTCGCAGCTTCCGTTCCCGCAATGGATTGAAACACCAAGTCCACCGGCGCGCCCCGTGCCAGCGCCTGCATTTGCGTCGATACATGAGCCAGCACGCAGACCTGCGCCGGAATCTCCAGCGTCTCCCGCACGCGATCGAGCATGCGCAGCAGTCTTTCGACGCTGGCCACATCGTCCGACGCCGGGTTCACGCCGATCACCGCGTCGCCGTTGGCATACAGCAATCCGTCGATCACGCTGGCCGCGATGCCGCGAGGATCGTCGGTCGGATGATTGGGTTGAAGCCGCGTCGAAAGCCTGCCCGCAAGTCCGATCGTGTCGCGAAACCGCGTGATCACGCGACACTTTGACGCGGCCGTTACCAGGTCCTGCACCCGCATGATCTTCGAAACCGCCGCCGCCGTCTCCGGCGTCACGCCGGCTGAAATCGCAGCCAACGCCTCACCGGTGGTCTCGTCCGCCAACAGCCATTCGCGAAACTCGCCCACCGTCAAGTGCGCGATCAGTGCGAACGCATTCGCGTCATGTGAGTCGCAGATCAGCCGCGTCACTTCGTCCGATTCATAAGGGATGACCGGCTCGGCTAAAAAACGCTTGAGCGGAGTATCGGCGAGATCCATCTGCGCCGCAACCCGTTCTTCAGCCGATGCCGCCGCAATTCCCGCCAGTTCGTCGCCGGAGCGCCTGGGGCTGGCCCGTGCCAGCAGCGTCTTCAGATCCGTTTTCATCGCTTATGTCGTAGCGCGAATTCCTCTTCGGGTGACCGGACCAGCCGATGCCGAGCATACACCGCGAAGTATCCGATCCCCAGCAAGAACCACACCGCCGCTCCCAGAACACTTCGATTGTATTCGGGATTCAGGAACAGCGTCACCAGCGTCACCCCAGCGATGCTCGCCGCGATCGTTGCGCCTGCGGTCCCTAGCGGGCTCACATAGGGCCGGTCGATCTTCGAAAATCTGCGCCGCAGCAAAATGAAGGACGCCATCTGAAAAATGTACGCGATCACGGCGCCGAATACGGCCATATTCAGCAGAACCGCTCCCACCGCGCCCTTCTGTCCCGAAAGATGAATCCCCAGCGCCGCCGCCAGCCCCAGCGCCGATCCCGCCATCAACGACCGCACTGGCGTCTTATGTTTCGAATGCGTCTCCGAAAGCCACGTCGGAAAGTATCCGGCGCGCGATAACGAATAGATCTGGCGTCCATACGCGAAGATGATGGTGTGAAAACTGGCGATCAGTCCGACGCACGCTACCGCCGCCAGAACTTTCGCGCTCGACCCGAACATGACTTGGAACCCCAGAAACAAAGGCTCTTGCGACTCTCCCACTTTCGCCGCGCCTGGCGGAATCGACGCGCTGGTATACAACGTCAGGAATGAACACGCGATCAGCGTCAGCAATCCCCATAAAATTCCTTTCGGCATATCGCGCTTGGGATCGTGTGACTCTTCGGCCGCCAATGGAAGCTGTTCGATGGCCAAATAGAACCACAACGCGAACGGCAGCGCCGTGAAAACGCCCGCCCGTCCGCCCGGCAGCCATTGCCCTCGCCCATCCAATGCCCATCGTTTGAAATCCAGATGCGGAATCGCCCCGATCCAGAACACGCACAACACCGCCAGCGCCGCCATCGCGATGAAGATCGAAAACTTGAACGACAGCTCCACCCCATAAATGTTCAGCGCCACAAACACCGCGTAACTCACCAGCCACCACACTGGTTCCATCGACCGTGGCGTCCCGAAGATCGCGCCCAAATATCCGCCGATGCCCACGACGATGGTCGCCGGCGTCAAAATATATTCCATATTTTCGGCGAGCCCCGTAATGTAGCCGCCCCACGGTCCCATCGCTGTGCGAGCGAAAGAATACGCGCCGCCGGTGTGCGGCAGCGCCGGCGACATCTCCGCGATCGAAAAACACAACCCCCCGTACATCACCGTCATGATCACCAGCGCGATCAGCATCCCGCCGAAGCCTCCGCTGGTCAGCCCGAAATTCCAGCCGAAAAAATCGCCCGAGATCACCGCCGCCACGCCCAGCGCCCATAAATGCAGTACCCGCGCGTGACGCCGCAGCGTGCGTTTCTCGAAATACCCCGCGTCCGCCTTGGTGTAGGCGACAGACCGCTCGTCGGGCGTCATCTCAAAACGCTAACACGTGCGGCCATTGTATGATGGGGCTTCCGTGAAGATCGACGTCTTTAATCACATTCTCCCGGCCCGCTTTTTCGCCGAGTTTCTACGCATCGCGCCCGGCCTGAAAGACATGGGCAAGCGATCGCGAAACATCCCGGCGATCTACGATCTGGACGCCCGCTTTCGCATGATGGATGAGTTCGGCGAGTATTGCCAGATCCTCTCGCTCGCCTCGCCGCCCATTGAATCCTTCGCCTCGCCCGCGGATTCACCGAACCTCGCGCGCATGGCGAATGACGGCATGGCGGAGTTAGTCGCGCAACATCGCGATCGCTTCCCGGCCTTCGTCGCCGCGCTGCCCATGAATCACCCCGATGAGGCCGTCAAGGAACTGCACCGCGCCCTCACCGATCTCGGCGCGCTCGGCGTCCAACTATACTCGAACGCAGCCGGCAAGCCCCTCGATGCGCCGGAGTTCGCTCCCCTGTTCGATGAACTGGCCCGCCGCGATCGCGCCATCTGGCTGCATCCCGCGCGCTCCGGAAATTTTCCCGACTATCTCACCGAAGACCGTTCGAAATACGAAATCTGGTGGACCTTCGGCTGGCCGTATGAAACCAGCGCCGCCATGGCGCGCTTGGTTTTTTCCGGCCTGTTCGATCGCCATCCCAATCTGAAAATCATCACGCATCACCTGGGCGCGATGATTCCGTACTTCGAAGGCCGCGTCGGCTACGGCTGGGATCAGATCGGCCGCCGCACATCCGATGAAGATTACGGCGCGCTGCTCAAGTCCATGAAGAAGCGCCCGCTCGACTATTTCAAAATGTTCTACGCCGACACCGCTGTCTTCGGCGCTCGCGCAGCCACAGAGTGCGGGCTGTCTTTCTTTGGAATCGATCGCGTTTTATTCGCGTCCGACACACCGTTTGAGCCTACGCCCGGACTATACATCCGCGAAACCATCCGCGTCATCGATAGTCTCGACCTTACATCGGCGGATAAAGATCAAATTTATCAAACCAACGCACGTTCCTTATTCAACCTGACTTGACCTCATGCCTCTTTTTGGAAAAAAAGAAACTGCCCGTGTCACATATATCTCTCACGCCGGGGTCCCCAGCCCGGTGACCGTTCCGCTCGGCGACTCTGTCATGGAAGGCGCCATCAAGAACGGAGTCGACGGCATCGTCGCCGAATGCGGCGGCGCTTGCATGTGCGGCACTTGTCACGTGTACGTGGAAGAAGAGTTTCTTCCACGCTTGAAACCCATCCAGGACGACGAAAACGAACTGCTCGACACCACCGCGTGCCCGCGCCGGTCGAACAGCCGCCTGGGATGCCAGATTCCCGTGACCAAGGAACTCGACGGTCTGGTCGTCCGCACGCCGGAGACGCAGCAGTAAATGGGAGTCGTGATCGTCGGCGCGGGGCAGGCCGGTTTTCAAGCCGCCGCCTCCCTTCGCACCGGCGGTTACGAAGAATCCATCACGCTGATCGGCGATGAGCCGCATCTCCCCTATCAGCGCCCGCCGCTTTCGAAAGGATTCCTGCTCAATAAGCAGACCATCGAGAACACTTCGCTGCGTCCGGAAGCGTTCTACGCGACGCAGCGCATCGAATGCATCCTCGACGATCGAGCCACGCAAATCGACCGCGCATCCCGTGAAGTTCTGCTGGCTTCCGGCTCTCGCGTGCCCTATGAACAGCTCATCCTCGCCACGGGCTCTCGCGTGCGAACGCTGACGATTCCCAACGTCCACTACTTGCGGAATCGCGAAGACGCAGTCGAGATTAAGGATCAACTTGAGCAAGCCGAAACCGTCGCCGTCATCGGCGGAGGATTCATCGGCCTGGAACTAGCCTCCGCAGCGAGTTCGCTGGGCAAATCCGTGACGGTCTTCGAAATTCAGCCTCGCTTGATGCCGCGCTGCGTCTCGCCCATCGTTTCGGACTTCTATCGCGCGCTCCACACCACCCATGGAGTCAAGTTAGTTTTAGGCGCGCCACCGGCGATTCAAGAAGCCGATCTGATCGTTGCGGGAATCGGAATTTTGCCCAACATCGAACTTGCCCGAGACGCCGGCCTGCCGATCGGAAACGGCATTGTGGTCGACCAGTATCTGAGGACCGCGGACGAACGCATCTTCGCGATCGGCGATTGCACCGACCACCCCAACCCTTTCGCCGGCGCACGCACGCGCCTGGAATCCGTGCAAAACGCCGTCGATCAGGCTAAATGCGCGGCCGCAAATATTCTGGGAAAAAATGTCGCGTACAACGTCGTCCCGTGGTTCTGGACCGATCAATACGACGTCATGCTCCAGATGGCAGGTCTGTCCGGTGCAGCCGATCGCGAAGTCCTGCGCGGGGATCCGGCATCCAAAAAATTCTCGGTGTTCTATTTCGCGAACGACCACCTGATCGCCGTCGATTCCATCAATCGCCCGGCGGATCACATGGCCGCCAGAAAACTGCTGGCCGCGAACTCGCGATTGACGCCCGACCAAGCCGCCGATGAAAGCTTCGATCTGAAATCGCTACTCGTCTCTTAATGCCTCCAACGGCGCCAACCTCGACGCACGCCGCGCCGGAAGATAACTCGCCAGCCCGGCCGCCGCGATCAGCGCCACGCCGCTGAGCAGAAACGCGCCGGGATCGGTTGCGCTTACGCCAAACAGCAGACCCTGCATCAATCTGGTTAGGGCGATCGCGCCCGCGAGTCCGGCCCCAGCGCCGATCGCGGTAAGCACCAACCCCTCCCCGACGATCAACTTCAGAATCCCGCCGCCGCTCGCGCCCAGCGCCATCCGAATCCCGATCTCCCGTGTCCTCTGGCTCACCGAATACGCCAGCACGCCGTAAATCCCCACCGCGGCCAGCACCAGCGCGAGCGACGCAAACACGCCCAGCAGCAGCATCACGAAGCGACGTTCGGAGACCCACTCTCCCAACGTTTCGTCCATGGTGTGAATCTGCTGGATCGGCTGATCCTTGTCGATCGACCACACCACTCTTGAAAGCGCCGCTGAAAGACTGGCTGGCGCAGCCGAGGTTCGCGCGACCAGCGTGACTAAGCGAAACTGCTGCGATGGCACGTACAACTCCGGATTGATCGGCGAATCCGGTCCGAGCTGCCGGGCGTCGCCCACCACTCCGATGATCACTCGCGGCCGGTCGCCAAACCGGATTACTTTCCCCAGTGCATCGATGCCCGGAAAAACTTTTCGAGCGAATGTCTCATTCACCACCACCGACCGCGACTTCGCGTCCTCCACTTCCTGCCGCGTGAACACGCGACCCCGCTCAATCGGAATCATCATGGTCCGAAAATAGTCTTCTGAAACGCCGCGCCAGGTGGTCATGGTCTGCGCGAACGCCGGAGCCGCGGGCGCGCCTTCCACCGAATAATTCTGGAACGACATTCCCTGCATCGGCAGCGAGCTCGCCAGGCTTACCGCCACCACTCCCGGCGCGCCGGACGCCTTGTCGAGCAGTTCCCGGCAGAACTCCGCCGTCTGCTCTTCCTTCGGATACTTCGCGTCCGGCAAAATCATCCGCATGGTGAGGAGCCCGTTCAAATGAAACCCCGGATCCGCGGTCAGCATCGCCCGCACCGTGCGGATCAGCAGGCCCGCGCCCACAAGCAGCACCAGCGCCAGGGCGACCTCGCCTGCCACCAGCACACCGCGCATGCGCTTCAATCCGCCTCCGCCGATTCCCGCGCGCCCTCCCTGCGTCAGCGCTTCATTCACATTTCGCCGAGCCGCATCGAACGAGGGCGCGATCCCGAAAATCAGTCCCGTCAGAATCGCCATCAGCAGCGTGAACCCCAGCGCCGCTGGATCGAGACGCAGCTCATGCATATGCGGCGAATCGCCCGGCGCCATCGCCATGATCCCTTTGATCCCCAATGCTGCCAGCCCCAATCCCAGCACACCGCCCGCGAAACTCAGCAGCAGGCTCTCGCACAGCATTTGCCGGATCAGCCGGAACCGGCTCGCCCCCAACGCGAGCCTCACCGCCAGCTCTTTCCTTCGTCCGATGGATCGCGCCAGCAGCAGATTCGCGACATTCGCGCACGCGATCAGCAGCACGAATCCCACCGCGCCCTGCAACAGCAACACGTACCGCCGCATGCCCGGCCCGACGTCTTCCTGATACACCGGAAAAATGTTGACTCCGAAGCCCGCGTTCTCGTTCGGCGATTCGCGCTGAAGCCGGCCGGCGATTCCATCCATCTCGCCGCGCGCCTGTGCCAGCGAAACCCCCGGCGCCAGGCGGGCGTATACGAAATTCACCCGCTCCCAAAGATCCTTCTCCGCTGCGGGTCGCATGTCTAAAGGCAGCCACACGGCCGGCTTCTTCTGATCGAAACCCTGCCACACCGCCGGCAAATGAAATTCGGGCGGCCACACGCCGATCACCGTATACCGGCTGTGGCTCAGCTCGATCGATGCGCCCAGCGCCTTCGGATCGCCTCCGAATCGCTTCACGAACAACGCATGGCTGATGACGGCGACGTGCGCGGAGCTTTCGTCCGCCGTAAACATCCGTCCGATGAGAGGCCGCACGCCGAACGCGTCTCCGAAATCCGATGGAATCCTGACGCCCTCCACATTCTCCGGATGGTCCGATCCGGTCAACGTGAAATCCTCGGCTTGATACAGGCTCATCGCGGAAAACGATCGCGCCGCTTGTTTCCAATCGAGGAAATTCTTTAAAGCCGCCGGGCATCGATCCGCCAGAAAATCCGCGAGCCTCGGGTTTCTCTCCCACACCATGACCAGCCGTCCCGGATCGCGATAGGGCAGCGCCCGCAGCAGTGCCGCATTGACCACGCTGAAAATCGCCGTATTCGCACCGATCCCCAGTGCGAGCACGAGCACCGCAATGACCGCGAATCCAGGCGTCTTCGCGAACGCCCGCAAGGCAAACTTCAGATCGGCCAACATTGCCTCATTTTAATCCCAGTGCTTGGTCGACGCCCACGCCTCCCGCAAATCGACCGTCAATCCGCGACACAACAGCAGCGGAAAATGACGATCCCGCCGCGCATACGGATGTCCCACCAGTCCCGCGAACTCGACGGTTTCGAAATGCGTTCGATCCCCCGTGCCGTCGCTTCCCATCACGATCACGATATCGCCCGTGTAATTCCGCGGACCCCAATACCAATAATTCTGGTGATTGCAGATCGCCTTCGGCAGCCCGTACTTCGACCCGTACAAATCGATCGCGCCCGCCTCGGCATAATTGTTCCCGAAAATCGCCGTCCGGGCCCGCTCCTCCGGCGTCAAACTGTTATACACATGAGCCACTTCGCGCACCATATCCTCCCACCCGAACTCATCCGCGAACCATTGCGGCAAAGGTCCATTGTCGTGATGCTCGATCTGCGGCGGCGCCAACCCGATCGCCTTTTGATATCGCGTGAACATCTCCGCGGGCAATACCGGCGCAGCCATCGGAGCCAGCGCGACTGTCGCAATCACCAGCACCGCCGCATACACCGCCCTGCTCCACAGCGCCCGCGTCCGCGTGATCGCCTCGAACGCCAGCGCCCCTCCGGCGAATGCCATCGGGTACAGGGGCGCAACATAATAATCCTTTCCGCCCAAAACGATGAACGTCGCGAGCACTACCACAAACGTCCACGCCAGCACCCGATAGCGGCTGAAAAATAAAAACACGACGCCGCCCGCCCACAAAGGGGCCAGCAGCGGATTCATAATCAACGCCTGATCCGCAATAAACGGGATCGGCGCCCGCACCACATCGCGGCCGCTTGCGCGCACGTTGCGCATCAATTCAAGAAACGGAAAATCATGCCGGATCAACCAGATCAGATTCGGCAAGAAAATTGCCACCGCGGCTGCCGCTCCAATCCACATCCACCGTGATGCGATCCATTTCCGTTCGCGCGTCAACAATAGTGCCACCGCCACGCCGAACACGAAAAAAGCGACGCCGTACTTATTCTCCATGCCCACCCCAACAAGCACGCCGAACCACAGCCAGTACCGCCCGTCGCCGGTGTTGATCGCCCGCACGATGCACCACGCGCATCCGGTCCAGACCAGCGGCTCGAATGCATTCATCGTCATCCAGTGATGCATGGTCATGTAGATCGGCACGCATGCCACGGCGAGCGCCGCCATCGCCTGTGCGAAGACGCCGCCGCCCATTTCGCGCGCGAGTCTCGCTGTTAACAACACCAGCGCCGGCCCGGCGATCGCCGGCAAAAGCCGCAGCGCGAACAGCGAGTCTCCAAAAACGTGCCGCGCGAACCAGGTGATAATCGCGATCAGCGGCGGCTGATCTACGTAGCCCGCCGCCAGATGATTCGAGCACGCAATGTAATACAGCTCGTCGCAGAAAATTCCATACCGATTCGCGATCGCAAGTTGAAACACGAGCTTCGCTGCCGCAAGCGACAGCACGATCTTCATGTCAGCCAGTATGCGCGTGAATCCTCAGTTTCTCTACAAGGACGGGACCACCGGGCGCCTGTAAGGGACTAACCGTCCCAATCGCCGCACATCTGTCCTAAAGAATCTTTGCCCGCCATGTCGAGAACGGGCTGCCGGCTCCGACTCACCCTTGAAAGTGCACGACAAGTGCAAAGATGAAAAGGAGAAACCACCATGAAATACATTTTGATGATGCACTGCCCCAGGACAGGTTATGACAGCTTCGGCTCCATGCCGAAAAAGGATATCCAGGCTCATATCGCATTCATGCACAGCTACAACAAGGATCTGCGCGAGTCCGGCGAGTGGGTGGACGGCCAAGGCTTGGCCGATCCGAAGCAGGCCAAGCTGGTCCGAGCCGGCAAAGATGGAGCGCCCATCACCGATGGCGTGTTTCCGGAATCCAAGGAGTTTCTGGCCGGATACTGGATCATCGACGTCGAGAGCCCGGAGCGAGCCTGCCAGCTCGCCGCCAAAGCTTCCGCCGCACCGGGAATCGGCGGGTCGCCGATGAACATGCTGATCGAAGTCCGGCAGGTGATGAGCGGTCCGCCTGAAGAATTTTCGTGATGCCGCTGGACGCCGAGGCTCTGTTGCGCGACTTGGCTCCTCAGCTGCTCGGCGTGGTCATTCGCCGTTATCGCGACTTCGCCGCCGCCGAGGACGCCGTTCAGGAAGCGCTGATCGCCGCCGCTGTGCAATGGCCGCGGGAAGGCCTTCCGGATCATCCCAAAGCCTGGCTGATTCAGGTCGCGTCGCGGCGCATGACCGATCATATCCGCAGGGAATCGGCCCGCCGGCTCCGCGAAAGCGCGGTCGCCATTGATCTGCTGGAACACGAATCCGAGCGCGACGACACCCTGATTCTTCTGTTCATGTGCTGTCATTCCGCTTTAACTCCTTCCTCCGCGATCGCGCTGACTCTGAGGGCCGTCGGCGGTTTGACCACCGCCGAAATCGCAAGCGCGTTCCTGGTTCCCGAAGCCACCATGGCTCAGCGGATCAGTCGCGCCAAATCGACCATCAAAGCTTCCGGCGTTCCGTTCAGTTTGCCCACCGAACAGGAACGAGCCGACCGCCTTCGCGCCGTGCTGCATGTGCTGTACCTGATCTTCAACGAAGGCTACACCAGCAGCGGCGGCCCTCAGCTTCAGCGCTGCGAATTGTCCACGGAGGCGATTCGGCTGACGCGTGCGGTCCACAAACTGCTTCCCGACGACGGGGAAGTCGCGGGATTGCTCGCGCTCATGTTGTTGACCGATGCTCGCCGCGTGGCGCGAACCGGACCCCGCGGAGAATTGATCCCGCTCACGCAACAGGATCGGACTTTGTGGGATCAAAAGCAGATCGCCGAAGGCGTCGCTCTTCTCAGTGAGACTCTGTCAAAGGGATCGATCGGCGCGTATCAGCTTCAAGCCGCCATTGCTGCTGTTCATGACGAGGCGCCGCGCGCCGAGGATACGGATTGGCCGCAGATCCTGGCGCTCTACGATCTTCTGAAGCGCATGTCCGACAATCCCATGGTGCTGCTGAACCACGCCATCGCGGTCGCCATGGTGCACGGGCCATCCGCGGGACTCGATCTGTTGAATGCGCTTGACGCCGACGGA
>Ga0209517_10006480_pt1 | contig 14457 bp, 13 predicted proteins | sample PeaSoiMetSII2010_FD_187695 | JGI IMG/M metagenome (GOLD analysis project Ga0209517, IMG submission 187695) | Peat soil microbial communities from Weissenstadt, Germany - SII-2010 (SPAdes) (version 2) | ecosystem: Environmental > Terrestrial > Soil > Wetlands > Peat | place: Germany... | reverse complement strand
AAAGCGACACCCCGCCCGCCGTTCGGGAGTATCTGGCGGCGATTGGCCGAAAGGGAGGCAAGTCCAAGAGCCCGGCTAAGCTGGCGGCTATCAGGAAGAACGCCAGGAAGGGCGGTTGGCCGAAAGGCCGGAAGCGCCGCTGACAGGGGGTCGGGGAGTTTTGGGGGCACGGGGGCAGGGGGCTGGCAGCGCATTATCTTCGTTTTCTCATTCCGACGGCTTTTTCAAACCGAATTGCGCCAAATTGGACACACTGGCCCGCCATAATGGCCCAGGACCGTAGGGCCGGGGGGTGGGTAAGAATTACTTTTGCCTGGCCAAGCCTGAGCGCGAGGGGGGGTGCTCGCCCTTTTGGCCCGGCGATTATTACCGTCAGGTATCTTTTGATCCACCGGATGTTTTTGACCAGCTCGCTTCGTACAGTTCGTCGCGAAGACGTTTGCGCAGCATGACAATGTCAGTCGCTACTTCCGTGTGGGCATTGTGTTGAAGGCGTCGTTGGGCAGACGAATGGCAGCCAAATCGGCCCAGCGAAAACCACTTAAAAAATCCTTGCCTCGCGGTTTCGGAGCCATAAACTCATCTCGACATGAGCACGACGCAAAAGCAACTCTCTGAACCGGCAGCGTCAAAAAAGCAAATTCCTATCAGTTAATTGAAGGAGTGAAACCTATGCCCACTCCAAAGGCTTTCAAGGATCTCTTTGATTGGAAGGTGGAGCATCTGAACACTGGGCTCGAAGAAGACAAGAAACCAATCCAAAGGGGTTAGAGCATGAAATCACGCGCACTTCTATTTCAGACAATCACTTGGGCGCTCGCTGCGGCTTCTCTGGGCGCATTTGCTCAATCGATCAAGATCACCTCCGTTCCTCCGGCAGGGGCAGAGGGCAACATACGGGGCATAGTCAAAGGCGTCGACCCTTCACAATATGGCGTGGCTGTGTACATCAATGTGTTCGGCACCTGGTGGACAAAGCCAACGTACGCGGAGCCGGTCACGCCAATCGCCAAGAATGGTCGCTTCACGGCGGATATCACCACGGGAGGAGATGACGCCTGTTCTCAACAGGTGAGCGCCTACGTCATACCACTCACCTACACGCCGCCGCTCGCCAGCGGCCAAAGCAGCGTTCCTAGCGAGGTTGTTGCCAACGCGGTTGCCATGGCGACTGCGTATAGAGCCAAAGGTGGCCGGACTATCAAGTTTGCAGGCTACACGTGGGAAAAGAAAGATACAGGAAACTGTGTTTGGGGACCGGGGCCGAACTACTTTTCCGCCGGGCAAGTCTGGACCGACCGCAAAGGATTGCATCTGCGGATCTCGAAGCTGAAAGGGCAGTGGCTCTGCGCCGAAGCGATGCTCACAAATTCGCTTGGGTACGGAACGTACCAGTTCCATGTCGCAAGCTATGTGGGCGGCCTTCCGGACCCCGTCGTCCTTGGTCTCTTCACGTACAGCGATGATCCCGACTACTCCCATCGCGAAATTGACGTCGAATTCTCAAATGGCCCGGTGGTGGGCGCTCCTGATAATTGGCAATATGTCGTCCAGCCGTACGAAAACTCAGGCCAGCGCTTGAGGTTCGCCGCGCCGGGAGGTACCACAAATTCAATCCATGAGTTCATCTGGTCTCCCGGCCGTGTCGATTACCAGAGCTATGCCGTCGGTGCGACAGGCCAAACGGTCCTTTTCCAGTCGCTGGCGATCACGAACGGCGTACCGGTCTCGGGCAACGAGGTCGTTCACCTAAACCTGTGGCTCTACAACGGCTCCGCACCCGGCAACGTCAAGAAATGCGAGGTGCTCGTAAACGATTTCAAGTTTACGCCGCTCCTTGGCCAATGATGTTGCAACCCGGATCGGACGGTGGAGGGCTTTCGTCCACGTACGAGGTCAGCACGCGAGGAAGGTTCACTGTAACCCGCGAGGAAAAATATGTCGATCTCGGTGAGGCATCGGCTGGCGGTGGATTCAAGTCGAAAGCTTACACCGTGACACGGCGGTGAAGTCAGAACCTGGGGTCAAATGGCGCTTAAATTCCTTGCGAATTCGAAGCGAAGGGCTGAGTGTTCTATCTGCCTCTCCCCGAAAACGTCACGGAAACCCGCACCCGGTTTGCAAATGGACCAAAGCACAAGCTGACGAGATGCGGGTCAGAGCCGGCGAAGCCCAAAGGCAGTACGCCGCCGAACGACGGCGGGCCAAGCGGTTAGCCAAAGCGACTGTAGCCACGCAACCGAGCTTTCCACCGCCCGAAAAACCTTCGGTGTTGCGAAAAGGCCAACCGGAGTTGCGCCAAGGCCAACCGAATCCACGGGTTGAGGGTCTTCTCCCCCCTTCTCCCCGGCATCAGCCGGAGCGTCCGCCATACCAACCGCCACCGCGACCCATCCCGATTCAGCCGTCCTGGCCGTTGCCGACTTCCCCCCTACTGTTTGGCCTCCCCAAGGGGTAGGGTGTTAGCGTAGAGGCAGAAACGAATAGAGGATTATGCCAGCACAATATAAATACGGGTTCCTGCCGAAGAGTCGGGAGAAGGCGTTGGAAGCCGCGTCAACTGAGTTTTACGAGTGCGGGAAGCAGTGCCGGAAGCTTGATCAGGAAATAAAAGCGCTAAATGATCGGTTGGACTTCTTGGGTGCGCTTCTCGTGTTCGGCACTCAGGGGATTATGCCGGATGGAGAACTGCGGAAGCGGGTAGAAACGGTAATCGGTCAAGAGGGACCGTGACGCGGAACCTGGAAGGGAAAAGAATTCTGGGCAGGCTGTCCGGCCCGCCGTGCCATCCCGTCCCCAAGGAATCTCTTTTCCCTGGCCCGCGAGACCGGAACGGGGGGGTGCAAGCCTTTCCGGGGTGGGGTTTCGACTGTACGGGATGGCGTGATCCATTTGAATTTTCAGGATCCTTCCTGCGATGCCTCATAAACGTCATCTTGTTTGCTGATCTCCTAATCCGGTTTTTGGCAAGTCCCCTCTAAGTGCCCACGCCAAGGCGCACCCGATCCGTGGGCGGCGCACGAACGAGCGCGCTGAATGCCTCCCCGCCCCCAGCATTGCAAATGAGAGGATTCAGCTAATTTGTCCTTGATAAACCCCGTATTTCTGCGACCATAACGCCCGTGAAGCCTCTTTTGCGAAAACAGAAACGAACTGCGTACATCTTTCAAACATAAGCGAATGGAATATTTCAAACTCGTCGCCGCCTTGCTGACTCTGGCTGGCAGCCTCGCGCACGCCGAGGCTCTGGGCACGGACTTTTCCTACCAAGGTCACCTTAGCGCGGGCGGCGTGCCTGCAAATGGTAATTACGATCTTACCTTTGCCTTGTTCAACACTAACACCGGAGGCAGCCAGGTCGGCAGCCCGCTCACCAATGCCGCAACGCCAGTGAGCAACGGTCTCTTCGGCGTCACGTTGGATTTCGGGTCGGGCGTCTTCACAGGCTCGAATTTGTGGCTTCAAATTGGTGTCCGGACGAACGGCGCGACGGTCGCGTTCACGGTCTTGAGCCCACGGCAAGCAATGCTCGCCGTACCCTATGCCCTTTATGCCTTAACCCCTGCCGGTCCACCCGGATCCGCCCAGGACCGCGAAGGGGAGCGGGATGTTTGGGGGCGCGAGGGAGGGGGGCGTCACGCGCTTTAGGTGTCTTTTCAGCTCCCGGCTGGAATTGCCTAACGAGGGTAGCCTCCAGAGATCCGAGGTCGAAGGCTGTCGAACTCGTTCCTCGCGGTCAAGCCGGCACCCCAGCTTTTTCCATCATGGCCTCAATGGTCGTGATCGCGTTACCCTCCAGACGGTTGTTAACGAAAATGAAGGTCCGGCGCTTCGGGCCTGCGGCTTGTCCTTCCGAGACTAACGCCGCTCCTGCCGCTCGCGCCTCGGGGTTTTCCTCCTTCACCTTGTCGTAAGGCTGGAACGCTTTTACGGCCTGTTCATATTTTCGGCCCGGGGCGAGCAGGAACCGGGCGGCGATCAACTCGGCATTCGTCCGGCTTCCCGGCAGCGCCAGTTGTTCCCCCACCGAGGGCATCGCTTCCCAGGAGTTAAATACGTGCGCCACCTGGTGCTGGGCGAGGCAGTCGAAATATTCCGGCTTGAGCCAGTACCGGTTCCTCATCTCTACTGCGTACGGCCAGCCTTTGGGCAATTGGCTCAGAAACTTGTCCAGATCGGCCACGAACTCCCGGCCATGCTGATAGTCGCTCGGCCAAAAGCGGGAGAACTCGAACATCAACAGCCCAACGGCCGAACGCACCGATTCGCACGGCCCCAAAAACGCTTTCACGAAAAGGTCCGGATTGAGGAAGTTCTCATTCGGTTTTCCCGCCTGCTCCCCAAACCGGCTCAGGTTCGGGAATTTCTTGATCGTGATGGCGTCGGTGACTTTGAAGGCGAACGAAAAATCCTTGGGCGTTTGGTTCACCATCCCTTCGAGGTATTGCTGGCTCGGGAACGTGTAATACGCCGCATCCACGCACACCGTTTTGAACACCTCCGCGTATTCCGCCAGGCAATTCCGGTTGAACCGCGTTTGGGCAAATTTGCCCCGGTACTCGTAGCGGGCGCGATCATAAATCATCCCACACCACCCGTCGTATTTCCACGAGGATGTGCCCAGAAACACGTTCTTGGCAGCGAGGGCTCGCAAGCCCTCGGCGAACTTAGCCCGGTCGAACGACATTACCCGCATAGTGCCGATCCAGCCAGCCATTGCAAGCCGGAGCCGGGCAAGCCTTCCCCGCCTATCCTCCGTAGCGCCACTTCAGGTCGGCGCACAGGAGCGAACGCCGCAACAACCTCAGCTTGAGTAACCGCACGCTTGGGCCTAATATACCCACGTGAAATCGAGTTTCTTCGCCCGCTGGCAAGCCAATTTCTGGGCCGGCTTGGTGGTCGTGCTGCCGGCGGTCATTTCCATCGCTGTGGTAGGCTGGGTTTTCGGCAGGGTGTCGCAGATTACCGATACATTGCTGATCTTCGTGCCCCAGGCGCTCACACACGACAGCACCGGTTCGATGTACTGGTATTGGAGCCTGGTGGCGCTGCTGCTGGCAGTCTTTTTGATCTGCGCAGTGGGTTTGCTGGCCCGCAATTATTTCGGCAAACGCCTCATCGAGTGGGTGGACGGAGCCCTTCTGCGCATTCCGCTGCTGAACAAAATTTACGCCACCATCAAGCAAGTAAACGATGCTTTTTCCTCCACCAACAAAACCTCCTTCCGCACCGTCGTCCTGGTCGAGTATCCCCGCGCGGGCGTTTATTCCGTGGGTTTCATTACCGGCGAACAATACGGCGAGGCCCAGGCCAAACTGGGCGAAAAAGTCGTCTGCGTTTTCATTCCTACCACGCCCAACCCCACCTCGGGTTTCCTGGTGCTGGTGCCCGAGGACAAAGTAACCAAGCTCGAGATGTCCGTGGCCGATGGCATCAAATACATTATCAGCCTCGGGTCCATTGTTCCGGACCTTCCCGCCGTGCGTCGGCAGCCCAAGGCGGCCACTGTCTTGAATGATTCCCGCGACCAAATGCTCGCGCCGCCACCTCTTCCTGGTACGTTGCCGCAGGACACCCCTTACCCAGGCGCTGGGCCTGCCGTAGCGACCGCTAGCAGCCTACCCGAAGCGGCGGCGGCGGCGGCACAGCATGATTGAACGCGCCACAGGCCTGGTGCTGCGTACCCGGCCATTGACGGAGACCAGCCTTATCGTCCAGTGGCTTACGCCCGACTTTGGGCGGTTGGCCACGGTGGCCAAAGGCGCCCGCCGGCCCAGATCGCCCTTCCAGGGCAAGCTGGACTTGTTCTACGCCGCTGATTTCACTTTCAGCCGGAGCCGGCGCTCGGAATTGCACACGCTGCGAGAAGTCAGCCTGGTAGAAACGCATAGCCTCCTGCGCCAGGACCTCGGGCGACTCGAGCAGGCCTGCTACTGTGCGGCCCTGGTCGAGGTGGCTACGGAAACGGACACGCCCTTGCCCGCCATTTTTGAATTGATGCGCGGCCTCCTGAAACACGTTTCCACCCGGCCCACCGGACCACAAACCGTCCTCGCCTTCGAACTCAAGCTCCTGGACGAGTTGGGCCTCAAACCAGATTTGGAACAGACTTCCTTGAACCCCGGAGCGAGGCAAATCGTGGCCGCGCTCACGCGGAGCGATTGGCCGATCACCGCCCGGCTCAAGCTCAGCGCCACCCAGGAGACCGATCTGGGCCGCTTCCTCCATGGTTTCCTGTTATATCATCTGGGACGAATTCCACGCGGTCGGGTCCGAGCGCTCGTGGCCTTCGGTCCCGACTTGCCGAACCGTCCAACGACTTAAAGGACGAATTCAGTTGCTCGGTGGCCCCTGAGATTTGCGTCGAAGTCTGGTCCCCTTCCAATACGCCCGAAGAACTCGAAATGAAGCGGCGGCTTTACTTTGACAAGGGCGCGCTGGAGTTCTGGGTTTGCAACGAGCAGGGCGAAATTTCGTTCTTCGGCCATCAGGGCAGCTTGTCGCAGTCGAGACTCTGTCCAGGCTTTCCGGCCGAGATTAACGGCGGAGCTTAAGCGGATTTAACTTCATTTCGGCGAATCCACTGCCTATTCTCTCCCCAATTATTTCTTGGCTATGAAACAGACGCTCGGCCTATGGGCCGGATTAGCAGTTCTCCTAACGGCTTTTCCCGTGTCGGCCGAGGACAAAAGACCCGGTGCAGGCCCTCCCTCTGAACAACCCGCATCCACTCTTCTCGAACCGGCTCCACCACCCAGCGCGCTGGCGGACGCCGTCGTTTTGATTATTCGCCATGCGGAAAAGCCTGCACAAGGCCGGGACCTTTCTGCCGCCGGCCGCAGGCGAGCCGAAGCGTATGTTTCCTATTTCGAACACTTCACGATTGATGGGCTTCCCCTCAAACTGGATTACCTGGTCGCCACTGCCGATTCCGCCGGCAGCGATCGTCCGCGTCAGACCCTGGAACCACTTAGTCGGGCGTTGGGACTCAAAATCAATGCCCCGTTCGCTAGCAAACAATGCGGCAAATTGGCGGAGGACCTCCAATCCAACTCGCATGGCAAACTCATCCTGATCGCCTGGCACCATGGGCAAATCCCCGCGCTCCTTACGGCCTTAGGCAGCGACCCTCGCCAACTCCTGCCGGATGGAAAGTGGCCGGAAGATGAGTTTAGCTGGGTGATCCAATTGCGCTACGACCACCAGGGCCGGCTCATCCCGACCCAAGCCCGGCGCATCAACGAAGGCCTCATGCCCGGCGACGCCAAGTAGCTCAACGACGACCTTACTGTTCTAGCTATCGTGGCCAAGAGTGGCCGGGTTGCCTCTGCGATTCCGGGTTCTATCAGGCCTGGTGCGATGGCTCCCGGGCCGGGCGCCTAGAGGAGCGATTGTCCGTGGCGTTTCTCGCACGCGAAACAAGCCTTGGTGCGCCGCGTTGCCGCGCCTTGGATGAAGATTCGTCAATCAACCGTTGAAAGCCCTTCATCCATTCCAGGCCTCTCAAATGGCAGTCTGGCCTGGAGGTTGCTGCTGTCTGCGCATAAGGACGTGCTAACCCCAGACAGCCTCAAAGCGCCAGCGCATGGATGCGGAAGTTCAGGACCGCAGACCCCACTATTTGTGCCTCCCGCCACCCTACCGCAAGGGCTGGGGAGAGCCCGCGCCCCTTTGAACTTCGTCACGCGTTCGACTTCAAACCGTCACCAAAATGTGAACAAAATTGTGAATAACTTGACCACCTAAAGGCTTGCATTTGCGCTGGCAACCTTTAATATCGTGCAACCAAACTAAGTAGATCGACACTTGTTCCGAGTTAGACAGCCGGCAGCTCCCGTGGCGCATTTTGATCTTCGGACTTGTTAGAAATACGACATCAACCAAAAAGTATGAACATAAAGAAAACCCTGCTCATCTCCCTGATTACGACCGCGGCGGTCGCGCGGATGCAAGCGACGCCCATCTGGTCCGATATTATCACCAATTATCCGCTCGGTGGAATCACGACCAACTCTGGAGGCTTGTGGATGCCGCATTTACCTGGCTCCCTGACCGCACACGACGCAATCATCCAGTCGAACAACTTCGGCAGCGCGCCCGCCCAGTCCGGGCGCCACCTTTCCCTCTACCAGGGCGCGTCGGAGTATATCAATCGCTGGTTCGATCCGGTGACGACGAACGGCTACGGAAGTGGCAACGGCACGGTTTTGTACGCCAGCTTCGTTGTTACTGTCAATTTCCTGCCCACACAGGGCGGGACTTATTTCGCTCATTTCATGGACGATTTTAACTTCGAATACCGCGGCCGTATTTTCGCCGTGCAGAACACTAATTCGTATCCCTTCACAAATACGGTGGCCAATACGTGGCACCTGGGAGTGGCCAATGCCTCAGGCGATACGGCCCAAGGCGGCGGTCCAAGTGGGATCGTGCCGATCGACCTCGCGATGAATACCGATTACCAGGTCGTGCTCCGCTACAGCCTTGACGACGGCGAATGTACGCTCTGGGTCAATCCCGGCTCCGAGAGCGACACCGCCAACAGCGTTGGTCCTGTCACCGATCCCGGAGCTCTTCTCTACGATCTCAAGGCCTTTGCCTTCCGGCAGAGGGTTAACATGGGCCGGGAGCTCGTCCGCAACATCATCGTGGGCACCAATTTCAGTGATGTGGTCACCAACCTCCCCGCCATTCCAGCCATCGGCCTCCAGCCCGCCGCCAACACGACCAATTACGCCGGCAACCCGTCGTTGCTCGAAGTGTGCGCCTCGGGCATGGGCGAGCTGACCTACACCTGGTTTCAAATCGTGGCGGGTCCCATTACGAACATGGTCCAGACCGGCACCAGCCAGCAGCTTTATTTCAGCAGCCTGTCCGCGCTCAATTCCGGCCAGTACTACTGCAACATCAGCAACGCGGCTGGCAGCACCAACAGCGCCCTGGCCAACCTGGTCGTCAATGCCACCCCGACCGCTCCCGGCTTCACCTCCCAGCCAAAGAACGGCACCGCTTCGGTCGGGGGTAACCAAACCCTCTCATGCTCCGCTTTCGGCACGGGACCGCTGACATATCAGTGGAATTTCAACGGCACGCCCTTCCCGTCCGACGGCCCGAATCCCTTCAACTTCCCGGGCGACAGCGTCGTGGTTTCCGGCTCACAAACCCCGACGCTCACGCTCACGGGCGTGAGCACCAATGAGACGGGTAATTACTCGGTGACAGTTACCGGCGGTGTCCCGCCTCCCGCTACCAGCACGAATGGATTCCTCAGCGTCAACCCACCCCGGGTCGTTTCTATCGCCTACCTGCGGAGCTTGGAAAACACCAGCACCTGGCAAGCGGGCGATACCGCCGACACTTTCACTCTTAGCAACGTGGTGGTGATGTCTTACACCAACGTCACGTCCGGCTCAACGGCTTCCTATTACGTGCAGGACGGCACCGCTGGCATTAACTTGTTTATCACCGGAGACCCCACCTTCCGTCCTCTGATGGGACAGCTCGTCAGCGCGACTGGAACGTTGTCGAGCTTCAATAACGACCTCGAGATGGGCGTGAATACCCTGAACCCTTATCAAAAGTATGCGGTTACCGACACCAACATCCATCTGCTCTATCCTCCCTATGTCTTTAATCTGGCTCTGACCAACAATATTGGGTTCATGGAGACGAACGTGGAAGGCTCGGTCGTCATGCTCACCAACGTCTGGTTCTCGACTACTAATGTCGGGTCCGGCGTGACCCTCATCGTTACGAACGCGGCGGGGATGCCAATGCAAATCTTCTTCTCGGCATCAGACCCTTATGTTTCCAACACGAACCTTCCGGGATTGTTCGCCTATACCCTTACCGGCGTGATGAACCAATTCCTTTCGGGCACCCAGGGCAGCATCAAGGGCTACGAGATCTATGTCACCCGCCTGGGGGACATTGTCGTGAACCCGCCGCCGGCGGTAACGGCTAACATTTCGGTCTCGGGGAATAATGCCACCCTAACCTGGGCCGCGGTTCCCTATACGGCGACGACCGATGGGGCGTACTCTTATAGCGTGCTCGCAGCCGCGAGCGTCACGGGACCTTACCTGCCCTTGGCTACTGGCCTGACGTTCAACACCACTAACGGCATGTACACCGACACGCTCAACGGCTCGGCCAAGTTTTACAAAGTGAGCAGCCCGTAACCATGCCAGCCACTCACTGAGCCAACCCACCGCGCCCCGGACCACTGGGTCTGGGGCGCTTTTTGCGGGAAGTTGAGAACGCTTGCATGAGTCGCTTAACCGATCTAAAATTAACAGAAGAAGTGAGCCAACAGAGAAAATTATCTGGATACCCTTGAACGCCATGAAACGGTACCGGAAGAAATTACGGGCTTTCACTTTGATCGAGCTCCTGGTGGTTATCGCCATCATCGCGATCCTGGCAGCTATGCTCCTGCCGGCTCTGGCGAAGGCCAAACAAAAAGCCGCGAGGGTCAACTGCGTTTCGAATCTCAAGCAGTGGGGTCTCGGCCAATACATGTCCGCCGGTGACAACAGCGACACCCTGGCTGCCGACGGCATGGGACATAATAGGCTGTACGCTCCGGGCGATGTTTATAACGGGATAAACACGGGCACGCCAGAAGATCCGTATGCATGGTTTAATCTGGTGCCGCCGGTTATGGGCCTGGGTGCCAACAGTTGTTTGTCCAACTATTACGATTTGCACTTGGCCGACCCCCGTACGTACATGCCCTTTCCCAGCAACCTCAAGACCTCCAAAATTTGGGAATGCCCCAGCGCCACCATGAGCCCTTCCGATTACGCGGCTCTGGCCGAAGGTGGGCAATATGGCTTTTTCAGCTATGCCGATAACATCGACCTAAAATATGCTTACGACGCGAACGGTCAGTGGCCCAACGTCATGCCCAAGCTCTCAGTCCTTCCGAAACCTTCGGCCACGGTGCTGATGTTTGATGTTGTGTTTAACCCCGTGACCGAGATCGTCAACGGCTCTCCGCAATACAATTCCGTAAACCCCGCCAACCGTTTTCGCAGCATCGGCGTGCGGCACGAAAATGGCACAGTCATTAACTTCTGTGATGGCCATGCCCACTATTTCAAGATCTTCGCCGTCACGAACAATCCGTCTGGTGCATCCGAGCCACAGAACCCGGACATTATTTGGAACTACTCAAACCGATAGCTCAATCACTGCGTCCTTTCCCGCCACGGCTGGCCTGAATTGAACGTTTCGAGCAGGTCACGGCAGTTCGCCTGGATTTCCCTCTGGCTGGACTTAGTGGCCAGGTCCAAAGCTTCGCTCGCCACGGAGATGGCCTCTGGGAAACGGCCGGCTTCCGCGTAAGCGGCCGCAAGGGTCATCAGCATCGGTGCTTGCTTGCGGTTGGTGAGCGCACATGCCCCCTCCGCCATGCGGACAGCCTCCTCCGCATTACGAATCTCGGGATGCATATCCGTTGCCAAAATCCAGGACAGCCCGCTAAGGGCTTCAGGGAATTCTGGTTGCCGCAGGAGCGCGTGGGCATAATAGCTCATCGCCTCTCGCGTCTTTTGCGAGTGCGCCAACGCCAGGGCAAGTTGGCAGTCCAGGTTGGGGTCGTCGCCGTGGGTGGCGGCCAAAGGGGCGAGAATATCCGCCGATTCGGTCCACTTGTGCTCCTGATTAAGGGCGGTAGCCAGATTGTACCGGGACTCGTAGTCTCCGGGCTGCAACCGAACTGCTTCCTTGAGTTGAGCCGTCCCTTCCGCCAGCCGCCCCTTTTGCAGAAGGATAACGCCCAAGTTGTTATGCGCGGGCGCGAGCGTGGGATCGCTCCTCAGCGCAGCCGAATAATGTTCGATGGCTTCCTCCAGCCGGCCTTGTGTTTGCAGCACCCGCGCCAGGTTGTTATGGGCCAGCGCAGACTCGGCATCGAGCGCCAACGCGGCCCGGTCATGCGCCGCGGCCTCGTCATACTTTTTCTGCTTTGCCAGAACGACCCCAAGGGCGAGATGCGTTTTCTCCTGGAGCGGCTTGAACCAGAGTGCCTGAGTGTAATGTGAAACGGCTTCCTCCAGGCGGCCTTGCTGCTCGAAAGCGTTGCCCAGGAGGTAGTGCGTCTCAGGATCATCCGCCCGGATGGACAGAGCCTGGCTGTAAAGCTCCATCGCGCGCGGCAAATCGCCTTCCGCTGCCCAAAGGCTGCCCAAGACGGCCAAGGCTCGGCTGTTGCGAGGGTTGACTTGCGCGGCGTGTTCAAAGAGCGTGCGCGTATTCTTCCAATAGCGAAGTTGAAGCGACGTTGCGGCCATCAGACCCAGTCCCACCACAACAGGCACGATCGGTAGTATCATCAGCTTTGCCTGTCCTTGCGGTCTGGCGTGCGTCGCCGCCACGCCAAAGACTTTCAACCAGTCCGCCAAGTCCGCCGCACCCCAAACAACAAGGATAAACAAGCCGATCAGCGGCAGGTAGGTATAACGATCCGCCCACGCCTGATCACCGACCTGCACCAACCCGATCACCGGCACCAGCGTGCCCAGGTACCAAAGCCAACCCACCAGCAGGTACGGCCGCCGCCGAGCGCAGGACAGCGCCGCGAATGAGATCGCCGCCAGCAGACCTGCCGCGCCCGCAACTTCAACCCACGACATCGTCGTCGAGTAAGGACAGGCAACTGCCAAATGCCGCGGCACGAGCATTGCTCGAACGTAATGTGCGTAGGCCAAAAGGGCATGAAGCCCCCGCCGCCAAAGCGGCAGCGCGGCTGTGGAAACGACAGTGTAGGCCCGTCGTTGAGCGAGGATCGTTAGCTCGCAGCAGGCCGCGCTCAACGTCAAGAACGGGAGCTTCTCCGCCACCAGCCGCAAGAACGCACTCGCCGAACTGCCAGGCAGCGCTTTGAACTCCGGAGCGGTGTTCCGCAAACCGATTGCCGAAGGACTTCCCCTTTCCTCCCCCGGCGGTGGCTCCTCGGCGGAGGAGGCCGTTTCTCCTCCTTCGCGGTGCGGTTCGTGGCCAGGATTCCTTTCGTTCACCCCGGGTTCCCCGATCCGTTGAAGTGGCCAAAAATCCAACAGCAGCAGCACAAAGGGCAGCGTCACTACCATGGGCTTACTCATCAGGCCGAGGGCAAAGAACACCAAGGACAGTAGATAAAACAGGATTGAGCCGTAGTCGCGTGTTATCTTTCCACTTGGCGCTTTGGGGCTTTCAACCGAGGCTTCCGCGTAGCGCACATACGCCCAGAGCGTGAGCATCCAGAACAAGCCGCTAAGCACGTCCTTGCGTTCCGCCACCCACGCAACCGATTCGACGTGCAAGGGATGCCAGGCAAACAGAGCGGCGACCATGCCGCTTCGCCAAGGTGCGCGCGTCAGCCGGTTCAAAACCAGGAAGAGCAGGACGGCGCTGGCCGTGTGAAGCATCACGTTCGTAAGATGGTGGCCGGCAGCTTGGAGCCCATAAAGCTGGCAATCGAGCATGTGGGATAGCCACGTCAGCGGATGCCAGTTGCTAGCATAGAAGGTACGAAAGGCCCATACCAGGCCCTGCCAGCTCAGGCCCGTCTGAACGTGGCGATTCTCGGTGATGTATTGCTGATCGTCGTAAGCCAGGAACTCGTGTTTGAGGCAGGGGGCGAAGAGGGTCAAGGTTAATACCACCAGGGCCAAAGCAATCGTGCCCTCGCGGGGCAGCTTCCAGGTGCGCTCGTTCACGCTGCCTCTATTTTGCGCATCGGCCGCACCGATTCAACGGTTTAGTGGCGCGCTCCCCGGAACGCCGCCTTCAGCCCCTGCGCTTGCGCGGCTCATGCCAAAAGCTCCGGCGGCCACGAACCGGGCTCCTCAATGAAAAATGCAAAATGCTCGATGCCCAATGTTCCTACTCCGAACGCCTTCGGGGCTCAATGAAACCCGGTCAATTTAGCCTTTAGCCAGCTTTTAGTGGCGTTTCCATCCTCCACTGACTCACTGATTCAACGATTCATGACTGTCTTCTGGCCCGCCATAGAACCGCATCACTCCGACCAGACAGGGTCGCGCACCCCCTTGCATTTCACCCGCCTTGGCTTATGTTGCCTCAGGAGAAAAGCAAGGGCGGCTCCGAGGACGCAGCCTCCCGTATCTTCTGAAATGCAAACAACAACATTTGAAAAAGCGCTCGAACTGGTCCAAGGCAAAGATCGCCGCTACCGGCGCGAGGCTTATATTTTCGTCCGCGAGGCCCTGGCTTTGACGCATACCGCATTTGCTCAGGCGGGCGGCGCCCGCTTGCGGCAATTCACGGGGCGTGACCTCCTGACTGGCCTCCGCGAGCTGGCCCTGGTCCAGTTCGGGCCCATGGCCATTACCGTGCTCGAGGAATGGGGCATCCGATCCTGTCGTGATTTCGGCGAGATTATCTGCAACCTGGTCCAAAGTGGTGTGGTGGCCGGTTCCGAAGTGGATTGGCGGGCGGACTTCGCCAAGG
>Ga0209517_10006479_pt1 | contig 14457 bp, 11 predicted proteins | sample PeaSoiMetSII2010_FD_187695 | JGI IMG/M metagenome (GOLD analysis project Ga0209517, IMG submission 187695) | Peat soil microbial communities from Weissenstadt, Germany - SII-2010 (SPAdes) (version 2) | ecosystem: Environmental > Terrestrial > Soil > Wetlands > Peat | place: Germany... | reverse complement strand
CGGAAGCTTGCCGTCGATGACAAAATCGCTCAGGTTCTTATAAACGCTGTACGGGATCTGTTTTTGCTGGGCGACGAAATAGTCGGCATACTTGGCGGCAGCTTCTGCATAGCGGGGATCGCAGTCGCTGAATTTGGCCAGCTCTTCCTTGTATCGCTGCTCGTCGGCTTGATTTCCCGTAATCTTCGCCTTGGCCAGTTTGAGCGCCGTGAGGGAACAGAAGCCGGCGGTTTGGGCCAGCCCCTCGGTGGCCGGATGTTCCGCGGTGGCGGCGGAAACGGGCGCACCCGTGTCAACTTGCGTGCAATAGGCGATGGCCTCGGAGGACATCGAGTCGAGATCCTCGGGTCGCCCTGCGGTGACCTGCGCAGCGCCTACGTCCTCGACCTGCGTACCGGCGGCAGCTTGAGCTTCAACTTCACCAACTGCGGCCTGCCATATTGAAAGTTCGGGATCGTGAAACTGTTTGAAACCCGCCATGAGTTAGCTCCTTTTTTCTCATCGTGGTGCGGGCGTCCCGCCCGCTGTCGCGCGGGCATCCTGCCCGCGCCAGTCATCTGCGGCGGCGGACCTGCTGTGTCATACCATGGCTAAGCTCGCCCTGAGCGGGAGCGGGACGCTCCCGGGACAGCGGGCGAGACGCCCGCACCACAGCGCTAAACCGACATCATCGCCCGCAGCAAATCCACCATTCCCGCGCCTTGGTAGGCGCGGTCGCGCCCCAGGTCCGTGGCCGTCTTTATGAAGATTCGTTTTACATTCTCCGGATCTCCACGGTATTCGCGGTGTCCGGAAAGAAACGCCGCGATGACTCCTGAAACGTGCGGCGCGGCGGCGCTGGTGCCGCTCGCTTCCTTGTATTCGTAACCCTGCTCAGGATGCGCGTGACAAGACATGATCTTCTCGCCCGGCGCCACCAAGTCGGGCTTCATCCGGCCGTCCGCCGTCGGTCCCTTCGACGAAAAGTAAGAAACTCCATAACGATGCGGAGCGCGCTTGTGGGCGGAGCCGACTGAGATGGCCGCTTCCGTGTTGGCGGGATCGGTAATCGAGGAGACCACTGTTACCGGCTCCGGCTCTCCAGTGCTCATGGTTGTCTTGCCGTAGCCCCAGTTGCCGCAGGAAATGACGACAACCAGCCCGGAGTCCACCGCCCGCGTCACTTCCTGGCACAACGGGCTGTACCCGCAGCCGTAGCTTTGCGGGTCGAAAGGGTAGCCAAGGCTCATGTTGGCGCCATCGATGCGGATAGCGAGGCTGGAATCGTTCAGCTTGCGCAAGTATTCCAGGCCGCGGATCGCTGACGACGCTGAACCAGTCCCGTCGTCATTGAGAACCTTGATGTTCAGGAGTTTGGCCAGCGGCGCCACGCCGGAGGGGCAGGCTTGGAGTTCGGTCAACTGCGGGGCGTCGCCCTGCTCTTCCTGGTAGGTGGCGGCGTGGTAAGGCTTGCCTTCCGGCCAAGTCGGGGCAGAGCCGGCAATAATGCCGGCAACGTGCGTGCCGTGGCCGTCGCGGTCATCGAGCGTGTCGGAACTCGAGAAGTTCTTGCTGAGAGTGCCGTCGACGGTGTTCAGAGCGGCAAAATGGGGATGAGCGGCGTTGATTCCAGTGTCCAGCACCGCCCACGTGATCCCCTTGCCTCGGGCCTCAAAGGTTCGCCAGCACGACGTGGCCTTCACAGTATCGACAGAACTGAGCAGGTGGCCGTAGGTCGTCTCGTCTTTCCAAATCTGATAGACATATTGCCGCAATTGGGCAAGTTTCTGGATATCCTCGGGGAAAAGGGAGGCGAAAACGTAGAAGTCGCTCTCGCTCACCTGATCGGTCTTGTCGCGCAGAAACTCTTTGACTTGCGATTTCGATTCCTGGATTCCCGCCAAGGAAGCCGCGCCGGGGTCCCTCAGTGACACAATTACCGGAATGCGTTGCCGTTCCTTCCCCTCCTGCGCCTCCATCTCATTCTGGATGGAACGGGCGATTACGAATTTCTTCATGCTGGGGCGATGCGCTCTGCTCGCCATATCATGCCTCGCCTATTGATTGTTATGCCCTGAACAGTGTCGACGAACGTTGCTAGATGCGTATTGTTTATAACACAACTACCTTAATGGAGCAAGGTCAATGCCTACTGCCTGGCGACTCGCAGCGTGAGATGGGGCGATACGATCCGCGCACTCGCCTGCGAGCGTTGTCCCGAAGCGAGGTCCATAGCGATGAGACCCCAAGGGTCGCCAAACCTGTCATGAGTGTTGCTTGCCACCTCAGCCATGCGATGCCACAAATCGTTTTGTGTTTGCTTGAAGGCGGGACTATTGGTCGCGGGCGGAGGATCTTGAGCAAAGAAGCGCCTGGCAGCACTCAGCGTCACGGCCAACTGCGACATGGTGTTTGCCCACCACTCGATGAGGAGGTAGTCTCCGGCAATGATGGGAATCTGCGAGTCAGGCCGGGGGTCAGGAAAGAGTTGGGCGACATTAGTCAACGTGCCGCCGGTATTTTTGAGCTGTTGCCAGACTGCGTCGCTCTCCAGGCTGCGCAGCCGAAACGCGTCATCACCATCCGCATGCAGGAGTTCCCGAAGCGCCTGGCGGCCGATCTGCTCGAATTCATCGATTCCGCGTGGCTGGCCGTCAGCCTGAAGGTAGACGCCTTGGCAGAGCGTATCGTCGTAATCGGTGCCGATGTAACACGTTGAGCTTCCAAAATCGGTCAGGTTCGAGAGCCTGGTCTCTTTGTCGGCCTCTGAAATCAGGCCTAAGGCAACGAGGGCGTCCAGATAAGCGCCCATGGTCTGGAGATCGGTTTTTGCATGAGATGCGAAATGCCAGTAGGAGGCTTTCAGGGCAGGCCCGTGCGCGATCAAGCCGCTACATCGGTAAGCTGCGGTGATCAGGAAGGACTGCGCCAGAACCTTGCGCAGTTTATCGGAGTCGGCGAGGAAGTTCACCGCTCCGCTCACGTGGGTTGCGTTGGCCTCATCGGTGATGAGGACTGCGCCACTGGCCGCGTCGGTCAGGACCGTTCCTTTCAGCAGAAGATCATTGATCGAAGCGTAGTTGTAGAGCCCCAGGATGTTGATGCTGAGAGTGTGGCCCGTTTTTCGGGTGCTGGTGAGAAGATTCTGAATCTCGGAGAAGCCGTGGGGCAGAGTTCCCGGCGATCCCAGCAGGGTGGTGAGGTCCAAGCGTAAGGCGTCTTCGAGGGCGGCCTTGCCATCCGCTCCGAGGTCCTGCAAATCGACCTCATAGAGGAATGCCGACTCATCGGATGAAAGCGCCTGAAGTTCCTCCTGGACGGCAAGCTCGAGTTGGCGCTGCACAGAGGCTTTTAGCGCGCCCAGTATGACCTCTTGTTTCTCTTCTGTAAGGCCCGCTGCTTCAAGCTGATCGCTGGTAGGGAAGGGTGAGGGAGTGACGGCTCCCAGGACCGTGGAGATGAAATCCGTTTTCGTTGTACCCGCCGTAACGCCGATCGAAGGGCTGACTTGCACGGTGAAGTCTGCCCCGCGCTTCCCGTAAAACCCGATTCTCAGGGTCGTGTCGGCGACCTTGTGAATGCGCACCTGGAAGTCGCCCTGGATGGTGAACGTGGCCGTGAAGTCAATCGCAGCCCCCGTCGTCACGGCGACCCCAGGCAGCGCCGGCGTGGAGAGACTTGCGAGTGGGTTCACGGCGGTCAACAGATTCACGGTTCCACAGAGTTCCAGGGTGCAGCTCCCTTCCATCGTAGCGACGTCTCCCACGCCCAAAGACGTCAGGTCATCCACGCCAAAGGGGATCACAAAACTCTGCAGCGACGCTTCCAGCGCGGCTGCAAAGGTGGGTGTGCTACTGGTGGTTTGAAAGGACTTGTAGTGCATCAGGGACACTTTGGTCCCAACTGTGAAGCCGTACGCTGCCTCACCAACAGGAACATTCACACCGGGCGCGGCTGAAGCCTGAATGCCTAAACCCAGGTAGGCATGCCCACTGGGAATCTCGATGGGACTGGCGAAGGGGTCCGGGTCAAAAAGCTTCCCCGCCGGAATCACGCACAACGAGCCGGAAACTGCGGCGCAGCCTGTGAATTGAGGGCTGGTGGATGAGAGGGTCGCAGGGTCCTTGAATGACAGCCCAATTTGCGTGGATGTCAGTGGGAACGCAGTGAGAGGGACATTCTGGAGCGAAGCAAGGTTCTGTTCGATGACTGAGAGACTCGGCAGTTTTTGGAAATACTTGGCAAACGCCGAATTCGGATTCAAAGCGGCTTTGAGGTCAAGCCCGAAGCCATCTGCAATACCAATCGTTGGCATGTAGAAACTCCCAGACAGATTGTCGTGTTAGCGAAGAGGTAATGCTCGCACATGCACTCTAATACGGCTTTCGACATTTTGTCAATTGTGCGGTTGGTTGCCCACAGCCAGGATCGGATAAACCCAAGGCGTTTGTAGCCGACAGTGTGTCCCCTTACGGGCTCGGCTTACCCCTCGGGAGCTTTGGTTCGTTTGCGCAAATCGTGCTGCTTTTGCTCCATTCAGCGCGTAATCGGTGCTAATTTGCGCGCAAAACGCGCATAATTCGCACCACTCAAAAAAGTGATGTGCTTTGTTTTCAGGTACTTCGTTGAGTTCGTTCCCACTATTTTTCATTTTTTGTAGTTCCCTACATTCCCCCATAGCCGGGACCCTTCCGCTTCCCTTGCGCCTTGACGCGCCCTGGCCCTTGCCTGCGACAATGTGTCCGCAAAACAACCACAATTATAGGCTAGCATATGTCCCTGGGTTTGTCAAGCAAAAAATGCAAGAAAAGCGAAAACTCTCCCGAATACCGCATAGGCGTTAAACGAAGCGGAGGCTCTGCAGCTTGAATGCCCGAAGGGCATTAACATCATTAGCCGTAGGTGAAACCTACGGAGAAATGACCCTTCCCTTGTGCTTGCCCCGACCCTGGAGGGGTCGAATTCAACCCCTGCGGGGTTGGCTGAATCTCGTAGCCTGCACCTTCCGTAGGTTTCACCTACGGCTAATGAACTTGGGTCCCTTCGGGACCCGTTAGAAACGCTTAGTTTAACGCTTATGCCCGGATACCGTCGCCCTGCCCGGCCAGCCCGCATCAAGGGGAATCGATGTGACTGCAAACATCGGCACTTCCACGTCGCACGCCCGTGAGTTGGATTGTCCCGGACGGCTCTTGTCCACGTGTCCTGTTACCCAACTTTCCCCTTTTGTTTGATACAATAATGCGAGGTGAGGGCAAGGGGCCAAATATGGTGAAACCGATTTCGGTAAGCGCGTTGCCGAACTTGCGAATCAAGGTCGTATTCTCGGATGGCACGGAAGGCTCCGTGGACCTGTCTGAGCTGGCGGGCCAGGGCGTCTTCAAGGCGTGGGAGGATGAGAAGTTCTTTGCACAGGTGCACGTCGGACCCGCCAGGCAAATCCGATGGAATGATGAGATCGAGCTGTGTCCCGATGCTATCTATCTGAAGTTGACCGGGAAGACCCCTGAAGACCTCTTCCCCAACCTCCGGCGCGAGCCCAGCCATGCCGGAAGTTAGCCGCTTTTACGGCATTGTCATCCGAATGTACTTTGCCGATCACTGGCCACCTCATTTCCATGACGAGTAGGGCGAGCACGAAGCCGTGATCGGCATCGAGGATTTGAGAGTGATCGCCGGAAATTTGCCAGCCAGAGCCTTTGGTTTGGTGGAGGAGTGGGCCCTCATTCACCAGGCGGATCTGGCCGCTCTGTGGCTTCGAGCGCGGCAGTCAAACCCATTGAACAAAATTGATCCGCTCCCCTGAAACCCTTGCAGGTTAATGTGGCTGCCTCGAAACGTCGCGGCTCAACTCTTCGCCCGAGTTCTCGGCGTTGTGGGCATAAATCTGCGCCCATTGTCGGGTCCTCGACGTGCCACAGCGCCACTATAAAGGCCCACGGCATGCAAATCGTGGCGTGGTACACTCCTGCGATCCCGAAGGGCGCATACCTGCCGACAACTACCGTCGGCACGTATGCCACCCGCGAAGAATCCTCGGTGCTATCCACTATTGGGCCGTTGGAGCGATCTATTGATGTTTATCCGCGACCTCGGATGAGGATGAGCTCAACATAGCGCCCTGCGCGACCGTATCGGCTGGCATGGCCAAACTCCCCTGGATTGCGACCTTCTCCAACGGCCCAGAGGGGAACCACTCGACGCCCACCCGGGCGTAAACCGGGGAAACGCGTTCCAAAGCGGACCGCAAGTCCGGACCGCCCCTCGCCTCCCCATACGCGAGGTCGCGCAAACAACGCGCCACCACAATCGCCGGGTGGGTCATATCTCTGCTTAACTCGGCTAGGCGTCTAATCCGAGACTTCCTTATGAAGTCATTGACACCGTAAAGGAACAATATCGCGTCAAGCATCAGATGAAAGGCGCCATTGCATAGATCTGCGTCATCGGTAGTTCCGCGCTCAAAGCGTTTTTCGATTCTTGGCCCTGAGGTCTGACTGAATAAATCCAATCGTCGGGGAACGTCCGCGAGAAACCCAACTCGTAGAGCTTCGCGCCACTGTGCCTTCGGTCGGAGGCTAAAGGATCGGCACAGAAACTCCAATACGATGTTGTAGCGTGATGGGTCAAGCAGGATGTCAGACCAACCGGCGAAGTGGCGGAGCCTCCGGAGCCCAGACCCACGGATAGCCCGAATATGAGGCATCGCGATGGCCGTCATCGGTCGACCGCCGCCTCGCGAGCGGCCAGGTCTCAATGCGTTCCTGATCTCGCGGCCCATGGCCTCGATGCGTTCTCGCAGTTCGGGCATACGCATATCCGGGATTTCTCCGATAGGGAAGTCCGGGTTCGAGATCCGCAGGCTATTAAACACGTAGTCGAATAGGGGGCCTACATATCCGAGGTTGAGGAACAGCATGAGGAGCCGCTCGAAGTTGCCCCTGGCCCTGACTTCAGGCGGAATCCCCCATGTAGCGGCTTGACTGCACGAAGCAACGAAATTGGTTTCGGGCGAGTCGTGAATTAGGGGTAGGAGCAGGTCGGAGAACTCAGTCACATCCTTGGCAATTACTGCGAACTCGGCCGAACTCAGGGTGTCAGCAAAAAATAGCTTCAGAAGAGCTCTCGGCCGGTCGTCGGTCGCGAAGGAATTGGAGGAGAGGGAGCTCGGTTTTGTCCTCGGCCAATTTATAGCATACCGCGTCAATGCAAGCGACACCGTGTTGATTGATTTCCTGCTGCGGCGGGCAGGCCGGAGGCCTAGGAGAGCTTCATCCAGAACGCTCGCCTGCCCCTCCTCCTTGCGAAGCCAGGTATTAAGCACAGAAGTGGCCGCAACTATCTGCTCAGTCTCGTGCGCTGCCTGGCAGGAATCAAGGAGGGCCGTGAGAATTTCCGCCTCACGCAGCTGCGCATGGTCTATGCCGTCGAGGAGTAGGCCACCAAGTAACAGGGAGAGGTGGTTGTCCCGCGGCTTCTTCTCTTTCAACGCAAATACACTCTCAATCAGAAATCTCTGGCTGTCCTCTGATTTCAGGCCAGCTACCAAAAGCCGGATCACCTCAGTCCAACGAGGGTCATCGCAGTGTTCTCGAAGCAGATTCCACAGATTTTCGACACCTTGCTTCTCGCTAAGCGTGATAATGTTCGTCGATGCCAGATATTCTTGAAATGTGAGATGAACAAAACTGTACCTGCCGTCGCCGAGTTCGATGAGAAGACCTGCACGCTTCTTCACAAATTCCAGGAACTCCTCGGCCAGCTCTTCCGGCTCGCCCTTGGGATCATATGTTTTTTCCACATCCTGGATGTGCTTTGTCAGGAACGCGTGTAAATCTGCGTAAGTAACAACAGCTCGCTGGGCCTTACCCGTTGCGCCCGCTTGGCAATGCATCCAATACGCCATTGCTTCCATCCGACGCCTGTTCCGCCGTTCGACTTTGCCTTTGTTTTTGATTTCCGCCCCCCGGAATTTCCACGTGTGCCATGTGTTGAGCAGGGTTTCTGTGCATTTTTGGTAGAGGACAACGCGCTCATCGGGAAGTACCGCGTCGATCCTGTGGACGAGTGCGACTATAGTTAGGAGGAGAGGATTTTCAGCGAGCTCACGGATCGCTAGGTGCTCATCATCACGGAGTATTCTAATCAGGTCCTGCACATTCGCATCGCGCTCGCTTTCGTTCTCGATCCTGACTCGATACCAGTCCTTGACAAATTGCTCCATGTCCTGCAGTCGGAGTTTCGTCAGACGGAAATGAGCAAACTCCCTCTCATCAAATCGAAAGGGGTTGTCGTAGCCAACGATCCGGGACGTTATGATCACCGTATTGCCAGGGTAGCTGTTCGATAGTGTTTGAATCCTATCTCGCACCACGCCCTTTAGGTGTGGTGTGCCGAGTTCGTCCAGACCATCAAAGAGGAGAATCGCTCGCCCATTCTCTAGGTAGTACTCGAAGAAGCTCGCATCCGCCATAGGCAGGCTGAGATCGGCTCTGACGTTCTCGCAAACATAATCCAGAAGTGATAGATTGCTACGGGTCTTGAGCTCGTCGGCGTAGCGGCGTAGCGTGACTAGGATTGGCAAACGGTCATCCGGGGCCGCGCCACCGCGCTCTTGCAACGCTTCCGATCTGCCGACGAGTGCGAGGAAGCGTAAGAGCGTGGACTTGCCCGAGCCGGGATCCCCGAGGACGACGTATCTACCGTGGGTCCTAGCGAGTTTAAGGGGATCGACCCGGGAAACATCAGAGGCATCCTCAGTTGCGGCGTTGGGAAGGACTGTAAGCGGTATGTAGATATGTTCCATCGGGATGCCCTTTGTTGCTTCCGGTTTATACACAGACATCCCGACGAAAATAATCTCACGATATAGGGTCGCGAGGTTATCCTGGTAGCGCTTCTCAATGTCCTGGATGGTATGCTGGCGTTCAGAACCCTCGGGGACCAGTTCGGGGTAGTAATATAGGCAGAGAGACTTTGTATCTAGGAAAAGAGCGAGAAGGTGTTTATGTCCCCAGTGCTCAATTTTAATTCGGCGCGCCAGCTTTTTTCGTAAGTCCTCAAACCACGTAACGTCCCCTCCATCCCGGCGAGTTGGTGACTCGATCAAATCCTCCGGAGTCACGACTATCCATTTCTTCAGCCCGCTTCGCTTACGTGTCTTATCCGCGGAGGAGAGGGCCTTCAATATCTCGCTGCGATGATCGTCAGATAGGGGCGACGGATAAAACTTATACTGGTAGCCTGTGGCACCGTCGCGGCGGCTCAGGGCTGGCTCGAAGCTGTCCAATCCGCGGAAGTCACCAGCCGCGTCACTGAACAGGGTGATTGTCTTGCCCATTCTTCGCGCCTGATGATAGAGGAGAAGATCGACGACGCGGCCGAATTCCGCGCCCCCTCCTTCCCCTTCGGCAGGATTTGATAAAGAGTCCTCACTTCGGGCAGACGCCGAGTGACCTTGTGCGGCATGGTGTGTCCTCCACCGTTAGGATGCTGGGATGCTCATCCGCTTAGCGGAGCTATTCTAACGCCGCGCCGGGGATTGCCAAAGCAGCAAATTGTGGGCCCGATCTGGACTGCCGCTCTTTTCGCAGGTACGGGCAGGGACAAACTGTTTCAGGCAGAGCGCCGGGATAAACCGGTATGCAGTCGAGGATGAAGGAGACTTACAGGAAAGGAGTAACGAACCGCCTGGCGTCGAGTCTTGCGGAGGCAGTCGCGAGGCTGCCGTGGAAGGGCGGGTGGCGCGAAGGTCGCGACGCCTGTTGTCGCGATGTATCCGCCCGTTGTCGGGTCCTCAACGTGCCACAGCGCCACTATAAAGGCCCACGGCATGCAAATCGTGGCGTGGTACACTCCTGCGATCCCGAAGGGCGCATACCTGCCGACAACTACCGTCGGCAGGTGCGTCACCCCTCGTAACGCCGCTGGGCAAAGCACTGGTGGAAAGCCTGACACTCCCGGTGTGCAGGATAGGGGCGGCCAAAGTGGCCGCCCCTGCTAGCCGCGTTCTACGATACCGTAAGTGTGAGTGTCATGCTGTGGCTCACGGCAGAGGAGCCGGATCCCACCGTGCCGGTCACCGTCAGGTTGTAGGTGCCTGCGGGCGTCCCCTGATTGGGCGGAGGACCACTACTCGAACTGCCTCCACCGCCGCAGCCGGCAAGCGTCAGGGCGAACAACAGTCCCGCTGCCAGGGGCACGAACACCCTCCGCCGCCGGCTTGACTCGACGTCTCCCCCGGCCCGCAGTGCCCAAGCCACCGAGGCCAAGAGCAGAGCTAGTGCTAGCAGTGCCAGGGGGCCAGGCAGGCGTGGCGGGCGAAGCGATCGCGGCATATTCGCAGAGGGCGCCGTGGTGCTAACCGAAACAGTGACGTTGTTTCCGGGTGTCGCCGAACTGGGCGAAACCGTGCAGGTGGATTCGGAGGGCGCCCCCGCGCAACTGAAGCTCACCGTCCCGGACATTCCTCCTTCCGCACCCACGCTCAGGGAATAGGTTGCCGAGGAACCCGGGGCGACCGTGGCGGAAGTGGAAGAACCTGAGGCCGCGCTGACGGTGAAATCCTGGCCCGTGCCGCTCAGGGCCACGATCTGGGTGCTCCCCGTGGTGTTGTCGCTGTTGTCGGTGATGGTTAGAGTGCCGGTCAGGGAGCCGCCCTTGGTGGGCGCGAAGATGACGTTGATGGTGCAGGAGCTGCCCGCGGCCACGCTGCTGCCGCAGTTGTTAGCTTGCGCAAAGCTGGCGCTGGCAGCGATGCCGGCCACGGAAAGCGCGGCGCTGCCGGTGTTGGAAAGGGTCACCGCTTGCGAGTTGGCCGAGGAGTTCACCATGGTCGCGGCGAAGGTCAGTGAGGCGGGGGAAATGCCGGCCAGCGGAGCCGGGGTGGTGCCGGTGCCTGTCAAGCTGACGGTTTGCGTACTGCCGGTCGCTCCGTTGCTGTTGTCGGTGACGGTCAACGTCCCGGTGCTCGCGCCGGCGGCGGTGGGCGTGAAGCTGACGCTGATGGTGCAGGATCCCCGCGCAGTGACGCTGCTGCCACAGTTGTTGGTTTGGGAGAAATCGCCGCTGATGGCGATGCTGGCGACTGTGAGCGCGGCGTTGCCGGTGTTGCTGAGGGTCACCGTCTGCGCGGCGCTGGTCGTGCCTGTGGCCTGAGATCCAAACGTCAGGCTGGCCGGGGCAACGGCGGCAATCGGCAGGACGATGGTGTAAGTTGTCGTGGCCACAGCGCTTGTAGAGTAACCGCTGGCGACTGCGATGGCCTGGATGGTCTCCGTCGCTGAAACCTGTATCGCACCCGAATACGAAGCAGAAGCCGTCGTCGGCGTGCTGCCGTCAGTGGTGTAGTAAATGCTCGCGCCTGGCGTGGCATCGGAGATCGTTACATTCTGAGCAGAGGAATACGTTCCGCCTGGAGGAGAGAACGTCGGCGTTGCAGTTTGCTCGGTTAGTGTTGCCGCCAGCAAAACAACATTTCGGTTATCTGGCAGCGTCAGGCTTTGCACGGTCTTGCTGGAGTTAAGCGGGAACGAATAAGCATAAAGGTAAACAACCAGGTCCTGCCGACCGTATTGGGCAACGACATAGGGCGTTACCACTGCTACCGACTCTCCGGGGGCACAAGGATTGGAGGGTGTGCAGCTGATACTACCGTACCAATCGTCAAAGGTCTGCATGAACTCCTGCGTTGTACCGTCGGTGTAAGTCACAGTGAGAGTTTGCGACTGTTCCGCTCCGTTCATGCCAACCGCCAGAATGTTCAGTGACATGAATTCCCCGCTTGGCAACTCAATGGAGTTGGCGCCGAAACCAGAGACTGAATCCGGCTGATTCGGCGGACCGAAAGCGAAGTGTGTTCCATTGAAGTTAAGCCCCATCGGAGTTGTGCCGGGAGGGCTGAGCAGGTCAGCAGAAAACACGTACCCAGCGCCGTTTAGACTGTTCGCTTGCGTAATGTCGGAGTGATCAGCTTCGTCGTAGAACGCGTAGACATCATAGGCACTCGATAGGTCAACGACGGTACCCGAGCCGCCGGTCAGCGCCGGGTTTACGTACAGGCTCGGCGAAATGTTCTGAGCAGCCGCGCCAGAAGCAGAACCGACGATGTCCATAGCCGCTGGCTGATTGGCGCCGGTCAGCGATGCCGTGCTGGTGGCGCTGAGCGTGAGCGTATAGCTATTAGAGCCCTCCTGGGCGAACTCGGCCGAAACGCCGGCGGGCAAATTCGAGGCCGAGAAGCTAACCGGGCCGCCGCTGAACCCATTGACCGGTGTAACGTCGAATGTCCAACTGGTGCTATCTGCCTGGTTCAAGAAAATCCAGAGGGGAATAGGGGTGACATAGAAGCTGGGCCCTGTTGTGCCATAGGTCAACGTCGTATTCGTCGCACCCGTATTCGTCGCGGTCGTAGTCACCGCGTAATTGCATTGAGGCAGCCCGTTCGGCTGATTCGCGCCATCGGACCAGTCCGTGATGGGAACCAAGTTGAGATTGTTGTCATACAATGAGGAGTTCATGGTGAGCGATGCGTTGGAGGGATAATCGGCGCATTGCAGGATATTGTAAGCCTCCAGTACTCCTCCAAACCCCCAACCCAAAGTCTCGCCTACAATGGGAGTGTCGCTTAACTCCGTGCTCTGATTCGTGGTCTGATCCTCACTGACGACATTCCACGTCGTACACGCTGCTGTTCCCGCAGCACATGTCATCACCGTGGTTCCGACGAGTGTGTCTCCTGGATTAACACTAATCGATGGGCTATACACCTCTATGTTGCTGGGGCAGCAGTGCCAACTGGTGAAGTTCCATGGTCCTCCGTTGCCCGAGCCCAAAACTGGCTGCAGGATATCCGTTCCATTGCCCTCCAAACCGGGGAAAAAAAACAGGGTCTGGCCGTCCTGGGCCGACGGCAGCGGCGGCACCGTCCAGGTTGAGACTTCTTTTCCGAAAGCCGTGGTTCCCGGCGCGCAGTTGAAAGGCAAGAAGCAATTCGAATTCTCAACCCACCCATTAATGGCTGGCGGGGGCGTTGTACCCGTCTCTTCTTCTACCGCGGCTTTGTGTGCTTCGTGCGGACCAGCAGGGGCGAGTTCGCCGGACGGCGCGTAATGAGGATACAGGCAGGGGGCAACAGTCTCTGTGCTGCCATCCGCATGGCGAAGGACGCCGCCCCCTTGGAAGCTTTCCCCCTTTTTAAGTTGTAAGACGCAGGACGGATGGAAGTAGCCAAACGGCGTGATGACATAATCCGCGGGCACGCCGCCTGGGCGATTTGGTCCGGCAAGTGGGAGCGGATGAGCCGTTTGTTGTTGGGCCATCAAACAGGTGCCGGAAACTCCAAGCAAGAGCGACACCAAGGATAATGATCTCAACCGCATCGTCATGGTGAGTCCCTTATCGCAGCGGAATCAATGAACGGGTTATTAATCACAGCCGAGAGTGGATGTCAAGCCCAAACATATCCGACTGGTGAAGTGTCGTGGCAAGGAGAAACGGTACCTGGGACCGTTTCTCCCTCCGAAGATTAGCGAAGCAAAAAGGCAACTCGCGAGGGGAACGTGTCGGGTAGAGCGCCGGGATAAACCGGCACGCAGTCGAGGATGAAAGAGCCTTACAGGAAAGGAGTAGCGAACCGCCCGGCCTCGAGTCTTGCGGAGGCAGTGGCGAGGCTGCCGTCGAAGCGTAGACTGAGGCATCAGTGGTCTTCCAAGAGGGAAAAACGGTACCTGGTACCGTTTCTCCCGAACGAGACCTGGCAGGAGACCAAGGAAGACCAGCCGCTTTCGTCCAGCCAAAAGACGCTGGGAATAGTAGACGTGCACAGCGGCTCGGAAGAGAGTTCCCTCGAAGGCACCCCCTACAAGAGTTGGTGAGACTGGGATTCAGGAGTCGGGATTTATCAGGTAGCGCGGACCGCCGATTATGTGGGAGGAGGCATCATGCGAATAGGGCAGAACGATATCATCGAGGAACTCACGGCGCACATGCGGAAATTGGGGGGAGAGCCTGGCGAATGGCAGGTGGGCGCGGCAGCCCCCAATGCCAAATTGCCCAGTCAGAATTCAAGGGAAACGAACCTGCCAGGCCTGGCTTGTCGCGAGGCCTTCACCACCTACGCCGCCGCCGAGGCGGTCGATTACCTGGTCAGCGCCTTCGGCCTGCACCCCGCGCACGGCTTGCCCTGCGGACCCGGCAGCATCGTCTTCGTTTGTCGTACCACGGAAAACAGGGGGTAGCGGTCAGCCAGCGCGGCAGAGCGAGATTCCTCGCTGCGCTCGGAATGACAGCCTGAATAAGGCGCTCGGAATGACCGCCTGGGGGAAAAACGGTACCTGGGAGAAACGGTACCTGGAACGTGTGAAAAAATGTATTTTGAGGAGCGCGGAGTGGGGACGATGGTCGGAGAGTACGTCACCATCGTTGGGTGGTAAGCGCCCGGCGGCGGATCTTGTCTTCGACGACCGTCTTCCGCCTTAT
>Ga0209517_10006478_pt1 | contig 14458 bp, 12 predicted proteins | sample PeaSoiMetSII2010_FD_187695 | JGI IMG/M metagenome (GOLD analysis project Ga0209517, IMG submission 187695) | Peat soil microbial communities from Weissenstadt, Germany - SII-2010 (SPAdes) (version 2) | ecosystem: Environmental > Terrestrial > Soil > Wetlands > Peat | place: Germany... | reverse complement strand
GCAGTTCGTCCAAATCTTTGTCGACGCCCGCAGCGATCACCCCGCCATCGCTAAGCGTGAGCGGCGGCTCTGGAACCAGCGTGCCGTCGATCTTCTCCCGCAGATCGCCTAGCTCGTCGATCGCGATATGCAGCACGCCCAGTCGCGACGCAGACAGCCCGGCCAATACCGTTTGCACCTTGGGAATCCGTCCGAGCGATGCTGCCAGTGCCAGCACGTCCCGTGGATTCGCGGTCTCCAGCGTGACCCGGCTCAGCAGACGTTCGAGATCGAGAATTCCGTCGAGCGACCGCCGCAATTCTTCGCGCCGCACCGTATCCTTGACCTGCACCTCAACGGAATCCAGCCTGCCATTGATCTCGGCAGGATCCAAAGACGGGCGCAGCATCCACGTACGCAGCAACCGCTTGCCCATCGGCGTCACGGTTGCATCCAGGCAGCGGAACAGAGTCACCCCGGCATCGGTTCCCGCGAACGATGTCGTGAACAGGGGCTCGATCAACTCCAGGTTGCGCACCGTCACCGCATCGAGCACCAGGCAATTCTGCCGCTCGTAGAAGCCGATCCGGTCCACATGATCGAGCGTGCCGCGCTGTGTTGACCGGATGTAATAGAGGATCGCCCCCGCCGCCGAAGCCGCCGCCCGTTTCCCAGCCAACCCAAAGCCTTCCAGCGAGAGCACGCCGAAGTGATTCTCCAGGAGCGGAATGGCGTGGTCGGGAGCAAAGATCCAGTCATCCAAAGGAGTCTCGGCCACACCGCTTGTTGACCGAGTGGGCGTGCTCGCCGCTAAGGGTTCGGCTGCGGGACGGGCGAGGGCGCCCGTCGCTCCACTGGTTCTCTTCTCAAATAGCGGAGCGGAAGATCCATACAGCATTTCTCTTGGCCGTAATTGTTCAAGTTCTTCTTGAATGCGACGCCCGGCCAGCTCGCCCACGAACTCCGTCGCTCGAAACTCGCCGGTCGAAAGATCGAGCGCCGCAAAACCCACCCGATCCCCGACCGTCGCCACCGCCGCCAGAAAGTTGTTCTCCTCCGCGCTCAGCAACGAATCCGCCGCTGTGCCCGGCGTGACGACGCGCGTTACCTCGCGCCGCACCAACTTCTTCGCCAGGCGCGGGTCTTCGACCTGTTCGCAGACCGCGACCTTGAACCCGCGCCGGATCAGCTTTGCGATGTAGCCCTCGGCGGCGTGGTAAGGGACGCCACACATCGGGATGTCAACGCCCTTTTCTTTATTGCGCGAGGTCAGCGTGATCTGTAACTCGCGCGCGGCCAGCACTGCGTCCTCGAAGAAGAGTTCGTAGAAATCCCCCAGCCGGAAGAACAGCAGAGCGTTGGGGTGCTCTTTCTTGATGCCGGCGTACTGCCGCATCAGCGGCGTCGAGAGCTCAGACATAGGGAAATTTGTAATTTGTAATTGGTAATTTTGTAATCTTTAATCAGGTAATTTGCAATTTGTGTTCAGTCCAACGCCATCATCAAGCGGGGTTACCGGTCCCACTACTTTAGCCTGCTGCAAGGTTTTCAGACTACAAATTACAAGTCTCCAATTGGAAATTACAAATTCGATTTGACTCGGCTCGGCGCTTTTGTTCTCCTTACGCCATGGAACTCCGTAAAGATCCCATCACCCGTTCCTGGGTGATCACCGGTGACGATGTCATCGAGCCCACTCCACGCACCCAAGCCTGCCGGTTTTGCGGTCTGTCCGCCGAGCCCGCCCAAGTCATCGCCAACCTGCCCGGCTTGGATGGCATCGCATGGTCGGCGCGCTCCGTCGTCCATCCCCATGCGCTCTACCATATTGAAGGCGAGGCGACCCGCCACGGCGACGGCCTCTACGACCGCATGGGATCGGTCGGCGCTCACGAAGTCCTGCTCGAAAATCCCCGCCACGACGGCCATCTCTGGGATGCGAGCGACTTCGAAGTCGAACAGTTCTTGCGTCTGGCCGCGCAGCGGATTCAGGATTTGAAGCGCGACAGCCGGTTCAAGTACATCAGCATTTTCAAGAATCACGGCGAGAAAGCCGGACAGGAATTCGAACACCCCACTTCCCAGTTGACCGCGACCACTTTCGTGCCGCGCCGCGTCCTCTACGAACTCCGCGCCGGACGCGACTATTTCGAAAGCAAGGAGCGCTGCGTCTTCTGCGACATTCTGGCGCAGGAGGAGCGTCAGAACCTGCGCATCGTCGAAATTCGCGGAGACTACGTGGCCTTCTGCCCCTATGCTCCGCGCGTCCCCTACGAAACCTGGATTATGCCGCGCAGCCATGAGTCTTCCTTTGAGCGCACCGGTTCAACGCGCGTGGGCAACCTGACCGATCTCGCCGCGCTCCTGCGGCGCACCCTGCAACGTATTCGCACCGTCACCGAGGCCTTTCACCTCGTGCTTCATACCTCGCCCAACAGCCAGCATCCTTCGAAAACCCTCGGATATTGGAAAACACTCGATGAGGATTACCACTGGCACGTCGAAATTTTGCCCATTCTTGAGGCGAAGGCCAAGTCCTACACTTTCAAAGAGATTTATTATTCTCCCGTCACCTCCGAGACTGCAGTGAAACGCCTGCGGGAGGCAAAGATCTAGGAGCAGTCGTCGGTCGTTCGTCGTTAGTCGCTCGGGGAGGCTCTCAGCTGTCAGCTCCCAGCTTTTAATCAGGGCGCTTTCGACGGCGGATGGCTGAGTGCTGACAGCTTTTCTGGCAAGCTAACGACCATCGACCAATGACGGCCTCATGACCATCCGTCGCCTCAAAACCTACACCGGATCGCAAGGCTACGTTTACCAGTACTACTTCGTCGGGAAACGTCTCGCCCCAACATCCGACGCCAATGAGTACGTCTTCGACGTCACCTCCGACCGTAAGCTGACCTACGCGGTCAGTATTTTCCTCCCCCACCAGGTCGTCGCCGCCTGGGCCGAATCCCACGGGCGCGCCCTCGCCGATTCCGAGCAGTACGCCGCCGTCAAGATGCGTCTCTTCCGCGCCTTCGACGAACTGGAAAAAATGCAGGCGCAAGGCCGGCAATTGCTTATCGATCTGCAGTCTCTGGAAGAATCGCTGGCGTCGTTGGGCGTGGAATAGATTCGGCAGGTGCCTCGCTGTCGGCCTCCGCGATCGCTGGCAAGAACGTCTGATTACAGCGGGCCAAATCGATTGCACGACAGTCGAATCCCTGCCCTGGTAATCAGATGGGTGAGTGAACGAATTCCCACGGCACAAACTCAAGAGAGGTGCTATGCTCCGCTCTGTTCTACAGCGCTGCCTGGGGCCGCAGCGCGGAACTGAGGGACTTTGGCGACTGTTGCTCCGGGATCTGGTTTGGAGGGTCATTGCCACGGCGTGTTTCCTGCCGTCGTTTGTGATTGCGTGGGCCTTGCGAGCCAGCGGGCGGCAAAGGGTCGGACTGCGGCATGACCAGCCACTCCCGTGACATTCGGCAGCTTTGGGAGCGCGCCAGCTCCGCACGGAGCCCCTGCTTGCCCCTGTGACCCACGTCACATGCCCCTGTGACAGCGTCCGTTTCCCCCACACACCACCGCCCGGCAAACTATAATCACCCAGGCGGGGTGGGGAGGTATCAAACCCGCCTGCGGAAGCACCCAAGAATGATGACCCTGATCTGGCTGCGCGTCGCGCTGGTTTGTTATGCTGCGGGGTTGCTCTATGCGCTGGTTGCGCTCACTCGTACCTCGGAAATCCTCGGCAAAGTCGCGCTCCATGCCTCCTACCTCGGCATGGTGTTTCATCTTGTTTCGCTGACCGAAGCCGTCGTGCAAACCGGCCAGCTCGCTTCAGCCTCGGCTCACAACTCGGAATCGCTGCTGGCTTTCCTGATCATGGTCGGCTTTATGCTGGCCTATCTGGTGTATAAGACGACCACTCCGGGCATCGTGATTTTTCCCCTGGTTTTTCTGCTGACCTTCGTGGCCGCCACCGGTCAGCAACCCCTCGTCTTCGCCTCGGTTGCCGTCAAGCACGGTTGGCTGGCGGTGCATATCCTGATGATCTTCACCGGATACGCGGCGCTGTTCCTCAGCTTTGGCGCCAGCATTCTGTACCTCATGCAAGAACGCGCTCTGAAGTCCAAGAGTTCGAGCGGAATGTTCTCGCGACTGCCCGCTCTCCAGGTCATTGACGATATCGGTTATCGCTCCCTTATGCTCGGATTTCCCTTCATGACTCTGGGCCTGATCGCGGGCTCCGTGGTCGCCGAATCCACCTACGGCCGCATTGATTTTCTCGATCCCAAGATTCTGCTTTCCGTCCTGATGTGGGCCGTATATCTGTTGATGGTGTTTACGCGCCTGAATGCCGGGTGGCGCGGACGCCGCGCCGCCATGCTCGCCAGTGTTGCCTTCGTGGCGGCGATCGTGGCCTGGATCGCCAACTACTTCAGCGCAATGCACAGGTTTATCACGTCATGAGATTCCAGCTCATCGGCGTCAATCACGAGACCGCGCCGGTGGAGGTGCGCGAGCGGCTGGCCATTCCGGAATCGCGCTTGGCGGAGGCCTGCAAGAAACTGGCCGAGCATCCCGCCGTTTCCGAGGGCATGATCGTCTCCACCTGCAACCGCGTCGAATTTATCGCCAACATGAAGAACGGCGCCGGCGACCTGCGCGAATTCCTGCGCGAGTATTTCGCTACCGATCTCAGCCAGTTTGAAAGCCATCTCTACGAATTTCGCGAAGATGAGGCCATACGCCACGTCTTTCGCGTCGCCGCCAGCCTCGACTCCATGGTCGTCGGTGAGCCCCAGATTCTGGGACAAGTAAAGGAAGCCTATGCCACAGCCCGCGCTGTGGGAGCGGTGCGCGCGCAACTGGATCAGTTACTCACCCGGGCGTTTGCCGTGGCCAAGCGCGTCCGTACCGAAACCGCCGTCGGATCTTCGTCGGTTTCGATTGCTTCGGTGGCCGTCGAACTGGCAGAGAAAATCTTCGGAAGCCTGCACGGCAAGAGCGTCTACCTGGTGGGCGCGGGGAAGATGAGCGAGTTAGCGGCCCGCCATCTGCTCGCGCACGGCGCCGCGTCTTTGTTTGTCGCTAACCGTACCTACGACCGTGCCATCCGGCTGGCGCAAAAGTTTGACGGACAGGCGATTGAATTTAGCCGTCTTTATGACACCTGCGAGCGTGCCGATATCGTGATTACCTCGACCGGTTCGCCCCACTTCATCTTCCGCCCCGAACACGGCGAAAAGCTCATGGCGCTGCGCAAAAACAAGCCCATGTTCTTCATCGATATCGCCGTTCCCCGCGACGTCGATCCCGCGATGAACAAGATCGATGGCATTTTCGTCTACGACATCGACGATCTGCAGCAGGCGGTCACGTCGCACGTCGCCGATCGCAAGAAGGAAGCGGAAAAGGCCGAGGCGATCGTCAATGGCGAGGTCGACAAATTCCACGCTCGCCTGCAGACTCTCGACGTGGTTCCCACCATCGTCAGCCTGCAGGACCACCTCGAAACCATTCGTCAAGCCGAGATTGATCGCGTTCGTGGCCGCCTCGGTTCCATGACCACCGACCAGGAACTGGCCGTCGAAGCACTGACTCGTGGGATCGTCAACAAAATCATGCATACCCCCATCAGCACCCTGAAGACGGCGGCGCGTGATCCCGAATCCACCACCGTCATTGACCTTGTGCGTCGCCTCTTCAACCTGCATAACGAAGACGAAGAAAAGAAAACCGCCGCCGCGAAGTCCGCCCGTGGCCCCGGAGCACAAAACTGATGGCCCGCCTGCGCATCGGTTCCCGCGGCTCGCAACTCGCTCTGTGGCAGGCCCATCACATTTCCGATCTACTTCGCGCTCAGGGCCATACCGTGGAACTCGAGATCATCAAGACCACCGGCGATAAGATCACCGACGTTGCGCTCGCGAAGGTCGGCACCAAGGGCATGTTCACCAAGGAAATCGAAGAAGCCCTCGTCGAAAACCGGGTTGACCTCGCCGTGCATAGTTTGAAAGATTTGCCAACGGAGTTGGCCGCCGATTTCGAAATTGCCGCCATCACCACCCGCGAAAATCCGCGCGACGTTTTTTGTTCGGTGAAGTTCGCCAGGATCGAAGCGCTGCCGCAGCAAGCCAACATTGGCACCAGCAGCCTGCGCCGTCAGGCCCAGTTGAAGGCTCTTCGTCCGGATCTTCATATTCACCCGCTCCGCGGCAATGTGGATACGCGCCTGCGCAAGCTCGAATCTGGCGATTACGATGCCATCATTCTGGCCGTCGCCGGCCTGAACCGTCTGGGCAAAACACAACTGGTCCGTCAGGTTATCCCTGCGGAAGTGATGACTCCCGCCGCTGGACAAGGTGCCCTGGGAATCGAAATTCGCAACGGCGACAACGCCACGCGAGCGCTCCTCGCATTTCTCGATGACGCTGCCGCCCGCGCCGCTACCACCTGCGAGCGTGCCCTTCTCAACAGACTCGGTGGCGGCTGCCAGGTCCCCATCGGAGCCTTCGCCGAAGTAAAGGCAGGCCGCATTCGCCTGAGCGGGCTTGTAGCCCATCCCGATGGAACCAAAGTTCTGCGCGAGACCCGCGAGGGCGATGATCCCGTGCGCTTGGGCGAGGAAGTCGGCGAGACCCTTCTGCGCCGAGGCGGCGATGTTATTCTCAAAGAAGTCTACGGCAAAGGCTTCGCGCTCGCGCAGCAACCATAAGGCAGGTCTCAGGTGTCAGGTCTCAGGTCTCAGGAACCTCTTGCTTAGCCCCTGAGACCTGACACCTGAGACCTGACACCTGGCCCATGAAGCCCAACGAAAACCATCCCCTCACCGGAACCCGGATTCTTGTTGGACGCGCCCGCCACCAGGCTGGCAGCCTTTCCGCCAGCCTGCGCAGTTTGGGCGCGGCGGTAATCGAAATCCCCTTCATTGAGATCCGCAAGCCTCAGTCGTACCGGCCACTCGACGATGCTCTGAAGAATATCAAGTCGTACAACTGGCTCATTCTCACCAGCGCCAACGGCGTCGAAGCGATGTGGGAGCGCGTCCGGAAACTTCGTATCCCGCGCCGGAAACTCAAGCATCTCCAGATCGCTGCCATCGGGCCTGCCACCAAGAAGGCGATTATGAAGCGTGGCCTGAAGGTCAAGATGGTTCCGGAGGAGTACGTCGCCGAGTCTGTAGTGAAGGGGCTGCGCGATAAGGTCAACGGCAAGCGTGTCGTGCTCATCCGAGCCAAAGTCGCGCGCGATGTGATTCCAGAGGAGCTGCGGGCGGCCGGAGCGCTAGTCGATGTGGTCGAAGCTTACGAAACCGTGGTGCCCGAGAAATCACGTGCGCGCCTGCGCGCGCTGATGAAAAGTGCGGGTCGCCGCCCGCACATCGTGACCTTCACCAGTTCCTCCAGCGTGAAGAACTTTGCCGAACTGCTCGGCAAGTTCAAGGCAGGCGCGCTCAGCCGTGTCCAGTTTGCTTCGATTGGTCCGGTGACTTCGGCGACGCTGCGCGAATTGCAGATGCCGGTCGCAATCGAGGCCCGTGAATTCACGATGGGTGGGCTGATTCGCGCGATTGTGCTCGCCCGCTACGCAGAAACGTCCGCATAGTTCAAAGAATTCTACTTCGTTTTTGGAGCTGAGATTCCCATCTGCGGGTCAATCGCGTCCAGGTAGGCCTGCATGCGTGCCTTGGTGTCGGCGGGCATACCGGTGAACTCGATTCCATTGCCCACGCCCGGATCGCACGTCCGGACCACCGCCGTGATATTGAGGTGCTCCGCGTCCAGCCAGAAATCCACCCGCAGCACAGTTCCGAGCGGCAAAGGCATCATGCTCTCGACGTAGCATCCATTGCCGCTCACGTCGGTGGCATTGATGCGGAGCGGCGCGTTGACGCGCTCGTCGCGAAGTTCAATGGGAAGGGAAATCTTATGCCGGTGCCAGCGCCGCCGGTTGGAGTCGGCAATCGTCACCGTCGCGCCGTCGAGCGGCAGATAGGTTTTCCACGGGCACTCCTGATCGGCGACCAACTTCACTCCCACTTGATTTTTCTTGACCGGGCCGGTGTTCATCACCCAGACTACCGTGCAGCGGGTTTTTTTCTCCTCGCACTGCACCCCGATCATGTCGCCCACTTTCAGTTCGTTGTCGACGCCCGAGATCAGTGCACCCTCCGAACTGATGTTCTGAGCGCGAGCATGTTGGGAAAAAGGGCGTCCGTCGGCACTCATTCCCCATATCCGCACCGGCAGGTCCACACTCAGGCGAGGTTCGCTTTGATGGTCAGCCATGCCTAATCCTCTGTATACGGCTCATGCGATAATACCGCCCTCTGACGCGCCGCGACATTACAAAGTTAGCCGGCGCAGTAACCAGGGAAGCACGACTTTCGGCACCTGCCAATCATCATCAGGGGCGGTTTTCCGCGAACTTTTCTGCGAACTCTTGATAACTGATGACTCGAATCTTTTGCTCCTCCAGAAACTGTCGCAGCTCCGTCGAAGTCAGCAGACGCCGCTCCTCTTCGCGAGAATCGAGCAATCGCGTGTCCGCTGCGCGCAAGTCGGCGTCGTTGTACCCCGGATGGCAGACCAATTCCCATGTTCCCTCCGGCAGGCTCGCGAGCGTCTGGCGCAGCAGGGAACTATAGCCGGAACTCTCGACCGAGCCGGTCTCGATCACTCCCACTACACCGTCGGGCGTAAGCAGTCCGGCGCGCTTGGTCCGCTGGAGGAATTGCCCGGAGAAGGTGTGCAGCATGCGCATCTGACCATAACGCTTCCAGAGATTTCGCTTGCCTTTGAATAGCCGCGCGGGCATCGCTTTCACGGGAACGAACGGATTGCGAATCGCGCGAACGCCGCAAATCCGCGCGGCTCGCAGCAGCGCTGCAAGAATCTCGGGAAAGATGTGCGCGTGTTTGTGTGTATCGAGGTGAGTCACCTGGAGGCCAGTGGATTGAATTTTCCTGATTTGCGCAGTGACTTCCACGACCAGTTGATCGCGATCGAAGCCTCCCAACATGGCGCGCGCGGCGAAGGCCGAAAGGCTGGAGTAGAACTTGCCCGGCTCAGCCGAGCGAATCGCTAGCAACGTATCCATGGAGCCCGCTGGCGACACCGGCGTTCCGTCCACCAATACGACGTGGCATCCCACGGAGAGATTCGGCGCCGACCGGGCCGCAGTCACGGCGTCCTCGAAGGCGGCGCCGTTGGCCATCAATGTCGCCGATGATACGACTCCACCGATGTGGGCTTCCACAATGGCTCGATTCACCCCAGCGGTCAGACCTAAATCATCGGCATTGACGATTAGCTTTCGCACCCAGAAAGTGTAGCAGCCGCGCGGTCGAGTTCGGTACCGTTTGCATCTCGGGCGCAGTTCGCCCGCCCAGCACACCGTCCATTCGCGTAAAACCGGGGGAAACACATGGGGGTAAACCGCTTGCCGCACGCACTGGATCGACGGTACGCGTTTGACCGGCAAGGGAAGGGTCCAGTATTCTCAGCATAAGTTTTGCAGAAGGTCTTTCGCGATCAGCGGGGATGAAACCCGCCGTGATCGCATCGGCGCGGAGCGGGCGGTTAGCTCAGCTGGTTAGAGCGCCTGCCTTACAAGCAGGAGGTCGCAGGTTCGAGCCCTGCACTGCCCACCAACCTTCGATTGGCGTGCACCTGAAGGGGTTGGAAGAAAAAGCTACAAGGATTATTGCTGGTTTCCAGACTTTCTCCGTATTGGAATTGGAGAAAGGGAAACATGGCAAAAGCAAAGTTGAACGTCGGTCTCTACCTGCGGTATCGAACCCCTGAAGGTAAGCAATCGCCTCCCCGTCCCGTGGCTTGGGACTCCAAGTCCCGCCTGCGTCCCGGCTGGTGCATGGTAGGGGGCGTAGCGGAGCATCATCCCGAAGCGACCTACCATCTTCGCTACAAGAGGGAGGGCAAGCAGGCGTGGGAGGCGGTGGGCACTGACCCCAACACCGCAATGTCTTTGCGAGCCTCACGGATGGTTCCGTTGGGACAAGAAGTAATCGTTGCGAAGCCATTCGGCAAGCCAAGCGTGCCCGGCACAAATGTTGCGAAGCCCGAGCCCGACAGCATGGAGACAGCACGCACATTGGACTCTGCCATTAACGAGTATCTGACGAACGGGAAGGCGGCCGAAAAAGACTGGCGCAAGCATACGTTGCAGTGCTACACGCTGGCTCTGAAACTGTTCACCGAATCCTGCAAGAAAACATACGTGGATGAGATCGGCGGCGATGATCTGCGGCAGTTCAAGGTGTACCTGCGGGCGCAGAAAACCTCCATCGGCAAGAGGATCAACGACCGCACAGTCTACAACCATTTTCTCAACGTAGTGAGCTTCCTCAATACCTATGGTCGGATGGAACTCATCCCACAAAGCGAGTGGCCAACCTTTGAAAAGAGAAAAGTCGTCAGCTACGACGGGGATGTAATGGCTCGGTTGCTCAAGTTTGCAGACGTAGAGGAGGCTGACGTGCTCGAATTTTTTCTGGGTGTGGGGTTTAGGAACGGGGAAGGCACGCACATCGAATGGCATGACATCGATTTGGAGAACAAAGAAATTCACGTCTACAGCAAGCGGGAGAAATATGACTGGCAGGTGAAGGATACGGAGCAAAGGATTATCGGAATTTCTGACCGCCTTGCGGAGCGGCTCATCGCTCGGCATGAGCGACATCCGGGAGACGGACTGGTGTTCGGAAACAGCAAAGGGAATCCGGACAAGCACTTGTTGAGGATCATAAAACGGGTAGCCTTGCGTGCAGGTCTAAACTGCGGACAATGCATGGGAACCCACGAGCGGAAGCGGGTGTCATGTGTCACGCATCCCGTCTGTCGTCGCTGGATTGTCCATACTCTCAGGAAGACATGGGCGACTTTCCAATCCCGAAGCGGCGTTGACGTTGTCACTATTAAAGATGATCTGGGTCATAGCTCACTGGCTACGACGCTGGAATATTTGGCATCTGAGGATCGGCGTAGTCCCCGGCGCAGACAACAGATCAATGCGGCGGCGGCGATGGTGCCAATTCACGACGCAGCAGTCAGGGTGCAATAGCGACAGTGGACGACCTGAGTGAACAGGTACGGAACATTGTGAATGGCGTCCATGCGGGGCTGTGAGGTATAATTCTTATTGACACGCGACTTAAGTCCCCTCGCCCGCACTCAGCGGGCCGGTGAATGCGCTGCCCACAGGGGCAGGTTGTGACGGGAGCCACTCCGGTACCCATCACACATCGCTGACGGAAGCGACTGCGCTCCGGAAAACGCTTAGACGCTGATGCGTTCAGTATGCGTGAGCAGTCGGGATTTGATCGGGCATACCTGATCCCGCTCCACCATTCTTGGTGATGGCGGTTCCCCGGTGATACCACACCGAGGGATATGTGTGCCCAAGCATTCAGAAGCATCACTCACAAAACAGCACCCCAGTCTTAACTCATCCGCAAGAATCAAAATAAAAATAGTAGTCCCCAGTGAACCTTTCTACGGGGGCAAAACTCGCTCAGGTCCCTACATCCTTCCCTATTCCCCCATTCGCACAGGGCGGAAGTGTATTGACCTGTGCGCGGGCATGGGAAACCTCACGTGGCAGGCAAAAAAATTAGGTCTCGATTTTTTGGAGTGGGTCATTAACGATCCCTTGCAACTGCCATTTTTCGAGGCGGTGAAGGCCATCGGGCACACGATAAAGGTTCCCCCTCGTAGTCGTGAGGAGTTTGAGCGCCAGCGAGAGTTGGCGCAACAAGGTGATCAAAGGGCCATCGCCTTGACTCAATGGTTATCGTACAACGGCGGGGGGTATGGCAATGCTTTCAGTAGGGACAGCGCATCCGCACGAGGGAACGGCCATCGTACAGCGGGGGGACGCCGTACTCCTGAAAGTGAGGAGCGGAATCTTCGGTTGATGCACCAATTCTTAAACGAAAGAAATATCCGCTTGAGCGGTCTGGATTGGCTGGATTGTTTGGAAAAGGAAAAGCCGGGGCCAGAGGATTTAATATTGTTCGATCCGCCGTATATTGACTGTAAGACCGGAGCCTATGTACCCGATACTTTTATTCCTATCGAACTAATCGCCTACCTGAAGTCCCATCCCGAACTCAATTGGCTTCTCTGCGAATACCGACAAGCGATATATGAATACGCCTTCGGTCCACCAGCTTTTCAAAAAGAAGTGCAGTTGCGCACCATAAATTTTGCGAAAGCGAAACAGGAAAAAAGAATCGAGTGCGTTTGGACATCCCTAAGTTATAAGGCGCATCTCGCTAAGATTTGTGTCAAAGACCTCCCAAGTGTTGCATGCAACACTTCGCAACACTTCAGGAGGTGAAGGATGATGGAAAAAGTAAAAGATGATCAAAGTTGGACCATACCGAAAGTTCTGAAGGCGCTCAGGGCAGTCTGCGACCGGATCGAGGGTCATAGACTCCATGTAAGTAAGGAGGAGCGCCAATATTTGCTGCCACTCCTCATCATCTTAAAGCGGTTAACCAAGAGGAAAAAGCCGGGTTATCATGCTTTGCTGAAATCGATCGGGCTGACCGCCTCGACCGTGCGATCTTGGTTTCATCGAGGGCTGCACACGGACAAGATCATTGCACTGTTGGAGCCGGAACCGGAGGAGGCGAAACCCGGTCCTACTGAGCCGGGCGTCGTCGTGGAGCAAGACATCAACGTCGCCCGGTACCACTGGTGTCATGATTGGTCCCCCTTTCTCAAGAGTTCCGAATGCGCAGAAGGCAACTTCCCAGAATGAAGGATAAATAAGTGCGGATGAAGGGCGAGAACAACGTCACGGTTGCGGGCAACGCTGCTCCGCACTCGACAAATAATGATTTCACCCTTGGTGTCGAAAGTCAATCCGTCCCATCTTGCTGACTTCGCTGCCCTTCAGGGCTGTTCTGTCGCTCATCCGACATGCCATAATCCTTTTCATGTGCGGGCGCTATCGACTCTCCCGGAGAAAGCACAGGTTGTTGAGGAGTACTTCGACACCGCTTCAAATGAACAAGACTGGGCTCCCCGGTACAACATCGCCCCGACCCAGCCGATCCCCGTCATCCGCCAGCATCCGATGGAGCCCGTCCGAGAATTGTCGCTGATGCGCTGGGGACTCATTCCCTCGTGGGCGAAGGACTCATCTGCCGCTGCCCGGATGATCAATGCAAGATCGGAAACGGCGAGCACGAAACCCGCATTCCGCGATGCATTGAAATCCCGCAGATGCTTGATCCCTGCTGACGGGTTCTACGAATGGGCGAAAACGGCGAAAGGTAAACAGCCCTATTGCTTCGAAGTGAACGACGGGGAGTGGTTCGCATTCGCAGGAATCTGGGATCGGTGGAAGGACGCAACCGGCAATGCGGTGGAGACGTGCTCGATCCTGACCACGACCCCAAATGCTGTGACCTCGCCCGTCCACGACCGAATGCCTGTCATTCTTGATCCAGACAGCTACGATTTGTGGCTTGATCCGGGGATGCAGAATGTGGCTGCGGCGTCCGAACTGCTGAAGCCCTACGATGCTCGGCTGATGCGGTGCTATCCTATCAGCACGCGGATCAACCACGTCGCCAATGATGACGAGGGATGCTCCGCACCCGTGGAACTCGCCGAGATTCAGCATCGACTGTTCTCGTAGGGGGCCGGACTTAGAGCAGGTAACGGGGTAAAGACCTTGCTTCAAGGAATACTGTAAAACTGTTCACTTTTGACCAGCTTTCTGCCTTGGCTGCCACCTACCATTTCTGCCAACCAACCAGCTTTGCCAGCCTTGGAGGAAGTCATGGAAAACTTCGCCGAGTTGATGCAAAGGCTACTTGAAATCCAAAGTGGTGGAAGACAAAGAAGCCCAGAGTTGATCGAGGAAGATGAGCGATTGATGGATCGTCTACAGAATCGAACTCTGGCAGGAAAGCCCACACTAAGGCTTAACCAAGATACCTGAGTAGATTCGATTCAAGGCTTAACCTTCCTCATGGAGTGATGATGCAGAGCACAGCTAGGCAGCAGTTCGGCTCCGGCGCGGTTCGGTACCACTGGGTACGCCCTTCGGCAGAACTGAAGCATGTCTTTCACTGCTCGTGTGGGCAGCGCAGACGAAGTCCTCACGTCCATGTTCGTTAACTTCCAGATAGTCGGCGATGCCCACGCAGTTCGAGCGATGACAGAGAATCAGTCGATCCGGTGGATGGTCAAGAAAGAAGTATTCCATGAAATCCCCCAGTATGGTTTTTCCCGTACTCTCCCCGGGACGACAAACAAAATTGGGAGGCGCTATCGGCCGCCTCCCATTTCTCTCACTGACTACTGGTCTTACGCGGCCTTGCCGTGAACCTTGGCTTCGAGCATCCTTTCGCTGCCAACATTCACCTTGATCTGCTTGGGCTTGGCTTCGGCCTTCTTGGCCATGCTGATCTTCAGCACGCCCTTGTCATAGTGGGCGCTCACTTGCCCCG
>Ga0209517_10006476_pt1 | contig 14458 bp, 5 predicted proteins | sample PeaSoiMetSII2010_FD_187695 | JGI IMG/M metagenome (GOLD analysis project Ga0209517, IMG submission 187695) | Peat soil microbial communities from Weissenstadt, Germany - SII-2010 (SPAdes) (version 2) | ecosystem: Environmental > Terrestrial > Soil > Wetlands > Peat | place: Germany: Weissenstadt... | reverse complement strand
GGAAGCCATTTGAACCATCAGCCGGTGAGCGCGGCGGCGCCGACGCTGGGTTATCGGACGGCGAAATACATTCGCCGTCATCGCCGGGTGCTGGCGACGGCGGGGGCGTTTGGTTTACTGCTGATTTTGGGAGTGATGTTCAGCGTGTGGCAGGCCCGGCGGGCGGGGGAGGCGGAGAAAGAACGGGGAAACCTGCGGAACGTGAAATGGGCTCTGGAAACGGTGCTGCCGGAGGTCGAGCGCTCATTCGAAAAGAATGACTACACCGGCGCCTTTAAACTGCTCGAGCAGGCCCGGCCCTTCGTTGCGGACAACCGCCGGTTCCAGACGCTCTCGGCGCGAGTGGTTGGTTTGATTTCGGTCGAGACCACGCCCCCGGGGGCGCAGGTGTATATTAAAAATTACAGCGACCTCGACGCTAAATGGGAGCCTGTCGGCAAGTCTCCCATCAACGCAACGAAGGTGCCTCATGGCCTCAAGCTATGGAAAATAGTCATGCCCGAATACGAACGCGCGGAGGGCACCCTGTTCGCCAGTTTCAAACCCGTGGAGCTCAACGTCAAACTTCGTCTGCTGGCAGCCAACGGCAGGGCGCAGACCTTCACGACCCTGCATAGTTTCACGGCAACTTTTGGATCTGATGGTTGTAATGGTACGAACAGCGACGGAGTTCTTGCGTATTTGGGACTGCTTTTATCGGGCAATACCTTGTATGGGGCGGCGCAAGTTGGCGGCAGTTCGGGGTATGGCACGGTGTTTACCGTCAACACCAACGGCACGGGCTTTACGACCTTGTATAGTTTCACGCCGACCTCTGGAAACAACGGCAATTATGGATTTGGCACCAACAGCGACGGAGCGGTTCCTAATGCCGGATTGATTTTATCAGGCAACACGCTGTATGGAACGGCGCAAGCTGGCGGCGGTTCGGGCTGGGGCACGGTGTTTGCCGTCAACACCAATGGCACGGGTTTTAGGAACTTGCATAGTTTTACGGCGACCTCCGGATCCGAAGGCGGATATGGTGTCAACCGCGATGGAGCTAGTCCTTATGCCGGATTGATTTTATCGGGCAACACGCTATATGGGACGGCGCAATATGGCGGCAGTTCGGGCAACGGCACGGTGTTTGCCGTCAACACCGACGGCACGGGTTTTACGAACCTGCATAGTTTCACGGCAACCGCCGGATCTACAGGCGGTTATGGTACCAACAGGGACGGAGTTAATCCGGTTGGAGGATTGATTTTATCGGGCAACATCTTGTATGGGACGGCGGTTCAAGGCGGCAGTTCGGCCGGTGGCACGGTGTTCGCCATCAACACCGATGGCACGGGTTTTACGACCCTGCATATTTTCACGTTCAATGATGGCGCTTATCCGTGGGACGGTTTGATTTTATCGGGCAACACCCTGTATGGGACGGCGGCGGCCGGCAGTTCGGGCTATGGCTCGGTGTTTGCCCTCAACACCAATGGCACGAGTTTTAGGACTCTGCATCGTTTCGCCTACAACGACGGCGCTCGACCGCGTGCAGGATTGATTTTATCGGGCAACACCTTGTATGGGACGACGTATCGTGGCGGCACGTTCGGCAGTGGGACAGTGTTTGCCGTCAACACCAATGGCACGGGTTTCACGAAGCTGCATGATTTCGCCGGCTATCCCGACGAGGGAGGTAATCCTTACGGATTGATTTTATCGGGCAACACCCTGTTTGGGATGTCCTATTATGGCGGCCCTTCGGACTATGGCACCGTGTTCAGTCTTTCGTTGGGTCGGTAAGCGCACAATCAGACGTGGCGTGAACCCGGTCAACCCCGTGAATTGAATCAGCTCTTTCGCCGGTGACACCTGCCGAACAGCCGACTAAACCCCGAATCCGGCAAGACCTGGGCCACCTTTGTCCCTTCCGGCAACGTGTTGCCACCAAAGGGGATTTCGCCCGCCCGCAAGCCGCACCGGCCGGGACCGCCTCGAAAGGAGCCAATCCAATGAGGCGCGACTGAAGGAATTTCGATTTTTCCTGAAGCAATCTCGGAAGAAATAGCGCTTGTGTAATTAGGACAGAAGAAATCGTTCAAACCAGCAAATTTATGAAAACGACCAACACCAAATGGTTTACGAGTGTTTCGCTAACCAAACTCAGCCTCGTGGCGATCGGGATGTTCCTGGCCGCCGCGAGTAGCGCCTTGGCCCAACCGGTCATCACCATCCAGCCAACCAATCACTTTATGAACGCCTCCGGCCCGGTCACTTTTTCAGTCGCTGCCAGCGGGACAGGGTTGACTTACCAATGGCTGTTCAATGGAACGTCACTTACCAGCGCCACAAGCAGCACGCTTTCGTTGGCTGCTCCACAGCCGACCAATTGGGGTTACTACTCGGTTATCGTTACCAATGCCTCCGGATCCATCACCAGCCAGGTGGCGGAGCTTAAAGTCTTTGTCGCCGCGCCGCACAACTTGAGTGGCATCCAGGTTGAACCCGGCGGTTCCGCAAGTTTGAGTTTCACGGGCGAGACAACCGTGTCCTTCGCGCCGTACTACGACCTGTATCCGTTGGAAGGCTCGTCGAACCTGATGGATTGGGCGCCACTGGCAACGTTGCAGCGCACCAATACCGCGCTGGATACTCTGCGTTTCGCGGATACCGACGCGCCGCAGTTCAGTCAGCGGTTCTACCGCACGCCGACGAATGCCTTGCTCACACCGGATCCTCAGCCGACCGGGCCTTACCCTGTTGGGACCTTCTCGATGGAGTTAACTAACTCGCGCCGCAGCAACGCCAAGTTCATGGTCACCTTCTGGTATCCGGCGGTGGCTCAAGCCGGATTCCTGCCAGTTAAATATGAGGATCCACAAGCTGCCGTGCCTGCGAATTACGGGAAGTTCTCCAGCCAAGCGGCGGCGTTTTTCTCACACTCGCTATCCAACGCGCCGCTGGCCACGAATCTTTCCGTGTATCCGGTGGTGCTTTATGACCCGGGAGCGACTGGTGATCGTCGTGAGAACACGGCCATGACAGAAGACTTGGCCAGTTGGGGTTATGTCGTGGTCAGCCTGGACCCCGCCGACGCGACGATCAGCGTATTTCCCGATGGGACAGTGGTATATGGCCAAACGTTGCCGCCTACAATCGCCGGCTACGTCGCGGCTATCGAAGGCCGGTTGCTGGACATGGAGTTTGTGTTGGACGAACTGGAGAGCTTGAACGCCGGCGATCCGCGCTTTGGCGGACGGTTGGATTTGGCGAATATTGGCGCGTTTGGGTTTTCTCTGGGCGGATGCACCACGGCCCAGCTGTGCCTGCGCGACCCCCGCTGCAAGGCGGGCGTTGGCATCGATGCACCTTATCTCGAAACCAACCTGCTGACGCAACCGTTGGGCCGGCCTTGGCTGTATTTTCGATCTGACTTGGATCCTGACCCGGCCGCATGGTTCATGGGCCTGCCTGGCGGAGTTCCCGATGATCGTTTGCAGGTTTACAACGAGCAGGCAACCAACGCCTATTGGGTGAAGCTGGCCAGCACCGTTCACGGCAGCTTCGCCGATTGGGATCTCATTGTTGATTCGGCAACACTGAAGGCCCAATTTACCACGTCGATGAGCGGCCAGTTCCTGCCACCGGTGCGAGTCAGCCAGATCAGACGGGCCTACCTGCTGTCCTTTTTTAATAAGCATTTGAGGGGGGAAGACGATCATTTACTGGATGGTCCCTCACCGGCCTACCCTGAAGTCCTTCAATTCTTAAGTAAGTCGGGCTCGTCCGTCCCGCCGGAATATCCATCGGCCGCGCTGGTGCAAGGCAGCGACGGCAATTTGTACGGCACCACTGGATATGGCGGCGCTAATAACGAGGGCACTGTAATTCAAGTGACGACCAACGGCACATTGACGACTCTGGTTTCGTTCAACGGTACGAATGGCAGCTACCCGTTTGCGGGGTTGGTCCAAGGCAACGACGACAATTTCTACGGCACGACAGAATACGGCGGGACCAACGGAAATCACGGCACGGTGTTTCAAATGACCCCCGCCGGGGCGCTAACGACGCTGGTCTCGTTCAACGGCACTAACGGTAGCTATCCGACTGCGGCGTTGGTGCAAGGCAGCGACGGCAACTTCTACGGCACGACGCAGAGTGGTGGCGCAAGCGGCATGGGCACGGTGTTTGAAATGACCTCCTCCGGGGTGCTGACAACGCTGGTCTCGTTCAACAACACGGATGGTTCAGTTCCACTGGCCGGCCTGGTTCAAGGCACCAATGGCAATTTCTACGGCACGACGTTTCAAGGCGGGGATCTTAGTATTGACGGTCTCTTCAACAATAGTGGCGCAGGCACGGTGTTTGAAATGACCCCCGCCGGCGTGCTGACGACGCTGGTCGTGTTCAACGGCTACGATGGCGCAAATCCCGCTGGCGGGCTGGTGCAGGGCACCAATGGCAATTTATACGGCACCACATCAATCGGTGGAAATGTCAGCCTCAACGCCGGCTGGGGCTTCGGCACGGTGTTCAAGATGACCCCAGGCGGCGCGATGACGACGCTGGTCTCGTTCAATCTGACCAATGGCTACAATCCTACCGCCGGACTGGTGCAGGGCAGCGATGGCAACTTCTACGGCACAACGGACGGCGGAGGCGCTGGCGGCTGTGGCACGGTTTTCAAAATGACTCCTGCCGGGGTGTTGACGACGCTGGTTTCGTTCAATGGGACCAATGGCAACAATCCGCAGGCCACATTGGTGCAAGGCAGCGATGGCAATTTGTACGGCACAACAGAATATGGAGGCGCAAACGGCCTGGGCACGGTCCTTCAAGTGACGACCAACGGGACACTGACAACACTAGTTTCTTTCTAGGGCGCCATTGGCAGGAAACTAAATGCAACGAAGCCAAGCGTAAAAGGAACAGATCATGAAAACAAAACTTTACCTTCTGGTTGCCGGGATGTTTCTGGCCGCTACGAGCAGCGCCTTGGCCACCGTGCGCTACGTGAACGTCAACAACGCCGACCCCACGCCGCCCTACACCAACTGGGCCTCCGCGGCCACGAACATTCAGGATGCGGTGGATGCGGCAGGGGTGGGTGACGAGATTGTGGTGACCAACGGTACCTATACCCCCGTCAAGGTGAACACACCGCTGACGCTACAAAGCGTCAACGGCCCGGGAGTCACTATAATCGATGGCGGTGGCACGGCGAGCTGCGTTTACCTCGCCACCAACGCGTTGGTGGTGGGCTTCACCTTGACCAACGGTGTGGCCAGCAGCGGCGGCGGGGTATATTGCGAGTCCAGCAGTGCCGTTCTGACCAATTGCGTGCTTACCGGCAACTATGCACAAGGTTATTGGGTGGGGTTCTTGTTGGGGAGAACATGGGTGCCGGGGATCGGCGGCGGGGCCTATGGCGGCACGCTCAACAACTGCACATTGACCGGCAATTCGGCATACGATGGTGGTGGCGGGGCTGGGGCCTATGGCAGCACGCTAAACAACTGCACGCTGACCGGCAACTCGGCCGGCGCGGGCGGCGGGGCGTGTGGCGACCCTAACGTGCCATGCACGCTCAACAACTGCACCCTGACCGGCAACTCGGCCACGATTGGTGGCGGGGCTTCGGATTGCACACTCAACAACTGCACGGTGACCGGAAATTCAGCGTCGAATTGGGGCGGTGGGGCATGTGCCTGCACGCTGAACAACTGCACGGTGACCGGTAACTCGGCCACCTATGGCGGTGGGGCTCGTAGCTGCACGCTGAACAACTGCATCGTCTATTTCAACTCGGACCCCAATGGGGGTAACTATGACGCTTCGAGCACGCTCAACTACTGTTGCACGACGCCCGTGCCCACCAACGGTGTCGGCAACATCAGTGCCGACCCGCAATTGGCCAGCGCATCGCATCTGAGTGCTTTATCCCCCTGCATCGGGGCGGGGAGCGCGACGTACGCCAACGGCACCGACATTGACGGCGAAGCCTGGGCCAACCCGCCGTCCATCGGCTGTGATGAATACCACGCCGGGGCGGTGACGGGACCCTTGATGGTGAGCCTGACGGCGACCTTTACGAACGTGGTCCCAGGCTTCCCCGTGGGTTTGACGGCGTTCATCGCGGGTCGGACCGACCTGAGCGTGTGGGATTTCGGCGATGGTTTCGTGGCGGTCACCGAACCTTATACGTCACACGCCTGGACGGCGCCGGGGGATTACCTGGTGTCGTTGTGGGCCTTCAACGACAGCTATCCGGAAGGGGTGAGCGCGACGGTGACGGTTCACGTCGTGGAAAAACTGTATTATGTCGCGCTCACCAGTAGCAATCCGGTGGTGCCCTACACCTCTTGGGCGACCGCAGCCACGAACATTCAGGACGCGGTGGATGTCGTATCCGTGGCTGGGGCGACAATTTTGGTGACCAATGGGACTTATGGAGCCGGCGGGAGGACAACACCTTCACCAAGGGACGGCGCGACTAACCGAGTAGTGGTTGACAAACCGCTCACTGTGCGCAGCGTGAACGGTCCCGGGGTGACCGTTATTCAGGGTCAAATGCCCAATGCGACAAATGGGTTCACCCGCTGTGTCTATCTCACCGATGGTGCGACGTTAGTGGGCTTCACATTGACCAATGGTTTGGCCGGCCTTGGGGGTGGAGTATATTGCGAATCCACGAGCGCTGTGCTGTCCAATTGCGTGCTGAGCGGAAATTCAGCCACGGAATACTACGGCGGCGTTGAGGAGGGCGGCGGGGCCTGCGGCGGCACGCTGAACAACTGCACGTTGACCGGGAACTCAGCTTTTGACGACGGCGGCGGGGCTAGCGATTGCACGCTGAACAACTGTACGTTGACCGGCAACTCGGCCAACTCAGGCTTCGGTGGCGGGGCCTCTGGGTGCACGGTCAACAACTGTGCCTTGACAGGCAACTCGGCCGAGTACAGCGGCGGGGCCTATGGCGGCACGTTGAACAACTGCGCCTTGACAGGCAACTTGGCTGAGTACGGCGGGGGGACCGGTGCCTACACCACGCTAAACAACTGCACGTTGACCGGGAACTCAGCTTTTGACGACGGTGGCGGGGCCTGTGGCGCCACGCTAAACAACTGCACGTTGACCGGGAACTCAGCTTCAGACGGCGGCGGGGCAGCCTGGGGCACGCTCAACAACTGCATCGTGTATTACAACAGCGCCGCGCAGGGGGCGAACTACTGTCCAAGCCCTTACGGCGGTGGAGTTCTCACTTATTGTTGCACGACGCCAATGCCCACCAACGGTGTCGGCAACATCACCAACACGCCGCTGTTCGTGGATTACGCCGGGGGCAACCTGCGCCTGCAATCCAATTCCCCATGCATCAACTCCGGCAACAACGCCTACGTCATCGGCAGCACCGACCTGGACGGCAATCCCCGCATCGTCTTCGGCACGGTGGACATCGGGGCTTACGAATATCAAACACCGGCTTCAATCATTTCCTATGCCTGGCTCCAGCAATACGGCCTGCCCACCGACGGCTCAGTGGATCACGCCGACCTGGACGGCACCGGCATGAACGTTTACCAGGATTGGGTCGCCGGTTTGAATCCCACCAACGCCTTGTCGGTGTTGAAGATGCTACCACCAGCAGCCACAAACAATCCACTGGGTCTGGTGGTAAGCTGGCAGAGTGTGAGCAACATCACCTATTTCCTCCAAAGGAGCACCAAACTGGCGGCGCAACCGGCCTTCTCCACCATCCAAAGCAACATTATCGGCCAGGCCGGCACGACGAGTTACACGGACACCACCGCCACGAACGCCGGCCCGTACTTTTATCGGGTGAGCGTTGGAAACTGAGGCGGCACTATGAGTTATAAACCAAGCACTACAAGAAAGGAGTTTTCCATGAAAACAAAAACTGAATTCGGAAATCGGACGTGGCTGCACTTGAAGAATCTTCTGGCGGTACCGGCTGGCGTGCTGTTGCTGTGCCTGCTGGCAGCCAACGGCCGGGCGCAGACCTTCACGACCCTGCATATTTTCACGACAACATCTGGATCTGGAGGTTATAATGGTACCAACAGCGACGGGGAATCTCCGCTTTGGGGATTGCTTTTATCGGGCAATACCTTGTATGGGGCGGCGCAAATCGGCGGCACTTCGGGCTGGGGCACGGTGTTCGCCCTCAATACCGACGGCACGGGTTTTACGACCCTGCATAGTTTCACGGCGACCTCTGGATCCAAAGGTGGTTATGGTACCAACAGTGACGGAGTTTTTCCTTATGCCGGACTGCTATTATCGGGCAACACGCTGTATGGGACGGCGCAATGTGGCGGCAGTTCGGGCTGGGGCACGGTGTTTGCCGTCAACACCGACGGCACGGGTTTTACGAACCTGCATAATTTCACGGCAACCTTTGGATCGGCAGGCGGTTCTGGTATCAACAGTGACGGAGTTAATCCGATTGGCAGATTGATTTTATCGGGCAACACCTTGTATGGGACGGCGAATAGTGGCGGCAGCGCGGGTTACGGCACGGTGTTTGCCGTCAACACCGACGGCACGGGCTTTACGAACCTGCATAGTTTCACGGCACCGTCTGGATCTGGAGGTTTTAGTGGTACCAACGGCGACGGAGCTTATCCGTGGTCCGGATTGATTTTATCGGGCAACACCTTGTATGGGACGGCGAGCAGTGGCGGCAATCCCGGCTTTGGCACGGTGTTTGCCCTCAACACCAATGGCACGGGTTTTACGGTCCTGCATAATTTCACCTACAACGACGGAGGTCATCCGCATACCGGATTGATCTTATCGGGCAACACCTTGTATGGGACGGCGTATAGTGGCGGCCTATCCGGCTATGGCACGGTGTTTGCCGTCAACACCGATGGCACGGGTTTTACGGACCTGCATAGTTTCACCTACAACGACGGAGCCAATCCTTATGCCGGAGTGATTTTATCGGGGAACACCTTATACGGGGCGGCGTATAATGGCGGCTTGAGTAATGGCACGGTGTTTGCCCTCAGCACCAATCTTACCTTGCCAGGGCCGACCAACGCCTACTGGCAATTGGTTTGGAACGATGAGTTTAGCGGTGATTCAATTGACCCAACCCACTGGACCTTCGACATCGGCACCGGCCCTCCGTATCCCGGTTGGGGCAATAACGAACTGGAGTACTATACCAGTCGGACCAACAACGCCTACGTTGCGGGCGGACTGCTCCACATTGTGGCGCAAAGCGAATCCTACAGCGGCTCCAGTTACACCTCTGCCAAAATGAAGAGCCTTGGATTGTTCAGCCAGACGTACGGTCGTTTCGAATTCAGAGCGAAATTGCCCCAAGGCCAGGGTTATTGGCCGGCGCTCTGGATGATGCCCGTGAATTCGGTCTATGGCGGTTGGGCGGCGTCTGGCGAGATTGATGTGATGGAGAACATCGGCAGCGATCTCGCAGACGTATATGGCACCATCCATTATGGCGGCGTATCGCCGAATCAAAAGCAATCCTCCGGGCCAAGTTATACCTTCCCGGCGGGAGATTCGGTTACCAACTTCCATGTCTATGCGCTGGAATGGACCAGCAACGCGATCTGCTGGTATATGGACAATCAGCTCTACGAGACGCAGACCTACTGGTGGAGTTCCGGCGGACCTTATCCGGCGCCATTCGATCAGCCATTTTACCTCATCATGAACCTGGCGGTGGGTGGCAACTTCCCCGGCAGCCCCAATGGCAGCACGGTTTTCCCGGGCGACATGCAAGTGGACTATGTGCGCGTCTATGTTTGGGCCCCGACGCCGCAACTGACCATCATTCCTTCGGGGGCCAATGTTGTTTTGACATGGCCGACCAATGCCACGGGGTTCAATTTGCAGTCCACCACGAACCTTGGCTCAGCGGCGGTCTGGAGTACAAATTCTCCAGCCCCCGTCGTCGTCAACGGGCAGAACACCGTGACCAATCCCATCTCCGGCACACAGCAATTTTACCGGTTAAGCCAGTAATGGCCTGAAGGGGATAATCCCAGTTACGCCATGATTTGTCCGATGCCAACAGCGCCGTGGACAGCGTTTCCCCTTGCGCTGATTGCGCATCCGGCTGCCGATCGGTTCACGCAAGGACTCCACGGCACAGAGCCGCGACCAGGCGAATTTGCTTTTACGGGAACGGTTGAACTTGACCAAATTTTGCCGATGCTACGGATTGGTTTTAATGCGGCACTGGTCCCTGAACCACCTCGACGAGATCCTCCGGGCGAAGCCATTTGGCATAGGCAGCTTTGACGTCACGCGCGGTCAGCTTCACGTAAATGTGTGCCGCCCGGGTCGGTTCGTCGAGCGGCAGATTGAGCACGGAACGCGAAAGCCAGCCCTGGGCAATATAGTTCACGCTGGATTCCGACAGGGGAATGTCGCGCAGCAGCATCAGCGTGGCCTGATGCAATTCCTGAGTTGTTACTTTCTTTGTTTGAATGTCCTTGAGATCGCCCAGGATGACGGCGCGCGCCCTGGCCACATTCGGCGGGTCGCAGGCGTATTCGACCTGATAAACGCCACGCGTGAGGCCGACGTTGAACGAGGAGTCCACAAAATAAACCAAACCGCTCTTCTCCCGGAGGTCACGATACAAACGAGTTGCGTAAAAACCGCCGCCGAGCACGTGATTACCCAGTTGCAATGCGTAATAATCCGCGTTCGTGCGGGTGAGCGTCAACGTTTCCGCCAAAGTGACCTTGTCCTGTACGCGGCTGGAATCCGGCACGTGCGTGACGGACGACGCATTCGCTGGCGCTGCCGGGAACAGCGTATTGGGTTTTGGCCCTTCGGCTTGCCAGTCGCCAAAATATTTTGAAATGACCGCCACGGCGTTCTCCGGCGTGACGTTGCCAATGACCACGATAGTTGTCATGTCGGGTCGGAACACGTAATGATAATAATTCTGCACGTCCTGGATGGTCAGGGCATTGACGGTGCCGGGCGTCGTTTCCCGTTGCGCCGGATCGGTTTTGGGAAACAACACCGCCCGAAGCGCGCGGCCAGCCAGATAATCCGGGCTTTGCAGTTCGCCGGCCACGGATGCAGCCAGTTGCGGCTGGATGATTTTGAAATCGTTTTCCGGCAAAGCGGGAGAAAGTTCGTTGTCAGCGAGCAATTGCACCCCGCGTTCAAATTGGTCGGTCAGAACCGACAGTGAAAAATCCGTGCCCGCCGATTCGTTCGCGCCGATGTCGTCGAGCGCCTTCTGGAAGGCCAGACGATCCAGCGATTTCGTGCCGAACGAGAAAAGCTGGTCCAGCGCCTGATCCACCCCGTCTTTGCCGGGAGGCATTTGCACCTTGTCATTGTTTTTGACCCGGCCATAAACGCTGACGGTGTCGCTGATGGTTTCCGTTTGGATGATGAGTCTGATGCCATTGGGCAAATTGGTGACCACGGGATTCAGCGTGGAGGCGGGAATTTCAATCTGTTCGGTTATCTTTCTTGCCCATGATGGCAGCCTGACGCCTGTGGTTTTCGAGGCGGCAAACGATTCCTTGCCGCCAAAACTCTTTGAAGAAATCGGCTTGCCGGAAGGTTGCGGGGTTAGGATGGCCGAGATGGCGTGATCAAAATCCAGATACTGCTTCGCCACGCGATTGACATCCGCGAGGGTGACCTGACGGATGGCATTGATGTCGTCGTCCGGCGATTGCCGACCCTCAACCGCCACCGCGTCCGCCCACGCCGAAGCCAGCCCGGATACGGAATTTTTCTGAAGTTCGGCGCTGGCAATTTCGCGTCGTTTAGCCGCTTCGACCAGATCTGCCATGACGCCGTTGGTCACCTCCGCCGCCAGGATGTCGCGCACCTGTTCCAGCAGATTGGTTGAATCGCCGCCTGTGGGAAACCCCGCAACAGCATAACCCAGACCGGCTTTCGGCAGGTCGTCATACTCGAATGACGCGAACAACGCCTTGCCTTCCGGCACCAGCCCGTAGAGTTTGCCGCGCTGGCTGCTCAGCACGTCAGTCAGGATTTGCGCGGCGGCATAATCAGGGCTGTCCGAGCCGGGCAACCGAAATGTGATGGCGACCAGACCGTACGGCAGATCGGTATCTTGCCGCATCGTTTCCGGCTTTACCGCTCCAAAATGGAATTCCGGTCTCGCCGGAAGTTCGACTGCGGGGATGGCGCCGAAAATTTTCTTCACTTGTTCCAATGCCTGCGCCGGTTCCACGTCGCCGACGACAATGAGGATAGCGTTATTGGGCACGTACCAGGTGTTGTGAAACTTTCGCAGCATGGCATCAGTGGTTTTGTCAAAGGACGGCCGTGTGCCCAATCCGGTCTGATCATAGGGCGTGCCTTGGAACATGGCGGCCAACAGTTTTATGTAGAAAACATATTCGGGATTGGACAAATCCTGCGCCACCTCCTGTTCGATGGCGCCGCGTTCCTTGTCCCATAATTCCTCACCTGGTAAAAGGTCCCGCATCCGGGTGGCTTCAAGATGCAAGGCTACATCCAAATGTTCGACCGGGGTGGTAAAAAAATACTGCGTGACCGGGTGCTGTGTGTTCGCGTCAAAGTCACCGCCCATGGATGCCGAAATGTCGGCCAATTGGTCCGCCGACAATCCCGGACTGCCACGAAACATCATGTGCTCGGTGGCGTGGGCCATGCCAGGAAAGTTCGTGGGGCACTCGTCTGCGCCGACACGGTAATTGATCATGGTGGTGACCACCGGTGCGAGTGTGTTGCGGACAATGATGACCTGCAGTCCGTTCGTGAGCGTGGCGCGCAACACCTCCGGGCGGTTGGAAGTTTCGTTCGCCACCGCGCGACTGATGAACAATCCGGTTAGCGTGAGGCAAAGCGCAGAAATGAGCAGAACCGGCCGGGACGCTTGTTTTTTAGCCGTCATAAATTTGATTTGAGACAACCATAGAGATGCGCTGTTCAAGTGCGAGCGAAAAGTTCATTCAACCACAGATGAACACGGATAAACACAGATGGGGCATTAGGGCGGGCAGTCCTGTGCCCGCCGCTGGCGCTGCGACATACGCCGGCGCGCACAGAGTGAGACTGTCTCAAAACTGAGGAACGCAGCATGCTTCTCCCTCTCTTCCATGAAGTGGAGGAGAGGGCCGGGGCGAGGAGGCGCCTTTTTATATGAAATTCCCCTTTCCTCATTCTTCTAACCACTCGTTCCTCACGCGGGCGGAGGCAAACACTGAGTTTTGAGACAGTCTCGGAGTGACGCACCCTGCCGGGAAACAAATCCGTGTTCATCCGTGTCATCCGTGGTTAAAATTCCCCTGTGATTTCGGATTTAAAAAAATTAAGCGCGATTGCGTCGGACGAAGTTGAAAGAACGTTGGCCTCATTGCCAAAGCCACTGCGTGAGCGGGCCCGGCAGTTGCCGGTGACGCTCGAGCGCGTTCCCAACGCCGGTTTGCGGGCGGATGGCATTGAACCGGACACACTGGGCTTGTTTACCGGGGCGGAATTTGCCGAGGAAGGCAACGTGCCCATGCCGCCGCAGATAATTTTGTTCCTGGAAAATCTCTGGGACCTGGCCGGGGGCGACGAACGGGTCTTTTGCGAAGAAGTCCAGACGACGTTTCTGCATGAGCTGGGTCATTATCTGGGGTTGGATGAGGATGAATTGACGGAAAGAGGCCTGGAATGAGGGGTTTGCAGAGCAAAAAATTTTTCAAAAAACTCTTGCGCATGGGGCAGGGACTGGTAATCTTTTAGAAGCTTTCCGCGTAGCGGATGAAGCGACTGGCTGAAAAGCCTGTTGACATGTGGCGCGGGTTTGATAAAGTTTGCGCCCTCAAAACTCGTATCTGAGATGCCGAGTTGAAAGAGATGATTCGGCTCTCAGGTTTTTTGTCCCCTGAATGGGAAACAAAGTCTGGCGGTTTTGATGAGATTTTACGGTGTATTTGGCACCGGCTGCTCTTTGAAAATTGAATTGTGCGATTAGTGAGAGCCCCTTCTGGGCTGGCCAGTTAGTTGGCCGGTCGTGAAGGTTTTAACCAAAAATTAAGCCCTTCAATTTTACGATTGAAGGCGAATCAACTAACGTTTTTTTACGGAGAGTTTGATTCTGGCTCAGAACGAACGCTGGCGGCGTGGATAAGACATGCAAGTCGAACGCTGATTTGCGGGTAGCAATATTTGCAAGTCGGAGTGGCGCAAGGGTGCTTAACACGTGGGCAATCTGCCGTGAAGCTTGGAATAACTCGCTGAAAGGCGAGCTAATGCCGGATGTGAAAATCGGGAGGCATCTTCTGATTTTCAAAGCTGGGGACCGCAAGGCCTGGCACTTCACGATGAGCCCGCGGCCTATCAGCTAGTTGGCGAGGTAACGGCTCACCAAGGCTAAGACGGGTAGCTGGTCTGAGAGGACGACCAGCCACACTGGAACTGAGACACGGTCCAGACACCTACGGGTGGCAGCAGTCGAGAATTT
>Ga0209517_10006475_pt1 | contig 14459 bp, 12 predicted proteins | sample PeaSoiMetSII2010_FD_187695 | JGI IMG/M metagenome (GOLD analysis project Ga0209517, IMG submission 187695) | Peat soil microbial communities from Weissenstadt, Germany - SII-2010 (SPAdes) (version 2) | ecosystem: Environmental > Terrestrial > Soil > Wetlands > Peat | place: Germany... | reverse complement strand
ATTGATGTTCAATTCCCAGGCTCCACTCCATGAAGTACGGAGCATGCAGAGTGCCGGTGGGCACCGCTGTGATTGCGACGGGTGGGAGGCACGTTGCGGGATTCGCCTGTGAAGATGCGCACGAAACCTGGCCTTGAGGGAATCCCAAACTAAATCTTTGATTTGCGGCGACAGTTGCATCCACGGCACTTTTCGGCACTCCCGGAGCGATCGCGGTCCCGCCCACGGTACCCAGCAGACCTCCCTGGAAGGTTTTGTCGTAAGGAGGATTAGTGCCAATCAGGTCGGCCACGCTGCCCGGCAAAATATCGCTGAAGATTCCGAAACCGGCTCGCAGCACAGATTTTGGCTCGAACTGCCATGCGATCGCGGTTCGCGGCTGCAGAATGGCCAGCGGTGTAGACGAAAACAAATTGCCGAGATGAGTCTGGATGGCCGCATTCAGCGGCTGATTCACATCATGTGAGATCGAACTGAAAGAACCGCTCAGACGCGCGAGTTGATCGTGGGGATTGAGCGGGTTCGAGTTGAAGGTGTCGCGCACGCCGAATGTCCAAGTAAGCTTCCACGTCACTTTCCAGGTGTCCTGGGCATATAAGTCGAGATTGAGAAAGCGGAATGGTTCGTTCGCCGACAGGGGAAAAGTCTGGGTTGCAGTAGATGCCACTCCATAGACGAATTGCGGCAACGTCGTGTAGGCCACGGTTGGAACTGTGCCCTGTCCGAAGTCATAGTCATTCAAGCGAAAGATTCGGGTGTTCGTGCCAAACCTCAGTTCGTGAGCGCCACGGCTCCAAGCGAGGTTGTCATTGATGAAGAAGCGAGAAGCTCGCCTGCCTTGCACCCAGGTGTTGTCGAGACCTCCAATTGTGGTGAAGGGTGCATTGGCACCACTGCCCTGCAACACAATCGGAAATGCCGCGAGCGTTTTCTGCAAGTTGGCAGGCCCAAACAAGCTTTCGTACCACGAAAACGCTGGATTGAAGTAGTTCACCAGATTTTGGGAGAAGACGTGGGTGTAGCCGGCCGCGAACGAGTAGAGAGGCTGCGGAGAGACAGCATCAAACAATGAGTTGATGGGATCGGTGTTGACAGCTTGTACGCCCGTGTCCGCCTGAAAACGGAACCAGGTCGTATCTTTCGGATTGATGTTGTAGTCGATGCGGACCGTCTGTACCTGTTCGTGGTCATCGCTGGAGTGCGACACGCTTTGCCGGTTCGCGCAACCGTTTCCATTCGGTGGATTGCCCGTGGCCGAAGTGCCGTCCGCATTCAACGGACATCCGAGCACCGCGAGAGGCGTTCCGCCGATGTTCCCGTACAAGGAAAACATCTTCTGATAAAACGGGACCAGTTGTGGCGCCGGCGAATACGTTGATCCGGTTACGGAGTCCGTTCCGCCCTGTGGGAGTTGCTGCAGCACGTACTGCTGGAACGCCGTGCTTGGAACCGTCGTGGGTGTCACGATGGGTAGCGCGATCCGAACCCATTCGCTGTCGAAGAAAAAGAAAAGCTTGTCGCGCGCAATCGGCCCGCCCAGACTGCCCCCAAAGTGATTTACCGTCGCTCCGGGTTTGTGATTCCCCGGCGTCGCATTGGTAAAGTAGTCCGCTGCATTCAACCGAGCACCATTCCACAGTTCGTAGAGATTCCCATGAAACTGATTTGTTCCCGACTTGGTGACGTAGTTCACCTGGGATGCTCCATACCGCCCTTGATCCACGGCGTAGGAAAGAGTATTGACCGTTACCTCTGAGACGGAATTTAGCCCCAGCACGAGATTGGTGGAAAGACCGCTATTGAGGTTGGTAAGCGGGTCGTTCGTTTCCAGCCCGTCAACGATGTAACCGTTTGAGAGGGCGGGCAAGCCGTTGAATTCCACATTGCCGTAGCCGTTTGTGCCGCCAACGAAATCATTTCCGCTGCCTGCCGTGTTGATCAGAGCGCCCGCGGCAAACTGCAGCGGGTAGGTGAGATCGCCACCTGGATTGGGCAGATCCTCCAGGGCAGGCGCATTCAAGGTGGTGGAGGTGTTGGCGTTATCCGGATTGAGGATCGGAGCCTCGCTGCTGACCTCCACCGTCTCGTGGGATCGGGCCACGCCAAGGATGAAATCCACGGTTTGCTTTTGACCGAGGGCCGAAACGACATTATTGTTTTGTCGTGGCTCGAAGCCTGGTGCTTCCACCTTGACCGAGTAAGTACCCGGCTTTAGTTGAGGGAAGTTGAATCGGCCCGCATCATCGGTTTTGGCGATGCGTCTCAATCCGGTCTCCGAGTTGGCGATCGTCACGATGGCGCTGGGCACGACGGCGTTGGATGCGTCCCGAACCTGGCCAACAATGGCGCTGGTGGTTTCGCCTTGTGCCAGCGCTTTCACTGGAACAAGACACGCCACCGTCAACATGAGAAAAGCAAAGTGCACTGCCCGCGCCATGAACCCCCACTCAATTGCCTCGAGGCGGCAATATGTCCCCAATAGGATGTATTAACCAGAGATTATTTTATTAAGTTAATCACAGTTAACACAAAGAAGCAAGGACCTGAAGGGCGGCGAGACTGGGGACCCTCGGTTGCGCCCGGATCACGGGCAAACCGGAAACAATCCGTTTTTGAATAGGGACGGTTCTACGAGCGCGGGAGTGACTACTGTACGTCAACCCGCCCTCACGCCACTTCGCCCGAATGGCCAACTGATTCGAGAGATTGTTTTATCCAGCCTTACGGGAAAGCGAAGCGCAACAATTCTCCTTCCAAGGCGACTGCCGAAGGTTCGTGAACCGGAAACGTTCCTTTCCACAAACTCCAGGTCTGGGGAACCAGGCGGGTCTGGGCTGCGGGGACATCCAGCCAGCCCTCCGCCGTCTCTTCGCGAAGAAAAACGGAGAACGCGGAGGCCGTCGGACCTTCAACGTGAAACGAGTCCGACTTCCATTCAAACAGGCTCGCCGCCAGCTTTTCAGACAGAGATTCGTGCGGATCGAGGCACAGAATCCATCCCGGATTCGCAGTGTCAGGGGTTAATCGAAGATAGTCTCCCAGCGATGCTCCGGGGCTGCTGTCAAGGACTTTCGCGCCATACGCACGCGCGACTCTCACCGTGGCATCACGCGAGCCATGGTCTACCACCAGAATGTCATCGCAGGCGTAGAGGGTTTCCAGGGCGCGACCCAGCCGCAGAGCATCGTTTTTCGTGTGCAGCAGCGCCGTGATCGAAGTCATACGATTCAGCCGGAGAGGACTGCCTGCGAACAAGCCTGCGAACAAGAGTGTACGCGAAGCGGGCTGTGGTTCGCATCGCGACGCGTCAAACTCGCTGCGAGGCGCTGCCCGCGTCGAGCAGGTCGAGTTGGCGCGGCGCCGTCGGCGCGAGCAAAAGTTGGCCAATCCCGAGCGCATGGCACTGCGCAATCCAGGCTTGCGGGGTGAGTTTGCCGGCCATCAGTTGTTCGATCACGGAAAATGGATTCAATTGCTCTTCCCCGCACTGAAGATGAAATACTCCGGGCCCGGAGTGCAGCGTCCAGCCGTGATCCACCAGGGCCAATGCCAGCGCGGCGCCGAACAAATAACCGGCGCGGTTGGTGCGCTGTTGCGGGTCCAGCAACATTCCCTTGGGGTCGCGGATACCGGATCCGATCTGCCGCAACTTTGGAATCTGATCGGGCAGCGACTCGGCGCTGACGCCCTGCAGCGCCGAAGAATATTCCGAGGTAAATTTCTTCCATGCCGGGATCGTCACCCGCGTTCCAACTTCGTCCCAAGAAACGCACTTCAACGTCCCCGGTTTCATATCCGGATTCATCTTCTCCAGATACCGCAGTTCGAGCGCGTCCGCCTGGTCCAGCAGGCTTCGTGCCGGATTCGAGTCTTCCGGGATGAAACCCGCCGGCAGTTTCTCGGTCGCGGCGATGCGATCGCGCAGGGGAGGATGCGTGTCATACGGATTCGTCTTTGCTTCCCGGATCTCCTTGTCCAGATTCTCCTGAATCTGTTGGTTGATGCCGGGAACCGCGATGAAGCGCGCGAATCCATCGCCTATGCCTGGAACGGCTCCGTCGTTGAGCATGGGAGCAAGCTCCGTTTTCCAGTAGGCCGGCCAGGCCGGCACAGCGCCATGAATCGCGCGCAGTCCATCAATCAGCGGCTTGCGTCCGGCGATCAGGCAGGCCAACTCGTCGGCGCGATACTCTTTCTGCCGCGACACCAGGTTGATGGCGCGCAGAAAAACCACGAAGTACCACTTCATCAGCGTGGCCACCACCAGATACATCACGCCCAGGATCGCGATGCGCGCCAGTTGCCCCACCGATCCGACGTTCTGAAAAATACGCACGATGGCGGTCTGCGTTTTATAGACCCAGGGACCAAGGCTGGTGTCACCCCCGTAATAGTGGGCAAATTCATGAGCCAGCACGGCGCGGAACTGCGAGATGGTCAGAATCGAGAGCAGCGGCAATCCCAGTCCCATCACCCGCCGGCTGCCGAACCCCATGAGCCCGCCGCGGTCTGCCACCCAGGCGTTGACGTCTCCGATCAGATAGACCTCGGCGGGCATCGGCTCGTTCAACGCGCCTGCGATGTTCTCCAGCTCCGCAAACAGGCGAGGCTGCGTGGCGCGCTCGATCAGCAGTCCCGGAGCCTTGAACTTGTCCGGACGCGGAAGCAGCGACCAGAGGATCGCGCCTGCAATGACAATGCCGAAAAGGAAGAGAGCCACAACCTGAAAATTCGCAGATCCTGAGGCGATCAGCAGGTAAGGCAGGTAGACGCACGCCGCCGCCAGAGCAATCACGAACACGTACGACGTGACCACCATGAAAATGGAGAGCAAGGCGAACCCCGTCATGGATCGCCGCGGCCGGATTTCCACCTTGGGAAAAGGCATAACGTACCCGGAGGAGCAGGCATGATAACACTGGGTGGCCCATTTCTCGCGCGTCTTTATGCGCAGAAGTGGGGACTCCCCGTTCCCAGCACTGGACAATGATTAGCGATTAGCGGGGAAGAAACAACCAAGCTGCTACTGCGAATCCCCCAGCTTCTGCCGGTTCGCGTCCGCGGGGAGAGCCGGCACCACCTCGATGGGCTCCTGCAAAATAAAATTCAGCACGGTCTCCGAAGGCAGTTTAATCTGCTGGCCCTTGGTCGCTGCCTGCACGCCGCCTCCCACGCCTGCGCCCGCCGCCGAGCCGATGGCTGCACCTTTACCACCGCCCGCGATTGCGCCGATGATGCCGCCAAGAATGGCGCCTCCGCCAACTTTCTCGGCGGTATTCTTGCCGCGCGAGCTTCCTTCTTTCCGGTACTGATCGGTCTGCAGGTTGTAGGTCTTGCCGCCCGAGGAAAGACTGTCGAGCTGCAACACCACCGCGGATTGCCCGGCAAATTTGCCCGCGCTCTTCACCTCGACGAGATGGCCGGTAAGCTCGACGCCCGCCGGCACCGCTTCTTCTCCATCGGACGTAAGAGGGGTGTTCAACGTCGCATGGAACGTGTCTCCCGTCTGGTTCTTCTCGCTGTCAATGGGATCGATGAGGCGAACCGTCACTTGCGTTCCCTGATCGACGATCAGCCTTTTTGGCGAAGCAGGAGGCGGAGTCTGTGCCGCCACACTGTCCGTCGGAGGCGGACTCGCTTGGGATGCCGCATCCGGCGAAGCCTGGTTACTCGCGCTCATCTGGTTGGCGTTCGAGTCGTTCGCGGAATTACCACCCGCGCCAGAATCGTCAGCGCGAGCCTTGCTGCTCTTCTTTCCGGCCGCAGGTTTGACCTTCTCCACGGGCCGGGTTGAAGCCTGATTTGACGTTTGAGCTGAAGCCTGCTTAGAGGCCTGTCGTGGCGCGGCGTTTGCAGTCGCAGCCGGCCCACTGCCCACCTGCAGATTGTTGATCACCGTCCTCACTCCGGTGACCGACGCTGCCTGACGGCTCGCCGCCAGCCGTTGCGCGTCGTTGTCGACCGTGCCCGCCAGCGTCACCACGCCATCCTGAGCCTGCACCGTCAACTGCTTCGTCGAAAGCCCGGAATCCTGGCTGAACTTGCTTTGAATGTCGCCGGAAATCTTCGCATCGTCGGGCTTTTTGGCGCAGCCTACGCCCATCCCCAAAATGATCGCAAGCGTAAAGCAAGAAGCCAACAGGGAAGTTCTTTTCATGGCGCGACTCCTGACACGGAGCCCAGATACCTGGCTCCCGTACATCCAGAACAGTTTAGATGCGGATTCTTGCAGATGTAAATGTGGGAAAGCTAAAGGAGTTTAGGCGGCAGCGCGGCCGAGACTGCCCCGCGACAGCCGGCGGGGCGCCGGCGATACCGGTCTAGTGAATGAACTTATAGTCGACGATGGACGCCGCCAGTGTTCCATTCTCCTGCTCGGCCGTAGTCTCGGCCGCGGGCGCATCCTTGAAGCGCATCACCCGCCCCTGGCATACGACGTTGCTGTTCTTTTGTCCGGAAATTTCTTCCGGCATCTCAAACACCATCTCGATCAGCGCGTTCACCGGAAGCTGCTGCGGCCCGTTGAACAGCACACCGCTCTGGCTGATGTTCTCGATGATGCCCTCGTACCAGGTGCTGGTCTTGTTGACGCGGTAGCGCAGGGGAATGTCCAGCTTCAACCGTCGGGCTCGCGGCACCCACGACGGCCGCTTCTCGCGCGCATGGCTGCGGCGGATGCTGGTCTCGGGCTTGGCGTGCTCCACGCGCTGGGTGCGGCGCATGGTGGTCCAGTCATACTTGTATTCCGCGGCGCACAGCAGGCAGACCTGGTAGTAGTCGCCGTCGGCACCGCGGCGCGGCCAGGAAAACTCGTGAGAGCAGCGCCCAAGCATAAGCACATCCATGAATTTTTGCGGCATGATTGTTACTTCCGGGTCGGTGAACCTCGGACGCACGCCCATCATCGCGCGAAGGCTTTACTTTGGGTAGGTTACTTTCGTGCACTTTCTCAGACTGGCGATCATTACTCAGAACACCCCTGCTTAGGATCATCGGGCTCCGGCCCATGTGGTCGTATCAAAAAGGGTCGCGCCTCTAATATCCTGCGGGGCTCGATCTATCGGCAAACGGAAAGCAATCTCCGTCCGAAGAGACGGCTGAATCGGGATGCCTTCCTCATTTCTTCTTCGGGTATTTCTTCCGCCGTTTCACTTCATCGGCAGAAGGGGCTAGCCACACGAAGATGGTCGATTCGTCAACCCCCTTCAACAATCCCTTTGGTTCCCACGCAAAGATGCGATCATTGTTGGGCAGGCTGATCTTTATCGTCTGCGAAATTAAGGCTGCTGGATCGGTTCTGTTCCTTCGTGGTTTCCCCGGATCAACTCCCCCAACGACTAAGCCTTCAATGATACGAGGCAAGGGTATTTTTATGCCACGCCGCGCCCGCAGGTAAGTTTCCAAGGCATCTACGATTCGCAGGCCGCGGTATTCTTCCGGGGAGACGGGCCGGATGTCCTGACCTCCCGCCGCAGTCTTCCGCGCTGCGCGAAGATTCTCAAGAATGCCCTTGAGGGTTTTGAGCCGGCCCTCCAAATCGCTCATTTCATTCACGAGTTGATCTTCGGCGAGCGAAAGACGATCTGGATAGGACGTCCGCGTGCCACTACCTATCGCGGTATCTGACATAAGTGTTTCTCCCGCCTATCTCGTTCCTAAGGCTACCGCATGCGGTTCGTACCATCTGTGGTAACCTTCATAACGTTACTCTACCAATACACCTTTGGTCGGTCAAGGTGTTGGGGTAAGAAGAGGCGTCGCTTGCAGGCAACACCCCGGAGCCCTGCCCCACTTCGCGATATCATCTGCCCATGGACGGCTCTTCGCCCGATGTAACCGCGTTCATCCTGGCCGGTGGCAAGAGCACGCGCATGGGCGCGGACAAGGCTTTCGTCATGCTGGATGGCCGCACGCTGCTGGCGCGCGCATTGGACGTAGCCCGATCCGTCACCGCCGACGTGCGGATCGTAGGCGATCCCACTAAGTTCGCGCCTTTCGCCTCGGTTGTCGAAGATGTATTCCGCAACTGCGGCCCGTTGGGAGGCATTCATGCCGCACTCCGCTCATCGCAAGCGGACCAGAACCTGATCCTGGCGGTGGACGTCCCCTTCGTCTCGCCAGTTCTGCTGAATTACCTGATCCAGCGCGCGCGCGATTCCGCAGCAATGGTCACAGTGGCGCAAACCGACGGGGGCTACCAACCGCTCTGCGCCGTGTACCGCCGCGATTTCGCCGACGCAGCGGAGCATTCTCTGCGCGCAGGCCGCTACAAAATTGACACGCTCTTTGAACCGACACGAACGCACTTGATCACAGAAAAAGAACTGGAACGCGCAGGCTTCTCCCCAAGAATGTTCCGCAACCTAAACACCCCGCAGGAACTAGCCGAGGCGAGCGAAACAGCCAGTTTTGATTGACAGAAAACCAAAAAAATGACGGATCGACATAATTGGACACGGAGGAACTCTTGGCCAAAGTAATCGTCGGGATGACCATCTCGCTTGACGGGTTCGTAGCCGACCAAAATGGCACCGCAGGTCGCGTCTATCCCGACTTGGCGGCGCTCAGACACAGCGCTTACATGAAGGACCTTGTCGAGCAGACGGGTGCAGTCCTCATCGGGAGAAGGAACGTTCGAGATGGGGGACCCCGATTTGTACGTCGGCAACTACGAATTCCAAGTGCCGATTTTCGTGCTGACCCATCACCCGCCGAGCGTTGCACCGAAACAAGACGAGCACCTGACCTTCACGTTCGTAACCGACGGTGTGGAATCAGCCGTCGCCCAAGCAAAAGCTGCCGCCCACGATCAGGCAGTTCAGGTGGTCGGCGGCGTCAGCATAGCCCAACAGCTTTTGGATACGGGACTCGTCGACGAGCTTCATGTTGATATCATGCCGGTATTTTTGGGCAGCGGTCTCCGGGCGTTTGAAAGCTCCAGCCTGGAGTGCGTCCGGCTTGAGAAAATCAAGCTCGAGAAAATCAAGCTCGAAAAAATCAGTGTGCAGGAAGTCGGCGCGAGAACAAGCCTCAGATTCCGCGTGAAGCAGCCCTAAGCATGGGAAGGCTCACGAAGCTGTGCAACATTTCCAGGAGGTTAAGCTCACCCATGGGACTCTTCCACCACATAACGGTGTTTCTCATCAGCGAACAGGAAAAAGCATTGTTTTCGGAGGCCGGAGTTGAATTCACGGATGTGACGCGAGGACCACGAGGCGAGTCTGTCAATTTTGACATCGGCGAAGGCGACCCACGATGGGAGAGGGTTGTTGCTCTGATTGCGTCGCTTGAGGGGCGCGAAGGCATGCCGAAGGAATATCGGGTCCAGGACCTTTCTATGACCGCGCCCACTATGAAGGAGAATCTTCGGCAGATGACGGAGCGTGTTGCCGCGCGCATGAAGTCGCAGCCGGGGCCAAAATGGCTGGACGGGTATTCGGGTGAGAGCGCGGAGCAGTTGCTCTCGCTAGAGGGCAAGTATCGAACCGACTCGCTGGTCCTGGCGTTTGAAGAAGGCATCAACCAAAAGGCTGAACGCGAGGGTGCACAAAGCCTCACCACCGAAGAACGCATTGTGCTTGCGGTGGAAGCTCTGGAACGCGAAGTGAACAATGGCGGCTACGATCAATTCTTTGTCAACTCTTCTCGGGAATTTGCCCCAATAATCGTAGGCGCTCTGCAGCGGATCGGCTGCAAGAAAACCGCGAACATTACTCAGCAGGCGATAGAAGCACTTGGCATATCAGACCTCAGATCAGATGCAATCGAGGCCGTAATCTGTACCCGTGACGAGAAGCGTGCTGCCAAGCTAAGCCGCTGCGACGATTCGTACTACAAGAGCACAGAGCCGATTGCAGAGCGGCTGTTTGCGTTCATTAAAGCGAACCGGGCCAGTATGGGTCTTTAACTGGTGGAAAATCGGCAACAACCAGATTGCATCACGCTCGCATCCAGGCTGTTGAGATGGCACACGTCCGCCAAGTGCTGCGGTCTTTCTTAGTTCATATGAACTCTGGCTTAGTTCATATGATTTCTGGCCCGCGCTATTGACACGACTTGGGTCCCGCGTAAGCATCTGCGCGGGGGCAGGCGCGTACGCTGTGTCAGTGTTCGTTTGGCGGCCGGATCGCGTGAGCTGCCATGCATGAGTCCTGTGTGAACCTAGCATGCTGCTGAAAATCCCATAGGTGCGGCGGAAAGCGAACCTCAGGCGCTAAAGCGCAGCTGGTTTTAAAGGACTTAACGGCACGACTGAAAGTCGTGCCCTTCCCAAAACCTGCCCGAGACGAGTTTTTCAGCAGCCTGCTAGGGGCGACCAGTGGCACGGGGGCAATTCATTTTCACGCTTTCGTCCGCTTCGCTTTCGACGGTGACCGCATAAAGACCCGTTGTTCCGCGCCAACCTGAGGGAGGAATCGCGAGTTATGAGACCGTCAAAGATCATCACATTGCGCCGACGCGCCGTGTGCGCATCTGCACTACTGTTGTTGTGCTTCGTTCTGGCCGGGTGCAAAGCACTCTTCGGCGGTCATGGTGGAAAGAACCTGACCGACCCGGTCACCGGGCTGACTGCGACTGCGGCAAGCGGTCAGGTAACGCTGAATTGGAACGCTTACCCCGGGGCCGTTTCCTACAACGTTTGGCGCTCCACGACGAGCACGCTACCAACCAGTGGTCCCATCATGTACCTGCCTCTTCAAAATCCCCCAAGTGGAACGACTTTCACCGACACGACGGTGACGAATGGCACGACTTATTACTATGCCGTGAACGCAAACGGGAGCTGGGGAGTAAGCAATTTCTCCAACGAGGTCTCCGCGACGCCTTAAGAGAAACGGTCAACCGCGGAAAAGACCATCGCTCAACGTGGCAAGCGGGTTAAGCTAGAAGCTAGAAGCTGACCATGCCCGACGACACTCCACAACCCGCGCCCTACGTCGAGTTCCGCGACGTCTCCAAAGCCTTCGGCGACAACGTCGTGCTCGATCGCGTCAGTTTCGACGTGCTGCCCGCCGAAACCGTCTGCATCCTCGGCCGCAGCGGCGTGGGCAAGTCGGTGTCGCTGCATCACATCATGGGATTCCTCAAGCCCGACTCGGGACGCGTCATCGTTGCCGGCCAGGACATCACCGACTACGACGAAGGGCAACTGGAACTGATTCGCAAGAAAGTTACCATGGTGTTCCAGAATGGAGCGCTCTTCGACTCGCTCACGGTCGGTGAGAACGTGGCCTTCCCTCTGCGCGAAACCCGGGAACTGAACGAAGAGCAGATTTACCAGATCGTCGACGGACTGCTGCAGATGGTTGGTGTGCAGGAGATGCGCGACCTGCTGCCCTCCGATCTTTCCACCGGCATGAAGCGTTCGGTCGCCATTGCGCGTGCGCTGGCCGCGCGTCCCGAATGCGTCCTCTACGATGAGCCCACCACCATGGTCGATCCCCTCATGGCTCAGTTGCTCGGCGATCTCATCAAGCGCCTCAAGCTTCAACTGAACCTGACCAGCATCGTCGTGACCCACGATATGCGCCTGGCCAAGAAACTAGCCGAGCGGGTGATGTTTCTGCACGAAGGCAAGGCAATTTTCTTCGGCCCCTACGCGGAAATGGAAAAATCCTCCGAGCCCATCATTCAGGAATTCCTCGAACTGGACGAACTGAAGCTGGAAGCTTAGAAACAGTTGCCAGTCGCCAGCTCACAGTTGCCAGCAAAATCACGTGGAAACAGCTTCCTCGGCTGTCGGGCAGAGCCCGCCCTGAAGGAAGTCGTAAGGGCCGAAGCCGGCCGCCTTGTGAAGAGTTCTTCTCCTTCTCCTTGCCTGCCGGGTTTGTCTCGGATAAGCTTCCTGCCCATGAAAACTCGAGTTGCCGCAGCCGTGGTTTTCTTAGCGCTTAACCTTGGCGCCCTGGCCCAATCCAATCCCGGACCGCAAGCGCCGGCCTCCATCGTGGTCAAGGCCGCGAAACTGCTCGACGTCCGCAAAGGCAGCTACGTCGAGAACGCCGCCATTTGGATCGAAGGCGAACGGATCAAGGAAGTCGGCCATGCGGCCGAAGTTCAGGCGCATGCGCCGAAAACCGCCAAGGTGATCGACCTGGGCCGCGCAACTGTATTGCCCGGTCTGATCGACTGCCATACGCACATCATGGCGCGCATGGAGGATACTCCCAACGGGTACATTGTCTCCCTCGCGACTAAGTCGCAAGCCTTCCGCGCGCTGGAAGGCGCCTACAACGCCCGCATCACACTGCTGGCCGGATACACCACAATTCGAGACGTGGAAAACGAAGGCTCCGGCTATGCCGATGTTGCCTTGCGCGATGCTATCAATCAAGGCCTCGCGGAAGGGCCGCGCATGCAGGTAGCCACGCGCGCGATAGCGGCCTTGGGCCAGTACAACCCTTTCGGAGTATCGCCCGACCTCACCAATTTCCCCACCGGGGCGCAGATGGTCAGCGGGGTCGAAGAGGCGCGTCGCGCGGTGCGCGAGCAGATCGGCCACGGCGCCGACTTGATCAAGGTTTATGCCGATTGGGAGCATCCCACGCTTACGGTCGACGAGATGCGCGTCATCGTGGAAGAAGCGCACAAACAGAAACTCAAAGTGGCGGCCCACGCGGATACGGCTGAGGGGATCAAGAACGCACTTTCGGCGGGCGTCGACTCGATCGAGCACGGGCATGGCGCCAACCGGGAGGATCTGGAGATGATGAAGTCCAAAGGGACGTTCCTTGTGCCCACAGTTGGCTGGGTCGATGCCTGGATCGAAGCTCACAAGAACGATCCGTTCACCCCGGAGCAGCGAGCAGAAGGAGAGGCACAGTTTCAGAAGATTCGGGACGCGATCCAGACGTCGAAAAGCTTGGGCGTGAAGATTGCGGCCGGATTTGACGCCTCAACCGCCGAAACGCAAGGAAAGAATGCATCCGAACTGGCTGCGATGGTGAAACGCGGGCTGACGCCGCTGGAGGTGATTCAGGCCGCGACCATCAATGCCGCGGAGCTGCTGAGCTGGCAGGATAAGGTGGGCGCGGTTGAGCCGGAGCACTATGCGGATTTGATCGCGGTCGAGGGCGATCCGCTGGCAGATATTACGGTGCTGCAGCGAGTGAACTTTGTAATGAAGGGCGGAGTGGTGGTCAAAGAGGGCGCTTCATCCCCGCATTAGCGTCTCAGCGTGCACCAGAGACGAACTTGAGGCTCGCGACGCTGGCGGCAGAGACGTTGCAAGCAACGTTTCTACAAGGGGTTCGGTAGTTCTAGAATCCTTGCTGCACCAGGTCTTCCACGGTCAGCGAACTCTCATCGGCCTCGCCCTTCATCATCTTCTCGACATACTTCGCGATCAGGTCGGCTTCCAGGTTGACGGGATCACCGGGCTTCAGGGAATGCAGATTCGTCATCTCCACGGTGTGAGGAATGATGGCGATAGTGCAGCGATTCTTTTCCAGCTTCGCCACCGTGAGGCTGATGCCCTCAATCGAAATCGAGCCTTTGTAAACGGTATATTTCTCGACGTCATCCGGCAGTTCGATGTGCAGCCACCAGTTTTCCGATTCGGCAATGCGTTCGAAGGCGATCAGCTTGCCGACGCCGTCGACGTGTCCCTGCACGATGTGCCCGCCAAAGCGGCCGTCGGCCTTCATCGGCAGTTCAAGGTTCACCAGCGCGCCTTCGTGAATACGCGAGAACGAGGTCCGCACCCAGGTTTCCGGCGCGAGATCGGCGCAGAACGATCCTAGTTCGGATGACCCCGGCCTGATATCGAGAGCGGTGAGGCAGACTCCGCTCACGGACACACTGTTGCCGGTCTGCAGTTCTTTCGGAGCATGCTCGGCGGCCACAGTGATGCGCCGGTTTTCGCCGCGTTCCTCGATGCGGGTGATGCGTCCTATTTCTTCGACAATGCCAGTAAACATGAGACCTCCAGGATGAACCTAACATCATAAACCCGCCACGCGAACTCATTCTCCGTAGGGATCGCGCAGGTAGCCTTCCACAGCGAAGTCTTCGCCAAAGCGGTGCAGGTGCACGTGCTTGACCTGCGCAGCCTGGCTCATCTGGCGGAAGCCTGCTCCGGCAGCAAAGGGGATCGAGCCTGAGCCTGCCAGGATCTTGGGCGCGTAGTAGAGGAAGACCTTGTCCACGACGTTCGAGGCCAGTGCAGTCCAGTTAATCGTCGCTCCACCTTCGATCATGACGCTGGTGATTTCGAGTTGTCCCAGTTGGCGCAGGATGGCGGGCAGGTCAGGTCGCGCGTCGGGTTCAAGGGCGGGAATCTTCTCAACGCGGATTCCACACTGTTCGAGTTGAGATTTCTTCAGCTCGTCTGCCGACGCACAGAAGACCAGCACGTCGTTCTTTCGTTCTGCTGCGGCGCTCTGCACAATCCGTGAATCGAGCGGCAGGCGAAGGCGCGAATCGAGAATCACGCGCAGCAGCGGACGCCGCCGCCCTCG
>Ga0209517_10006474_pt1 | contig 14460 bp, 14 predicted proteins | sample PeaSoiMetSII2010_FD_187695 | JGI IMG/M metagenome (GOLD analysis project Ga0209517, IMG submission 187695) | Peat soil microbial communities from Weissenstadt, Germany - SII-2010 (SPAdes) (version 2) | ecosystem: Environmental > Terrestrial > Soil > Wetlands > Peat | place: Germany... | reverse complement strand
GCGATCGCGTCGGACACCTCGTGGACGGGGTATATCCGTACACGCCGCCTCCGCTCCGCCACGCCATCCTGCACCGCTGTAGGACAGTTTTCCTTATCCAGGCACGGTATCTATCAGGCCGGACGGCCCCGATGACCAGGACCTTCGTAGGTACTGCCCACGACTGCGGTCAGGACCCGCCCGTTCGGTGTCATGAGTACGCGCCGATCCGGTCGGCGAGGTGCGCGGCGTCGCGGCGGGTGCTGGGCGGGGCCAGGGCGGCGAGGTTGCGGGCCAGGGTGCGGACCGGAGCCTGGGCGGCCAGTTCCTGCGGGGCGGTCTGCTCGGCGGCGCGCAGCGCGGTGCAGGCCTGGCCGTACTTGCCCCACTGGAAGAACGCGCGGGCGATGTCGATGAACAGGCCGCCTTCGGTCACTTCGACTCGATACCGGTCTGAGGCGCGGCGCAGCATTTCCAGGCGATGGTCGAGCGTCGCGCCGTGAAATTCCTTGTGCGGGAAAACGCGTGGGGTCACGCAGACGACTTCATCAACGTGCGCGAGCGCGGCTTCGGCCAGGGCAAGATGGGCGCGCGTTACCGGATTGAAAGCGCCGGCGAGGACTCCGAGCTTCACCGCAGATTTTTCAGCGACTGGACCGCGTGAATGATGCGCCCGTAGGAGTCTCTGGCTCCGGCGTAGTGGCCATCGACCAGAATCAGCGCGTAGGATTCCTGCGAATACCACAGACGGCGGTAGCGAACGCCGCCGGAGGAGCGGAAACGGTCATCAGCGGGAGGTCCCAGGCGGTTGACGATGGAATCGTAGTCGTCCTGCGCGGTAAACGGAAGGTCGATTTGGGTTGCGGCGGACATGGCGAGACGCGATCCCACGGTCCCATCGCGAAAAACGATCAGCACCGCTACGCAGGCGAGTAATCCCGTGGCGACGGTTCCCAGAACGATCCGCATGCCGCTTCCGGATTCGACTCTTATGCCGACTACCGCTGCGGGACGGGCCGCGGCTTGCGCGGGCGGTTTATCGTGCGTGCGGCGCGGCATTTCGATAACGCGGCGGATATGCGGATAGACCGCGCCGGCGTTTACCTCCAGCTCTTTTACCAGGCCGACGATCATCACCGGATCGTCGACCGGGGAGACGCCGCCGACGAAGCGGCGAGGAATCCACAGCTCGATTGAAGTCTTGGCGTTGATTACCTGGATCTCGTTCCAAGTCGCGCGCTGGAACAGCCATTCGTTCTCGCCGCCGTTGACGATGGGCGGGTCGAAGGAGAAGGGACGATGCGGGTGGAACGGAAAAGATCCGGCCTGATCGAGCGGCGTGGGGATCGGTGGTACTGGCACGCACCTTCATTGTATTCTGATGCGCGGGTGCTCGCTACATCGTGCGGGTCGCTTTGCGGGCTAAAATGAGTTCGTGAAGTTTGCGGCGGCGATCCTGGTCTGCTCGTCTGTTTTCGCACAAGCTCCGGTCAAGGTCGAATATGCGTGTCCGCCGGAGGATATCGAATCGTTCGGAATGTCGTGCTCGGGGGAAGATCCGTGCGCGGTGTTTCTGGAGCTTTCGGCGGTGGATTTGACGGGAGGGCGATGGTTCGCGGCGGGAAATCTGCACACGGAATCGACCACGCTGTATGGCGTGCTGCTTCAGAGCGAAGACGAAGGCAAGACTTGGACAGAGCCGATGAAGCGCATACGCGCCGGGGCGCTGGAGCAGATCGAGTTTCTCGACTTCTCAAATGGATTCGTCAGCGGGCAGATCATCGAGCCGCTGCCTAAAGATCCTTTCCTGCTGGCGACCAGCGACGGCGGAAAAACGTGGACGCAGAAGCCGGTGTTTGAGGAATCGCGGTTCGGCTCGATCGCACAGTTCTGGTTCGATTCAGCCAACACCGGCGAGCTAGTGATCGACCATCGGTCTGGCAGCGGGATCACGCACGAGGTGTATGAGACCAATACCGGAGGCGGGAGCTGGCAGATCCGCGAGACTACCGTTAAGCCGGTCACTTTGAAAATGGCCAGGAAAGAGGACGCCAGGTATCGTTTGCGCGCGGATGGGAAGATGTTCCACGTCGAGCAGCGGGCCTCGGCGAAGTGGGAGCCGGTGGCGAATTTCCTGATTCACGTCGCGGATTGCAAGTGATCAGCGCAGCGATTTCGTGACGCGCTGGCCGTACTCGACCGCCTTCGCTATAACCGCAGACTGATCGAGCGTCAGCATTTTTCGATCTCGGACAATTGTCCGGCCGTTCACCATAACGTCCGCTACGTCAGATCCGTTTAGCGCGTAGACGAGCTGTGAATAGACGTTGTACATCGGCACCGCGTGGGGAGCGTCCAGGGCGACGGTGATCATGTCGGCACGCTTGCCTTTTTCGAGCGATCCGATCAGGTTGTCGAGCTTCACGGCGCGGGCGCCGAGAATGGTCGCCATGGCGAAGGCTTGTTCCGCGGGCAGCGCGCGAGGGTCGCCGGTGGTCACTTTTTGCAGTTTCGCCGCCAGGTCCATTTCTTCCATCAGGTCATGATCGTTGTTCGAACCGGCGACGCCGTCGGTGCCGAGTCCCATGGGGATTCCGAGGCTGAGAATCTTGACGACGGGCGCGACGCCGCTGGCCAGCTTCATGTTGCTCGACGGGCAGTGGGCCAAGCCGACGCCGCGAGATTTGATGATCTTCAGGTCGGCGTCGTCGAGCCAGACGCCGTGCGCGGCGACGGTCCAGCCGGTGAGGACGCCCATCGAGTTGAGGGCGGCGGTGGGAGTCATGTGGTATTTCGTCAGCGAGTCGTCATTTTCCTTCTTGGTCTCGGAGAGATGGATGACCAGCGGTTTGCGGTAACGATCCGCTAACGCGCGACACGACTTGAGGGTCTCGTCCGAGTTGGTGTAAATCGCGTGTGGTGCGACGGCGGGGATGATCAGCGGATCGTTGGCGTACGATTTGAAGAATCGTTCTGTTGCGGCGAGCGTTTCTTTGGGAGTTTTAAAGTCCGGGGCGGGGAAGCCGATGACGGTCTGGCCGAGGATGCCGCGCAGACCGGCTTCTTTGGTGGTCCGCGCGACAGTGTCCTCAAAATAGTACATGTCGACGTAAGTCGTCGTGCCGCCCAGCGCCATTTCGAGGCACGCCAGGCGAGTGCCCCAGCGGACGAAATCGGGATCGACGTTCTTGGCTTCGGCGGGGAAGATGTATTTTTCGAGCCATTCCTGGAGCTTGAGGTCGTCGGCGATGCCGCGAAACAGAGACATCGGCGCGTGGGTGTGGGTATTGATCAGGCCGGGCGCGAGGATCGCGTTGGGACGGTCGAGGCGCTGCTTGGGCTGCCAGGTTTTGTCGATGGCGGCGCGCGGGCCGACGTCGACGATATGGTCGCCGACGATCGCGATGGCTCCGTTTTCGATGACGCGGTGTTGTGCGTCCATGGTGACGATCCAGCGGGCGCTCCAGATCCAGTCGGCGGGCGCGGCGTGGAGGGTGACCGCGGCGAAGAAGAGAAGCGTGAGGGCGTGTCGCCAAAAGGGCGTGTGTGACAACCCGCGAGATTGTCCGCTCCCTGGCGGTCGCGGCTCGGTTGGGTTGGGGATGTTGGGTGGTCTAGAGGAAGGACGCATCGAAGGGCCTCGGGAACAGATCTTTCAGGTGCAGCGTCTCTTCAAGTCCTTGCGGGTTGAGCAGAATGATTTCTATATTCCCGCAAAATTCCCAAAGAATCTGGCGGCAGGCTCCGCACGGGGGCGTCAGGGTGCTGGCATCGGCTGCGATGGCGATGCGCTGAAATTCGCGCGCTCCCTCGGAGATGGCTTTAAAGATGGCGACGCGTTCGGCGCACATGGTGAGTCCATACGTCGCGTTTTCGACGTTGCAACCGGTGTGAATGCGGCCGGATGAATCGAGCAGCGCGGCGCCTACGCGGAATTTCGAAAACGGCGCGTGGGCGCGCTCACGGACGGCGAGGGCGGCGTCGATAAGGGCTCGGTTCATTGGCGTAGGCTATCAGTTTACTAGCAGTTCGCTGGATAATTGCTGACCACATAGTCATGCTTTGAACGCCCGTCATCCCGAGCACGGCGAGGGATCTGCTCTTAAAGCGTCGATACCACCGGAACGAAAAGCAGATTCCTCGCTCCGCTCGGAATGACTTTGGGGTCGGGTGGCCATTGGAGCCCCGGCACGTGATGCTGGATTTAGCCCGGCAGTTTACTAGTCCGGCCCACGCATTCTGTGGTAGTCTGACGATTCTTATGCCCGACTCTGGAGATCCCACCCCTATCCGCGTTTCCACAGTCGTAAAGTGGACCATCTGCGCGGTGGCCGCACTTGGATTCCTGGTGGATATTTACGCGATTCTGGTCGCTCCACTGATTTTGCAGCCTGCGCTGCTGGAGCTCGGAAAGCTGCGGCCGGGGACGCCGGAGTATCGGGATTGGGCCGCGTACCTGTTCTGGATTCCGCCGCTGGCGGGAGGATTCTTCGGGCTGATTGGCGGCTACTTGACCGATCGCGTGGGCCGCAAGCGGATCCTGGTGTGGACCATCATGATCTACGTCGTTTCGGCGGTGGCCGCGGGCTATTCGACCACGCTCGGATGGCTGCTGGTGTGGAGGACGCTGAGTTTCATCGACGCATGCGTGGAGTTTGTGGCTTCGGTGGCATGGCTGGCGGAGCTGTTCCCGGAACCGAAGATGCGCGAAACCGTACTCGGGTGGACGCAGGCATTTTCGTCGCTGGGCGGCGTGGCGGTTTCGCAGGCGAATTATCTGGCGAACCATTTTCACCTGTCGCTGCCGGAGATTTACGCCGGGCACTCCGCGTGGCGCTATACGCTGATTTCGGCGGTGATCCCTGCGATTCCGCTGGCGATCATCCGGCCGTTCTTGCCGGAATCGCCGCTATGGAAACAGAAACGTGACGCCGGCACATTGAAACGTCCACACTTTTCGGAGTTGTTCCAGCCGGCGTACCGTCGAACCACGATCGTCACGTCGCTACTGTTCGCGTGCGCTTACGGGGCGGCGTTCGGAGCCATCCAGCAGGCTCCGCAGATCACGCCGGGTCTTCAGGAAGTGGCAAGACTCGCGCCGCAAGTGCGTGGGGAGACGGTGGCGAAGGTCCAGCAGATGCAGGAGTGGGGCGGACTAGCCGGGCGCATCGCTCTGGCGTTACTCGCGGTAGTGATCGTCAGCAGGCGAGCTTTGTTGCGCTTCTTCGTGCTCCCGGGGCTGTTCATCGTGCCGTTTGTGTTCTTCTATCCGGCCACGCATAGCTTGGAAATGTTCCGTTACGGGATGTTTTTCGCGGGTTTTTGCACGGTCGCGCAGTTAAGTTTCTGGGGAAATTATTTGCCTCGGGTGTATCCGCTGCACTTGCGCGGAACGGGTGAAGGATTCGCGGCGAACGTGGGTGGAAGAATGCTTGGGACGTCAGCCGCATATGTGACGACACACCTGGCGGGTTCGATGACGGGAGCAACTCCATCGGTAAGGCTCGCGTATGCGGCGGCCGCGGTCGCGCTGTTCATTTATGCGCTCGCGATGACGTTGACTTTTTTCCTGCCGGAGCCGCCTGAGAAGATCGGCGATTGAAGGTTAGAACCGTTGTTGGTAGCGCGCGCTAATGCAAGATAGTGCTGCGGCATAATCCAGCCGGGTCTCGTTGTAGTCGACCCACTCGAACGGGTACGGTGGTGCGTTCGTCGCTCGGAACCGCAGGACGAGGAACTCGTCGAACGCCGGCGCGGCCTCGGCTCGTAAGCGGCGTTCGGCTTCGGGCGCCTCTTGGAACGGATGAAGAAATCCTTGTTTGCCGGTTGTCGGGAAAGGACGGTCCCCTTCGTACCCAACAGTGCTTTCCGCGTGGTTGATTCCTAGAACCGCGATGCAGATTGGATGGCCGCCGCCGCGCTTGAACTGAACCACCTGATTCCGGAGATCGTTAATCACCCGGTCAATCTGCTTGATCATTGCCTTTGCGAGGATCTTCACTTCTACGCCGATCTCGACCGTCGCTATTGGACCTCGCGGCACGACGTAGCCGGAATCAGCGATCGCCGTCTCACCTGGAATAATCTCGCCAAACGTCCCGTCACCGCGCCGGGCGGCTACACCGCGTCGTTTGTTCTGTACGTTTAATACGCGGTCTCTTCGGGTGATTGACGCCTCGATCAACTTAGGGGAGCGCTTAACGGTGATGAGATCTTCATAGAGCTGCATCGCCACAAAGTCGCCTTGGCTCGAATTGCGATGCTTGTAAACCTTGCCGTCAAAGAGCCGCCGGAATTCCGTTAGAAGCCGGTATTCGGGTTGTGCGGGTTTCTCCGTCAAACGTCACCTGGGATTCAATCGCACCGCTGCCGCGATATTGCCGCGCGACCTTCACAATTCTCTGTCGAGCGATCTGAATGTAGGCCGACTCGACTTCGTTGGCTATGGAATTTCTGCCTGACATGATAGCAGCCTGCGAAGTTGAACCGGTCCCGGCGAATGGGTCTAAGACGGTGTCGCCCGCGAAGGAGAACATCTTGATCAAGCGTTCAGCGATCTCGACTGGAAACGGTGCGGGATGCCCGTCACGGGTCGAAACCCCGCGAACATCGGTCCAGATCGACCGAAACCAAGTCTTCATTTCTTCCTTCGTCAGCATCGATAGCGCTTTTTGGAGCGTCGGGGTCGTGCGATAGTCACCCCCCTTACGAAGGAAGAGGATGTACTCGATGTCGTTCTTAACGACACCCCCAGGCTGGTAGGGCTTCCCGTAGAAGCCCGCGCCGTTTCCTTCTGCCTCTCTGGCGCCATTCGCGATCTTGTTCCAAAGGATCGGCTGGAGGCAGTCGAGGCCGATCTTGCGGGCGCGGACCTGAATATCGGAGTGGAGCGGAACGAGGTAGTGACGACCGCCCCGCTTTCGCGGAATACACACATCGCCTACCACACAGCAGATTCGCCCACCTCCGACCAGAATGCGCCTACACTCTCGCCAGACCCGGTCCAATTCCGACAGGAAATGTTCGTAATCCTCGAAATGGCCCATTTGGTCTTGATTGCCGGCTGCGTAATCTTTCAGGTTCCAATACGGTGGCGAGGTCACCACCAAATGAACAGAGGCGTCCGATATCCAGGACAAATCTCGCGCGTCTCCCAGATGGAGCCGATGCGTTGTACTGCGGTACGGTTCCGGCCACGCTTCCTCACGGTATTGCCGATTCGCTTCAAGAAGTGCCTTTAAGCCTTCCGGTGTATTGTCTTGAAGAGGAAGATGCGGCGCGCGACGCCTTGGTATCCTCGCAACTTCTTGGAACAGAGAGTCTTGGAGCGGGTTCCTATTCGCCTTCTTCAATGATGTTACCCAACTGAAGAAATTGTACCTTGCCGCAGTCGCCCACGGGGCCAGGATTTAGCCGTCACTGGCGACCATCGGAATAGAAACGATTCATTCGTATCGCAACGCCGCCAGCGGATCGGCGCGGGTAATTCGTAATGCAGGAACATAGCACGCGGCTGCGGCGACCAGGAACAAGATCGCCGCGACACTCGCGATGGTGAGCGGGTCGGCGAAGCTCACGCCGAAAAGCAGGCCGCTTAGCAGCCTGCCGATCGCGAGAGTGGCTGCGATTCCCGCCCCGAGGCCTACCAAGACGGGGCCCAATCCCTGGCGCAAGACTTGGAAGCGCAGATTCGAAGCAGTCGCGCCCAAGGCCATGCGGATCCCCATTTCTCCGCGGCGCTGCTGGACTGCGTAGGAAACGACGCCGTAAATTCCCAGGCTGGCGAGGACCAGACCGATCGCGGCGAACAGCATCACCAGGTTCAACTGGAATCTGCGCTGCGCAACCGAGGCGGAAACGATTTCGCGCATGGTTTTCACGCGAGGGAGGGGAAGTTCGGAGTCCAGCTTTCGAATTTCACCGCGGACCGCTCCGGAGATCGACCCGGGGTCCATCGCGGTGTGTACGGCGAGCGACATATTCCGGTCCGCGCGCTGCCAGTAAGGAAGATAAATTGTGAGCGATGGCGACTTTTGTAAGCCATTCGCGCGCACGTCGGCCGCGACGCCGATCACTTCGATAGCGGGCCCGTTGGGCTCGCCGAAGTGGAACAGCTTGCCGAGAGCATTCTCGCCCGGCCACACGCGCGTGGCGGTGGCGGCTGAAATAATTGCCACTTGACGCTGGTCGTTCAATTGGAAAGCGCGTCCCTGAACCAGCGGAATGCCCATGACGCGAAAATAATCTTCGCTGACGACGCGCCGGTCGGCGATGGGGCGCTCCAGTTCGGGAATCGTGGTTCCATCCGCGCTGACCAGGTTGTTATTGCCCTCGCCGGTGAGCGGAAGCATGTTCGAAACGGCCACGCCGGTGACGCCGGGGAGCACACGAACTCCTTCGACCAGATCTTTGAGAAACTTGGCGCGCGCGGCTTGGTCCGGATAGCGGTTGACGGGAAGATTCAGATCGGCGGTTGCGATCTGTTCCACGTCGAAGCCGCGATTGACGTTCATCAGTCGAACGAAGCTGTTCAGAAGGAGACCGGCGGCGATCAGGCACACGGTGCTCAAGCCGACTTCAAACGCGACCAGGAGCGAGCGGAGTTTCCCGCTCTGGCGGCCTTCCGTCGACCCGCGGCCACTGGATTTCATGCCTTCCTGCGGATCGGCTCGCGAGCCGCGCCAGGCCGGCATCAAGCCGAACAGCAGCGCGGAGCCGAGGGTCAGCAGAATCGCTACGGTGAGGACTCGCGCGTCGATTTGAACTTCGCTCATGCGCGGCAAATCGACGGGCGCGTTGGCGACGATCAGTTTCAGCGCTTCATAAGCGAGCGCGAATCCAAGCAATCCGCCGATGAGAGCGAAGACAAGACTCTCGGTCATCATCTGGCGCAGCAGACGCCGGGAACTGGCGCCGATGGCTGCGCGAATGGCGAGCTCGCGGCGGCGGGCGGTGGCGCGGGCCAACAAAAGATTCGCGATGTTGACGCAGACAATCAGGAGCACGGCTCCCACGGCGTTGAGGAGCAGCAGCAATCCCTGCCGCGAACGGCCGGTGATCTGCGCCTGCAAAGGAACCAGGGCGGCTTTCAGGATGATGTTCTCTTTGATGAAGCGTCGAACGATGCCGTCTTGAATCGCGTTCAGCTCGTCGAGCGCCTGCGCGGCCGATACGCCGGGCTTCAGGCGGACGATTCCCGCGAAGTTGAAATCGCCCATGGGCTCGATTTCGCCGTCCTGGATGGCCATCGGTTTCCACAGGTCGGGGTTGACGTCGCCATATTTCATGCTCTGAAGCTCGCTAACCTTGGGAACGCTGAGGCCGGCCGGCAGGACACCGATTACTTCGTACGGCACTCCGTCCAACAGGATCTTTCTTCCGAGAACGCTGGCATCGGCATTGAAGCGGCTGCGCCACAGGTCGTCGGTAATCATGACGACTTTGTCCCGGCCCGGCTGGTCTTCTTCGGAGAGAAACATTCGGCCTAATTGAGGCTGCACGCCGAGCAGAGGGAACAAGTTGGCGGACGCTCGGCCGAGGTTGAGGCGCTCGGGCTCGCCTGTAGAGGTCAGGTTCACGGAAAACGTCGTGAAGATCGCAATTTGATCGGCCGAATGCCATTCCTTGCGCCATTCGCGGAAATGATGGGCGCTTACCGGCAGCGCCGCTGCGAACGCGAACTGCGGGACCATTTCCTGGACCGCGAACAGGCGTTCGGGATCGCTGAAGGGCAGGGGACGGAGCAGGACTCCGTTCACGATGCTGAACATGGCGGTGTTGGCGCCGATGCCGATGGCGAGAATCAGAATCACAATCGCGGAGAAGCCCGGCGTGCGGGCGAGCGTGCGGAGAGCGTAGCGAAGGTCGGGCATGAGGTTTCTTATAAGAACAATACGCGCAGAGCCGCGCCGAGTTCGCTAAATTACTAAAATTCGCGAACGGCGTGCGGCTGGTCGAGGCTGACGCGCCCGGTCTCGATCGCGGCGACGAAGTAATTTTCGCCGCGGATGGGCGCGCCTGCGAGGCGACGCATCATGGCGAGCTGGCCGACGTGGGTGAGGGAATCGGCGATCGGGCCCTGAAACAGCTTTTCAAGCGATACCTGCACGGGCTGGTCTGACGCGAGATGCGCGTCGAAGGCCGCAAGCGTGGAGAAGAACCGGTCGACGGCTTGATCCCAGGTGAGCTGCGGAGTGGGGTTCCAGCTTTGGTCGCCTTTGGCCATGCGCAGCGACCAATCGAAGAGGTCGCCCAGGTGCGCAACCAGCTCCACGGGAGGCTTGCCGGTTCCGGCGAAGCTGGCAAACTCGGGCGGAGCGTCGCGAAGAGTTTTTCCGCCTCGATAGGCGATGGTGGCGAGGGCGTGGCGGATCAGGTCGCGCTTGGGATCGGGCATAGATGTAGTTTAGCGTGCGAGAATCATGGCAGGAGCGTGCGTTAATTCCGTGGTTAGCAATCAACAACTTTATCTTGCCATTGGGATTGCAGTGACGTTCAATGCCGCGCTCATTGGGTTGTTGTTTGCATGCATGAAAGCCGGGTTCGACGCGGTTGACCGGCGCTTCGACGCGATCGACCATTGGTTTGACGACCTGCGCGACTGGTCGAAGAAGTGATCGACGCACGCCTCAAGCATCTCGAACAGCGGTAGCTGTGGCACACTAAAGTAGATTGACGCTCCTCGCTACATTTCTGGGCGGATTTGTTTTAGCCCTGCTTATTGCCGCGCTGTGGTTCCGCTCGCGAACCAGCCAGCCTCCGCTGGCCGATACCTTGCAGAGAATCGAGTCTCAGATGCGGGAGTTTGAGGCGCAGCGGCAGCATATGATGGGCGGCCTCGAGAATCAGATTTCTTCTTTGAGCCGCGAAACCGTGTCGCTTTCACAGGCTTTGCGCGCTCCGAACTCGCGGGGGCGATGGGGGGAGCTGACTTTGCGCCGTGTGGCGGAATTGGCCGGGATGGTCCCGTACTGCGATTTTTATGAACAGGAATCGGGCGACCGGATGCGGCCCGATATGCTGGTCCGGCTGCCCGGTGGACGCACGCTGGCCGTGGACGCGAAGGTTCCTTTATCGGCGTATCTGGACGCAGAGGCCGCTACGGATGACGCAGGGCGCCGGGCGGCATTGGATCGTCATGCGCAGCAGGTGATGCGGCACGTCGCGCAGTTGAGCGGACGCGAATATTGGACCCAGTTCCAGCCGGCTCCGGAAATGGTGGTGTTGTTTCTGGCGGGCGACCATTTTCTAAGTGCGGCACTGGAACGCGATCCGGAGATCCTGGAACGCGCGCTGGCGAAAAAGGTTTTGTTGGCGACGCCGGTGACGCTGGTCAGCGTCCTGAAGGGCGTGTCGTATGGCTGGCGTCAGGAAAAGCTGGCGCAGAACGCGGGCGAGCTGCGGCGCATCGCGGGAGAATTTTACGATCGTGTGCGCATATTCGCCGAATCCTACGCCGATTCGGGAAGGCATCTGGCCAAAGCCGTGGAGGCGTACAATCGCTCGGCTGGATCCTGGGAGACTCGTCTGTTGCCATCGTTGAAACGCATGCGCGAGCTGGGTGCGTCGGGGGCCGAAGAGGCCGCGCAGCCGCCTCGTATCGATGCTCCGGTTCGGGATCCGCAAAGCTTGGGAGGGGGCACGGACCGGCCTGCATGATGCGCCATTTCTTCCTGTACCTGGCGGGACAGAAACGCCTGCGTCGGTGGATGGAGACTTCGCCCGTCTCGCAAAAATTCACGCGGCGTTTTGTCGCGGGCGAGACGCTCGACATGGCGCTGGCGGTTCTCGAAAATCTGCAACGGGAACGCATTTCGGCGACGCTCGATCATCTGGGCGAAAACGTCACTTCGCTTACGGAGGCGTCGGCTTCGCGCGATTCTTATCTGGAGGCGCTGGCTCGTATCGCAGAACGGAAGCTGCCGGCTACGGTGTCGATCAAGCTGACGCAGTTCGGGCTGGATTTTTCGCAAGACGCGTGTTTGGAAAACGTCCGCGGTCTGGCCGCGGCTGCGAAGGCGACCGGGAGCAGGGTAGAGATCGATATGGAATCGAGCGCCTACACGGACCGGACGCTGGATGTCGCGGCGCGAATTCATGCAGAGTTCGGATGCGCCCGAGCGGTGATTCAGGCATACCTGAAGCGCAGCGCTGCCGACATCGACCGGTTGAATAAGTTGGGTGTCCCGATGCGGCTGTGCAAGGGAGCCTATGACGAGCCGGCGACGGTCGCGTTCGCGGCCAAGCGCGAGGTGGACCGGAATTACGTGGTCCTGCTGAAGACACTGCTCGATAAAGGGACTTATCCGGCCATCGCCACGCACGACGAAATGATGGCCGGCGAGGCATTTCGCTATGTCCGGGAGCGGAAAATCGCCGCCGACAAGTTCGAGTTTCAAATGCTGTACGGGATTCGCCGGGACTTGCAGAAGCGCATCGTCGACCTGGGCTACCATCTGCGCCTGTACGTGCCCTACGGGACGGCCTGGTATCCATATTTCATGCGGCGGCTCGCCGAGCGGCCCGCAAACGTACTTTTTCTGGCTCGCAATCTGTTCCGTTAGTTCGGGTTGCCGTATCGACTCACGGCGTGGCGGAAAGCCTGGGGTTTATGGTCGTAGTCGAAAGGTGAGGCTATGACAATCCCGGCAATCCATCCCGATGTGCACGCTCCATGGCGGCGATGGTCGGAAGAGGCGACGCTGCATGTCGCCTGCGCGTATTCGAATCCGCTGCGCTGGCGCACGCGGAGGGTCCTGATGAACGATTTTCGCCAGCACATGCAGGCCAGTCCCAACGTCGTGTTGCATGCCGGGGAACTGGCGTATGGAGATCGGCCGTTCGAGGTGACAGGGGACGATCCGCTGGACGTTCAGCTCCGGACGTCGCACGAGTTGTGGCACAAAGAAAACATCCTGAACCTGGTGATCCGGCGGTTTCCGTCGGATTGGAAGTATGGGGCGGTGATCGACGCGGATTTTCACATGACGCGCCGGGACTGGGCACTGGAAGCGATTCATCAGTTGCAGCACTACGATTTCGTCCAATTGTTTAGCAGTTACTCGGATCTGTCTGCTCAGCATAGGCCTTACCGAACCATGCATAGTTTCGCGAACCGGCACGTGACCCATGGCGAAGGCGCTTCAAGTGATGCTTCATATGGGCATTATGGGTCGACTGGACCGGGAGCGACGGGCGGCGCCTGGGCGTTCCGGCGGAGCGCGTTCGACACGGTGGGAGGGTTGCTGGACGTGTGCATCCTCGGGTCGGCGGACTGGCACATGGCGTTCGGGCTGGTGGGCAAGGCGAATACGGCTCCGGAGGTGAAACGATGCAGCGCGCCATACATGGAAGCCGTTCGAAACTGGCAGGATCGGGCGCTATTGCTAAAGCAGAACATCGGGTTCGTGGAGAACCATGCGGTTCATCATTTCCACGGGTCGAAGGTATTCAGGGCGTATGGAGACCGTTGGAAGATCCTGCGGGACCACGAGTTTAATCCGTCGACGGACATCGTGCGGGACTGGCAAGGAGTGTGGCAGCTCGCGGGGAACAAGCCTCGGCTGAGGGATGCGATACGGAGGTATTTTAGAGCTCGGAACGAGGATGATCCGACGTTGAGGGGGAGTGAGAGGGCGTTGGTTTAGGCGCCATCGCTGGCATGTGCCTGTCGCTTTCTCTGCTCCGACAGCTACGCGCATTTGGTCCGGCGCGGGAGGGGTATAGCCACACGCGGGAGGACCGGTTGTCGATGTACGAACTCACACGCGAGGCGCCTGGTCCGTTTTCGCTGGGACCCAAACCCATGCCTGCACGTACGCTCCGTCGTCGTGGCCCCTTGAGACGCGCGCGTTGTCGTCCACTTCGATCTGTCCTTCCTCCTGATGCAGCTCCTTCGCTCGGGTGCGAAACCACGCGTCAGTCTTCACGGTCTCTCTCCTTTAACCCCCCGCGGGGAAGTGAAAATCCTCGTCGAGCACAACCTTGGACAATCGAAAACCGTCGACAAGAGTGATTGGATTCTTGCCTGCCTCGCTGGCCTCATTGATAGCCGCCTTCGAAAAATGGCTAGTCGTGACAACAGCGCCCTTGGCGAATGGCTGCAAGCTGCCGCGCAACTCGGCGACCTCTTTTCGCCCGACCGAGTGGAGCCAACGCTTCGCCTGCACTTGGACTAGAGTGTTTTCAAAAACCCAGATTCGTGCGCTGGCTGTGGCATTTACGTCAACACCGCCATCGGCGGTGAATCTGGTAACGCAAACGTCCGAAAATCCACAATGTAACAGCAGTTCTTTAATAAACAACTCGAAGTTCCTGGGCTCCAGCGCCAACAACTTGCTACGAACGTGTTCGATGAGGGTGTCCCAACCGTAGTTGAAGGTGGCAACAGCGGGTAATTCATCTTACGCTATTGCCTCCTGAGAGGTTTGGGCTTGCGGCTGACGATCGAGGACAGTGGCGAGGGCCCACAGATCGCGATGT
>Ga0209517_10006469_pt1 | contig 14470 bp, 8 predicted proteins | sample PeaSoiMetSII2010_FD_187695 | JGI IMG/M metagenome (GOLD analysis project Ga0209517, IMG submission 187695) | Peat soil microbial communities from Weissenstadt, Germany - SII-2010 (SPAdes) (version 2) | ecosystem: Environmental > Terrestrial > Soil > Wetlands > Peat | place: Germany: Weissenstadt... | reverse complement strand
TCGAGCGCCGGGCATCAGCGGCCAGGGGGAGATGAAGTTCCGCGTCCTCTACACTTCCGAACGACTGCCGCCAGAGGCCCGCAAGGTATTGGTGAACGCTCACGGAGGTTTCGCCGTCGACCGCCGCGCCGGCAAAGAGGAGACTTACTTCGCCCTTCCCGGAGCCGGGATTCTCCAGGTTAGTTCCGACCTGAAGACGATCAGTCTGGTCGACACTCCGGATGAAATGCGGAACCTTAACCTCCACGACACGACCATTTGGTACGACGCGGACGGATCCCCCTATTTGACCTTCCCCGCGAATGATGCCGGCAAGGTTTTTACAACTACCCTGGATGGAAAACTCGTAAATGCTCTCGATGCTCCCACCGCTGCTGTCGAATTCGAGCATCCGGAGATTCGCGACTATTTTCTGGGCGGAGGGAATTTCGCTCCTACAGCGGTTGAATTCTTGAACGGCTTGTATTACGTCACCACCGGGTATTGCAATCTCGATTATGTCCTGACGGCGCGCATCAATCGCGAAAACCGCTTCGAAGTCGCGTGGAACGATCTGGCCTTCGGCGGAAAAGGCGAGGGCGTGGGGCAGTTCGGAACCGCCCACGGCATCACCGTGCCGCCCGGCAAAACGCGGCTCGACATCGCCGACCGGCCCCATTCCCGCCTGGACCGTTTTACCCGCTACGGCCATTACCTCTCCAGCCTGAAGATGCCTTCCGGCTCACTGCCTTGCGACATTAACTACCTCGACCAACACTACAGCGTGGTTCCCGCCCTGGACGGCCCCGACAAGAAGAAGGGCGCCCCAATCTATATTCTCAAGGACGAGAGATTGATTTCGACCATCATGCCCAAAGAAGACCTGGGACTCGAGAACTTCGTTCACATCCACAACGCGGCTCTGCGGAGCATCAACAGCAGATTCTACATCCTTGCGCAGGCGTGGAACCCGGGCGACTTCGCCATCCTCGAGCAGGCCGGTAGTTAGGGATGGACAAGGGTGAAGCCGTGACGAGGCGACATTGTTTTTAGCGCGGCTCTCTTTTCGGCTTGACACGTCCCAGATGGCAACCTAACATCACCTTGCCCCGGGCATGATATGGAGTTTGAGCCTTCTTCCTGTGGCTGCACGCACGCTACCTCCTGTTGCTGGGCGTTGATCGTCTCGGCAGGTAAGCTCGCCACTCCGGCCTGTTCTTCTCAACCCAATCAGATATTTCCGTGGAGGGTGTATCTATGAAGCGACGGCTTCTTCAGGAAGGATACGTTCTCGGGATTATTTGCGGCTTGCTCATCCTCGTGACGGGTTGCGGCGGAGCTTCGACGATCATGACCAATTCCGTCCCGGCTATCACAACCCTGTCTCCCTCTTCCACCACGGCGGGGGCAGCGGCGCAGACTCTCACCATCAACGGGTCGAATTTCCTTTCCAGTTCGACGGTGACTTACAACGGCGTGGCGCACACCGCGGCGTTTGTGAGCTCATCCCAGGTGACGATTCAACTGAGTACCTCGGACCAAGCCACCGCGGGAACTTACGCCGTCGTGGTGACCAATCCCTCTCCCGGCGGGGGAGTTTCGAATTCCGTGAACTTCACCGTGAACAACCCGACACCCACCATTACGACGCTGTCTCCTTCCTCCGCGGTTGCCGGAGCGGCGGCGCAAACCTTAACGATCAATGGGACGAACTTTGTTTCCAACTCCTCGGTGACTTACAACGGCGCAGCGCACACCGCGACGTTTGTAAGCTCATCCCAGGTGACGATTCAACTGACTGCCTCGGACCAAGCCACGGGGGGAACTGACGCCGTCGTGGTAACCAACCCCTCTCCAGGCGGTGGTGCTTCGAATTCCGTGAACTTCACGGTAGACAACCCCGTGCCCACCATTTCGAGCCTCTCCCCGGCGTCCGCCACGGCCGGAGCGGCCGCGCAAACCCTAACGATCAATGGGACGAACTTTCTTTCCACGTCCACAGTGACCTACAACTCGGCGGCGCACACCGCAAAGTTTGTAAGCGCAACCCAATTGACCATTCAACTGAGCGCTGCGGACCAAGCCACGGCGGGAACTTTCGCGGTGGTGGTGACCAACCCATCTCCGGGCGGGGGAGCTTCCAACACGCAGACCTTCACGGTAATGAACCCCGTGCCCACGATCTCGAGCTTATCTCCGAGTTCCGCCACGTCCGGGGCCGCCGCTCAGACCCTGACGATCAATGGGACGAACTTTGTTTCCGCCTCGATGGTGACCTACAACGGGACGGCGCACGCCGCGATGTTGGTCAGCGCAACGCAGTTGACGATTCAACTGAGTGCCGCGGACCAAGCCACGGCGGGAACTTACCCGGTGGTGGTGACCAACCCGGCGCCGGGCGGGGGCGCGTCGAACGCCGTGAACTTCACGGTCAGTAGCGTTCCGAATAATCCCGTACCGGTCATCGCGAGCCTTTCTCCCTCCTCCGCGTCGGCAGGGTCTGCGGCGCAGATGCTCACCATTACGGGGACAGGCTTTATCTCCACCTCGACCGCGACTTTCAACGGCGTGGCACATACTGCTGCGTACGTAAGCTCGACGCAGTTGACGATCATGCTCACCGCGAGCGACCAGGCCACAGCGGGTAGTTACCCCGTGGTGGTGACGAATCCCTCGCCGGGCGGAGGGCCATCGAACGCCGTGGACTTCACTGTCACTTCGGTTTCATCCGCCCTGAGCGTGACCACGACGATCTTGCCCAACGTGTTTCTGGGAGTAGCTTACGCCGGACAGGCCGAGGCGACGGGCGGCGCTCCGCCTTACACGTGGAGCGTCTCTGCCGGCGCGCTGCCTCTCGGCCTGACCCTGAACACCAGCACCGGAGTGATTTCAGGTGTGCCTGTCGGAGGCACGGGATCGGCCTCCGTGACCTTGCAGGTGACGGATACAAAATCCACGACGGCCACTTCCCCCTCGATCGCTATGGCGATTGGAAACGACACCATTTCCGTCTGCGAGGCCGGGAATGAATCGGTCCTCCTAGGACAGTACGCCTTCAATCTGATCGGGTACAATATCAGCGGCTTCCAAGCCGTCGTCGGCTCTCTGACCTTCAACGGAACCGGCGGCATCACGGGCGGGGAAGTCGACATCAACACCACCGGGGCCGCCTCCGAGACCAACACCACCATTACTGCCGCCGGAAGTTCTTACACGGTGGGGGCGAGCAACCGCGGTTGCGCCACGTTTGTCACTGCCACCGGGACGACCTTCACCACCCGCTTCACTTTGGGGGCTCTCTCCTCCGGCGTGGCTACCCAGGGGCGGATCAATGAGTTCGATCCCGCCAGCGCGAGCTCGTTTATTGCTTCCGGCCAGATTCTGCGGCAAACCACTTCCGATTTCAGTGCCGGCCCGGCGGGCAGTTTCGTGCACTTGGTATCGGGCTGGGATTTATCCAGCAGCACACGGATCGCCTGTGCGGGGGTGTTGACGCGGACGGCAACCGCCGGCGGCGCCGGCGACGTCAGTGACCTGGACCAGACTTGCAACGACGGCGGGGCATATGGCAACGTCACCCTCACGGGCACCGTCGGGAGCTACACTGCTCCCGACGCCAACGGACGCTTCACGCAATCAACTACCACGTCCGGAGTTGCGAGTGAAAACGCCGAGTACATGGTCTCCGCCAACCTGGCCCTGCTGCTGAGCGTGAATCACGATAGCTCCAACGACGTCATCACGGCGGGCGAATCATATCTTCAGACCGGCGCCGGGTCGTTTACCACCGCCAGCGTCACCGGCAGCTACGCCTGGTATCAGACCGGGGTGGACGGCAGCACGGGAGGATGGATGGAATTCGGCTACTTCCAAGCCGATGGCACCGGCACCTCGATCAACATCGAGGCTTACGTGGACGAAGCCGGGTCAACGCAAGAAACTCCTGCCACTTGCACCTACACCGTCGCTTCAAATGGCCATATGACCATCAACGCCGCCGGGGGCTGTGCGGTCCCGCCGCTTGTCTACCTCCTCTCGGACTCCCAAGCCGTCCTCTTGAGTGAGGACGCTCACGTGCAAGGCGGGCTGGCCTTCCTGCAGAATGACCCGACCGGCGGTTTCAACCCCAGGACAATGGCCGGAGCGTACTTCGGCGGCACCACGGAGGTTGTGAACCAAAACAGCCGGGCCGAAAACGACCTGATCGATTTGCAGAACAGCACAACGTTTCCCAATATCTTTATCTTAGGCGACAAAGCCAACGTTAACCCCAGCGATGAGTTGGCCGATCAGATCACCGAGCAACTGGTGTCTTTCGGCGCCTACGGGGTCTTGATGACGCAAAGCACTCCCACGGCAGCCGCTGAGACGGTTGGTATCGCGATCAACTCCACCAGTTTTCTGATTGCTACAGACATCGGCAACACCTATCCCACGTTCGTCCTGTTCGGACCATCAACCCCGGATAACGTGGCCATCTCGCTTACGGAACCCACCACCGCGCAAACTGTCGCCACCAACACGGGGGTGCCGATCACCGTCTCGGTGACCAACGCGACCAACACCGGGGTTACCTGGCTCCTCAATGGCATCCAGAGCGGCAGTCCGGGGGCCGCAGCTTTCGGAAGTGTATCCGGTTCCGGAAGCTCGTACACTTTTACCTCGCCCCCTTCGGTGCCCGCCCCGGCGACGTTCGACGTAACCGCCGTCAGCAACACCGACGCGTCGAAGACCGTTTCGTTCAGCGTCACCGTCACCGATCCTGGCCATTAGGAACGTACGACAACCCGTCGTAGGGGCGGCCCTCGTGGCCGCCCCCGGGAGTTTCTACAACAATATTGCCCAACCCCGCACCAGTCGCCGGCAGAGGGGGACTCAGACCCTCATACCGACTCTGACTTTCTGTCTCTTGACAACCAATAGGCTATGCTTGTATAATGCCGAACTGGGGTTGCAGGGAACGTGATGCGTCAGAGTCATAGTCTGTCGCCACCGAGGCCGGAGGGTGTCTCCCTCCGCGCTCCAGGCGCTCGCAAGTCGCAATTATTCCCACAAAAGCAGCAAGCCGACCCGCACGCCGATTTTGTCGGAGATCCTGCGGATTGCAATCCCATGCCAGATGAACGATTGTGTTTCTTGACGACCGATCCGGGAATGTCTATGAAAACAAACAGTCGAGGAGTTGAGGAGTCGAGGAGTTGTGGAGTTGTGGAGTTGTGGGGCCAATTCAAGAGCTCGGGTCGGATGGTGATCGTTTGTCACCCCTCAACCCTCGACTCTCGACTTGAATTCGACGCAACAAAGCGAGAATGTCTATGAAAACAAAGAACCGGTGCAATAATCAACCACCCCCAGCACCTCCTTATCCAAGGAGGGGAGTCGCGGTTCTCTGCCTCCGTAGGGGCGGTTCGCGAACCGCCCTACCTCATCCAACCAAGCGGCGGTGCGACTTTATGACCTTTGCGTACTTTGCGCCTTGGCGTGAAACCGGTTTCTTAATGTCGAAAAACGGGAGAACAAAGCGAGAATGTCTATGAAAACAAAGAACCGGTGCAATAATCAACCACCCCCAGCACCTCCTTATCCAAGGAGGGGAGTTGAGGTTCTCTGCCTCCGTAGAGGCGGTTCGCGAACCGCCCCTACCTCATCCAAGCGGGGGGGCGGTGCGACTTTATGACCTTTGCGTACTTTGCGCCTTGCGTGAAACCGGTCTCTTAATATCGAAAAACGGGAGAACAAAGCGAGAATGTCTATGAAAACAAAGGATCGGTGCAAAAATCAACCACTCCTGACCCGATCTGTATCCAAGGAAGGTGACCGCGCAACGACAGCTAGTCCGAAAGTCAGACTGATGCCACTACATTTGGGTGTTCTAATAAAAAAACCACCATATATTGTGTTTTTCTTCTTGACACCTCCATCGCTCTGTGCTATGTTTGCGGGGTTGCGCTCGGAAGCGGGGCGCAGCCCGTGAAGCCAAGCGATCCCGATGTCCATCGGGATCACGACTCACCGCAGTCCAGGGATTTGCTACTTCTAACTGAGGAGGCCTACCATGGCGGAGAGAGATGCCGTCACTATGGCAACAGTTGCTACGTCTTCGGCCAAGGAGAATGCCACCCAACGTGGCATCACTATGCGTCGGCTTTTTACCAAGCCTGGAATTCACCCCTTTGACGAGGTCGAGTGGGAATTGCGGACCGCCTCCATTCAGAATGAGAAGGGGCAAGCGATTTTCGAGCAGCGCAATGTGGAGGTGCCTGTCGACTGGTCGCAGACCGCCACCAACATCGTGGCCTCGAAATACTTCCATGGAAAACTGGGTACGCCGGAGCGTGAGTCCAGCGTACGCCAACTCATCAGCCGCGTGGCGGACACCATCGCTCAATGGGGAGTCGACGACGGCTACTTTCGCAACGAGGAAGACGCCGCCAACTTCCACGACGAACTGGTCCACCTCCTGGTTCGCCAAAAGGCCTCCTTTAATTCGCCGGTGTGGTTCAACTGCGGCCTCTGGCACAAGTACCACCGGAATTCCCCGGCCAGCGGCTGGTACTGGGAGTCAGCCACGGGTGGCGTCAAAAAGGAGACGGAGGCCTATCGTCATCCTCAGTGCTCTGCCTGCTTCATCAACTCCGTTCAAGATAACCTCGATAGCATTCTGACCCTGGCCAAGACGGAAGGCATGCTCTTTAAGTGGGGCTCGGGCACGGGCACCAACCTCTCGTCGCTGCGGTCCTCGGTCGAGCCGCTTTCGGGCGGCGGCATTGCCTCCGGTCCCCTTTCGTTCATGAAGGGCTATGACGCGTTTGCAGGGGTGATCAAATCGGGCGGCAAGACGCGGCGCGCGGCCAAGATGGTAATTTTGAATATAGATCATCCGGATATAATTGACTTCATTAATTGCAAGGCCAAAGAAGAGCGCAAGGCCTGGACGCTGGTGGACGCGGGTTACGACAAGGCCATCGACGGCGAAGCTTACAGCTCCATCTTCTTCCAGAACGCCAACAACAGCGTGCGGGTAAGCGACGAGTTCATGAAAGCGGTGGTGGAGGATCGGGAATGGACGACGCGCGAGGTTTCCACCGGCAAGCCGGCGAAGACCTACCGCGCCCGCGCCCTGATGAAGATGATCGCGGATGCGGCCTGGCAGTGCGGCGATCCGGGAATGCAGTTCCACACCACCATCAACAAGTGGCACACCTCCAAGGCCACGGCCCCCATCAATGCCTCGAACCCCTGCAGCGAGTATATGTTTCTGGACGACTCCGCCTGCAACCTCTCGTCGCTGAACCTGATGAAGTTCCTCACCCCGGAGGGCGAATTCGACGTGGAGAGCTTCCGTCATGCCGTAGACGTGATGATCACCGCGCAGGAGATCATCGTGGACAACGCCAGCTATCCCACCGAGAAGATCGCCGTCAATTCTCACGATTTTCGCCCCCTGGGTCTGGGTTACGCCAACCTCGGCGCGCTGCTGATGGCCAACGGCTTGCCCTATGATTCGGACGCAGGGCGCGATTTCGCCGCCGCCATCACAGCGTTGATGCATGGCGAGGCGTATCTCCAGTCCTCGCGTATTGCCGCCGAACTCGGACCTTGCGCCGGCTATCCGCTTAATCGCGATCCCTTCCTGGGCGTGATCGAGATGCACCGCCAGGCGCTGGGAAAAACCAACGCTCACAACGTTGCCGGGAACCTGTGGGAAAGCGCCAGGAAGACCTGGGACGATTGCCTTGGGAACGGAATGAAATACGGCTACCGCAACGCCCAGGTGACGGTGCTGGCGCCCACCGGGACCATCGGCTTCATGATGGATTGCGATACCACCGGCGTTGAGCCTGACCTGGCGCTGGTGAAGATCAAGAAACTGGTGGGGGGCGGCGTTATCAAGATTGTGAACAACGTGATTCCCACGGCCCTCTTGAAACTCGGCTACACTCCCCAGCAATCCTCCGACATCGTAAGTTACATCGACCAGCACGGCACCATCGAGGGCGCGCCGGGCCTCAAGGCGGAGCATTTGCCGGTTTTCGATTGCTCCCTGAAACCGGCCAACGGCAAACGCTCCATTCACTACATGGGACATGTGCGCATGATGTCGGCCGTGCAGCCGTTCCTGTCGGGCGCTATTTCTAAGACAGTTAATATGCCGGAAGAAGCGACGCCCGATGAAATCGCGAATGTTTACGCCGAAGGCTGGCGCCTGGGGCTGAAGGCCATCGCCATCTATCGCGACGGCTCCAAGCGCTCGCAGCCGCTCAATACGGCAAAAGGGCAGGACTCAGGAGTCAGGGGTCAGGAGTCAGGAGATATGCAGTCCCTAGCCCCCAGCCCCCAGCCCCTAGCCCCTAGCCGGCCTTATCGCCGCAAGTTGCCTGACGAGCGCCGCGCCATCACTCACAAGTTCGCCGTAGGCGCGCACGAAGGCTATCTGACCGTGGGCCATTACGACGACGGCCCGCCGGGCGAGATCTTCATCACCATGGCCAAAGAAGGCTCCACCGTTTCCGGGCTGATGGATTCCTTCGCTACCGCCGTTTCCCTGGCCCTGCAATACGGCGTGCCCCTCAAAGTACTCTGCGATAAGTTCAGCCACATGCGCTTCGAGCCCAGCGGCTGGACCAACAACCCCGAGGTCCGCTACGCCAAGTCCATCATGGACTACATCTTCCGCTGGATGGCTTACAAGTTCTTGCCCAAGGATGCGCAGCCGAGCGAAGACGCCAGCGTTGCTTCACTGAACGGCTCGGAAGTCGAAAAGGCCGCCGGCCTCGCCTCGCAGTTCACCCAGGCGGCGGGCGGACCGGGCATTCTCCCCTCGGAGACGGGCCAGGCCGGCCTGGCGGGCGTCGTCCATAGCGAGGACGCGCCAAGCTGCTCCGATTGCGGCGCCATCATGGTCCGCAGCGGCGCCTGTTATAAGTGCCTGAACTGCGGCTCCACCAGCGGGTGTTCGTAGCAGACGAGTAGGCAGTAGGCAGAAAGCAGTAGGCAGTGAGATCTCCAGCGGGTGCTCGGAGGGCGCGTTATGGCCCAAGCGGAAGGATACGAGCGTGTCAACGCATTCTATCAGGCCAACTTGCCATTCAATGTGGATCGCTACGTTAGAAGCGGCTGGCAATCCCTCATCGACTGCCGAGCGGAGTTCTGCTTCCAGCGCGAGCGCAAAGGTAAGCCTGAGTTTGTGTGCATCGTGTTTAACAAGGAGGATCTTACGGGTTCGGCGGAGGCCCTCGACCGCGAATTGCACGAAACCGTGCTGCCTTCATACAACCGGTTTATGCCCTGCCGGAACGAATACGGATCTTCTCTCGGCGGAGGAAGTAAGGGTCCACGAAATTGGGAACGCAAGAGATAGATAAAGGCAGGCGGGGAGGGCAGTTTGAACTGGCATCGCGCGTGCGGCGATGCCTACAAATCCCCGTAGGGGATTCATATAGTAGCCGGGGGCAACGCCCCCGGAACGCTTGTGCCACGATCGGTTGACCCTGAAGGGGTCAATTTGCGGAAGGACGGGCCATGGCACAGACGCTCGTATGCTTGAGGGTGCACGTTGTCTTCTCAACAAAGGACCGGCGTCCGATGATTACACCGGAAGTAGAGCCCGAACTCTACGCGTACTTGGCGGGGACTGCAAAGAACCTCGATTCGTCTTGTCTCGCCGCGGGAGGAACCAGCAATCACGTTCACCTGTTGATCTCGCAGTCGAAGAACATCGCTCTTAGTCACTTGATGGAGGAGATCAAGAAGAGCTCCTCGAAATGGATTAAAACGAAGGCGCCGAGCCTGCGGAGTTTCGGCTGGCAGGATGGATATGGCGCGTTCACAATCGGCCGATCGCAGGTGGAGGCCTTAGAGCGCTACATTGCTGCGCAGAAGGAAAGGCACAAGAAGCAGAGCTTCGAGGAAGAGCTCGTCAGATTGTTGAACAAGTACGGCGTTCAATACGACGAGCGTTATATTTGGTCTTGATGAAAAGTGTGACCCTTTCAGGGTCGGGGTTCGTTCGGTTGCGTCTTCCGGGGGCGGTGCCCCCGGTTACTCTATGATGCCCCTCCGGGGCGGGGCCATGACGGGACACCCCGGCTACTGTATTTTCCCTTGCGGAGCAGCGCTCCGGCGCGGAGACCGATCGGCTCGCGATTATCTTGGGCGCCGTGACAGGCCCGCGAGTAGCGTTGAGGATGGTGATCCCCGCGAATCCCCGAAGGGGAATCATAGAGTAGCCGGGGGCAACGCCCCGAAGCGGTTGCCTATTGCGGCCTGACTCTAAAAGGGTCACACTGTGGAGGCGAAGGCAGCAGGAGGTAAGCATGAGGCTGGTCAAAGCGAGTAAGACTTCTGACCTTGACGTTAATGGTGCTCTACACGCGATCTGCTCTACAGGCAGGGGGCGGTGCTGGCATTGCGACCGCAAGCTGCCTGCCGTGGAGGAAGCCATTAGCGCGGGATGGTACGTGCAGCGCGTTGACGGCCAGCGCGTGGCCAGCATCATCCTCGTGTGTCCGAAATGCCGGCGCAAGAGAACCGAGGCAAGCCGAAGACAATATCTGCGCACCCTCTCTCCGCCAGCCTGCGACGCAGTCCACTAATCCTCTCCAGAGCCTTGTTCGCTGCTTCAAAGCGGGCTGTCATTCCGAGCGAAGCGAGGAATCTCGCCCTGATCGTTCTTCGGCAATTCTCCCGACGCAGAGCGAGATTCCTCGCTTCGCTCGGAATGACACTTCGTTGTTGTTGGGGCTGCCGCGTGCAGGCGCTTATGTGTTACACGGTACAAAGCGGGAGGTGATCTGAGCCTGCACTTTCGCGGCAAGGGTGTCGACATCGTCGCGCCGGAGAGCACTCGTGGCGATGGGAGGGTGAACGATCATCTCAGTCCAGCCGGGCCTTACGTGGTAAGTGTCCGGTTTCAGCACGGCGCGCGTTCCGTTCAAGGTAATCGGAACAATAGGGACACCGGATTGAATGGCGAGGTAAAAGCTGCCGGACCTGAACGGCAACATCTTCCCGTCGCGGCTCCGATGGCCCTCGGGAAAGAGTACGACGGAGCTTCCCGCACGGATCCTCTCTGCGGCCGCGTCCAGACTCATCCTTGCGCCTTTGGGGCGTCCTCTGTCGACGGGAATGTGTCCTGACCGCGTCAAGTGCCAGCCCAGGAAAGGCAGCTTGAACAGCGATCGTTTGGCGACAAAGCGGAACTGCACGGGAAGATTCACGAAGAGGATGGGGATGTCCATGGCGCTCTGGTGATTCGCGCAATAGATGGCAGTCTTTAGGCCGGCCAGGTTTTCCAAACCTTCCACGCGAGTCCGGACGCCGCTGGTCCTCAAGATCAACCACGACCAGAGTCGCGCGAAGGCGTGCTGCCATCTCCCCTGGCTGTCGAACAAAGAGGAGCATAGTGAAAGCGTTCCGCAAACTGCGGTGTAGAAATAGATCAGTAGATTGGTGAAGAGGAGAGAGCGAAGATAGCTGAGGTAGTACGAAACGCCTTGCTGTTTGCGGTTCGTGCCGCTGGGGACGGCTGAAGGAGTTCCCATGATCGTATCACGCCGGCCCTTCGCCAGGGCGCGGGACGGCTCGGTTCGCGAGCTGAAGCTGACCTTCCAGCAGTGCCTTCTTGACGGCCCCCACCAGATAGAGGGAGCCGATGATGATCACCACATCGTCATCGGAACTCGCCTGGCAGGCCCTCGTCACGGCCACGGAAGGCTCGGCTTCGATGACCAGCCGCTTGGGGCGAAACCGTGCCGTCGCGAGTATCTCTTCCGGCGTGGCCGCGCGCGCCAGGTGGGGACGCGTTAAATAGACCTCTTCGGCCAGCGGAAACAGAATCTCGCTGATTTCACCGATCGCCTTGTCGCGCATCGAAGCATAAACAAGCCGCAGGCGCCGCCCCGCCAGATCTTCGTGGATGAACTCCGCCAGCGCGCGGGCGGCCGCGGGATTATGCGCCCCATCGAGCAGGACCAGCGGATGTTCCAATACCCGTTCCAGCCGCCCCGGCCAAGAAGTGTTCGCGAGGCCTTTGACAATCGCGCTGGGGGTGATTCGGAAACCATCCCGGCTGAGGCGCCAAGCTGCCGTCACCGCGGCCACGGCGTTTTTCACCTGAAACCTTCCTAACAACGGACAACTGAGGCCGGAGAAGCTCTCCGCGCCCAGGGAGAGATTGAAAAGGTAGTGCCCCTGCAAGCTTTGCAGCCCGGAAAGCCCTCCGATCGTGTCCGTCTCCAATAACTCCACGCCCGTTTCCGCGCAGTGCCGCCGGATGACCTCAGCGGCCTCTCCCGGTTCGCATCCGCTCACTACGGGGGCCCCGGGTTTGATGACTCCCGCCTTCTCATGCCCAATTTCGGCGAGGGTAGACCCGAGAAACTCCATGTGGTCAAGCCCCACATTGGTGATCACCGCCACGCGGGGTTGAGTAACGTTGGTAGCATCCAGGCGGCCTCCCATGCCCACTTCCAGCACCACGAAGCCGGCTCCTGCCTGGGCGAAATAATGGAAGCCCGTGGCCGTCAGAAACTCAAAGAAGCTCGGCACTTGCCCCAGAGTCTTCTCCTCCAGCAGGCTTTCAACCGCCTGGCGGACCTCAGAGAAGGCGCGAGCAAAGTCGTCGTCGCGGATTTCAGCGCCGTCGACCCGCATCCGCTCGTTCACTCGGACGAGGTGCGGAGAGGTGTAAAGACCAGTGCGGTAACCGGCTTGGGTCAGAATACCGGCCAGCATGGCCGCAGTGGACCCTTTCCCATTTGTTCCGGCGACGATGACCGTGGGGTACTTCAGGTGAGGATTCCCAAGGCGGGTGAGCACCCTCGTCGTCGTCTCCAGCCCCCATTGCAGGCCATGCAACTCCTGGCCGAGGCTGTCCAGGTATCTCAAACACTCGACGTAATTCATCCAAGTTTCGCGTTTTGCACAAACACTCGGCAGGATTCAGGATTCGGGATTCAGGATTCAGGACAATCAAGAGGAGTTGGTCCCTCGACCGCGGACTCCTGAATCCCGAATCCTGACTCCTGAATCCTGCTATTCCCACGCCCGCAGCAGGCGCGCGGATCGCGCCAAGAAGCTCTTTAACTCTTTGCGCGGAACGATAGCGTCCAGCATGCCGTGGGCTAGCAGGAACTCCGCGCGCTGGAAACCCGGCGGCAGTTTCTGGCGGATCGTCTGTTCGATGACCCGCGGGCCCGCGAAGCCGATAAGGGCGCCGGGTTCCGCAATGTTAAGGTCCCCTAACATGGCGAAGCTGGCAGTCACGCCCCCCGTGGTCGGATCCGTCAGCACGGAAATATAGGGCTTCCGCACTTCATCCAAGCGGGCCAGCGCCGCGCTGATTTTCGACATCTGCATCAAGCTGATGGCGCCTTCCATCATTCGCGCGCCCCCCGAACACGAGACAACAACCAGAGGAAGTTTCTTGTCGATGCAACGGTCGATGGCCCTCGTTACCTTCTCACCCACCACTGCACCCATACTCCCGCCGATGAACTGGAATTCCATCGCGCAAATGATGGCCGGCTTGCCTTCGAGTTGGCCTTCGCCGGTGATCAGGGCGTCTTTAAGTCCCGTGTTCCTTTCCGCTTGCCTTAACCGGTCGCTATAACTCTTGGTGTCCTTGAATTGCAGCGGGTCCGTGCTGGCCAATCCAGCATCGTGTTCCGTATAGCGCCCATCGTCGAAGAGCATCTCGAGGCGGGCGCGCGAACCCATTTTAAAATGGTGGTTGCATTTGGGGCAGCAGAGGAGGCTGTTCTCCAGATCTTTCTTCCATAGTATCTGCTTGCAGTCCTCGCACTTCACCCAGAGCCCCTCCGTCTGGATGCGCTTCTCTTTGGGCGATTCGATCGGTTTTTTCCCTTTTCGAAACCAAACCATGGGTTTATTGATTCATTGAATCATTGTGTCATTGAGTCATTGAAAAACCGTAGAAGTCGGCCAACATAGAAATGGCTAAATGACTCAATGGCCCAATGGCTAAATTTCAGTACTCGATTCCTTTTTGGGCCGCGATCCCTTTCTAATTGTACCATCAATACCTTCAACCCCTGCCCTACGCGCCGGACCCTGGTCCCCAAAGCCGCCGCAGTCTTCCCTTTGCCGGGCCCGGTGTCAACGATGATCAGTCCTTTTCGCGTTTCCGGCAAGCCAACCTCTGCCTGAATCCGGCGTTTGTTGTCTGTCATTCTGAGCGAAGCGAAGAATCTCTGTAGTCGATCAATCAGGGACTGCCGAGATTCTTCGCTTCGCTCAGAATGACAGACCTAGCGCGGATACGGGTATCCACGAAGAATCGTGAATCCACGGTAGATCTGCTCGAGCAAAAGCGACCGCGCCCAATCATGCGTCAGCGTCATGCGTGAAAGCGCCAAAAGCAGATCTGCTTCCTTCCTGAATGCCGCCGAGAATCCGTCCGGCCCTCCGATTAGAAAAACCAGTTCCCGCGTTCCCCGCAAGGCTTGTTGCCCAAGCCATTCCGCGAATT
>Ga0209517_10006468_pt1 | contig 14471 bp, 10 predicted proteins | sample PeaSoiMetSII2010_FD_187695 | JGI IMG/M metagenome (GOLD analysis project Ga0209517, IMG submission 187695) | Peat soil microbial communities from Weissenstadt, Germany - SII-2010 (SPAdes) (version 2) | ecosystem: Environmental > Terrestrial > Soil > Wetlands > Peat | place: Germany... | reverse complement strand
TATCGTCCAGATGAATCGTAATCTTGGCGTGCCCTTCGATGCGGGTCACCGGGTCGATCGTGATGCGCTTCATCGGAAGCTCCTTATCCAAACTTCACCGCCAGGGTTCCTTCACGCTTTCGCCCATCCAAGAGTTCCGCGATCACGCTGGAGATCGCCTTTGCGGGGGGCGGGCAGCCGGGCAGGCACATGTCCACCTTCACGAATTCACGCAGCGGGCGAGCCTGCTTCAGCAGCGCAGGCACGCCATCCGTCGGGATGATTTTGTTGGCTTGCACGCCTTCGACGTACACCTGCTGCAGCAGCCGTTGCACGGGGATAGAATTGCGCATCGCCGGAACGTTGCCGGTGACCGCGCAATCTCCCAGGGAAATCAGTAGCCGCGTGCGCTGGCGAATCTTCTTGAGCTTGTTGAGATCGTCTTGCGAACTCACCGCGCCTTCGACTAAAGTTACGTCCACGTCTTCAGGGAATTCCTGCGCGTCCACCAGCGGGCCGTAGACCAGTTCGATCTTCTGCGCCAGCGAGATGATCGCGGCATCCATGTCCAGCAGCGACATGTGGCAACCCGAGCAGCCGTCCAGCCAGACCGTCGCCACTTTGACTTTCTTCATGCCTGGACTCCTCTCCGGCGAACCAGCGCGCTGATATTGTCGTTTTTCTTAACCATCTCTTCGACCGCCCAGCCCTTTTCCGCCAGCGCTCCGGTGGGGCACGCTTGCACGCACTTGCCGCAGCTCGTGCATCCTTTCGCATCCCCCCACTTCTGATTGAGATCGCCGACAATCCGGGAGTGAATACCGCGCGAGGTCACTTCCCAGACGTGCGCGCCTTCCAGTTCCGCGCAAACTCGTACGCATCGTGTGCATAAGATGCAGCGGTTCTGGTCGAGAACGTAACGCGGATGAGACAGATCGACGGCCAGCTTCGGGTAGTTGTAAGCAAACCGCACCGTGCTGATGCCCATTTCCGTGGCCATGGCCTGCAGTTCGCAATGACCATTTGAAACGCATGCGGAACACACGTGATTGCGCTCGACGAAAAGAAGTTCCAGCGAAACCCGCCGGTATTGCGTGAGTTTAGGCGACACCGTGGTAACCGACATCCCGTCTTGCACCGGGGTGGTGCAGGCCGGGAATAGCCGGTCGGTTCCGGAGATTTCCACGATGCAGAGCCGGCAAGCGCCAACCGGCGTGAGCCCTTCCAGGTCGCAGAGCGTGGGGATGCGTTTGCCGTTGGCTCGCGCGGCCTGCAGGATAGTCTGGCCTTCCACGGCGCTGATTAATTCGCCATCGATTCGCACGGAAAATTTTTTCTGCGGCAAGGCATCGCTCCTTTGTCTAGCTCACGTTGGCGACTTTGACGTCGCAACGCAGGCATCGGCACGTTTCATCCAGCGCCTCTTCATGGCTCAGGCCCAGAACGACCTCGGCGCTGGAATGGACCCGCACGACCGGAGCCAGCATCTGGCCATTGTTCCGGTGATTGGGACTGGGAATCTCTGGCGGGTCTTGGCCGAATTCAAAATCCGGCAAGATCTCGGCCCAACGGTCGGACTCCATGAGCTTCATGTCAATGTTGCGAGCGGCTTGCTTGCCATAGGCCATGGCGTTCGAAACGTTGGAGGCGCCGGTGATCACGTCGCCGCCGGCATAGAATCCTGCGCGGCTGGATTCCAGCGAGTAGCGGTCCACGTCAATTGTGCCGCTGGGTTTCAGGCTTAATCCCGAAGCACGCGCAAAATCAAGGTCTACGCTTTCGCCGATCGCAAAAATCACGGAATCGCACTCGTAGCGGCGAATTTCGTCAGTGGGCACGGGTTTGCGCCGTCCGGAAGCGTCGTAGCCACCAAGCGTGGTTTTCACGATCTCAATAGCTTTCACATTTCCGGCCTTGTCGCCGATTGCGCGGTGTGGTGCGGCCAGGAACACGAACTGCGCTCCCTCGTCTTTCGCGGCCTGTGTTTCTTCCTCGATGGCAGGCATGTCCTTATGTTCGCGCCGGTAGAAGACGGTAACTTCCGCACCGCGGCGCAATGCCGTGCGCGCCGAATCGATGGCGGCGTTTCCACCGCCGATGATGGCGACGTTTTTCCCGATGGGCACTCTTTCGCCTTTCGACACCGCTTCCAGGAAGAGCAGCGCGGGATACACACCCTTCAACTCCGTGCCTGGCTGATAGACCCAGGATTCTCTCCAGGTCCCGATGGAGATAAAGACGGAATCGAACCGGTCGGCCAATTCATTCAAAGGCACGTCCGCGCCGACCCGCGTATTGAAGACGAATTTCACGCCGAGGCGCTCGATCAGCTCGATTTCACGCCGCAATGCCGCTTTCGGCAGGCGGTACTCCGGTAGCGCGAAGCGCAACATGCCGCCAGCTTCGGACTTGCTGTCATAGACCGTGACCTCGTGGCCCAGCATTGCCAGGTAAAACGCCGCCGTCAGCCCCGCGGGGCCCGCGCCGCTAATCGCGATCTTTCGCCCGGTGGGCTCCAGCTTGCGCGACAACACCCGCTTCAGGACTTCTTCATAGCGGTCCGAGAAGAACACCGAGTCCGCGATGAAGCGGTGCACTTCGCGCATGTTCACCGGCTCGTCCAACGTCTGGCGTCGGCAGCGGCTGTCGCACGGATGCTGGCATACCCTGCCTGTCGAGGCCGGCAGAGGATTCTCCATGATGACCGACAGAAACGCGTCATCCAGCCGGTTCTCTTTGTACAACTGCAGGAATCGCGGAATATTCATGTGCAGCGGGCAACTGTTCTCACAGGGAGACAGCGCCAGTTCTTCGCAGACGCCTGCCTGGCAGCGCCGCGCCACAATGTGGTCCTCGAATTCATGGTGGAAATGACGCAGGGTGGTTAGCACGGGATTTGGCGCTGTTTGCCCAAGCCCGCAAAGTGAACATTCACGGATATAACGGCTCAACTCGTCCAGAAGTCCGAGGTGATGCACGGTGCCAGCGCCTTCGGTTATCCGGCTCAGGATGCGTAGCGACTTGTTCAATCCAACGCGGCACGGCAAACATTTTCCGCAGGATTCGGAGTGGGTGAACTCGATGAAGTAGCGCGCCACATCCACCATGCAGTTGTCATCATCCATCACCACCATGCCGCCGGAACCCATGATTGAGCCCAGTTGCGCCAGGCTTTCATAATCCACGGGCGTATCGAACATTTCCGGCGGAATGCAGCCACCGGAAGGCCCGCCGGTCTGCACTGCTTTGATTTGGTGGCCGTTCACGCCGCCTTCTCCGATGTCGTAGATGAATGTTCTCAGCGGCGTGCCCAGCGGCATCTCCACCAGGCCGGTGCTGCTCACTTTTCCGACCAGTGAGAATACCTTCGTGCCGGAACTCTTCGGACTGCCGGTTTCCGTAAACCAGGCAGGGCCCAGGGTCACGATGGGGGAGATGTTGTACCAGGTCTCCACATTATTAATATTGGTGGGTTTGCCCCAGAGCCCCTTGTGGGCCGGGAATGGAGGCCGTGGCCGCGGCCGCCCTGCGCAACCTTCAAGCGAAGCGATCAGCGCCGTCTCTTCGCCGCAAACAAAGGCGCCCGCGCCCTCTACTAACTCGATGTTGAACTTGAACCCGCGGCCCAGGATGTTGTCGCCCAGAACGCCATGTTCCCGCGCCTGCTCGATCGCGCGGTTCAACCGGTGCACGGCCAGGGGGTACTCCGCGCGGATATAGATGATACCTTCCGTCGCGCCCATCACATATCCGCCGATAATCATGCCTTCGATCAAGGAGTGCGGATCGCTTTCGATCTCATTGCGATTCATGTACGCGCCGGGATCGCCCTCGTCGGCGTTGCAGATGATGTACTTCTGGTCGGACTTGGCCTTGGCCATGAATTCCCACTTATTCCCTGTGAGATATCCGGCACCGCCGCGACCCCGCAGCTTGGAAGCTTTGATCTGTTCGAGGATGTTCTCCGGGCGGCCATCGATCAGGACCTTGTACAAGGCCTGATAGCCTCCCACGGCGATGTATTCTTCGATGTCGTCGGGATTGATGAAGCCGCAATTTCGCAGAACGATTTTCTTTTGTCCCTTGAAGAAGGGCACCTCATTCCAAAGGGGTATCTCCGGGTAGCCGCGGCCATATTTCAACTTCGCGGTAATGTGATCCCACTCTTCGACCTTGCAGTACACCAGGTCATTCGTGATATTTCCCCGGGAGAGCTCATGCAGGATGCGCACGGCGTCGTTCGCCTGTACACGATGCAGAATAACCAGCGGAAGTCCCGGCAGGCGGATATTCACCAGGGGTTCCTGAAAACAAGCGCCGAAACATCCGACGCTCGCCAGAACTACGTTCATCCCGCTCCGGTCAATGGTCTCGGCGAAGGCGCGGTACAGTCCTTCGGCGCCATTCCCCCGGCCGCACGTGCCCATGCCAACAGCGATGCGCGGCATCTGCGGCACCAGTTTCGCCATTCCGGATTCGCGGACGGCAGTAAATGCTCCAATATCCTGAATTCGAGGCATCACTCACTCCCCCGCTCGATCGTCTGGATCTCACGCTGCAAGGTGCGCTCATTCGCGTGACCGCAGATGTGGTGGTTTACTTCCACGACTGGCGCTAGCGCACACTGCCCAAAACACGCCACGGTGCGTACCGTGAACTTCTGATCGGGCGTTGTCTGCAGGATCTTGTCAGCACCCCCGCCGTCGCTTTCATCTTCCAGCGCCAATCCGAGTTCCAAGCGCAGGGTCTCGAGGAGATTGCGCGAACCGCGCGTGTGGCACGCCGTGCCGCGGCAGATGCAGATGGTGTTATCGCCCTGTGGCTGGAGGTTGAACAAAGCGTAGAAGGTGGCAACGCTATAGACGCGGGAAAGCGGCGTCTGCGTTTTCAACGCAATATACTCCAGCGTTTCCATGGGAAGGTATTTGTGCGGGTGGTGCTCCTGAACGGCTTCCAGAATCCCCAGCAGCGCGCCGGGGCGCGCATCCTTGCCGACGATAACCTGGTCAATGAAAGCGCGTTCACCTGCGTCGAGAAGTTCCTTGGTCATTTCGCTCATAACACTCCTTTCGCAGGTACCTGCACAGCCTCCAAAGCCTGGTGTGCTGCGTCACGAACCCGTGCAGTCTTCCAGCACTGCTGCGTCCCTTTCCGCCAGAGAGGAACGCGCGGGTGTTGTTCACACCCACTTCAGCCGTCGATTCTGAGCTACGCGGAGCGAGAGAAGCTGGACGAGGTGTTCTTTACTGCTGGATTGGGCGTGCCGCGCGGTTCAAGTCCTGGTAGGAACCTGGCCCCGTTTGCCGGGTACCACCACCGGCCGTCGCCCCATCCATTCTTACATTTCCAAGACCTCGCAACTGCCTGAACCAACCTTCTCTGTCGTTGGACACAGTCTGAATGGAAGACTCTGTCCTCAAGCACATCAAAACCACACACCTACATTCTAGATGCTAGGCGTCTGGAAGGACCGAAGCCGTGATGCGAGTCACGACGGAGGGTGACTCCCGACAGCCGTGGGAGTTTCTCTCCGCGCAAACACCGTAGACTCTTTGACCACATCCCCGCCGAACGACCCTCTTTTGCGGCCAGTGAATCGCCTCTGCTCTGTTTTCGCGCCAAATCCGCTGGAGGCAAAACGCCCGGTTTTGGCTACGTCACGTTCGCTAGTGACGGATATCACAGACCTATGTGTTGCGGGTTTGACAGATTAGTGAAGTCTCCCACCGAAAGGACCCCATCTATGTCCACAGCCACCCACCACAAACTGGAAATGCTCCGTACCCTCCCCTCCGATGCCGCCCGCCAAATCCAATGGAGCTTTGCCGACCGCTACGACCTTCAAATGCTGGTCCAGTCTGTTCGGGCTGTTGCCCGGGGCCCTGTTGCTCGCTTGGTAGCGCAGGGTGGCCGCAATACCCACGAGTGGACACCCGCCAAAGCGGAGATGTTGGAAGCTTTTGACCAGTCGGGCATTACGGCGGTTTTTATGGATCCGGAACAAGGTGGATTCATAGCGGGACCCCGGAACCTAGCCCTGGCGCTTGTGGCCTTTGAGTTGGCTTGGGTGGACGGAGGCGCTGCCACCGCCAGCCTCGCGGGATGTCTGGCCCTGGCTCCCATTCATGAACGCGGCACCCCGGAGCAGCAGGATCGTTACATGAAGCTTGCCGCTCCTCCGCAACCCGGCGAAGATCGCAAACCCTGGCGCGGCGCCTTCTGCCTCACCGAGCCGATTCCCTATGTCGGCGTAGACACCGGCATGCTCGACGGCAAGGTGCGCATCGTTGAATGGAAATCCGGGCAGGAACCCATCCTCCAAGTGGAGAAGCGCGGCCGCTTTATCACCAACATTGGCTTTGCGAATTTCGTGACCGCCGCCGTTGACTCTGGTGATGAGCGCATCAAAGGAAGCTGCATGGTCATTCTGGAAGAGGGTGATCCAGGCGTTTTCGATCGCGGTACGGCTACCAAGAAAATGGTCCACCAGCTTTCCTCCACGGGAGACCCAATCTTCAATTTGCGCGTACCGGCCAGCCGCATCGTGGGCGGATACGATATAAAGGATGGCGTCCTGGTACCGCGGTACAGCCACAGCGAAGTCATTGAAGCGGTGTTCCGGCGCACTCGCGTGACCGTGGGTGTGATGACCGCCGCTAAGTTGCTTTCCGCTGTGGAACCAGTGATCCGTTATCAGCGCGGCAGATTCCGTGGTGCTGCCACGGCCACTCCTGGTTCGGTGCGGCACGAGATGGGGCTGCAGGCGCGCGAAGATGCCCTGCACCGCCTGGTGGATGTGTGGGCCACGGGGGAGGCGAGTGCCTCGCTGGCGTTCGCTGCCGCGCGTGCATTCGACGAATTGGACCCGCTCGAGCGGGAAGCCGACCGCATCCTCGCCGAGCGTGGTGTGAGTGGCACGCGTGTGAAAGCAAAGTTCTTGCGCCAGGTTTCCGATGAAGCTGCGGCGCTTCTGCGACTCATGCCAGGCGATCCACGCAAGGAGAAGTTGCAGTCGGACACGTTGATGCGTTTTGTGACGCTTGATGCCATGGCCGACATACTCTGCCCCGCCGCGAAGCTATGGAACACGGGTTGGGGCGCTCAGATGATGCGCGAGGCAGTGAGCCTGATGGGAGGCTACGGCATCACGGAAGACTGCCCCGGTTTCCTGGGTAACAAGTGGATGGACGCGCAGCTCGAAGCCACTTACGAGGGGCCTGAGGCGGTGCAGCGGCGCCAACTCTCTATCACCATGACCAACCCGGTCTTTCTGGCGCAGTTCCGCAACTGGATCAGGGAAATGCGCGGCATCGCTTCGGAGCGTCCCGGAACGGGAGCTTGCACTTTGGCAACGGCGATGACCATGTGGCTGTGGTCGCTCGAACGCCTGCAGCACTCCACGGACAGCGATGGCGGCAAGCTGTATCAGAGCGCCCGGCAGGGCGTCACCTTCCCGCTGGCCGACGCGCTGTGCTGGTTGCTGGCGGCGCGCTGCCAGATCCTCGATGTACTGGAATTGGATCGCCGCGGTGCACAGGATAGCTCGGTGGCCGAGGGCCTCTCCGGGCTGGTCAACTTCCTAACTGATCTGTGCCACGTGCAGACCGCACGCGCAGGGGGTGAAGCGGCTCGCATTTGCGCGGAGCTCATCTTCGGCTACAACCGGCACCCGGCTTGGGATGAAGAAGGCTACCGGGGCTGCTATCAACAGGACGAACTCGACGCCCTTGAGGGCTTAGTACCTGGGATCGCCTCGTGTGCTACCGACGTCGTCGCAAGTGACGGGTCCCATCCGAGCAAGGCCGGTCCTTGTGCGAAGTGTAACGGCGCTGAGCAGTTCCTGACGTTGCATAGCAAACTGGCCACTTGCCTTACGGGTTCGCGATTGGCAAAAGACCGCGCCGCCGAAGCCGTGTCAAAGCTCATGATTCCGGAAGTGTTGGACTACCCCGCATGACCCCTGTCGGACCCGAGCCGGATGCCGCCATCGACCGGCAGCAGATGGAAGTCGATATCGCTTGCGTCGGCTTCGGTCCGGCAATGGGCGGTTTCCTCACCACACTCTCGCGCAGCTTGCTGAACCCGGACGGTTCTCCGAGGCTGGAGAGCAGTTGCCTGCCCGGGACGCCGCTCCAGGTGATCTGTTACGAGCGCGCAGACGGCTTGGGATTCGGGGTCTCGGGGGCGGTCACGCGGGGTCGCGGCATCCGTGCCAGCTTTCCCGGCCTGGACCTCACGCAAATCCCCATGGCCGCGCCGGTTAAGCAGGAGAAGCTGCTCTACCTTCTTGATCCCAACGGCGCCAGCAACCGCTCCTTCGCATTGCGCGCCGCCGACAAACTGATTCGCGGGCTGGGCTCTTTTATCGGCCGCCGTGAAGACGCACTCGCGCTTCCCCTTATCCCGAGCTTTCTGCAGAAGCACGACGGCTTCGTAATGTCCCTCGGTCAGTTCAATCAATGGGTCGCCGAGCAGCTCACTTCTTCAGGCTTGCTGCAGATCTGGCCTGGCAGCCCCGTGACCGCGCCAATAATCGAAGACTGCGCCGTGAAAGGAGTACGTCTTGCGGATCAGGGCACCGCTCTGGACGGCGCACCGCAAGAGGGTTTTCTTCCTGGCATGGACATCCGCGCGGCGCTGACCGTGGTGGGCGATGGACCAGTGGGCGCTGTCGGCCGAGGTATCGATGCGCAGTTCGGCTTGCCGCCGGGGCACGAGCACTCCGAATGGGCGTTGGGCATGAAGATGGTGATTGAGCTTCGTGAGGATTCCGGCCTGGAGACAGGAACGGTTCTGCACACGTTCGGTTTCCCGGAGCCGGAGATTTTTGGCTTCCTCTACGTCCATCCAGACCGGCTGGCGTCCGTGGGCATCTTCATCCCTTCGTGGTTCCGCAGTCCCGTGCGCACGGCCTATCGCTACTTGCAGCACTTCATTCTGCATCCTTATCTATGGCGCCATTTGCAGGGCGGAACACTGAAGTCCTGGGGAGCAAAGTCGCTGCAGGAATCGGGGCGTCGCGGCGAACCGTTCCTTGTGGGAGACGGCTACGCGCGAATCGGCGAAGGCTCTGGCAGCACCAATGTTCTCTCCGGCTCCGGCGTGGATGAAGCGTGGACCACGGGCACGCAACTCGCCGAAGCTGTCGTTGAGCTCCTCGAAAAGAAACTGCCGTTCACGCGCCAGAATCTGGAAGAGACCTACGTGCGTCGCCGCCGCGCCAGTTGGGTGGATAGCGAGTCCCGGGTCGCCGCCGATTCTCGCAACGGGTTCCCGCATGGATTGCTCAGCGGCCTTTTCGGAATGGCGCTGGCAGGCTTCACCGGCGGCCGCGTGGTGATTCCTCCGCCGTCTTCACGAAAAAAGAATGCTACGCTCGAGGACCGCTTCGGTGCGCGAATCCCTCCGGCAGAATTGCAAAAATTGAAGGACGCGGCGGCCGAGCGCAGCCTTCCGCTGCACGATCAGATCATGAATCGCTGCGGCTGGCCGGAAATTCCGTTCGACGGAAAACTGCTTGTCTCCCAGCAAGATGCTTTGCTCACCGGCGGCAGCGTGCAAGCGCCCGCAGGATATGCCAATCATGTGGTGTTTCTTCACCCGGAGGTCTGCCGCAACTGCGAGCCGAAACTTTGCGTGGAAATGTGTTCCGGCCAGGCGATTTCCCGAGGCGAGAGCGGCTTGCCCCAGTTTGACCGGGAAAAGTGCATCTTCTGCGGCGCTTGTTTGTGGAATTGCCGCGCCGAAGAATCCGGCGAGCCCGCCAATGTGGAGTTCCGCGCCGGCGCTGGCGGCCTGCATTCCGCTTTGAACTGAATTCTGTAAGACTGTTGAGAAGTAGGTCTCCGGGGGTCGGAGCTTCAACTCCGACATCAAGAATGCCCTGAAATTTGGGCTTTAGCCCCTGAGGAATTGTTTTGTTCTACTGTGGAGTCTGGTTTTCGGCGCCAGATTTAACGAAAATCCGCGCAGAGGGGAATTCACCAGCATGAGTAATGGCTACCACATCATTGTTTGCGGCAGCGTCGTGCCTGATCCGCTGCAGACACTCGAACCCATCGAAACGCCCGCAGGCCCGGCCCTGAAGAACGAGATGCTGCTCCCCGCCGTGCTCGATCCCTGGGCCGCGCACGCGCTCTATGAAGCCGCTAATCTTGCTGCCCACGCCCCGGGAAGCAAGGTGTGGCTCGTCAGCCTGGGCGCCAAAGCCAAATTGCAGCAGGTGATGATGACCATCGCGCAAAAGGTCAGCTTCGAATTGGTTCCCATCGATGGGCCTGCCAGCGGTTTTGCCGATGCGCATGCCACGGCGGCGGTTCTCGCGGAAGCAATCCAATCCATCGCCGGGCTCGATCGCTCGCGGTTGCTCTTGTTCGGCGGCTGGGAATCGGCTTCGCGGGGCGCGGGCGTCACTATGCAATTGATCGGCGAACGCCTCGGTATTCTCGATCAATTCCTGGGAGTCGATCAGCTCACCGTACAACCTGATGGCGCGTTTGAAATTCTGGAGCGCATCGAAGGCGGCCGTCACCAGGTTTCGCTTTGCCAGGGCCCGCCCGCGCTGTTCGGCTGGGCAACCGGCAATCTCCCGGAACCGCGCAACAATCCTCAGATCGGCATGGCCAATATGCGCGCGATCATGCCCGCGTTGCAGCGCGCCAAAACCGCGGCTCTCGCGCCGGAGGCTTTGCGCTATCGAAGTGCAAGTCCGCCCAAACAGCAGCGGCAGACGCGCATCGTCAAGAATCTCTCGGCCGAAGAGATTGCCCGGGAGATCGTTGCGTGGATCGAGAAGGCGTGAGGAACAGACCATGACCAAGAATATTCTGCTACTCGCCCATCTCGATGAATCTGGCAACGAACTCCCCAAGGCCGCGCGGGAAGCGCTCGGTGCCGCTGTCGAACTCTCCAAGCAATTGAGTGCTTCCTTAACCATCGGCTTGATTGGTGGCAATGTCCAAGCTGCTGCGGATTCCCTGGCGAATAGCGGCGCACAACGAGTGCTCGCTGTCACCGGGCCAGATTTCGCGCAGCCACGCTTTGCCAGCGACCTTTTGGCTGCCGAGGCATTGTGCCGCGCCGCTTCCGCGGAATTGATCCTTGCGCCCGCAACGTCGCGCTTCCTGCGCGCGCTGCCCGGCTTGGCGCATCGCCTGAACGGCCGCGTGGATACGCACATCACCGCTGTCCAGGTGGTTGAAGGAACAGTTTGCGCCACGCGCTGGTTCTATCGGCAACGCATCGAAGGCGTATTCCAACGTGATGCCCGCCCGTGGATTCTGCTGCTAGATTCTGGTTGCCACGAGGCGTACCGCGGCCCCTCCGGAAAAGCCAACATCGAAGAGATCCCCGTGACTCTGCCCGCCGAAGCCCGGCGCACGACCATCAAGGGAATCCGCGCACCCAAATCCGACTCCCAGACAATTCGCCCAGATGCCGCTCTGCTATTCGTGGCTGGCGCCGGCTGGACCAAAAAGCAGCCCGATGGAAAGTCGCACCCCGAACAAGCCGAGACGCTCATCCTCGATTTCCTTCGCGCTTCCGGGGCTTCTCTTGGTGGCAGCAAGTCGCTCGTGGATCAGAGCGGGGAAAATCAGGCGGTGCTGGGATTCATGACCCACTTGAATCAAGTGGGCCAGACCGGCGCCACTCCGCGTCACCCGAAAGGCCTTTCCACGTGCTGCCATGGCGAGGAACCCCACGTGGTCGGCTGGCGCTTCATCAACGAGCGCCGCGCCATCAATCTCGATCCCAATTGCGGCTGGGCCCGCGGCAAGGCCGACGTGCTCTACGTCGCCGATGCCTTTGACGTCATGGCCAAGGTGAATGAGTTACTGAGGAAGACTCCGTCCTGACGGTGCCCACTCGCCGCTCTGTGTCCGCATAACATCGATCCCTCTGCCGAACGGGGGTGGGTCAGTTTCAGATGAGGCCACGCTTCAATCGGACACATGGGTCCCAGAACGAAGATGTCCGGTTTGCCGCACGACTTAGCAGGTGTTGACCGCAAAGACGCAACTGAACCGGTGAACAGTTCCCCTAGGACATCAGAGATGCTGATACGTCAACCTTTTGACGTGTTAGAATTTCGTGTATATTTCGCGTAATTAACCCCTTGCAGTCCAGGTAACATGGGAAAAACCAGACCCAAGAACAAACAAAACGACCTACAGATATTGGTCCGCAATAAACGGGCTTGTTGTGTTTGCCACGGGTTCACCGGGCCCATTCACATCCACCACATAGATGGGAACCCTGCGCACGTAACTCTAGATAATCTCGCGGTGCTTTGCATCACTCATCACGACCAAGCTACGGCGGGACTTAGGAGCGGACCGGTCGGCCTTGGGAAAAAGCTCACTCCTGAGGAAGTCCGGTTTCACAAGAGGATTTGGGAGAAGGCAGTTGAAAGTGAAATCAAATGGGCTAGGCGGGCTACTTACGCGCGTAAGAGCAAAGACCTGTTGATACTGTTTGAGTTCGAGCTATTGAGAATCAGAACTCATATTTTATCCGAGCGCACTGCACAGGCGATAGCCAATTGGTTTGCATACCTGAATTTTTGGTCTGATGATTCCATTCATTCCCTCCCTCAGTACAGGGCGCTGCTGCTGGACACATTTGGGGAACTGGGTGCAAGGGGCATGGGAGTAAAACCGATTGCATTAGGAGTAATCAAGGGACTGCGTGATTTGTGTCAGGGTGTGGGCCTTATTTGGAAACGTTCGCAGTCGGACTACCAAGCCTTAACACAGAGTGCTCGGATAATGGGTCAGGTGGGTTACTGGGTCATCGTCGATGGCCGAGAGCCGTCAACGCTTGAGCAGGTTTGCAAGGGCCTCCTTGAGGTATTAGAAATAGGTTTGTCTTTAAAGTTGAGACAAAGTAAGTCCGAAATTCAGGAGAGTCTTACGAGGATGGACGAAGAACTTCGGAAATTGCCGCCTCGGCGGAAGGCCTCGCGAACTGCCAAGGCTCATGCAAAACTGATTAGCTCTGCTTTGGCCGCTTTCTCAAGAAGAACAACCAGGAATAAGTAGTGCAACCAGTAGGGAGTGGTGTCGCGTATCGAAGGGCATGAGAATTCTGCTTATCACAATCTGAAATCCGTTCGGGGCCGCCGAGTCGCTGTATTGCAGGTCAACATGAAGTCAAGAACTTTCATGGTTTTTACCGACGTTGAAACCGCACGAATTTTTTGCAATCTGGCAGCCACAAATCTTGACAGAACGGCAATCAAACTTAAGACTTTCAGCGAACAGCGGGCCCAAGTCCCGATTAAGGCCAACCAGGCACTTGCTTCTCGTTGCGAAATCCAGCCGTCTTGGAATGCCTCTCAGTGATTTACGGTCAGCGGGCCAACAAGCTTGACGAGTTCCTGCAAAAACTGATCGGAGTGCATGAACACGGCAAAGTGCCCACCACTGTTGATCGTCACAAACTCTTTGCGTGGTGCTTTGATGGAGTCGAAGTAATTTCGAGCTAGCGCAGTCGGAGTCGTAAAGTCCTCAGCGCCTTCAATGAAGAACATCGGAATCGAAAATTCGAGGCCGAGATCCTTCGGCCCGCTGGATTTCGTTTGGGGGACGAGTCGTTCACCGCTCAACATCTGGCCATCAGCCGAATCGTTGATATCTTGCACGGAATTACCGGGAGCGACGAGCGCGAGGCCAATCGTTCCCCATAAGAACTGGTCCGCACCCTCGAAAGCATTCGCCCATTTTCGTTGCACGCCGTATCCCCCGCCCGAAGCATAAGGCGGCGGACCGACACGGCTCAGTTCATCGAAGGCTTGTTGATTACCAACGGCTCGCGCCTTCTTTAGTAACTCGTCGTAGGCCACAAAATAGTTTCTGGTTTCGTCGGCAACTTGACCGGTGCCCACGTATGCGTAGAAGAAGCCGGGTCTTGCTCGCGCCATTTGGACTCCGATGATCGACCCGAACGAGTGGCCCACGATGATGATCTTGTCCTTGCCGAGGTGCTTGCGCAGGTACTCCGAGAGTTCGATACCATCCTGCACCATTCGGTCCACGGTGATGGTCGGCCCGACTGTACTTCCGGTTTTTCGCAACGTCCTGCCAGCACCTCGCTGATCCCATTGCACCACTGTGAACAGTTTTTCCCAAGGTGCGAACACCGCGAATGCCCACGGGTTGGTGACATCACCGGGCCCACCGTGCAGGAACAGCAGCACGGGATTATCACGATCCCAGCCGCGGATAGTGATCCACTGTTCAATGCCGCCGATTTTGACGAACTGTGCTTCGTCGATACCCTTCGGAGACGAAATTGCAAACTGTTGCGCGTTGCGGGCCCGCAAGAAAGAAGCCAAGTCATCAAACTTGCGATATTCCGAGTCAATGGCTGGCGCTGCGGCAGGCGGCTGCTGACCATTGACAACCTGCCCAAACGTCCCACAACACAAACATAAGAGCGAAAGGTAACAAGCAAAGATCCATCGGATCATACCTGGTTGCTCCTCGTGGACC
>Ga0209517_10006467_pt1 | contig 14474 bp, 15 predicted proteins | sample PeaSoiMetSII2010_FD_187695 | JGI IMG/M metagenome (GOLD analysis project Ga0209517, IMG submission 187695) | Peat soil microbial communities from Weissenstadt, Germany - SII-2010 (SPAdes) (version 2) | ecosystem: Environmental > Terrestrial > Soil > Wetlands > Peat | place: Germany... | reverse complement strand
TCAAGGAGTGACACCGGATTATCCCGACAGGCGACAGTCGCGGGAGCACGTCAGCCCAGGTCACAGGCCCGTCACGCGCAGGAAGGAACGGGTATCGGAATAACCCGGGAATCGGAGTAATACCAGTTATCCCGATATCGGGATAACTGGTACCTGACCGCCGTTCCCGAGCTCCTCGCCCTGGCCGCAGCCCGGCTGGAAGCGGCCCGGGCGGTGACACCATGACCCTGATCGCCCCCACGCTGCAATCCTTCTTCACCGACCGGCTGATCCGCCAGCGCCAGGTCAGCGCCCGCACCATCGGCTCCTACCGGGACACCATCCGGCTCCTCCTCGGCTTCGCCCAGGACGCCAGGGGAAAACCGCCGTCCGCGCTGGAATGGGATGATCTCGGCGAGGACATGATCACCGCGTTCCTGGACCATCTCGAAACCGGGCGCCGCAACAGCCCCAGGACCCGCAACCTCCGCCTCACCGCGATCCGGTCCCTGTTCAGCTACGCCGCGCTCCGCCACCCCGAGCACGCAGCGCTCATCGGCCGTGTCCTGGCCATCCCCGCCAAGCGGTTCGACAGGCCCGAGATCAGCTACCTCACCGCCCAGGAGGCGGCCGCGCTGGCCGGCGCCCCGGACCCGCAGCGCTGGGAAGGCCGTCGCGACCGGGCGCTCATAGCGCTCGCCCTGCAAACCGGCCTGCGGGTCTCCGAGCTCACCAGCCTGAACTGCGGCGACATCACGCTCGGCACCGGAGCGCACCTCTCCTGCACCGGCAAGGGACGCAAGAACCGGGCCGTCCCCCTCACCAGGCCCACCCAGGCAGTGCTCCGGACCTGGATGAGCGAACGCGCCGGGAACCCGGCCGACCCGCTGTTCCCGACACGGACCGGAAGGCGCCTCAGCCGCGACGCCATCGAACGGCGGATCGCAGTCCACGCCGCCACCGCCGCGGAACACTGCCCGTCCCTCGCGGGAAAGAAACTCCATCCCCACGTGCTCCGCCACACCTGCGCCATGGACCTGCTCCACGCACGCGTCGACACCGCGGTCATCGCCCTCTGGCTCGGACACGCCGACATCCGCTCAACCGACGCCTACATCCACGCCGACCTGTCCATCAAGGAGCGAGCCCTCGCCACCACCACACCAGCGTCAGTCCCGCCCGGTCGCTACCAGCCCCCCGACCCCATCCTCGCCTTCCTCGAAAGCCTGTAACTATGCCGACAGCGCCAGACAGCAAAGACCTGCCAGGCCAGGGCTTAGCCCGGCACGGCAGCCGCGCATCGGCATAGTCGCGGGTTCGGCATAGGTCGACTTATGCTGATATCGGCATAAGTGGACGAGGCGCATGGGTACAAAAACCTACGAACTACCTCAAATATCCCAGACGCGGCGATCGACGGGTCGATGCGGGCCTCGGACCTGGACATGAAGATCAGCTACCTGCGGGAGCGGTCCGGCCAGCGCGTCGTCACCTTCGCGACCGCCACCCCGATCGCCAACAGCATCACCGAAGCCTACGTGATGCAGCAGTACCTGCGTCCGGACCTGCTCCGTGCGGCCGGCATCGAGGACTTCGACACCTGGGCAGCCACCTTCGCCCAGACCCTCACCCAGATCGAGATGGCACCCGAGGGTGCCAGCCATTTCCGGCAGAAGACCCGCTTCGCTAAATTCACCAATGTGCCGGAATTGTTAAAAATATGGCATGTGTCAGCTGATATCAAGACCGGCGCTGATCTTAAACTGCCCGCCCCCGCCCTCGCCCGGCGGGCTGCTGACGGCGAGCGCGCGCCGGAAACCGTGATCGTACCGCCCTGCGAGGCACTGCTCGATTATGTCGCCGAGCTGGGAGAGCGAGCGGAGAAGATCCGCGGCCGGGCGGTCAGCCCCGAGGAAGACAACATGCTCAAAGTATCTGGCGACGGCCGCAAGGCCGCGCTGGACCTGCGGCTGGTCGGCCAGGCCGCCACCGTGCCCGGCAAGATCGGCGCGGCCGCCGCCCGGATCGCCGCGATCTGGCAGGCGCGCTGCGGCGACGTCTACCAGGTGCCCGGCGGCCAGGACTCCCCGGTCCGCGGCAGCCTGCAGATCGTGTTCTGCGACCTGGGCACGCCCGGCGACGGGTGGAACGTCTACGACGAGCTCCGCGATCAGCTCACCGCCCGCGGTCTGCCCCGCGAGGCGGTCCGGTTCGTGCACGAGGCACGGACCGACCGGGACAAGGGCGAGCTGTTCGCCGCCTGCCGGTCCGGCGCTGTCGCCGTTCTCGTCGGCTCGACTGAGCGCATGGGGGTGGGCACCAATATTCAGTCCCGGGCAGTGGCTCTCCACCATCTGGACTGCCCGTGGCGGCCCGCCGACGTCGCCCAGCGCGAGGGCCGGATCCTGCGTCAGGGCAACCAGAACAGCGAAGTGCAGATACTACGCTATGTGACCGAAAAGTCGTTTGATGGGTATATGTGGCAGACGGTCGAGCGCAAGGCCCGTTTCATAGCCCAGGTCATGCGCGGCCGACTCGACATCCGCGAGATCGAGGACATCGGCGACGCCGCCCTGTCCTTCTTTCTTATCTGGACAGGGTGGGCCGTGCCGCTGCCCCCACACGTGCTGTGGAGTGGTTACGGCGTGTCACCGCCCGTGCGTGCACCGGGTGTGCTGTGCTGGGCACGGGCCGACGGCGATGGGGGTGAGCCAGGTGGTCTATGTGGTGCTACGGGATAGCGCTCGGACGGCCGGCGTGCAGCATCAGCTTGCCGATGGCCGGGGTAACGTGGTTGCGGTCGTGTCCGGTTTCCTGACCCATCTAGCCAGCAGCGAGTACTCGCCGAACACCGTGCGTGGTTATGCATATGACCTGCGGTATTTCTTCAATTTCCTGGAGTCGGCCGGGCTGGACTGGCGGGAGTTCCGCGCCCGGCACGCTATCGGTTTTCTCGGCTACCTGCGCCAGGCGCCGGTCAGCCCGGGCGGGGTGCGTCGCCTGGGCCTGACGGTGGCGACGTCTGACGGCTCCGGGCGCGCGGCGGTCAAGCTGAGCGCGGGAAGTGCTGACCGGGCGCTGGCGGCCGTCTCGTCGTTCTATGAGTATGTGATCGCGACTGAGGAGTACACGGCTGGGGAGCATCCGCTGCAGAAAGTCCCCGATGCGGCGGCGTTGTATGTCCCGGATCGGCGCCGGCCCATGCTCGGTAACGCCAGCTGGCAGCGGCCCGTGCGGCGCTTGGTCCGGGTGCGGCGGGTGCGGCGGCTGCCCCGCCCGGCGGACCGGGACCGGCACATCGAGCCGCTGCTGAACAGCCTGACAACTCGGCGCGACCGTGCGATCTACCTGCTGATGCTCAACGGGGGGCTGCGCCCGTCGGAGGTGCTGTGCCTGCAGCTCGACGACGTCTCCTACGGCCGCCGCCGGGTGTTCGTGCGCAAACGGCCTGATGAGCCGCACCCGAAAGGCGCCCGGGGCAAGTCCCGGGACGACCGGGTGGTCGACCTGCACGACGGGCTCACGCTCGCCGCGGTCAGCGACTACGTCATGGCTGAACGCCCCCGCGACGCCGGAACACCGTGGCTGTTCCTGGTCGGCGGCCGCGGCCCCCGCCGCGCTGAGCCGCTCGGCTACGACGCCGTGGTGCGGGGATTTAGCCGCCGCTGCGCCAAGCTCGGGATCCGCGAGCCCTGGCTGACGCCGCACGCGCTGCGCCACAGCCACGCGACCGAGATGTGGGATGCGGGCATGCGCGAGCTGACGCTTCAAAGACGGCTCGGGCACCGCAGCCCGGACAGCATCCGCGTCTACACCCGCGTCAGCGATGAGCAAGTCGTCAGGGAATACCGGGCAGCGCTGGGGATCAGCGCGGCCCGCAGCGCGCCGTGAACGCGGCGGATGCGGCGGCGCAGTGCCTGGATGCAGGCACGGGCCGCCGGCTGGAGCACGCCAGCGTGCGGGAATGGCGGATGGCCCTGGGCCGGGTCGGGCTCGGCCCGGACGCGATCAAGAAGCAAACCTTCTACTGCCAGCGCTTCCGGGACCGCTGGCCGGACCTGGCCGCCTGGGCCGCCACGCCGCTGGAGACCAGGCTCGGCCGCGTGCGCGGGCAGGCGAAGGACCCCGACCATGCCGACACGGCCTGCTACCACGCCCGGGCCTACCTGAAATACCTCGCCCTGACCGGCCGGGCAGCCTACGGCTGGGACTTCGTGCTGGCCACCGACACCGTCGGCATGCTCAGCTACGGCGACGCCCTCGGGCTCCCGTTCAACCGGGCCTGGCTGGCCCGGCAGCAGCGGGAAGGCGTCGGCTACCGCTGGGCCGGGGGGACCATCAGCGCCGCGCTGATCTGGGCATACAGCCGGTTCATCCTGCACAGCGGCGACCCGGACGTCGACCGCTACGGCCTCGCGGACCTGATCGAGCTACGCGATCAGGTCATCGCCTGGAACAGCCAGCTAGCCGCGCTGGCCACCCGGGGCGGCGGCGACCCCGCTACCCGCCTGAACGCCGCGCTGGGGCGGCTGACCGCGCTGCACGGCTTCTGGTACTGCCAGGGCAGGACCGACGTCCCCTACGTGCGCCCGTTCCGCCGGGTGGAGGCGCCCGACCAGTGGTCAGCGCCACCGCGGATGGCCGCGGTCCTGGAACGCTACTGCGCCCAGCGGCTCAGCATCACCCCGCTGAAGGGCGTCCGGCATCACCGGCGGGAACTGCGGCTGTTCACCGACTGGCTGTGCGAGCAGCACCCGGCGATCGAGACGTTCGCCGAGGTCACGCGCCGCGACGTCGAGGCCTACTTGGACCACCTTCGCACCGCGGCGCGGCCCAAGCTCGGACGGCCGCTGGGCATCACCGCGCGCCGGCAAGTCATCGGCTTCCTGCGTCAGTTCTTCGCCGAAACCGCCGAATGGGGCTATGACGACGTCCCCGGCCGACAGCTCATCAGCCGCACCGACACGCCGCGCGCCCCGGTGCACGTGCCGCGATTCATCCCCGACCACGAACTCGCCCCGGTCATGCAAGCTATCCGCGACCTACCCGACCTGCACCAGCGTGCAGCACTGCTCATCGTCCGCTGGAGCGGCGCCCGCCGCGATGAGGTCCGCCGGCTGGAAGCCGACTGCCTGGACGCCTACCCCGACGGCACGCCCCGGCTGCGCATCCCCGCCGGGAAGACCTACGCCGAGCGGATGGTGCCGATAGCACCTGAAGCCGCCGACGCGATCCGGGAAATCCAGGCCCAGCGCGCCATCGACCGCGACCGGGGCATGACCGACCGGGTCACCAGGACCCAGGTCCGCTACCTGTTCATCGACCGCGGGCGGCTGCGGTCCGCGGCCTACCTCTACGACGAGCCGCTGCAGCAGATCTGCCAGGCAATAGGGCTGGCCCCGGCCAGCGGCGGCGGCAACGCGGTCACCGCCCACCGGTTCCGCCACACCGTCGGCACCCAGCTAGCCAACAAGCACGCCCGCATCGGGACCATCATGGCGATTCTCGGCCACGCCAACGCCAGCATGGCCATGGTGTATTCAGCCATCAGCGACGAGCAGCTCGTCAAAGACTACGACAGCGCCCTCAAGCCGGGCGCCGTCCTGGCCGGCCCCGCCGCCACACTCATCCGGAACAAGGAATTGTCAGCCCAGCAAATCGACTGGCTCCAGTCCAACTACTTCAAATCCGAACTCGAACTCGGAGCATGCCTGAAGCTGCCCGACGAAGGCCCATGCGAATGCGAGCTGTTCATGACCTGCGCCAAATTCTTCACCACTGCCGAGCACGCGCCACGGATCCGCCGGCGCTGGCACCGCGAACAGCAACTCATCAAGGACGCAGCCGCCCACGGCTGGCCGCGGGAAGTCGAGCGTCATCAGGCCCTCGCACGACGCTGCACGGAACTCCTCACCGAACTCGGCCAGACCCTGCACGAAAACCCCGAACACAGCCAGCCCCACCCCTGCTGACCCCCCGGCCGGCTCAGCCAGCAGCACCCAGCCAAGATCGAAAAGCAGCAACCCTGTCCAGATAAACAACGAGGTCAAAGCCCTCGCCACCGGCAACCCGCTGCTCATGGACAAGGCCGAAGCCGACGCCGAGCTTACCCGGCTGCAGCGCGCCGAACGCGCCCACCACCGCAACCAGGACACGCTCCGCTACAAGATCACCAGCGCCGAGAAACGCATCGCCACCCTGACCGCGCTCACCGGCGACATCGACACCGCCATCGGCCGGCGGCAGAGCACCCGCGGCGACGCGTTCACCATGAACGTTGACGGCATCCGGTACGGCAAGCGCCACGACGCGGGGGAACGGCTCGTCCAGCTGCTCCAGCGGGAAGCGGCCGGGCTCGACGGGGGCCAGCGGCATGCCCGGATCCGGGCGGGTCACCTGGGCGGGTTCGAGGTGACCACGGCCACGGACCGGGTCCTCGGCACGATCCAGATCGTCGCAGCGCTCGACGGTGCTCCGGGCAGCGAGATCCGGCTGACAGCTGAGGATCTCGCCAGTGCCGACCCGGCAGGACTCGTCATCCGCCTGGAGAACCGGCTCACCGGCCTGGAAGCCCTGAAGACCAGGACCCTGGAGGAGATCGGCCGGCTGCGCACCGAAGCGGCCCGAGCCAGCGACGACATCGGCAAGCCCTTCCCCCACGCCGACCAGCTCGCCGCCGCACGGCTCCGGGTACAGGACATAGGAGAACGACTCCAGGAAGCAGCCGAACCAGCCCGGCAGGACGAGCAGCACGACGTGACTGCCACGGACACGCCGGATACTGCCGGCCCAGGCCCCCTGCAGGACGGAACCTCGACAGTACCGACCGATAGATGCAATGGCATCAAGGCGACCACGGTGCCCGGTGCCGCCACGGCGACTCCTCCGGGACAAGCTGCGGGACAGCCGGATGCAGCTGGCCAGGCAGATGCCGACGCGGCGGGCTACAGGCGGCGGGAACCTGTCAGCGTTGCGCAGCGCAATTTCCCGGAGTCCAATCCCGTCGCCGTTCCTGGGCAGCGCGAGCCGGCCGCCGCACTGGCCCCCGCCGCGCAGGTCAGCCGCCACACCCGGCCAGCTCGCTGAACCCTTTGTTCCGGAAGAGCCCAGGCGTTCCTATGGCCCGGCTGGGCGGACACAGTACGACCTCCGTGCCACGCCGGATCAGGATCCAGGCCGCTCTGCGCCCGACCGAGCAAGGCACTCGTGGGCAGGCGCGGCTCTCGCCACTGCTCAGTGAGTGGTTGATGGGCTTGCCCAAAGGCTTCGTGACGGACCTCGACCTGCCCTACAGCGCCAAACACCGGGTGCTGGGGAACGGTGTGGTGCCACAGCAAGCGACTGCCGTACTGCGCCTGCTCGTTGACATTGCCGTGGGCGGCGTCACTGACTCCGTGTATGACTTGCCGGGCAATGAGAACGCATAAGAAAGGAGGTATCTATCTATGGATCAAGATCTTGCTCTCCGCCACCTCCGTTTACCTCAGCGTACGGACTCCATTGCCAACCTTCTGCGCATCAATAACCCCCACCCTCACCAAACACCGCCCAATCTCGCCGCACCTTCCCGTGCTAATATTCTTAATATCCATCAACTTGCGTTGCTCATACAATTCAATCACTCGACCAACCGAAGTATCCTGTGAGCCCTCTATTCCCTCAACCAACGCAGCGAACGTCATCCGAGACAACAACGGTTCCAAACATTCAAGCGAGCACTTGCGTGTGATGACATGCATGACGACGTAACCTTATCTTTCTGTCTTCTTGCGCTGAGCACTGGATAGTGCGATCTAAACGAATCAACAATCCGTGCTGCATTGTTGCTACTGCTTCCAATCTGAGTTGCCTTAACCCTTCACCACCACCTCGCACCACACAACCTTGAGAGTGGCACTAACCCTCCGCCACCCCCACCCATAGCTCAATGCTTCAATCACCGCGAACCCTCTGCCGCTCTCCGCCTCATCATCAACGTCCCGAGGAGCTGGATCGTCCGAACTCTGATCCCACACTTCGATGCACACCCGTTCAGGGTTGCCGAGCAACCGCAGTGCCACAGGCCCTTTCTCTGTCGGTGACCATGAAGCGGTTATGGCATTGGTCATAAGCTCACTGACCAAGAGCTCAGCATCGTCAATCAATTCCTTCAGTCCCCACTCCCAGAGCACTTGTTTGGTGTGGGCCCGGGCGCAGGCGACGGCGGTTGGTAGAGCTGCCAGTTCTAGGGAAGTCCAAAGTGGCCAGTCTTCACTCATGTCGAATCCTTGTTGTTGATGAGGCAGAACCGGCACCGGAGCTTGGCTCTTGGTGACCAGGCGTGCTCCACCATGCCTGGCATCCACGACAGTGCCGGTTCCGCCTCCAGCAGGACCAGTGCCGGAGCCATGCTCCGCTAGGGCATCGGAGACTCCGATCGATGCCAAAACGGCACCGGTCCCGCGCTTCATGGCATTGCCTCCTCATCCTCGTCTGCTTCAGAAAGGGCGAGCGTCACCGACCAGCGACCATTCACTGATGCTGCGGTCTGTACGCCCCATTCGGTCCCCAGAACCCGACTGCTCCCAAGAACACCCAGTCACCGTCCTGGTAGCGGTAGGAGTCACCATCCGGTGACTCAAGGACGAGGTCGGTCGTTGCCGAAAGATTGTCGACGATGAATGCCCGTGCATCGGGTTCACTGCCTTCCAACAGCACGTCCTGGTCATTGGCCCAGACTTTCCAGGTCAGCATTGCGTGACTCCCGCTCTGTGTTGGTGTGTTTGGTTTCCGTGGTTGGCAAGACTTGGGTGTCCTGTTTCTTTCGGGAGCTAGAGCTGCCGCTCGATTGATACCGCGGATGACTGTGGTTGGCAGGCTGTAGTTGGGAATGGTCAAAGGCAGCGGACTTCACCCCGCGTCCTTAAGGCTTCCGGCCGACCCCGGCATATGCCCAGCGGGTGCCGCCTGCGGCGTAGTACTCAGCTGTCGGTCGCCACTGGGACGTAAACACCACGCCCGGTTCGACCAGCTCGAAACCGTCAAAGAGCTTGGTAACCGCGTCCCGTGGGCGTGGTACCAGTGGGGCGGTGGCGTCGTGGTAGACGGTCGTGACCTGGCTGATAGTGCCGATGTCACGCTCGTCCCCGGTGACATGCGTCAGCACCAAGTAGCTGCCCGGACAGAGCACGTCCCGCAGTCGGGCGACACTACGGTAGGGATCTTCGGCGTCAGTCATGAAGTGCAGTATCAGACTCAGGCACAGCCCGACCGGGCGCGAGCAGTCAATCAGTGCTCGCAGCTCGGGATCAGCCATGACGGCTTCAGGACGGCGTATATCCCCTTGGATAATGCTGACACCCGGCAGTTGCTGCAACAGCGAGCGGCCATGCGCCAGTACCACCGGATCGTTATCCGCGTAGACCACGTGGGCTGCTGGGTCGTACTGCCGTACGATCTGGTGCACGTTGCCTTGGGTCGGTAGGCCCGGCCCAATATCTATGAACTGGCTCAGGTGGGCTTCGGTCACCAGGAAGTGCAGGGCTCGCTTCAGAAACTCCCGGTTCTCCAGTGCTGCCAAGGGCAAGTCGGGGGCGGCGCCGAGCACCAGCCGAGCCGCTTCCCGATCCTGGGCGTAATTCTCTTTGCCGCCCAGGCAGTAGTCATACATGCGGGCCACATTCGGCGTGGTGCAGTCCAGCTCATCGGTCGATCCTGCTTGGGACAACTGTGCTTGGGCCAATGCTTGTTCATCATGCCCTTTGCTCCGTGGTCCACCGTTGCTCATGACGTTCTTCCCCTTGACTCCTGCTGATGTGTTGCAGTCAGGTCGCTAACAACGCATGCTTTTAGAGTCAAGCCAATATGCCGTCTGCTCCCTCGAACAAGGGCGTGCGGGCCGCAGTTCTGTGGCAGAGATGTTGCATTTCGCCTGACGAACGCCATGTACCGTTCCAAGACCGGTTATCTTGACTCTGACCGACCAACAACCGAAGGGGAGGCGTACAGCAGGCAATGGCGCTCAAGCGGCTGCGCCTCACGCAGCGACGCAAGGCTCTCGGCTTCACCCAAGAAGGGCTGGCCGGGCAGCTCGGCTGTGATCGCACGACCGTCATCCGCTGGGAGCGGGCCGAGACCGAACCGCAGCCCTGGCTGCGGCCCAAGCTCTCAACACCACGGACTTAAGAAGGTAGTAGTGGCTGACCTGGAGGTTTTGGTGTCAGCTGGTGTGACGGGCGTGTCGTTGCCTGGTATGTGAAGAGGCTCCTGGTAAGAGATCAGATGTCTGACGTCTGTCTCTGGAACCTGGAGCCTCCCGTGTCTTCTTATCTGTCTTGCGCCGGTTCTGCAACTTCTGCCGCTGCCGTGCCGCGCATGCTGCCGCAGGCCGCTGAGCCGGCTGGCGGGTGGTGCCCGCCGCTGTCCGGGCGCGATGGGACGGGCGCCCCGGGGCTGCCGGCCGGGATGATCGCGGTCCGGGCCGCTGACCTTCGGGTTCGCCCGGGCGGGCCGGCGGGGCGGCCGGGGGCGGTGCTGGCCGTCCCGGCGGGGCAGGCCGGTGCCGTCGCGTCGGCGGGCACGGCGCTGACGTTCTGCCATCCGGTGGTGACTGCCCCGGCGGTGATCCGGGGCGGCGCGGTCCTGGCCGGCGGGTGGCTGCCCGATTTCGTGCGGCTGGGCGAGCTGGAACGGCACGCGGGCGAGGGGGTGATCGAGGCGCTGGCGGAAAGGGCAGTCGCTGACGGGCGGATCCCGGCGCCGCAGCGGCGGCGGATCATGTCGTTTCCGCTGACGATCCGGCTGACCGTGGCGATGACGCTCATGCCCGACGCGTCGTATACCGAGGCGATGCGGCGCCTGGCCGGGCACCTGACCGATGTGCCCTTTGACCGGGAATGGCATGTCCCCACCTCGGGGATGGTCACCCAGTGGCGCGGCAAGGTGCCGCCGGCGGTGATGGAAGAGCTGTTCTGGCAGGTAGCCGGGCCGCTGGCCAGCGGCGGCGGCGATGATGAGGATGAGGATGATGGCCCGGTGCTGGTGCTGGGCGGGATGCCGGTGTGCGGCATCGACGGGATGCTGGTCGCCCTCGCCGATACCCGGGCGAACCGTGCGATGTTCGGCTGCACGGGCACCCGGAACCAGAAAGGGCCGGAGTCGGCGCCGTTCCCGCAGCTCCTGGCCGTGGTGGTGACCGCGCGGGCGGGCCGGGGCAAGCTGGGGGCGATCACCGGGCGGGCCCGGGCCGGGGAGCAGACGCTGCTGGCCCGGCTGATCCGGCGGCGCCCGGACCTGTTCGCCGGCCGGGTTCTCGTGTTCGACCGCAACTTCCCCGGCCACAAGATCATCACCGCGATCCTGGACGCCGGCGGGCACGTGGTGGCCCGGGTCAAAAGCGACCTCGCGCTGCCGCTCACCCCCGGCGGATGGCTGGCCGACGGATCCCGGCTGAGCTGGCTGAACGCCCCCAGCGGGAAGAAAGCCGACCGGCTGCCGGTCCGGGCCGCCGAGCACAACGCGGTCCTGCCCTGCGGCGACGGCCAGGACGTCTCCGAGACCTGCACCCTGATCACCACGCTGCTGGACCACCAGGCAGTGAGCGCGGACCAGGTCCGCGGCGCTTACCAGTCGCGCTGGCCGGCGTCGGAGACCACGTTCGGCGAAGACAAGACCACCATCACCGGCGCCGGGGACCGCACCTCCGGGCCGGTGCTGCGCTCAGGCACCCCGCGGCTGGTCATCGGCGAGTTCTGGGCCTGGATGACCGCCACCCAGCTGGTCCGCGCCAGCGCCGCCGCTTCCCTGGCCACCGAGGCCGCCGCCGCGCGGGCGCTGCGGCGCCGCGGGGACAGCGGCCCGGTCACCACCGACCAGGTGTCCTTCACCGCCGCCCGGCAGCACGCGGTCTGCACGATGATCCAGTCCAGGGTCACCGCGGGCACGTCCCTGGCCGCCCTCGCCGCCCTGGCCGAGGACACCAGCCGGGCCACGCTGCACACCCTGGTCAGCACCGGCCGGCAGCGGCACTCCCCGCGGGCGCAGAAAGCCCGGCCCGGCTTCCCGCACACCGCAGTCACCAAGAAGACCGTCACCGGCGTCCCGCAGGTGACCCGGTTCCAGCCCGAGCCCGGCCCGGGCTAGCCGGTTAACTGCTGGAACACCGTAAGGAAGGAGGAACGCCCCGGCCCGGCCGGGACCCGCGGCCTACACCGTCCGGGTCATGGAGGGTTTCTCAGCCCATGACATCGCCAGCCGGCGTGAAGCTCTGGCCAGCCTGGCTGTCATCACCGGCACCGCCCTGTTGCAGCCGATCCGGCAGTGGGCTGGCGTCTTGACGCTGCCGGTAGGTAGTACGCCCACCGCCGGGACCGATGAGGTCATGGAGCTAGAGCAAGCGGTAACCCTGTTCCGGCGCTGGGATGCCTCCGGTGCTGGCGGATTGCGCCGTAAGGCCGTGGTCGGCCAGCTCAATGCGGTGGCCGAGAGTCTGCCAAGTCACCAGACGCCGGAAATAAGCAAGCGGCTGTTCCAGGTCACGGCCGAGCTGGCGCAACTGGCTGGCTGGATGGCCTACGACCAAGGGCTTTTTGGTACGGCTCAACGTTATTATCTGCTGGCCTTGCATGCCTGCCGGGAGAGTACTTGCCCTGAGCTGGGTGCCAAGATCATTGGTGACATGACCCAGTTGTCGACCGCCCTGGGTAACTACGACGACAGCTTGAGCTTGGTCCATACTGCGCTGTACAGCCTGCCCCGGCAGGCTAGCAGCTTGGTGCGCAGCGAACTGCTCGGCCTGGAAGCCCGGGCCTATGCCCAGCTCGGAGAACGTGAGATCGGGCACGCTGCCCGCTCAGCCGCCACCTGCGTGGCGGTCTACGAGGAAGCCCCCACTGAGCCGTTCCCGGACTGGCTGCACTACATGAACCTGGCGGAAGTCGATTGCCTGGCTGCCAATGCCTACACCGAACTGGCGTTGCAGACGGACGAGCAACGCACCTGGCAGCACTACGCAGGCATGGCTGAAGTCCACTGCCTGCGGGCTCGCCTCAGCCGCGGTGAAGGCTATGTCCGCAGCCGCATCTTTGATGAGATCAGGTTGGCGAGGGTGCGCTTGAGCCAGCGTGAACCGACTGAGGCCGCCAGTGTCGGCTTGCACGCCCTGGACCTGGCTGAAGACACACGTTCGTCACTTATCGTGGACTGGCTGCTGCGCTTTGATCAAACCGTCAGCGAGCGTTACCCGGACCTATCCGAAGCTGTCAGCTTCCATGAGGCACTGCGGCGGTACATACGCAAGGCGACGCCACAACGACTTGGTGAACTGTCATGACCAGCACCGTCAGTGATGCCATCTCCTTCCATGTGCTTACTGGCGAGCAAGCAGTAGCCCACCTGGACGACCTACGTGTTCTCTACCGTGAGGTCTATGCCGAGCCGCCGTATGAGTGGGGAGACGAGCACGCCGACCTGTTCGTGGATCGGTTCAAGGTGCAGGCCAAACAAGACGGCTTTGCCTTGGTTGAAGCCCGGCAGGGCACTGAGCTGGTGGGCATGGCTTTTGGGGTGACACTGCAACCCTCGATGCCCTGGTGGCAAAACCTGCTGGAGCCGTTGCCTGCGGAAGTGACTGAGGAACGAACAGGCCGGACCTTCGCCCTCGTGGAGTTGTTGGTACGGAAGCCTTGGCGTCGGCGACACGTTGCGCAGAGCTTGCATGAGCTGTTGCTGAGCAACCGGGCAGAAGAACGGGCCACCTTGACGGTGCTGCCGGCAGCCATACCGGCGCAACGGGCTTACGCCAAGTGGGGATGGCAGAAGGTGGGGCGGAAGCGGAATCCGTTGCCGGGCGGGGCGGTGTTTGATGTGTTGGTGAGGCGGCTGAGGTAGGGACAGACTTAGGGTGTACGGGGCCTAGCGCCCTCGCTTTTAGCATACCCAAGTCGCCAGAAGGTAGGCTACGCCATCCAATTCGTCCGCAGAGGCACCTTCGACAGCCGGACATCAACACCCGTAATATTATGACGGGCCAGCAGTTGCTTAACAGCTCGCATTGATTCTCTTTCATTCGCCTGTGGTCCTATAATCACCTCACGAATAGCATCTATCTCGTCCGTTCCCGGCTCCCGTAGATCGAGCTCGACGTAAGGCACGATACCCATTGCTCCACTCCGGAAGAGAAGGCTGTCAGTGGCATCGTTCGCAGGACGGAGCACATGGAGTCGTACTTCCTGTTCGCTCCTGAAGGCTGGATGCTTGAAGGCCGGAGCGATCTGGAGGGCGGCATCGGCGAAAGAGAAAATGGCCGTCTGCAATTCATCGTCGGTAGGTGTGCTCGATAGCTTATCGGTCACAGTATTAAAGAGAATCGATATATTGAGGCTTATTCAGCGTGCATTCTGTAGAAATACAGTCCGACCACGACTGAGATCGTCTGGGCGAAGGTGCCCAGGGGTCTTCGGTAATCGGTGTGCATGATCCTCCAGGTCTTGAAGTTCGCTATGGCCCGCTCGACGACA
>Ga0209517_10006466_pt1 | contig 14476 bp, 9 predicted proteins | sample PeaSoiMetSII2010_FD_187695 | JGI IMG/M metagenome (GOLD analysis project Ga0209517, IMG submission 187695) | Peat soil microbial communities from Weissenstadt, Germany - SII-2010 (SPAdes) (version 2) | ecosystem: Environmental > Terrestrial > Soil > Wetlands > Peat | place: Germany: Weissenstadt... | reverse complement strand
GTGATCGCGAACTTAGGCGAGAGCCTTGTGGAAGCGGAGAATGGCGGTGGTGAGAAGACCGACGCCGAGCCCGGCCATGGCTGCCATCTGAGGCCAGAGAATCTCCATTCCCGCGCCCTTCAGATAAGTGCCGCGCAACACGATGAGAAAGTAGCGCAGCGGCACGAGGTAAGTCAGGTACTGCATCCACTGCGGCATGGTGCTGATGGGAAAACCAAACCCAGAGAAGGCGATCGCGGGCATGATGAAGAAGAAAGCCGTGACCATGGCTTGTTGTTGCGTGGAAGAGACGGTGGAGATGAGCAGTCCCACGCCCAGCATGGAGATGATGAAGAGAATGGCGCCCGTGAACAACACAGAGACATGGCCGCGGAACGGGACCTGGAACCAGAGCGTGCCGACGACGGCGATGAGCGAGACATCGAAGAGGCCGATGAGAAAGAAGGGAAGCGTCTTGCCGAGGATGAATTCGGCGGGGCGGATGGGCGTGACCATGATCTGTTCGAGCGTGCCAATCTCGCGCTCGCGCACCACGGCGAAGGCCGTGAGGGTGACGACGAGCACCAGCGTGAGGCTGCCGATGACGCCGGGGACGAAGAACCAGCGGCTCCTGAGGCCGGGGTTATACCAGGGGCGCGGCTCCAGCTGCAGAGAGGGCACGGCCTCGAGCAATTGCGGCTCGATGCGGCTGATACGGTCCCGCTGATAAGTCTGCGCATAGCCGAGCGCGATTTGCGAGATGTAGCCCGAGGCGATGAGCGCGGTGTTGGAGTTGGTGGAGTCGACGATAACCTGCAGTGGCGCGGTCTGGCCACCACGCAGCCTGCGCGCGAAGCCGGCATCGATCTCGATGCCGACTGTGGCTTTGCCTTGATCGATGAGGTCGCCGAGTTGGCGGGAGCTGCTGAGCTGGCGCTGCACGTCGAAGTAAGGGCTGGACGAAAAAAGCGAGAGCAGGTCGCGGCTTTCCTGGCTGTGATCGAGGTCGAGAACAACCGTGGGGACGTGGCGGATTTCGTAGGTGGCCGCGTAGCCGAAGACCAGCATTTGGATGATGGGTGGACCGATAAGGATGAAGCGCGTCCGCTTGTCGCGGAAGACCTGGATGAACTCCTTGATCAACATCTGCTTCAGGCGGCCGAACATGAGTTCTCCTTTACGTAAGCCTCTTGTGGAATGCGCGCGTGGCCAGCAGCGCCAGCACGAAGGCGAACACGGCCAGAGGAATCAGATCGGCTGAGAGCATGGCCGTGGGCGTGCCTTTGAGAAAGATCTTCTTCAGCACCGAGACGTAATAGCGTGCGGGGAGAATCCGGGTGATCCATTGCAGGGCTACAGGCATCTGCTCAATGGCAAACAGGAAGCCGGAGAGCAGAAATGCAGGCAGGAACGTGATGAGCAGCGCGATCTGGCTGGCGGCAAACTGATTCTTGGCGAGCACGGAGATGAAGAAGCCGAGCGAGAGGACCACCACCATGAACATGGCGGAGCTGATGAGCAGGGTAAAGAAAGAGCCGCGAAACGGCACGTGGAACCAGTAGATCGCTATGACTGCGCAAACAACAACGTCGAACATGCCGAGAACAAAGTACGGCGTGAGCTTGCCGACCATGATCTCCATGGCGCTGACCGGCGTGGAGATCAACTGCTCCATGGTGCCGCGCTCCCACTCGCGCGCGATGGTGAGTGAGGTGAGGAATGCGCCGATGACCGACATGACCAGCGCCAGCACACCGGGAATGATGAAGGCGCTGCTTTCAAGATTCTCGTTGTACCAGGTGCGGGTTTCCACGCTGACCGGAGCGGGCTGAATCTGCTGGCCACGCTGGTTGAGCCACGTGGTTTGGACCTCAAAGGAATAGCCCTGCACAACAGCTTGCGTGTAACCGATGAGTACGTTGGCGGTGTTGTCGTCGGTGGCGTCGACGAGTGCCTGCACTTGCACAGGTCCGCCTTCGCTCAGGCGCTGCGAAAAGTTCCAGGGAATCACAATCGCCATCTTCGCCGAGCCGTCGTCGAGGGCGCGCATGACGGAAGCGTAGTCGTCTACCGTGCGAACGATGTGGAAGTAGCTGCTGGCCTGAAAGTGTTTGAGCAGGTCCTGGCTCCGCTGGCTGCCGTCGCGGTCGTACACGTAGACAGGGAGTCCCTTGAGATCGAGATTCACGCCGTAGCCGAAGAGCAGCATGAGCGTTACGGGCATGAGGACGACGATGCCGAGGCTGCGCGAATCGCGGAGAATCTGGATGATCTCCTTTTTTGCCACGGCCAGCAGGCGATTGAAGTTCATAGCCTGCCCTCCGTTGCTGCATCGCGCTCGCTGGTGACAGAGACGAAGACATCTTCGAGAGTGGGACGAATCTTCTCGATTCTTCCGACGGCGATGCCGCGCTGCCTGAGGAACGTCTGAATCTGCGGAATGGCCGCGGCGGCGGCGAGGACGACGAGGTGCAGGGCGTTGCCAAAGACGGCGGCATCGAGGACGCCGGGGGCCGACTGCAGTGCCTCAACCGCCGGACCGAGTGGCTCGCACTCGACGAGCAGCAGTTCACCATTCATAGAGTCGCGCTTCAACTCGGTAGGAGTGCCGAGGGCGACCATCCTGCCGCGAAAGATGAGGGCGAGGCGGTTGCAGTATTCGGCTTCTTCCATGTAGTGCGTGGTAACAAAAACGGTGACGCCCTCTTCGGCCATGTGATGAATCAGGTCCCAGAACTGGCGGCGCGAGATGGGATCGACGCCGGAGGTGGGCTCGTCGAGAAAGAGGATGGGCGGCTTGTGCAGCACGGCGCAACCCAGCGCCAGGCGCTGCTTCCAGCCGCCGGGAAGCGTGCCGGTGATGAGATTCTCCTGGCCCTTGAGGTTGGCCATTTCAAGAGCCCATTCGATTCTTTGTTTGAGGACGCTGGAAGGAACGCTGTAGAGACCTGCGAAAAGGCGAAAGTTCTCGATGACCTTGAGATCGTTGTAGAGAGAAAACTTCTGCGACATGTAGCCGATGTTCTGGCGGACTTGTTCGGGCTGGCGGCCCACATCGAAGCCTGCAACGGAGGCTCGGCCCGACGTTGGCTTCAACAGTCCGCACAACATGCGAATGGTGGTGGATTTGCCGGCGCCGTTGGGGCCGAGGAAACCAAAGACTTCGCCCCGTGGGATGTTGAGACTCAGTTGCTCGACGGCGACAAAGCTGCCGAACTGCTTGCGCAGGTTCTCCACGGCGACTGAGTATTGCTGTTCAGGCATGGGTTGAGCCTCCGCCCGCGACGGCATCGACGAAGAGGTCTTCGATGGAGGGCGCGACCTGCTGAATGGAATCGAAGGCTACGTGCGCATTGCTCAACAGAGCGTGGAATTCGGGAATGCGGCGCGTTGCATCGTCCACCACGACATGAAGGCCGTCGCCGGTGAGGACGAGACTGGAGATTCCGTCTGCGTGTTCGAGGTGAGTACGAAGGCTGCGTGGCTCGGGGCCGGAGACCGAGAGAACGCCTTTCATCATGCGAGCTTTGAGGTTGGCGGGCGTATCGCAGAAGAGAAGCTTGCCCTGGTGAAGGAGAGCGACGCGATGACAGCGTTCGGCCTCGTCGAGGTACGCGGTCGAGGTGAGAATGGCTACGCCCTCGGCGATGAGCTCGTAGAGGATGCGCCAGAAGTCGCGGCGCGAAACGGGATCGACACCGGTGGTGGGCTCATCGAGAAGAATGACGCGGGGGCGATGAATGAGGGCGCAAACCAGGCCCAGCTTCTGCTTCATGCCGCCAGAGAGTTTGCCGGCCATGCGCTTGCGAAACTCGGCCATGCCGGCGGCCTGCAGCAATTGCGTGGAACGCTGCTCGCGCTCGGCGCGCTTGACTCCAAACAGGTCGGCATAGAAGCGGATGTTTTCATCCACGGTCAGGTCTTCATATAGACCGAATCGCTGCGGCATGTAACTGAGACCGTGCTTGGCGCCTTCCGGGTCGCGGACCACATCGTAGCCGGCCACGGTGGCGCGGCCAGCGTCGGGCGGCATGATGCCGGCGAGCATGCGCAGGGTGGTTGTTTTGCCTGCGCCGTCAGGGCCGACGAGGCCGAAAATCTCGCCTGCGCACACGTTGAAGCTGAGCGCATCCACGGCGCGCACGCCGGGGAAGGTCTTGGTCAGACCATCGGCCACGATCGCGGGTTGGGGCTGGGCGTTCATTGCTTCGCGGGCTGCGCCGGCGATGGCTGCGCAGCCGCCTGCGCGGTGGCGAGCGAGATGTGCGCATCGGCGGGCATGCCGGGCTTGAGCTCGTGACTGGGATTGTCGATGTCGATCTTGATGCGATAGACGAGGGTCACGCGCTCCTCGTAAGTTTGCACGCTTTTCGGCGTGAACTCGGCGTCGGAGGCGATGAACGAGATGCGGCCGTGATATTGCTTGCCGGGATAGGTGTCGGTGGTGATTGTCGCATTCTGGCCCCAGTGAATGCGGCCCAGATCGGTCTCTGCGATGTAGGCGCGGAGCCAGATGTGATCGAGATCGGCGAGCGTGACCACGGGAGTTCCGGGCGCGACCACCTCGCCGAGCTCTGCCTGGCGCACGGTGATCACGCCTGTCGACGGAGCACGCAGGGTGGTGTAGTCGAGGTTGACGCGAGAGAGGCCGAGGTTGGCGCCGGCTTGCTGCAGATTGGCCTGCGCGATGGCGATGTCTTCCTTGCGGCTGCCTTCAACGGCCTCGTTGTAGCGCTGCTGCGCGGCCTTGAACGTTGCGTCGGCGCGCTTCAGTGCGGTGGCGGCCAGGTCGCGGTCCTGGGCGGAGACCTCATCCTTCGCGAAAAGGCGTTGCATGCGATCGTTGTCGAGCTGCTTCTGTTCGAGATCGGCCTGGGCGTCGATCATGGCCTGTTGCGTGGCCTTCAACTCCTGCTCGCGGGTTCCGGCGAGAGTGAGCGCGAGATTCGACTGGCGCACGCGCACGGTCTCCTCATCGATGACAACTTTCTGCTTGTAGTCGGCGTCTTCAAGGCGCGCCAGCAGGGCGCCCTCAAGAATCTGCTGGCCCTCTTCTACGGGGAGTTCGACGACGCGCCCTGCAACCTTGAAGCCTACCAGGCTCTCGTGTGCCTCGATGTTGCCGGAGAGCGTGAGTTGGTTCACGGGCTCCGGCTTTTTGGCAAAGCGCGGATAGTAGTAAACGCCGGCGGCGATGGCGACGGCGAGCAGAATCAGGATCGGTATGGCTCGTTTCATGGCTTCAAACCTCGTGTGCGGGAATCGGAATTAGGAGCCGGCAGCAGGGGTGACCTATGGATTCCCGGTGTATTGCAGGATGTTTCTCTCCGTATCGCCCTGGGCGCGGGCGAGGGCAAACTTGGCGTCGACGTGGCTGGAGACGGCGAGGATGTAGTTGTCCTCGGCGCGGGCAAGTTCATCCTGGGCTGTGACGACTTCTACATTGTTCGTCGCGCCGGATTGGAAGCGGTCCTGCGCGAGTTCGAGCTCGCGGCGCGCAAGGTTCTGTCCCTGCTCGGCAACTGTGACCTGCTCGGCGGCAGAGCCGAGGTTGAGCAGAGCCTCGCGAATGTCTTCATCGATGCCGCGGCGCAGATCGGCGATCTGATCGTCGATGCGTTTGAGGCGGCTGGCAATCTCGGCGGCCTCGCCTTCGCGATCGCGATCGAAGACGGGGAAATCGATCTGTCCCTGAATCAGGCCAGTGGCCTGCACGCTGCCGATGTTGCGGCCGATGCCGCCGAAGTTGCCGTTGATGCTGACCTTGGGATAAGACCGGGCCCGGTTGGCAAGCTGCTGCTCCACCAACTCCTTGCGCTGCGCGGCAAGCGAGAGGTAATCGGCGCGCGCGGCCAGGGCAGCGGGCGCCAGAGGGACTGGGTCAGCCTCGCTCACGGACCGATAGACGAGCAGCTCGGCCAGTTCGAGCGGCGTGCCGGGGTCCAATCCCAGGTTGCGCGCTAGGGCCAGCAGCGATTGTTTCAACTGATTCTGCGCGATGAGCAGCGCCTGCTTGTCATTTGCAAGCTGCACTTCGGCACGGAGCACATCGACGCCGGTTGCGGTGCCGGCGTCGTGCTTGTCCCTGGCGAGCTTCAAGAGCGTGGTGGAGTCGGTGACGCGCGACTGAGCGGCGGTGGCGCGGGCGGCGGCGGACTGGGCGTTGAGGTAGAGACCGGCAATCACGCGCACGATCAGGTCGCGCGCGTCCTGGAGGTCCAGTTTGCCGGCATCGATGCCGAACTCGCTGGCCTTCAGATTTCGCCGGCTTTCCAGATCGACGATGTTCTGCTGGGCATAGACGCGGAAGTCATAGTTGGAGAACGGCCCCACGACGCTGGGAATGGGGATGCCGGGCAGCGAGAGGCCGAAGGCGCGCAGGTTGCGGTTCTGGGCATTGGCGTAGCTCTCGACGCTAATGCGCGGAAGCAGGGCGGCCGATTCGCGGCGGGTTCGAGCGCCCTCGGCCTCTTCAACCCGCGTGGCGCCGACCAGGACGCTCAGATTTGCCTGGAGCGCCTTGTGAATTGCGTCCTGGAGCGTGAGGCGCAAGGGCGGTTGCTGGGCGCGGGCAGGACGAACCAGCGCCGGGCCCAGCACTGCGGCTGCAAGGAAGAGAAGAACGGAGTTGCGAAAGTTAATTCTCATGGCTTCTGCTCTTGACCGGAGAGAGCGACGGCTCTCCAGAAATGTTGAAAGCTGTCTTCGATCCAAGCGTCGAGCGCAGGTTCCTCATGCAACGACCAGAAGAGTACGGTTCCCATGAACGCCTGGAGCATCTGAATGGCCACCTTTTCCTTCTTCAGCAGCGGATCGATCTCTCCGCGCTTCTGGCCCGCGGCCACGATGCCCGCGATGATCCTGCGGCCCTCTTTCATGTTGTGTTCAATCAGGCGCCGCACGCCCTCGCTGGCCAGAAAGCAGGAGATGAGCGCGCGGGCCAGGTCGGGACTGCGGCCCGGTTCCTCGGCGGCGCGATGGAACAGGTGGTGGAGCGTGGAGCAAATGGTCTGTTGCCCATGCTCAGCCAGGGCCGCGGCCTCGCGGACCTTGCCAAGCTGGATCTCGGCCATCACGCCGAGGACGTGTTCCTTGCTCTCGAAGTAGTTGAAAAAGGTTCCCTTGCCCACGTCCGCGGCCTGCGTGATGTCCTCTACGGTGACGTTGGGGAAGCCACGCTGGGCGAACAGCTGGAGAGCACAGCGGAAGAGGCGCAGGCGCGTTTCTGCGGCCCGGCGCTGGCGGCGTCCCAGGCCCTGCATGTGGGGCAGATTCTCTGCGGAGAGCGGGGCAGGAAGTGGGGCGGGTTCATTGATGTGACTGGTGCTCATAAATGACCAAGGGTCATATTAAAGCGCAGAGACGGGGATATGTCAACTCCATGAGCGCGCGGACGCAAGGCAGGACGAAGCGGGAGTCGCGGTGATTGCTATCCGTGGGCTACGGTCCAGCGTGAAATCGTGCTGTGCCGCACGACTACGCATGGGTTAATGACCTTGGTAGTACTCGAATTAGGTACCAAAAATGACCAGAAAGTGCCATCCGTTCAAACTTCCGTAATGGGTATACTCGGCCTGAACGCATCGACAGGCGAGCAACATCTTGTGACATGTGAATCCCCTCCGCTGGTCAAGTTGCATCGTTCGTCGATAGGTAACTGGCGACAAAACTGCCAGTAGGGAAGGTCACATGACGCTACAGGCGTACCAGAATCTGCCTCGCACGGCCAAAGCCGGCAATCCACGCAACGCTTTCCCCAGACCCGCCGCGGACGTCACTGAAGTTGCTACTGAACCTGCCAGTCGCTTGAAGGGAAATCGCAAATCGCCTGCCGTCGAATCCGGTGCGCCGCGCGTGCTGCCGCGGCGCCGGGGCGGAATCCTGGCCCTGGCCGCTCTGCTGCTGATCGGTGCAGGGGCGCAGGCGCAGTTGGTTTTCCAGACGCCGCAGGCTGTGGGCGTCACCTCCAGCCCTCAGTCAGTGACCGTCACTTCGCAGGCAGCGGGCACGGTGAACAAGGTGGAAGTGCTGACGCTAGGGCAGAGCGGGCTGGACTTTGCCGCCGCTGCCAGCGGGTCAACCTGCGCGACGATGAACTTCACTGCGCCCAACCAGACCTGCACTGAATCCGTTACGTTTACGCCGGTCTATCCCGGCCTGCGCCCGGGAGCGGTGGTGCTGCTTGACAGCAGCAACAATGTCCTTGGCACGGCGTATCTTTCCGGCGTGGGGCAGGGCGGCCTGGCGGTTCTGACGCCCGGCAACGTGATTGAGGTTGCGGGCAAATTTAAAGAAGCGGGCGGGCCGACGAATGGAGGTCAGGCAACCCTTTCCGACCTGCAGGAGCCTTCCGGCGTGGTGCTCGATGGCGCCGGCAATATGTACATCGCCGATAGTGCTAACAACGAGGTTCGGATGGTCTGCGCCGGCAAAAACAGCGCCACCATCGCGGGCGTCAGTTGCTCCGCCAAAGGCATTATCGTCGACGTCGCCGGCGCCGGTGTGCCGGTCAACGGCTTGATTCTGAATTATCCCACCGGAGTAGCTGTTGACGGCGCAGGCAACCTCTACGTTGCAGACAAACGGAACAATGTCATTCGCAAGATCACGGCGGCCACCGGGACCATTGCCACGGTAGCGGGAGATGGATACATCAATCCAAATACCGGCGAAGGCGGTTACTCAGGCGATAACGGGCAGGCGACCCAAGCCGAGCTCAATTTCCCGCAGGGCGTAACCGTCGATGCGAGCGGAAACCTCTTTATCGCCGACACCAACAACCAGCGTATCCGCAGAGTCGATGGTGTGAGCGGCATCATCACCACGGTGGCTGGCGACGGAACGCAGGGTGGAAGCGGAGACACGGGGCTGGCGACCGGCGCCGAACTCAACCAGCCCTTCGCAGTTGCCTTCGATTCCAACGGCAACATGTATATTCCAGACTCGGGCAACAATAAAATCCGCGAAGTTGCTGCCGTCAATGGCGCCATCACGGCAGGCAGCGTAATCACCACCGCGGTGGGAACAGGGGCTGCAGCCGATGCGTGCGCAAACGGGCCAATCGGTGGGGCGGCTCTTTATGCCCCCTCGGGGGTTGCAGTCGATGCAGCCGGCAATCTCTATATCGCCGATGCCGGCAACTTATGCGTTCGCAAGGCAAACCCCGTGAGCGGACAGATTACCCAGATTGCAATGACCGGCGACTTTTCCATCAGCATCGGCGGGAATGCGGCCGGGGCTGAGGTCTATGCGCCGCAGGGCATCTTCGTCGACGGCGCAGGCAACGTTTACTTTGCCGATCATTACTTCATGCTGATCGATGAGATTCAGAGCAACAGGGCTGCACTCGATTTCGCCCTTACGGCCACGCGGCAAGGGACTCAATCCAACCCAATTTCCCAGACAGTGGAAAACGACGGGAATGCATCGTCGGATCTGACCGGCATTGCGCCGGACCAGAATGCCGCGGTGGATCCAGCATCGCCCCCGACAACCTGCGCAGCGCTCCCGTACCCGTTGGCTGCGGATGCCGATTGCACGATTGGCGCCATCTTCGCGCCTTTCGTAGCAGGCAATCCGCTGGACGCCAACATCGACGTCACCAACAGCACAACGCTCAACAATCCCCTGGATATCATCCTGGTCGGGAATGCAACGGCGGTTAATACTACGACCATTTCGGTTCTTTCCAGCAACAACCCATCCGAGTTCGGTACAAATGTGACCTTCACCGCGACGGTCCAGACCGGCTCAGGAACCGGCAATCTAACCGGCATCGTCGATTTCCTGGATGGCACCACGACAATCGCAACCATTCCCGTGGGCGTTTCGACCACATCGGGCACCACTACCTCTGCCCTGGCCAAATTCACCATCTCGACGCTCGCGGTCGGGTCCCATTCGATCACTGTGTCGTACGACAATGGCGGCGACCCGACCCACTCCGTCAGCACCTCTGTGCCGCCGCTGATTCAGGTTGTTTACGAAGCCACAAAGACCACCCTCAAAGCCGTCCCTGCCAGCCCCTCCCAACTTGGGGCGAGCGTCACATTCACGGCAACGGTCACAGCGCCGGCTGGCGGCGGGTACCCGCTGGACGGCTCGGTCACATTCACTGACAGCCTGGCGACCTTTACCAATAACACCGTCGCCATCGCCGGCGGCGTGGCAACCTACACGAGCGGCGCGCTGGTTCAGGGGGTGAACGTCATCACCGCCACGTACACACCTGCGACCACCACGCTGATTCGGGGCAGCAGCGGCACTCTGAATCAGGATGTGGTCGCGCCGTCAGGCGTTACGGTGAGCTCGGCTCCCAATCCGTCCATCTATGGGACGGCGGTAACCTTCACGGTCACGGTTCCGAACTCCGGAGCAGCACCCGCCACGGGCAAGGTGAACATTGTCATCGTCCCGCAAGGGCAAACGACGCCCACTTACCCCTTGACCGCGACGCTTTCCGGAAATCCGGGATCAGGGACGGCGGCCATCTCCACGCTGCCGGTGGGCACTTATACCGCGACCGCAAACTACGTGGGCGACACCAACTACGGCGCCAGTTCGGGCACCTTGGCCACTCCCCAGGTGGTTAGCCAGGTGCAGACCACAACCGCGCTTATCGCGACGCCCAACCCAGGCATCGCTGGCCAGCCGATTGCGATTACCGCGACCGTAACGCCCAGTTCGGGCACGGCCACTCCGACGGGTGCGGTCACATTCACAGATACATTCAATGGGACAACCGTCACGCTGGGAACACCAAACCTGTCAGGCACGGGGACGGCCACCATCAACACCAGCACGCTTGCACCGGGAACTCACTCCATTGTTGCCACCTATGCGGGCGGCACGGATGATGCCGGCAGCTCGGCTACGCTTTCCCTGGTGATCAATCAGGCGACCACATCCACTACAGTCACAGCAACGCCGAGCCCCGCCGTCGTGGGCGGCACGATTACCTTTACGGGAACGGTTGTCACAAACCCAGCCGGCGGCTCGCCGACCGGGTCCGTGACCTTCACTGCCGCTGGAGGCAGCGGAAACGTCGCGCTCGGCTCTGGCAACCTTGTGGCCGGCAAAGCCAGTGTCACTTACTCCACTCTTCCCGCCGGCACCTATCAGATCACAGCCGCATATGCCGGCGACACGAATGACGCGGGCAGTTCCGGCACCACAAGCGAGACAGTCGGGCTGATTCCGACCACAACGGATCTAAGTACCGCTACGGTCAACGGCGCCGATGTTCTGGTGGCCATTGTTCAGAACAGCGGCGTGGCCGGCCCCACGCCCACAGGCACGATTACGTTCTACAACGGAACCACGTCGATCGGGAGCGCCACGCTGGACGCAAACGGAGTTGCCACCTTGACTCCGAACCTGGCTACCGGCTCGTACACCATCGATGCCTCCTACGGCGGGGACGCCGATCACAGCCCGTCCACCTCAGCCACGATCACCGTCACCGGGGCGGCTTCGAACTTCACCCTGACGGTGACTCCGGCCACGGTCAGCGTGCAGACCACGCAACATGTCACGGTAACGGTGACCCTGGCCTCGATTAGCGGGTTTACCGACACCATCGGCCTGGGCTGCGGATCTCTGCCGGCAGGTGTCAACTGCCAGTTCTCCAGTATCAGCGTACCCCTGGCAGGCAATGGCACAGCCACCGCGCAATTGACCATCGACACCAATAACCCGTTGGGCGGGGGCGCGTCGGCGATGAACAGGCAGCCGGGCAAGCAGGGGGTCAATCTGGCCGGGCTGTTCCTGCCCTTCAGCCTTTTGCTCGGTTGCGCATTCTGGCGCTTCCGCAAGCGTCACGCGGGCCTGTTGAGCTTGGTACTGGTTCTCATCCTGGGCGGGGCCGCCATGCTGGAGACCGGCTGCGGAGGGTTCACGCAGTCAAGCGCCGCGCCCGGCACCTACACCATTCAGGTAGTGGGTGTAGGCGCCAAGAGCGATGTCGTGCAGTATCAGAACGTCACGCTGAACATAAGCAAGTAGGGTGAACCCAAATGGGAAGCCGCAGGAGAGAGATGATAAGCGCCTTTCATTTACGTAGAGCGGTTGGCGGGAAGCAGGGAATACTTCCCGGTCTCCGCGCGGTTTTCGCAGCCCTGGTTGCTTTGCTTTGTCTCTCTGCGGCGCGCCCGGCGTCAGCACAAGTGGTGCCGTCTGGCGATAAAGGCGGATTTACGCTATGGGCGGGCGCTACAGCATCAGGCTACCAAGTGCAATATGGCGAGCAGAAACTGCTAGGAGTTGCCGCGCTTGTCGACGTCGACACCACCCGGCGCTTTGGCCTCGAAGCGGAGGGCCGGTGGCTCCAGTTTCATCAGACCAACGATCTTAATGTGACCACCTGGATGGCGGGGCCCCGTTACCATTTCACGAAGGGAAGACTCCAGTTCTATGTCAAAGGCCTGGTTGGCATCGGCCAGTTCAACTTCCCCTATAACTTCGCCCACGGGAACTACCTGGTGGTTGCGCCTGGAGGCGGCGTCGACTACCGCTGGTCGCGCAGAATCTCGTTCCGGCTCGCCGATGTCGAGTACCAATACTGGCCGCAGTTCACCTATGGCGCGATGACCTCGGTTGGCGTCAGCGCGGGCGTGCGTTACCACATCTTCTGACCGTGAGCGAGATGCGCGGCGCAGTCAGAAAGCCGGGCGTGGCCTGCCAAACTTCGATTGGCCGTACCCCTTTCCTTCGTCCAAATCGTATTCCAAATCGGAAGGATTTAGGGGGTCGGGTCACCTCCAAGAAACTCAACGGGGCAAACCAATTCTGGTTTCGCTTTAATGCACTTCAAATAGCAATATCCAATCGGGATCGCCGGCGCTATTCGATCCGGGCCAATCAAACGGCTGAGATCCCGCGTTCGCAAAAGGAGATCCGGAAGCTGTCGTAAATGCGCCGTTCGTGGGATCAAACCATCGGGCAGTGACCGGCCCTGAGAAACTTGCCATGTTGATTCGGATCGAGGTGCCGGCTGCGGGAAGATAAGTAACGCCTAATGTCCCATCGGGGGTGAGAGCTGCAGCAACAAAGGCGTCGGTCTCGATGTTGCCGGTATTGTTGCCGCTAGGCGTGCCGTAGCCTGAACTCACAAAAGTGTGCGACTGGTCAGGCACGAGGTTGTAAAACGCAATGCCGTTGAAGAAGGCTCCCCAGCGCGCGAGGTCGCTGCCGGCCTGGGAGTCGATGGCATTTTGCCAACCAGCCTGCCATTCAAATTCATTGCTATTGCCATACATATATCCCGCAACGGCCCCCGAGAGGGTCGACTCGTACGCGATTTTGCGCAGCATGAGGTTGGTTGCCGTAACGGGGTTGAGATTGCCGTATGCAGCACCTTCGTAATAGCTCTCCTCGAGGAAGACGGGGGTGGTTGAAGACTTGTTGTATTCCTGTTCCACCTCATAGTACGGCGGGTAGTAGGTATAAGCGCCTGCGAGCGTGGTATATGGAGCGAGCAATGAGTCGTCCAGTGAGCCGCTCATATTCCAGTTGAGCTCGGTCGTGAGGAGATGGTTCGGGTCGGCGGAGAGAATACCCTGGATTATCGCCTGGGCATCGGCATTGTCCGTCGAACTCGTGTTCCATGTCTGAAAATCATTCCCGATCATCCATATGATGTTCGGGAAGTCCTTGTAGCGGTTGCCGAGGTAGGCACCGAAATTGAAATCCGCAGTGGGGCCGTTCTGCTCGACAACGCTCATCCATCCGTCGTTCTCCAGCGCGTCCATAAAGATCATGATCCCTTGTTGTGCGGCAAGATTAATCATGTCGTCCACACGCTGGAAGTAGGCCGGATTAGGCGACGTAAAATCTCCCGGGGTTGTGAAAGGAACAATCCCGTCGTAGGTGCTGGCGCTGGCATTGCCGCCAATGGCGGTATTCACCAAGATCTCCGCCCACAACGCATTCACGCCGTGAGCTGCGCGATCGGCGAAGTATTGGCTCGCGTTCGCTTCCGAGAGATTGGTGAATAGGGTATGAGGGGCGTCGCCGACCAAAAGGACCGGTACATTGTTCTGGTCGACAAGATATCGCTTGCTCGCACTCTCCTTCAACGGATATGCAATCGCATTCGTAGGCATGTTTACCGTCAGCGTGACGGTGGATGTGGCCGCGTTGTAGTCGGTGGTATCGGTCGGGGTGAAGGTGACCGAGAGCGTATGCGAGCCCGCCGTCAACACGGCGCCTGCCGCCGGGCTATAGACGAAGGCACCGGGAGTTGCGGAGGTGGCATCGAGCTGTGTGGCGCTCAGGGCTGTGCCGTAGGTAATTGCGGCCGGCGTGGCCCAGGTGATGGCAGGGGTGGCCTGGTTCACGGTCAGAGTGACGGTTGCCGTCGCCATGTGGTAGTTGGCGGCGTCAGTCGGAGTGAAGGTGACCGAGAGCGTATGGGCTCCGGTCGTGAGCATCGTGCCCGTTGCCAGGCTATAGGCTAAGGTGCCGGCAGTCGCGGACGTGGCATTGAGCTGCGTGGCGT
>Ga0209517_10006461_pt1 | contig 14485 bp, 11 predicted proteins | sample PeaSoiMetSII2010_FD_187695 | JGI IMG/M metagenome (GOLD analysis project Ga0209517, IMG submission 187695) | Peat soil microbial communities from Weissenstadt, Germany - SII-2010 (SPAdes) (version 2) | ecosystem: Environmental > Terrestrial > Soil > Wetlands > Peat | place: Germany... | reverse complement strand
TGCCGCCGAGCAGGATGCGGCTCCAAGGGCGGAGACGGAGGTGCCAGCTTTGGGCGAGTATCCTCAGACCGAACACCCACAAGTCTTTGGCGTAGCGCCCGAACAGCCGGCGCGGCTCCTGGGCCAGGCGGAACAGCCATTCGGTGCCGCTGCGCCGCATCCACATGGGCGCGCGTTTGACCTGGCCGGCCAGAAAATCGATGGTCGCTCCCACCCCGGCCGCCACGGGCACGCCCAACGACCGGTAATGCATGGCCATCCACTTCTCCGCTTTGGGGCAGCCAAAGGCTACGAAGAGCAAATCCGGTTTTGCTTCGAAAATGCGGCGCTTGATTTCCTCGTGATCGAATTCGAGCAGCGTGTTGAAGGGAGGGGAGTAATGCCCGGCGATGATTAGCGCGGGATACGCCGTGCGCATTCGAGCGACTGCCCGCGCCGCTGATTCGGGCGTAGCGCCCAGGAAGAAGAGGCGATACTTTTTCTGTGCGGCGACTTGGATGAGCAGCGGCGCCAAGTCCGCGCCGGCCACTCGTTCCGGCAACCGATTGCCGAGCAGACGGGAGGCCCAGAGGATGGGTGTGCCATCGCACAGCACCAAGTGGGCGTCCAACAGGATGCGCCGCAATTCGACGTCCGCCTGCGCTTGGACAAGGAAATCGACATTGGCGGTGACCAGGTAATGGGGCATGCGAGAGGCAACCATCTCTTCAATCCGCGCAATCGCTTCGGAGGTGGTGACAGGGTCGAAAGGCACGCCCAGAATCGCGATGGGCAGACGGGGAAGCAGCCGGGCAGGGGAGGCCTGGCAGACCCTTTCCCCACCCTCGAGCAAATCCGATAAGCCGTGAGCAGGTTCCGATAGATCGCCTACAGCTATTTGTGTCCTTAATGTAACCATGAGCGTAATCGCCACGTCACCGCATGTTGTTTCTTCGTTGGGTCTTTTCGTCTTTCTGCCTAAGGGTTCCTAAATGCCCGCTCGGTGGAGTGGAGTTCCGTGAACCCTCCCGAACGGAGCGCGTCCCCTGCTAGTTTCGGATCGACCAGAACCGTCGCGGGTTCGTCGTCCGGCCAGCGCCAGCACTCCAGTCGGCCGTTGTTGGCCACGATGGCCAGAGCGGCGGCAAAGCCAGGGGCGGGCGCCAGGTTATGCAAGGCCCAAGCGTTTGTCTCCTGCCCCGGCAGGCTGACCAGTCGGGCCGGCTCACCCGGCACGAAGGAGACTTCGACGCGGTTGAGCGAATGGACAATGCCCTCGCCAGTCGCCTTCAGCCAAGCTTCTTTGCGCGTCCAAAGGTTGAAAAACGCCGCCGGTTGCTCCTCGGTGCGAAGCGAGGCAAATCGGGCGCTCTCGCGTTTCGAAAAAAACCGGGCGACAAGATCGAGCATGTCGGGCAGCGGCCGAATCCGCTCGACATCCACGCCCACCATGGCAGCCCGTGTAGCGACCAACAGAGCGAGGTCCTCGGAGTGCGCCAAATTGAAACGCAAGCCACTGGTTGCGGCAAGGCCGGCCAGAGCGGGTTTGCCGTGAGGACCATAAGCCAACTCGACTTCCGCCGGGTTCATCTGGAGATAACGGGCGAGGATGGCGCGCAGCAAACCGCGCCCAGCCACGAAGCGGTTACGATCGCGCTCGAATGCGAACCGGGTGGCGCGCTGCCGCTCTTGGGAGTCTAAGCTGGCAAAGAAATTGGCCTGCGCGACTGGCGCTAAATCAAGGCGGGCGGCCCAGACGTGAGCGCCGACCAAAGCCCGAGCCCAATCCTGCGATGGGTAAGACCAGGTGATGTCAGGGCTGCTCATGGCGCGCTCATCCATACCTCAGCCAGGCCCGTTCGTAAGCCCGCACCAGGCCCGCCCAATCCGAGGCTTTGGTTTGGAGTTGCCGCTGCAAATGCTGGATTAGCCCCGGTACTTCGGAGCCATCGCCGGTCCAAAGGAGCAACGCCAGCGCATTGAGCAAGCGCTCACGAGGGTAGCGAGCAGCCAAGGCGCCGAGAAGACTTGCGGGACCAAAAGCCCGCGCGTTCAACAGGCAATTGCGCCAGACTGAAGTTCCTGGATATTTCTCCACTGTGCTGAGGCCATACTCCTGTGGCGAGGCAAAGGGGTGTTCGAGCCTGCGGCTTTCGAGCCACAACCATAGCCGCGCTGCCAACGCGCAAAGCTCGGCATGCTCCCGGCCAAAAGCTTCAGCGGATTTGAAAATTCGCCGCGGGTGGAGTTTAAATTCCACGCCGGCAGCGTGGTGCTGGAGGACTCGCTCGAGGCCGGGCAGCGAATCGACCGCCGACAAGCTTTGCAGGCGGCGGTGGCGTTGGGGGCAACTCCAATGATACTCCCCAAACGCGGCCAGCAGCGCATCCCCGAGGGCGAGTTGAGCTTTGGCCAGGTTGCGTCCGACAAAATCCGCCTGGGCCTTGGTGAGCATGGTTTCACCGGGCGGTTTTCCGCACCACCCTCTTCGCCCAGAGTGCCTGGCCGTTGCCTTGCGCAGCAGCCGTCGCACTAAGAGCAGGCCGCTGCAACGATTGAAAAGCAACCGCGTGGCCTCGGCCAGCGGAAGATGGGCCGCTGCGAGATGGTGCGCGCAATTTTGGAAGAGAGTTTGGCTCCCGAACAACCTGCGATGTCCGCTGACGAGGTCGTAACTGAACATCGAAACTTGGCTTTGCTCCAGCCTCCGCAGGGAGTCGATTTTAAACTCGACGTGGAGCCCGGCGGCAACCGACAGGCGCTCGCCCAGATCAGACAGATCCGCGCGGTACCGAAAGTCGTTCCACAAACGATTTCCGCGAAGGAACACGTAAAACTCGAGGTCGTTGTAGGGCCGGTCCCCCGCTTCGGTGTGCAGCACGCCGCCCTCGCCCCGGCCATAGCCTCCCCCGAGAACGAGCGCCTCCAGCCGGGACGGACGGAAGAGCGCTTGAATGCTTCGCAAGACTTCCTGGCAAATCCGGCCAAGGTAATTCTCGAGCGCGTCGCTGCCATCCACAGTGAAGCGTTTCATACCTTTGTGGTCGCTGTTTCAGTGGGACTGCTTGAAATGAATGCTCGATTCGTTGGCATAGTGTCCCGGCCCAACTTTCTCGGTGGGGAAATCTGAGAGACGCGGGGGAGCCCGTCCCTCGGGGGTGGCTCGGCGCCTGAGTAACCGCTTCGATAGAATTGCCACCCGGCTTTAAATCCTGCCAAGCGGGCGCGTCTTTGCTGCCAACGGATGCAGGCTGCATGGGGCCATTCGCGCAGCCGACGGCGTCCCGCGCAGAAGGCCAAATCGCGCGCCACGTCCTTGAGCCAGCCGCCCAGGACTGTGCGCGGCCAATTGAAGCTTTCGGGCGGGCCGGCCCAGACGGCCGCCAAGGCTCGAGCTTCGCCGAATTGGCGTCGATAGGCTTGCTCGGGCGTGTAATTGTGCGAGTGCATGACGACCGAGTCCGGACAGTACGCGACGCGGTACCCCTGCGCGCGGCACCAGCGGGTATATTCGTCGTCCTCCGAGTACTGCATCTTTTCGAGAAAGCCGCGTTTGGCCCAGGCGTCTTTGCGGAGGCCGCTGCTCACCATGCTGAAAAAATGCTCCCAATGCGCTGACTCGCGGTTCGGACCAAAACACCGCTCATAATCCAGCGCGTAAACCGCACGGCAATCCGGTCGCGGAACCTGGCGGCTGAAGACTGCCGCCGTTTGCGGGTCTTGCAGCGTGTGCACCAGCGGGCGCAACCAATCCTTCCCCTGTGGGGTGGCATCCGCATTGAGAAAGATGCCAAAGTCCGCGCCGGCCAACTCCATTCCCCGGTTGAGCACCTTGCTCGGGTTGTATTCGTGGGGCTGGATGCAGAGGAGATGCCTGGGCTTGGCCTGTCGAAGCAAATCCACGGAACCGTCGCTCGAGCCGGAATCGATCACGATGAGTTCCCAACGGGTGTACTCCTGGGCCTGGAGCGCCGGCAAAGTTTGGCGCAAGGCCCAGCCTTCGTTGAACGAACGCATAATGATGCTCACGAATGGATCATCTTGCATAGACACCATGGTGCCTCATCCGGCTGTAAGCGCAATGGCGAGAAGACCCCAAACCTCCCGGCCTTACGGTGATCTCCCCATTTTCAGCCTAGAAACCTGCGTCTGGTGCTTTTGTTCAAACTCACTGAACCGAAGGTCGGGAAAAGAGCCGGGAATGAGCCGCACGTAAAAACATGAGCCAACTCGGCAATGAACTTCACGCTTACCGTTTCTGTTGTCCTGTTTGCAGCCAGCCGCTGGAATCGATTGCTCCCGGCGAAAACCACCTTGAATGCGGGCTCGGACACGGTTACGATATACGACGGGCTGGGCGTTCCGTGGCCAGTCCGGAGTTGCATCTCGATCCTTATCCTTTGCTGGTCGAAAATGGCTCGGTGAAAATCGCGGTGAAGTAACATCTGTTGTCAAAATAGAATTGAACTATGTGTCTGGCGATTCCCGGTAAGGTAATTGAAATAGCGCAGGATGAGAATGGCGTGCGCATGGGCCGCGCCAATTTTGGGGGCATCGTCAAGCAAGTCTGCCTCGAATACACTCCCGACGTGCACTTGGGCGATTTCGTGCTGGTCCACGTGGGCTTTGCGCTGGGGAAGGTGGACGAGGAGGAAGCGGCCCGGACCTACAAACTGCTCGAAGAAATGAAGCAGTTGAGCGAGCTGGAGGTTCCTACCGGCGACGGCGCTGACGCGGGCGCGAGAGGTTCCCCATGAAACTTTTGGACGAATATCGCAACGAGGCATTGGCCCAAAAAATCGTGGCCGAAATCCGGCGCACGGTAACGCGCCCTTGGGTGCTGATGGAAGTCTGCGGCGGCCAAACGCATAGCATCGTTAAGTATGGCCTGGACCGCCTGCTGCCCGCCCAGGTCGAGCTTGTCCATGGCCCAGGCTGCCCAGTCTGTGTCACCTCGCTGGAGATGATCGATAAGGCCCATGCCATCGCGCGGCGTCCGGAGGTCATCTTTTGTTCGTTTGGTGACATGCTGCGGGTACCGGGTTCGGGAGCGGATTTGCTGATCATCAAATCGCGCGGGGCGGACGTCCGCGTGGTTTATTCGCCGATTGATTGCCTGAAGATCGCGCGCGCCAACCCCGACCGGAAGGTGGTCTTTTTTGCGATTGGTTTCGAAACGACCGCGCCGGCCAACGCCATGGCGGTTTGGCAAGCGAGGCACCAGGGCCTCAAGAACTTTTCCATCCTGGTTTCGCATGTCCTGGTGCCGCCCTCGATTGCATCCATTTTGCAATCGCCGCTGAATCGGGTCCAAGGCTTCCTCGGTCCGGGCCATGTTTGCACCGTGATGGGTTATCGGGAGTACGAACCGCTCTCCGCGCGTTTCCATGTGCCGATTGTCATTACCGGTTTCGAGCCGTTGGACCTTCTGGAAGGGACGCTGATGGCGATTCGCCAACTTGAAGCCGGAGAAGCGAAGGTCGAGAACCAATATGGCCGGGTGGTCAGCCGAGAGGGCAATCGCGTCGCCCAAGAGTTCGTCAACAAAGTCTTCGAGGTGTGCGACCGCAAATGGCGCGGTGTTGGTTCGATTCCGAAGAGCGGCTATAAGCTGCGTTGGGAGTTTCGCGACCACGATGCCGAGCGGCTGTTTGACGTCAAAGAGATCGACACCCAGGAGCCGGAAGAGTGCATCAGCGGTTTGGTGCTTCGAGGCGTCAAGAAGCCGCATGATTGCCCGGCCTTTGGCAAACAATGCACGCCCGACCACCCGCTCGGCGCCACGATGGTGTCGGCGGAGGGCGCGTGTGCGGCCTATTACGCCTACGGCCGCCACCTGCAAACCGCTGAGGAAAAGGCATTCTTCCCATCATGATTGGGGAACTCGATTTGGCTGGCGACGGACACTGCCCGGTGACGCATCTCTTTTGAACAGTCGCTCTCATGATTGCATCAGGAACCGAACCACGTACGGACACCTTCCGCGAAAAGATTCTGCGTAAGTGCGCCGAGAGCGTGGAGATGAAGCAAAAGTTCTTCACGCAGTATGCAGCCGAACTCGAAGCCATGGCCCGGGAGATGGCCCGGAGGTTCGCCGCCGGCAAAAAACTGCTGGTTATGGGTAACGGGGGCAGCCTGTGCGATGCCTTGCACTTCAGCGTTGAATTCACCCATCCTATTATTGAAAAGCGTGCGGCTTTCCCGGTCATCCCTTTGATGACCGATGTGGCAACGATGACCGCGATCGGCAACGACGTGGATTATTCGCGCGTTTTTGTCAACCAGCTCCGCGTACTAGGTCAGGCCGGCGACATGGCCCTGGCCGTGAGCACCAGCGGAAGATCGCCCAATCTGATCTACGCGCTGGAGGAGGCGCGCAAACACGACATCCTGGCGATCGCTTGGGCGGGGAAGGACGGGGGCCGGTTCCCGGAGGTAGCCGATTTTTGTTTCATCGTTCCCTCTTATAGTGTTCATCGCATTCAAGAGGTTCACGCCACTCTCGTCCATGTGGCCTGGGACTTGATTCACATCGCCTTGGGAGCCGAAGATGTCATCTGATCCAATCCCCAGGGCGGGCATCCTGCCTGTCCCCGAACCGTTGGTGAAGCCACAGTCGGACCCAACCGAAACGGGCAGCCTCCTCTCGGCTAGCTGTCCGCTCCCCATTTCCAGACACAAGGAAATCGTCCTCGGCCATGGGAGCGGCGGAAAGCTCACGCACCAGTTAATTCAAAACCTGGTGCTGCCGCACTTCCGCAATGAATTGCTCGAACCGCTTCACGACGGCGCCCTTCTTTGTATCAATGGCGCCCAGCTCGCCTTTAGCACCGATTCCTTTGTGGTCAGCCCGATTTTCTTTCCGGGCGGCGACATCGGCCACTTGGCCGTCAACGGCACTGTAAACGACTTGGCGATGTGCGGCGCACGCCCGCTTTACCTCAGCGCCGCCTTCATCATTGAGGAAGGGTTGGCCATGACGGATTTTCAACGCATCCTCGTGTCCATGCAGCAGGCTGCCCAGGTGGCGGGTGTTAGCCTGGTCACCGGTGATACCAAGGTCGTGGACCGCGGCAAAGGGGACAAAATTTTCATCAACACGGCTGGGCTCGGAACCCTGCTGCCGGGTGCGAAGATCCATCCGGCCCGTGCCAAGCCGGGCGACCGAATCATCCTTAACGGGTCGATCGCATCGCACGGCATCGCCATCATGTCCGTGCGCGAAGGCTTGGAATTCGAAACGGCGATCACCAGCGACAGCGCGCCCTTAAATGGATTGGTCGAAGCGATGTTCGCCGCCGGCGCCGACGTTCATGTGCTGCGCGACCCGACGCGGGGGGGAATCGCCAGTGCCCTGTGCGAAATTGCCGAGCAAGCGCATGCTGGGATGCGGCTCGAAGAAGCCGCCATTCCCATCGATGAAGACGTGAGGGCCGCCTGCGAAATCCTGGGCCTCGATCCACTGTACGTGGCCAACGAGGGCAAGCTTCTTGCATTCGTTGCCGCCGGGGACAGCGAGCGTGTGCTCAGCGCGATGCGTAACCACCCGCTTGGCCGCGAAGCCGTCATTATCGGTCAAGTGGTGAAGGATCACCCCGGCTTCGTATCGATGAAGACGCGCGTGGGTGGCAGTCGAGTGGTGGACATGCTTTCGGGGGAGCAACTGCCACGCATTTGTTGAGCTGCTGGGTGCGAGCTGAGACTTCAACGGGCAGGACGAAGTTGAAGTCGAGGGCATACTCGAGTATGATGCGGCAAACAAGATATGGCTCGAACGCCCGGATTATTGCACGATGCGTGACCTGTGACACCCTCTCGAACAGTTCGCATTGCGGCGCTCTGTGTCGTCCTGGCTTGTACGGCGGGCTGTGACCAGGCCACCAAGCATCTCGCGCGCACCGGACTTAGCGGGCTCGTCACCGCCAGGTTTCCGTGCCGGCTGGTCGAGCTTACCCTGGCCGAAAACCCTGGTGCATTTCTCAGCTTTGGCGCCTCACTCTCTGCCGGCGTCCGCAACGCTCTCACCATTGGCGTGGGTGCCGGTCTGGCATTCCTGCTGGTCTTTCTCGTCCGCACGCCCCAGCTCGGACGGCTTGGGTTTCTTGGGCTGGCGCTAACCTGGGCCGGTGGAATGAGCAACCTTATTGACCGATTTGCTCGCCACGGACTGGTCACGGATTTTGTGGTCGTTCGGCTTGGCCCGATTCATACCGGGATATTCAATTTGGCCGACTTGGCCATCGTGGTCGGCGTGCTCATTTTCGCCGCATCGGTTCTGGTCGCTCACTTCGAGGCGAGGGGAAACAGACCGACGAACGAACCGTGAAACAACGAATGACCCTTCACCCCAGCCTTTGATTCAACTCGCTTAACATTTGTCTGGCTGCGTCCGGGATAAATGTGCCGGGGCCAAACACGGCGTCTGCGCCGTTTTGCTTTAGGAATGCATAATCCTGAGGTGGAATCACGCCTCCCACCACCACCATGATGTCGTCGCGCTGGATGCGCTTCAGTTCTTCCACGAGTTGCACCAGGAGGGTTTTGTGGCCGCCAGCCAGAGAGCTGATGCCGACGACATGCACATCATTCTCGGCCGCCATGCGCGCCACTTCGTCTGGCTGCTGAAACAGCGGCCCGATATCGACGTCGAATCCCAGGTCCGCGTAGGCCGTGGCTACCACCTTCGCGCCCCGGTCATGGCCGTCCTGCCCCATCTTGGCAATGAGGATGCGGGGGCGGCGGCCCTGCTTGGCGGCGAACTCATCGGCCAGGCGCCGGACCTGCTCGGTCTGGGGATTCACCCCGTACTCGGAAGCGTAAACCCCCGAAACCGACCGGATGACTGCCTTGTGTCGCTGGAACACCTTCTCGAGCGCGAAGGAAATCTCCCCCAAGGTCGCACGGGCACGCGCAGCGTCGATCGCCAGCGCCAGCAAGTTGCCTTGGCCCGATTCGGCCGCGCGGGTCAGGGCTGCCAGCGCGTTTTTGACCTTTTCATTGTCACGCTCCTTTTTGAGTTCATGGAGGCGTTTGATTTGCGCCTCGCGAACCGCGGTGTTATCAACTTCGCGCACTTCGAGTTGCTCGGCTTGTTCGAGGCGCAAGAGGTTTACGCCCAGAATGGTTTCTTTGCCGGAATCGATGCGGCCTTGGCGCCGCGCGGCGGCTTCCTCGATGCGCAATTTGGGAAGGCCGGTTTCAATCGCCTTGGTCATGCCACCCAGCGCTTCAACCTCCTGGATGTGGCCCCAAGCCCGCTGCATCAGGGCATGCGTCAGCGACTCGACAAAAAAAGAGCCCGCCCAAGGGTCGATTACTTTGCAGATGCCGGTTTCCTCCTGGAGCAGGAGTTGGGTGTTGCGAGCAATCCGCGCCGAGAAGTCGGTCGGCAAAGCGATGGCCTCATCCAGCGAGTTGGTGTGCAAGGACTGGGTATGGCCCAGCGCCGCCGCCATGGCTTCAAGGCAGGTGCGCGCGACGTTGTTGAACGGATCTTGCTCCGTCAGCGACCAACCCGAGGTCTGCGAATGCGTGCGCAGGACCATCGATTTGGGGTTCTTGGGATGGAACTGCTTGACGAGCTTGGCCCACAGGGCGCGCGCAGCCCGCATTTTGGCCACCTCCATGAAAAAGTGTTTGCCCTGCGCCCAGAAAAAAGACAACCGCGGGGCAAACGCGTCGATGTCGATGCCCGCCTTAAGGCCGGCGCGAATATACTCCAGGCCGTCGGCGAGCGTGTAGGCCATTTCTAGGTCAGCCGGCGCGCCCGCCTCCTGCATGTGGTAGCCCGAAATCGAGATCGAATTGAATTTGGGCATGTGCTTCGAGGTGAACGCGAAAATGTCCGCGATGATGCGCATGGATGGTCCGGGCGGGTAAATGTAGGTGTTGCGCACCATGTATTCCTTGAGGATATCGTTCTGGATGGTGCCGGAAAGTTGCTCGAGTTTGGCGCCTTGTTCTTCGGCGGCCACGATGTAGAAAGCTAATACGGGCAGCACGGCGCCGTTCATGGTCATGGACACCGAAATGCGATCGAGCGGGATTCCCTCGAAGAGGATCTTCATGTCCAGCACCGAATCCACCGCTACACCGGCCTTGCCAACGTCCGCAAAGGCGCGTGGGTGATCGGAGTCGTAACCCCGGTGCGTGGGCAGGTCGAAAGCTACCGACAGCCCTTGCTGACCGGCGGCAATATTGCGGCGATAAAACGCGTTGCTTTCCTCCGCCGTGGAAAAACCGGCATACTGGCGCACCGTCCAAGGCCGAGTCACATACATTGATCCGTAAGGCCCGCGCAGGTACGGTGGCAAGCCCGGCATGGTATCCAAACCTTCGCAGTCGGCTAAATCCTCCGCCGTGTAAAGGGGCTTCAAATCGATCTGCTCCAGGGTTTTGTAAGCCCATTCCTCGAGCGATTTGCCAGTCTCCTCCTCGAAGCGCACACGCCAATCTTCAAAGGTTACGCCCGGCCCTTTCTCCACGGGGACGGGTTGGAAAGGGATCTGGGAAAAATCAGGGAAAGTTTTCATTCTTCAATTCCGAGTTTGGCGTGGCACTTCTTCAGCAGTTCGACCGCGTCGGCCCGGATATGCACGAACTCGCCCACGCCGGCAGCCTTGTGGGCCTCGATTTGTTCCTGGGGATACCCTGCCAGAAGAAGGTACGCGTCCGGCCGCTTCGCGCGCAACGCTCGAACTAGCAGTGGGACAAGGGCAGGGTAATTCTCATCGGTGGAACAGATAACCGCCAGCCGAGCCTTGGATTGGCCGAAAGCGGTAGCGGCTTCCTCAGTATCCTTGAAACCCGGTGGCGAAATGACCTCGTAGCCGCCGGCGGAGAAAAAGCCCCGTGAAAAATCCGCGCGGGCTTTGTGCTCCCGCAACGAGCCCATGTTGCACAGGAAAACCTCGGCGCGCTCGTGGGTCCGCGCGACGTGCTGATCCATCGCCTGGCGCAAGCGTTCGAAGGCCACGGCGGCGCGCGTGATGCACACCGGAGTGATCGCCCCGCAAGGGCTGTCATTGATGCGCAAGGCGCGCGTGATTTCGCCGATGGTGGCACCGGCAGCACCCGCGTCCACGCAGGCCGCAAACCGGGCTGTGCCCTTGGCTTCGACCATTTGGGCCAACTTCTCGAGCACTACCTCGCTCTGATGTTCCTCCATCGACGTGCGATGGGCCGCCACTTGTTGCACCCGGCGTTTGTGAAAGGCCTTCGCGTCCACGGCGGGCCGTTCGAGCGGCTTTTCCTTCGGATTGGCGTACTGGTTCACGCCGATGATGGAGTCCCGCCGGCGGGCCACGGCTTTCAGCTTCTCGGCGGCGGTGGCCGCCACGGTTTTCTGGGGGAAGCCGGCGCGCAGGGCGGCTTCCATTCCGCCCTGTTTCCACACCTCCTGGAAGAGCGCCCAGGCTCCAGTGGCTACTTCAAAGGTAAGGCGCTCTACAAACCACGAGCCGCCCGCCGGGTCCAGCACGTGGCCGAGTTCGGATTCTTTTTGCAGAATGAGTTGCGTGTTGCGGGCCAGGCGCCGGCTGAAATCGTCCGGCGGACGCGCCACTTCATCGAACGCCCCCACTTGCATGCTGTCACAGCCGCCCAAAACTCCGGCAAAAGCTTCAACGGTTGCTCGCAGCAAATTGTTGTGGGGATCATACAGGGTCTTGTTCCACTGCGAGGTACGGACGTGCAAGGTGAGGCGCTGGGAATCGGCGTTACCGCCCAGCGCCTCGACCGCGCGCGACCAGAGCATTCGCAAGGCCCGCAGCTTGGCCAACTCCATGAAAAAATGCTCTCCTACCGTAACGGCAAAGCGCGTGCGCGGGGCCGCCACATCCACTTCGACGCCACGCTGATTCATTTGGCGCAGATACTCGACCCCAGTAGCCAACACCAAAGCCAACTCCTGCACCGCATTGGCCCCGGATTCATGCCAGGCGCGGCTGTGGATGCAAACGGTTTGCAGGTGCGGCGCTCGCTCGGCGCACCAGCCCGTGAGCATCGCCATCTCCTCGTAGGCTCCTTCCAACGATTGGGGTAATCTTCCCTCGTGCGAAAGCACGCCCAACGGGTCCATTTCAATGCATCCGCGCAGCCCCGTCAGCGTTTTCTTCCGCTGCCGTGCCAGCGCGACTAACAAAGCGCCCAAGGGCATGGCCGAGGCGCCGCAGCGAACCAACAGGAACGTTTGATCGAGATCGATTCCCTCCAGCGCCCGGTCCAGATCACCCAGCGTGGCGATTGAAAGGCCCCCCAGGCCCACGTCCTCCGGCTCCGCCCAATCCGGGTCGTGCCCGTCACGTGTCGCTTTGTCCAGGACAATGTTGAGGGCGTTAAGGCCGCGACTGATGGAATTGCGCGCGGCGTGGTTGAATTCGGTTGGGCTGGCGAACGCGAGTTCCTGCGAGACATCCCAGGGCTTGCGCACCTGGCCGCTGGCGGTGGCCCCGCGCACAAACGGAGCAAACCCCGGGAACGAATTAAGGTGAGAAAGGCCGGTGACGTCCTCGCGCCGGTAAATCGGGCGCAGAGTGATGCCTTCGTACGTCGGGGTGAACATCTTTTTGTCGAACGGCGCGCCTTTCAATTCCGCTTCGACTAGTTTGCGCCAATCCTCGAAACTGACGGGAGGGAATTCCGACAGCAACGGACCGCCCGGAGTGGTAGGGGGACTCATCGTTGGTTCAGCTTTCCAGGGTTTCGACCGTGACTTCGTGACGGTGCCCAGCCACAGTCACGAACATCCGGCGGGCATTGCCGTCCGGCAGCCGCGCTGCAATGGCCGGGGCCGAGGCCGGAACAGCCGCGGTCGGGGGAGCGGGCGCCGCGAGTTTAACGGGAGGCGCCGTTTTGGACTTAAACAAAGCCTCAACCTGTTGGGGGAACATGGCAAAGAGAACGACGGTTTCATCATCGGTCGGCAGGCCTTTGTCGGCGCATTGCTGACGATATTTCTCCATCGAGGGTTCGAGCAAATCAGCCGGCCGTTCGGCCACTGATTTTTTGCCGGTCTGTTTTTCGACTTGGGCGAGCACGCCCGGAGCGATGGGGCCGGGCGTTTTGCCGTATTTGCCCAAGGCAATGTCCTGGGCTGGCTGGCAGATCATTTTCCAGCGGCCGAACTTGACGTTCATCATTGCTTGGGTGCCCACGATCTGAGAGGTGGGCGTGACCAACGGAATCCACCCCAACGCCTCGCGCACGATGGGAATTTCCTCGAGCACGGCATCGAATTTTTCGGTCATGCCCTGTTCCTTGAGCTGCGTGCGGAAATTCGAGAGCATCCCGCCAGGAACCTGGTAAATGAGGATGTCACTGTCCACGCGCTCGTTAGCGGGGCTGGTATAGGCGGCCAATTCCTTGTACACGCCTTCGAAATAATCCCGCAGGCGCGCCAGTTTCTCGGTGTCGAACTTCGGGCAGCGGGGGTGGCCTTCGAGCAGCGCCAGCATGCGGCGGGTATCCGGCTGCGACGTGCCGTTGGCGAACGGCACAATCGACACCTCGACGCAATCGACTCCGGCTTCGATGGCCGCCAGGTAGCTGGCTGCTCCCAACCCGGCCGTGTCGTGCGTGTGGAGCGTAATCGGAATGCCCACGCGCGCCTTGAGGTCCTTGACCAGGCGCAAAGCCACTTGGGGTTGGATGATGCCGGACATGTCTTTGATGCCGAGGGAATCGCAGCCCATTTTCTCCAACTCGACGCCCATGGTCACGAAGTTCTCGACCGTGTGGACGGGGCTGATGGTGTAACACAACTCGCCGCGGGCATGCTTGCCGCACGCCTTGACGGCCTTGATAGCGGTGCGCAGGTTGCGCAGATCGTTGAGGGCATCGAAGATGCGGATGATGTCCATCCCGTTGCGGCACATGCAACGCACGAAGCTCTCGACCACGTCGTCCGGGAAGCTGGCGTATTGGACGATGTTCTGGCCGCGGAGCAGCATGAGTTGGGGCGTCTTGGGCGCCACTCGTTTGAGCGTGCGCAGCCGGTCGAAAGGATTTTCGTTGAGATAGCGCAGGCAGGAATCGATAGTCGCGCCGCCCCAGGTCTCCAGGCCGTTAAAGCCCATTTCATCCAGGATGGGGGCCGCCGGAAGCATCTGGGCAGTGGTCATTCGCGTGGCGGCCATGGATTGATGGCCGTCCCGCAGCACCGTGTTATTGAACAATACTGGTTTCATCTTGTTTGTTAAACCCCCCGCTTCGGGGTTGCACCTTGCCTCTCGGGTCCCCGGAGCCCAGGATGCTTTCAGACTAGCACGCCATTAGCAAGCGGAAACGGATTTGCTGGGGTTAATCTTGGGGATATAGCACTCGCGACGTCCAGCCTCAGACCCAGGTAGGGCGGGCAGTCCCCTGCTCGCCGCCGAACTGGCTGGGGCGGTGGCATGTCCGGAGCCGCACTAACCCGACTTCGCGGATTCGAGGGGGGAGAACGCGAAAATGCCCCCAAATCGAGGCCCCGCCCCAAAAGGTCTTCACTACAAGGGCCTAGCTGGCC
>Ga0209517_10006459_pt1 | contig 14486 bp, 12 predicted proteins | sample PeaSoiMetSII2010_FD_187695 | JGI IMG/M metagenome (GOLD analysis project Ga0209517, IMG submission 187695) | Peat soil microbial communities from Weissenstadt, Germany - SII-2010 (SPAdes) (version 2) | ecosystem: Environmental > Terrestrial > Soil > Wetlands > Peat | place: Germany... | reverse complement strand
CACGCGCCCTGCGGACGTGTGCGGCTGGTAGAGGTAGCCGCCATCTTCCAAGTCCGCCATGACGTTGCGGATTGTCGCCGTGCTCAACGATTCATCGAAGCGCTTGGAAATGGCGCGCGAGGAGACTGGCTCGCCCGTTTCGATGTACGTGCGGACAAGGTCGGCCAGAATCTGGCGGTTACGGCGTTCCTGGAGAGCGAGGTTTCTCATAGCAGCACTCGGCACCGGGTGCTACTTACTATTCTAGGAAGCCTGTCAAGCGGCGTCAAAGCAGTTCGTCCAATACCAAGGTGTCAAGTTTGGACACACGCTGATAAGCAAGATCGTTCGTAAGAAAGCCCGAAACTCCACAGTAAATCGCCGTCGCGGCCTCGATTGCATCCGGAGTCTTCAATCTGCATTCGGCTCGAATTTGCGCCGCCGAATCGCAGATTTCGAGATTGGGCGCGACCCACTCCAGATTCGGATATCGCGAAAATAACGCGAAGAAATCTTTGGCTCCGCGTTCATTCCCGTCGCGATATGGTTTGACGAGTAACTCCGTCATCGTAATCGTAGACGTAACTCCGCCGTGGCCCGTTTCTTCGATCCAGCCAAAAATCTCCTTCGTTAGTCGTACATACTTCAGATGGGCTTCCAGTTGGTAAACGAATACGGAAGTATCCAGGGCTACCCGGCCGTGCCGGCGAAGGAAGCCCGCTAAGCGCTCTATTCCCAACTTTCGCGTTCTTTCTTCAAGTAGTCACGGCCGTATTTACCGCGGGCAAGGCCGCGCGTAGCTCTCTCGAAAGACTTCGGCTTTTGAATGACGATCATGTCGTCGCCTTTCAGAACCACAAGCAGCTTGTCGCCAGGTTTAAGACCCAATCTCTGGCGGGCCTCACGCGGGATGACGATTTGGTTTTTGGAGGAAAGAGTAGCTTCTGCCATGCTTTACATTTTAGAATAAAGTAAAGTACTGGTCAAGCGCTGAGTCAAATGCCGACGCCGTCCTCCTTGATTGCGCTGCACCATTTCGATTTTCCGAGCTGACCGCCAAGCTTGCACACGACGTGCACACTTTGAAGTCTGCGTCATCGCGGTAAGCGAATCTTTGCGGGTCAAGGTGGTACGCTAGAATAATGAAGCAATCTGGCGTGCACCGAGGGCAACACCGAAGTTTAGCTGCAGCCCAAAACATATGATGACATCCTGGTTCATCGCGACGGAGAGGTTTGACTCAACAGATGCCGGCTGGAAGAAGTACATCGCGTGGTCAGGACTCGTTCAGCTTGATGAGTTGGTCTCGTTGGATTCCATGTTTTGTCCGACCATTCTCCCTGAAATTAAGCCTGAATACTGGACTCGTATCGTAAACGAGGATTTCATGTTGGATTTTTTTACTGACCTGGAATACTTGCGGAGTCAAATCGCAGGAATTCCACGGAAAAATCTTCTTTGTGTATTTCGCAATCCGCCATCCCATCCCACTTCGGAAGCTCCTCCGGGATTCGAGTTTGTCGGTTATGACCTCGTGGACGTCGCATCGTCAACGAGTGCGTTGACCAATTGCGGCGGGTTCCCTGACGTATTCGCAAACGGCGAGTTATCGAAAAAGGGACTTCTCCAGGAGTTCGAGCGCGCCCTGCAAGTGCAAGCCGATCTTCGTCGTCTGCATCCAGATGAACCTCACGCATGCTGCCATCTTTGGGCGATCTTCCGATACTCTTAGCTCGCACCAACCGCTTGAGTGGATCTGCGCCCTTAGCAGCCGATCTGAATAGTCAATTTAGAAGGACTTCCACTCGGAAAAATCTGGAGGCGCGAGGCGGAATCGAACCGCCGATGAGGGTTTTGCAGACCCATGCCTTGCCACTTGGCTACCGCGCCAAGCTCTTTGTGAGCCGCCATCGCTCAGGCTTCTACAAAACAAAAAACCCACCTGCCAGCGTTCTGGTGGTGGGTTGCTTTGACTTCCGAGGCTGTAAGTGGACTCTAGCCGATCCGCCTCCCCACACCAGAAGACACACGTGCGCCGCTGTTACAGCAGCAACACATCCGTGGGCTTTTCCGTGGGTTGCTCAACATCTTCGTAGAAGAGCGTTCTGGCCGCTTCCTCGCCAACGCAAATTTCCAATCCGTTCCATCTACGTTTCTGTAACCCTCGGCTCGAAGGAAAGACTTGTCTAGAGTGCTTGCCAAACCTGCAGCTTATTCCGGCTGGCTTTCGTTCTTGATTTCCTCGCGCTGCGCGTTTCGAGAGAGCAGGCGATTCGCCGTGGCGTTCGGCGGAGGCGTGGGAATCGCGACTCCGGCGATCTCCGAACCCAGGCCCAATTTCTGTAGTGTTAAGGCATCGAATTTGCCCGTGGGAATCAACCCGTGCGTGGCCTGAAACTTCTTCATGGCCTCGCTGGTGGATTCGTCCCACTTCCCGTTGGGTTCTCCGACAAATACGCCGTGCTTTGCCAAAGCAGTTTGAATCTCGCTGATGCGCTCCGGCGTCGGCGCGGCCTGCCCCTTCACGCGCTTCGATCTCTTTCTGGAAGAGCTCTTCCCGGACTTGCTGGATTTCCCTGGGGTAGTTCCCGCGGGCTTGGGGTGGGACGCGCTCGCGCTGCTTGGCGTGGTCTTGTGGCTTTTGCTCGCAGGCGCGCTCTGTGCGGCAGCCGCGGGCAAGGTCAATCCCCCCGCGGCCGTGGCCGCAAGAATCCATCCAATCAGTGATTGCCTGCAAAGCAAGGTGCGCATAACTGGGCTAATGCGTCCCCGTTCGATTACTTGCCGTCGGCCGGAACAACGCCCGGCAGAAAGACGGTGAGGGTGCGGTCGTTGAAACCATGGCGGCGCACTTTGAACACCACGTTGTCGCCCGCCTTCAGTTTGCCGGCTGCCTTGCGATAATCATCCATCGAATTCACGGGCTGTCCGTTGACTTCGACAATGACATCACCGGGGTTGAATTGCAGGTCGTCGGCAAAACTGGCCGGATCGACCTCCATTACCACGACGCCCTTTTGCCCTTCCATACCCACGCGCTGCGCACGCTCGGGAGTCAGCGCCTCGACGTGCAAACCAAAGTCCGCTGGCGCGGGTTCCTCCGGGTTGCCGTTGATACGGTTGGCCGTGTCCGAGAATACTCGCGTGCGATCTTCAACCGTGGCCGTAGTTTCATGTGCTTGTTTGTCGCGGTAGTAGGTGATCTTCATCTTGCTGCCGATGGGCGCCGAAGCAATCGGGTTCACCAGGTCATTCCCGGTTTTCACGGCCTCGCCATTGACAGCCGAGATGACGTCTCCATCCTTCAACCCCGCTTTTTCCGCCGGGCTGCCGGGCTCAATGCCTTGGATCACCACACCGTAAGGAGCGCCCAGATACTTCAGTGTCATGCGGTTGGTTCCGGGTTCTTCCTGGAAGCTGACGCCGATGGATCCACGCGTCACGCGCCCACTCTTCACAATCTGATCGTAGACATTCAGGGCTGTCGAGGAAGGCATGGCAAAGCCTACGCCTTCGTAACCGCGCCCACCGGTAATGATCGCCGTATTGATGCCGATGACCTGCCCGGCCATATCCACCAAGGGACCGCCGGAATTGCCCGGGTTAATCGCCGCGTCGGTTTGCAGGAAGCGCTGGAACTGACGCCCGATTCCGCCACGATCCTTGGCGCTGATGATCCCCGCGGTGACCGTCGCGTTCAGTCCGAAGGGGCTGCCAATGGCCAACACCCAATCGCCTACCTGCACGCCGTCGGAGTTGCCCAGCTTGGCAAAAGGCAGATCTTTCTGTGTTTCAATCTTGATCACGGCCAGGTCGGTATCTTCATCCACGCCCACAACCTTCGCGGTGTACTTCGTGGACTCTCCGTTAAGTTGCACCTGGATCTTGGTGGCCTGTTCGACCACGTGATTGTTCGTCAGGATAAATCCACGGCGGTCCACGATCACGCCGGAACCCAGGCTGCGCTCGGCCTCTGGCTGGGCATCCGGCCGACCGTCAAAAAAGTGGAAGAAGAAATCTTCGCTGGGATCGTCCGGGTCGTTAGGCGAGGTGCGGTGCTTCTTTGACTTCTTATCAATCACCTGGGTCGTGGCGATATTCACCACGGCCGGTTCCACGCGCGTGACAATCGCGTTAAACGAATTGGACGACGGAATGGGATCCGGCAACGCCAGCGGCGTGGCATTCGTTCCCGCGAAGGAAAACGCCTTCATCGCGGAAACCTTGCCGGAAATCACCGTCCCGATCAGGATGCCGACGACCAGCGTTGCCGTCACCAATCCCGCTACTACAAACTTGCGACGCCGCGTCCAATCCACCATCTCTCGTACGTGATCCATCTTGCTAGCTCCTCTTTCGACTTCCAGCCTTTGCACCTTGAAAAAGTATAACACCCCACCTTGCGTGGAGTTTCTCTTCTACTAGGATGCGCCATTTGCATTACTGGCCGTATGGCCGGGTCGTCCTTGATACGATTTTACCCACGTTAACATTGGACGTAGCAGGACACCGGTTTGTTGCCTCTATTGTTTGCGCCTCGCCTGATTCGCGCAAATCGACGTTTCTTGAATATTTAGGCGCCTATGGGATTTGCCACGGCTGCGCGGCACTCTAGCAGGAAAATACTATATTCTCTTTGGGTACCGGGAATTCAGCCCGCATTAGGCAAGCGCCCAGGTTTCTTCCTGTTTTTGTTCTTGACTTTGCTTTCAAGTTCCTGCTTAATTGTCTGTAGCCGCTTCGGCGGCGTCACGTGGCGATTTAGGGCGACTTGCTCCACGTAAAAAACTGCTAAAGAGCTGGCGAAGTCACAGAAGTTCTGAGACCCTCCAAGCGCTTTGGCACGGAGGGTTTTTCATTTTCCCCCTCCGCGCTGCCCGACATCAATCTCCACGTCATTTCACACGGGGGCACCCGGCCCGGCGTGTTATTCGGACCGAGCAGTCCACGGCGAGGTGACTTATGAAGGAACTCTATTTCTTACGATGCAGGGAATGTGGCAAGAAATTCGCCAACACTCCCCTATCTTATTGTGAAGAGTGCTTCTCTCCGCTCGAGGTGAGCTACGACTACGAAGCGCTCGGCCACGTGGCGCACCGCGGAGCCCTGCAGCACCGCGCGTTCAATATGTGGCGCTATGCGGAGCTGCTGCCGTTGCCGGAGGGCTTCACGCCTTCGGTGGCCATTGGCGGCACGCCGCTGGTGAAGTCCCGCAGACTGAGCGAGCGCTGGGGCGCAAAGCACATCTACTTCAAGAATGATGCGGTGTGCTTCCCGACGCTTTCGTTCAAGGATCGCGTTGTGGGAACGGCTCTGGCCGCTGCGCGACGCTTTGGCTTCCAGAAGATCGGCTGCTCCTCGACCGGGAACCTCGCCAACGCCGTTGCCGCACAGGGCGCGCAACTCGGATTCGAAACCTGCGTGTTTGTGCCCGCCGATTTGGAGCCCGCGAAGATTCTGAACACGGCAGTTTATGGCGCGCGCATCATCCGTATCAATGGGAACTACGACCACGTGAATCGCCTGTGCACGCAAATTGCCGACCGCTTCAAGTGGGGCCTCGTCAACGTCAATCTCCGCCCGTACTACGCCGAAGGCTCCAAGACACATGGCTACGAAATCGCCGAGCAACTTGGCTGGGAGCTTCCGGACAACGTGGTGGTGCCGATGGCGGGCGGCTCATTGATTGGCAAGATTGCCAAGGCTTTCTGCGAACTAGCGCATCTTGGGTGGGTTGAGCCCAAGCAGGTGAAATTCTTTGGCGCGCAGGCTACTGGCTGCTCTCCAATTGCCGACAGCGTGAAGCGCAATCTGCCGCGCTTTCAGCCGCAGAAGCCCAATACCATCGCGCGTTCGCTGGCCATCGGCAATCCCGCCGACGGTCCCTATGCCGTGCGTCTTATTCGCGAATCGGGTGGCTGGGCGGAAGACATCTCCGATCCAGAAATCATCGATTCCATCAAACTGCTTGCGGAAACCGAGGGAATCTTCACGGAGACTGCGGGCGGCGTCACTACCGGCGTCACGGCGAAGCTCATCGAACAGGGCCGCATCCGGACCGACGAAACGACCGTTGTATGCATCACCGGCAACGGGTTGAAGACGACCGACGCCATCGCCGCGGATTTTCCGCCCACCGAAGCCATCGAGCCGCGGCTGGAAGCCTTTGAAGCGTATATCGGCAACGACCTCAGCCGCGAAGTGAGTGCCTGACGCCTGTGTTTATGGAGATTTCCGCTCGAGCCACCTGTCAAGAATCACCGCTAGCGCCAGGGTCTTACACGCCCAGCCGAGAACCTGGCCGCCGGTAGCTTTTTCACTGAATGCTGCATTTGTTTACTTTCGGCGTACACTATTTCGAGGAGCAACTAGCAATGGCCATCACGATTGAAATTCCCTCCGCATTCCGCCGCTTCACCGACGGCATTCCCAAGCTCGATTCCGCCGCCGCCACTGTTGCCGAAGCCCTGAACGATTTGACCGCGCGCTACCCTGCCCTCTCTCGCCACGTCCGCGATGAACAAGGCCAAGTCCGCCAGTTCCTCAACGTCTATCTCAATGAAGAGGACATCCGCTTCCTCGGCGGCGAATCTTGTACCCTGAAAGACGGCGACCGCGTTTTGATCGTTCCCTCTATCGCCGGCGGCTAAAAGGCGTTCCACTTTGTCAATGGTGGCATTTCGTTACGCTGATTTCTACGATGTTCCTCGCTTGATCTTTTTTGATCACTTGCACGCGCATTATCTCCTGCAGAGTCTCTTTAACGACGAAAAAGACGACTACGAAGAGAATTATTCCGTCTACGCAGTCCCTGTTGAAATCGCGACAAAACTCGCCGCTGGCCACTGGAAATCAATTGAAGAAGCACGACTTGAAAAACTGGGAGAGATCCCAGTCGGTTCTGTCGTGTTTGACACGACCAAAAGGAGGCTTCTTGACCCATCCTTCCTGGGCCAACTGCTTCAGCGGTAATCGATGGCGGGTTATCTTGCCCCGGCCAACACCGAGATGGATTCCAGCGCTGGGCCCGTCACGCACGGCGCAGTAAACGTAAGGGTGCTGTGTGCTCCACTCTGATTGGACTCCACCTCGATCGTGACGCTGCCCACTTCCCCGCCGCTCCCCGTTGGCGGGAAAGAAATGTTCATGGGCATCTGGCCGTCGACACGGAGTTGGCCCGGTACCGGCTCCGGACTCAGATTGGTGTAATGGATTTGCACGTATGTTGGTTTCTTGATGGGCGTGATTCGGAAGGTGAGCAACTTTTCGCCGCCAAGGGGAACTTTCATCCCTCTCGGGCAAGACTTGCAGGATTCAGCTGTCGCTCCGCCATCCAACACATTGCTTCGTGACGCGGCGTCATAGGACGTCGCCTTTTCGTCAGTCCCGCGTATGACCAAGAAAACGGCGTCTCCGGCGGCAACCGTAGTCGAGTAGGCACCTTCAAACGAACCCAATTCCCTGCCTGCCCACAAATCCTCAACCGTTGCCTTCGACGAAGCATCCAGTCCGATCGCGTCCCAGTGCAAGGCAATCTCTCCGGGAGCCGAATTCCTGTTCAGCAGCAGCGCCGCATGCACGCCAGAGCCCGCCAAGGGCCGCGCCCAAACTTGCAAGCCCGGCTGAGCTTCAGCGACCTTGATCGCCTGAACGCCAATCGAATCCTGATCGACAGCCAACACATCGGGGTTCGTCAGGATGGCCGTTGTTGCCTTGTCCAGCTTCGCCAGATCCGCGCCTACAATCAGCGGTGCGCCCGAAATGGCCCACAGGCTCATGTGCACGCGATTCTGCGTCTCTGATAGTCCTGGCATCCCCACCATCATCATGTCCGGATCGTTGTAAAAGCCGGTGTGTTGCGCGAAGGGGTGAATGCCCTGGTCGAAATTGCCCAGAACTCCCTTAATAGTGGCCTTGCGGCTGCCGTTCGGAGTGTTCGCGACGATCGGCGCAACGATGTCGCCGCTGGTGCGCCAGATATCCGCGGCGACGCCACCGATTCCGGGCGCCCAGGTCCAGGGACTCTTGCTGCCCCAATTGCAAATCGAATAATACAGCCGGTGGCCGGAGATCTTCTCCGCACGGCTGATCGCGTGCGCAATCTCCGCGTACTGCACGGCAGGATCCAGGTTCTCGTGATCCCCGCCGCACCAATCCACTTTCACGTAATCGAATCCCCATTCCGCGAACTGCAGGAAGTCCTGATCGTAATGCCCTTCGCTGCCCGTGTGCGGCATCGGCGGCCCCAGGTCGGGCCCGTAGAAGCCGCATCCCGCTTCACCCGCATCCGTATATATGCCCGCCTTTAGTCCAAGGCTGTGGATAAAGGTCACAATGTTGGACATGTCGCCGTTGTGTTCGCCCGGTTGCAATGCGGGCCACTGTTTCGCATCCACCACAATATTGCCGTTCGCGTCGCGCGTTCCCAGCCACCAGCCTTCATCGATATTGATGTAGCGATAGCCCGCCTGCATCATTCCCGACGACACCATAGCCTTGGCTTGTTCCATGGCGATCTTGGAATCGATGGTATTCGAGAAACTGTTCCAGGAAGACCACCCCATTGGCGGGGGCGGCGCAGCAATCTGACGCGCTACCACAGCGCGCGTTTGCGGACGTAACGAAGCGTGCGCCGCTGCGCTGAATGCAAGATTTGATTTCGCGATAATAGAGAACGCACCAAGAGCCACCACCGCGATCGCCGCGGTAATTCCCACATTTTGTTTCGGCATTTCTTCCTCCCATCAGTATGGACGGAGCGAAGGACATGCGCCAAGGCTGTGACGTCAGAGCCCGGCGCGATTGTATCACCGTATTTTTCTAAACTGCGGCGCTCACGATCTGGTTGGATACCATCCAACTGTGTTCATTTGTCACAGACCGGGGGAGTTCCGGATTAGATATGATGCAGCAAGCACCTCGAATTGCTCGAAGAAACTGCTTCATCCTAGACAGCCCTTGCGTTAAGGGCAGGAGACCATCATGCCATCGCGTTCACTGCACATCCTGGCCGCCCTCATCCTCCTGAGTTGCGCTACCACTCTCGCTCAGGAGCAGGCTCCTCTTCCCGGGCGCGGCCTGACCCAGCATCCTTTCCTCTACTGCGGGGAATGGCAGGGGAGGAGCATTGAAAAGCAGGTCATGTATATAGTCCGCGAAGGCCGCGTGGTCTGGTCGTACACCAACGATCGTACCGGCGAACTGGGCGATTGCACCATGCTCTCCAACGGCAATATTGTCTTTTCACGGCAGTATGGCGCCAGCGAGATCACTCCCGACAAAAAGATTGTCTGGGACTACGACGCTCCCAAAGGCACGGAGATTCACACCGCTTATCCCATTGGTCTTGACCGCGTGATGATCATGCAGAATGGCGACCCAGCGAAATTACTGATCATCGTTAAGGCCACCAATAAAATTGAGAAGGAACTAATCTTGCCCACCAAGGACAAGGGAACCCACGGCCAGTTTCGCCATGTGCGCACGACCAAAGCCGGCACATTCCTCGCGGCTCACATGGATCTCGGCAAGGTGGTGGAGTATTCGTCCGATGGTAAGGTTCTTTGGTCGGTGGATGCACCGTCGGCATGGGCCGCGGTCCGCCTGGCGAACGGCAACACGCTGATCAGCGGGAATCAGGTGGGCTACGTCCGCGAAGTGAACCCGCAAGGCCATATCCTTTGGGAGATCAACAAGAATGATCTGCCCGGGATCACGCTTTTCACCGTTCAGGAAGTATCACGCCTCGCCAACGGCAACACCCTGATCAACAACTGGTCCGGGGGGCTGCCTCCGGAGCAGATCCAGACGGCGGTGCAATTGATCGAAGTCACCCCGGACAAGAAAGTGATCTGGGCTCTTAAGGATTGGAAGACCCTGGGCCCAGCGTCCTCCACGCAATTGCTGGATGAACCGGGTATTCCGGAAAACGGGGACCTGCAGCGCTAGGGCCGGGCCGACAATCAGCTTGAGGAATACCAGGAAACCGTAGATAGTCCGGCGAATAAGTAAGATATTGCCTGTGCGCCCTCAGGAGAATATACTGCCTTAAATCGTTTGAAGTGTCGGGGGTGTGGTTTCCTGCGTGTCCACAATTGAGTTCGTGCCCACTCAAGAACCACGACTGTGCTGGTTTAGGCGGATAGATTGAAGTGCAGCGTTCTTGCGCTGCGTTCTGCTATTCAAAGGAGACTGCGATGAGTAACTTCTCTTTCGGAAAGGTGTCCAGTGGCCTGCGGGAGTTCTCCCGGCTACTGCTGTTCGCCATCCTACTCGCGACGCCAGTGATGCTGTTTGGGCAGGCCTATTTCGGCACTGTGACGGGCGATTTGACCGATCCGTCGGGTGGAGTGCTCCAAGGGGCAAAGGTCACCCTGACCGACCAGGAGAAGGGGTACGTATTCAACGCTACCTCTGACACCAACGGACGCTACCTATTCACTTCTGTCCCGCCGGGACTGTATTCCGTGACGGCAGAGATGAAAGGGTTTCAGACGACAAGGCTCACCGGCATCAGGGTAAACGTCACTGAAAACGCCACGGCAAACATAGTCATGAAGGTTGCTGTTGCCACGCAAACCGTTCAGGTCAGCGAGCAGGCGCAGACACTTGCCACCGAGGACGCCGTGACCGGCCAGGTGGTCAACCGCAAGTTCATCAACGATTTGCCTCTGGTTGACCGCTACGTCCTCGACTTTGTCATGCTTGCTCCCGGCTTGAACAATATGAGCGATCAGAACTCCGTCGGCGATACCGGAACAAACTTCGTCTCCAACGGCAGCCGCGGCGCGAGCGCGGACATTCTGATGGACGGCGCTTCCATCACCAACTTCGAGCCCAATGGTGGCATCACCGCAGTGACGTACACTCCGTCCGCCGAGGCAGTCGAAGAGTTCAAGGTCGAGCAGACCAATTTCAGCGCGGAGTTCGGCTTCACGGGTTCCTCCGTCGTCAACATGATCACCCGCTCGGGCGGTAATTCGTTTCATGGGGGAGTCTACGACTTCATCCGCAACAGCATGACAGATGCGAACAACTGGTTCGCCAACGCGGGGAACCAACCTATTGCTCCGCTGCACCGCCATAATTACGGCGGCACCATTGGCGGGCCTATCAAGAAGGACAAGCTCTTCTTCTTTTTTGACTGGGATGGCACGCGCGACACCAGCATGGCCGTCTCGCAGGCCGGCGTCCCCACCGACGCGGAACGCCAAGGCGACTTTGGCTCACTTTGCGCCGTGGCTGGCGGCACCTTTGATTCCGCCGGCGAGTGCATGTCCGGCGGACTAGTTGTTCCCGCAGGCCAGCTTTGGGACCCCTATTCCGGCGCTTATGCCTCCGCCCCCCCAAGCCCACCCGCTAATTACCCTAGCTATTCCAGCGATCTGGGCTCCGGCGCATACCGCAGCACTTTTATCCCGTTTAATAACCTTGCTACCTACACGAGTCCGGGCAATCCCAACCTCGCTGGCACGCCCTATCAGTTGCCCCTAGTCGCTGGCAATCTGATCGATCCGGTGGCCCAGAAGATGATGTCCTACTTCCCGGAGCCCAATTACTCGGGCAACGGCATCTATGACAATTGGGTTGGTACCGGTTCCAATCGTGGCGCCAACGATCAGTACGACGTCAAGCTCGATTACCGTATCAGCGAAAAGAATCTACTCAGCATGAAATACTCGCAGGACTGGAACCACTATGTTCCCTTCAACTGTTTCAAGAACTTCACCGATCCCTGCGGCAGTGGTCAGAATGGTGGTTCGGCACATCTGTTCGCCGTTAATGATACGCACACCTTTAGCCCCACACTCATCCTCAACAGCACTCTCGGGTTTACCCGTGGCGCTGAGACCATTGATGCCTACAACTCAAGCCTCAATGCGAATCCCCTTAGCACACTGGGCTTCCCGTCCTATCTGAACAGCAATGGATTCATGGGCGTTCCGTCCATGTTTATCGGCAACTATTATTCCGCTGCCTTTACCAGCATCGGACAGGATCCCTACGGCAATTACCGGCAAGGTCAGGATACGGGCCAGTGGAGCGAACTGCTTACCAAAATCAAGGGAAGGCATGAACTGAAATTCGGTTTCGAAGGCCGTTTGCACCAGCAGAACTATATTCAGACCAACGCACCGAACGGCAACTTCAGCTTTGGCAACCAAGGCAGTTCGCAATGCCCGCTCGGCGATATCACGCAGTGCGGCGGCGACTCCATGGCCAGCTTCATGATGGGCCAGATGGGTGGAAGTCAAGGGTATGAAATCCAGTTCCGCCCCGCCACCGAAAATTACCAGTTTGCCGGATTTGGCCAGGACAACTGGAAAGTGACACCCAAGCTGACCTTGAATCTCGGACTACGCTATGACGTCAACCTCCCGCGCACCGAACGCTACAACCGGATGGACTGGTTCGATCCGAACGTCGTTAGCCCCCTAAATGGCGGTACAATTTCCTACACCGACCCGCTTTCGGGAGCCGCTGTCACTCGCCCACTGCTCGGTGGTGAGGTGTTTGCGGACGGCAACCAACGGAGCAACTTCGTCACCGACTGGAAGGATTTCCAACCGCGCTTTGGCTTTTCCTATTTGCTGAAATCCAAGACGGTGGTGCGCGGGGGCTACGGCATCTACTTCGGCCAGTCCCGTTCCGGTGCCACCGGCGTGTTGCCTTACGGCTCAGAGGGTTTTAATCAGTGGACCGGGGCGGTCGGCACCTATAATAACGATGGCGCCACACCCTATTTGCGTCTCGGCGACCCCTTCCCTAATGGCCTGATCCCGGTGCCAGGAAACTCTCTTGGCTTGCTGAATGACGTCAGTTACGGAGCCGTCGGTCCGATCAAAACTCCCTTCTGGGCAAAAACTCCCTACGAGCAAAGCTGGAGTTTGGGCTTCCAGCATCAACTGCCCTCCAATATCATCGTCACCGCTGATTACATCGGCAAGAAGGGAACGCACTTGCCTTACAACGGCGGCAACATTCTTGACATTTTGGGCCCTTGGGTCGAGAAGCTGTCCAACGCGCAGACCACCAGCCTTTTTAACTATGTGGACAATCCCTTTTATCCCATCCTGACCACTGGCCCGCTGGCCTCCTACTATGCCAGCAGTCCCCTTGCGTCATCGCAAGTTCAGGGCCTTCAACTGGAGTTGCCGTATCCGCAATACACCAGCGTCACCAGCGACGTGCCACCCATTGCCAACTCCATCTACCACGCACTGCAAATCACCATCGAAAAGCACTACTCCAATGGCTTGCAACTCTCTGCCAATTACACCTGGTCCAAGTCCGTTGATGATTCTTCCATGTACGACACCAACGTGTCATGGCTCGCCGGCACCACGAGTGGTCTCTGGGAACCTCAGGATCCCAACAAGCCTTGGCTCGACCGCAGCCTCTCCACCTTTGATGTTCCCCAGATGCTCAAACTCAACTACACCTACGATTTGCCAATTGGCCGCGGGCGAGCCTTCTTAAACGGGATGCCTCGTGCGCTGGATCTGATTGTGGGCGGCTGGAAAACTGCCGGTGTCTGGACCCTCCAGAAGGGATTTCCACTCAATTTCGAAACTTACGGAAACCCCATACCGACTTACGGGCCCCAGCGGCCCAATCTGCTCTGCACACCGAAGCGCACAAGCGGGAGCGACGGCAATTGGGTGTTCAATTATTTCGCGAACCCCAACTGCTTCCAGACGCCGGACGATTACACCCTCGGCGACGCGCCTCGTGCTCTCGGCTCGATCCGGAGTCCGTCCATCTTCACCAGCAACCTGTCCATCTCCAAGGAGTTTGGACTTGTGCCCAGTCACGAAAACATGAAGCTGGAACTGCGCCTGGAAGCACAGAACGCCTTCAACCACCCGGTCTTTGGCACTCCAGACACGACTGTGGGCGATCAGAACTTTGGAGTCATCACCTACACAACTGTCGGGCCCAGGCAAATCCAGCTGGCGCTGAAGTTCAACTTCTAGGGCCGTAGCTGAAACTGTCATCATGAGGGGCGCGCCGTTTGCGCCCCTTGAGTAAACCTGATTAAGTGCATACTCATGAACCGCGATAGTCACCACAGTTTCTATCTGTATTGCGTTGCAACTTTGCTCCTGGTAGCGATGGCCCTGACAGTGGGAGCGGGCAACGCTGCCTCAACCAGGAACGCCACCGCGAACGACCCCTCCCACTGGAAGGGCCATGCGTGGAAGCTTACTGATGGCGGCATGGCAGGCGTGGCAAAAGGCGATCCCGGTAATATTTTTGTGGACGAGCATGGGTATCTCCATTTGCGCATCGTCAAGCGTGGCGGAACCTACACCTCTTCGGAAATGTTCTCCGCGGATAGAATGGGTTTTGGCACTTACCAGTGGCAGATTGAAGGTGCCGTCACCAACATGGACAAATCCACGGTCCTGGGCCTGTTTTCCTACGGACCACAAGCGGGAATTGGCGCGAACGCAGAGAATGAGATTGATATCGAGTTCTCGCAGTGGAACAACACTTGCGATGGG
>Ga0209517_10006458_pt1 | contig 14487 bp, 9 predicted proteins | sample PeaSoiMetSII2010_FD_187695 | JGI IMG/M metagenome (GOLD analysis project Ga0209517, IMG submission 187695) | Peat soil microbial communities from Weissenstadt, Germany - SII-2010 (SPAdes) (version 2) | ecosystem: Environmental > Terrestrial > Soil > Wetlands > Peat | place: Germany: Weissenstadt... | reverse complement strand
CTTCAAGATCCCGATGATCTGCTCTTCCGTATACCGGCTCTTCTTCATGCTCCGTCCTCCCGTTTAGATTACGAGAGAACTCCAGCTTCAACTGGTAGAGTTTTCCGGGGGCAGGTCATCTTCAGCCCGGTCAACTGCTCGCAATCGTCAACGGACGCTCAACTTTCGAGTTTCGACAGCGTGTGCAGAAATGGAAAGGTATGAAAATGAAGGCCGATTGCATTTTGGAGAGGCATCGGATGTCACCTTTTTATCAGCCTAACGATTTGAGCGCGTACGGAGCGATGATCGGGACGGGTGAGTCCATGACGGCAACTCATCTCCAGCGCCAGGTTCAAGAATTTTTCCCTCGATCTGCAACATCGCCACTGAAGTGAGGATTATGAAATGAGATACTCGACGTGTGTTTTGATTCTCTTGGTTTGCTCGCCTCTTGGAATCGCTGCCCAATCGAATACGGTCGTCACAAAGATTACGTCACCTGTTTCATCACTTTCCTCGTTAGTTTTTAGCCAGTCTAAGGATGCACAGGGGCAACCTGTAATCGATTTGAAGGGCGAACCGTACAATTCTGGGAAACTCTCAAGAGCACTTGCCCATAAAGTGCTCAATAACATTGGATGCCAAGACGACCCAAAGACACAGGCTCCTTGTTACACAAATATTACAACCATAATTCACATCCTCAGGTGGCAAGACTCTGCTCATACGAAAATGGCGTTCGAGAAGTGGTATATTTACGATCCGTCACCGCCTCTCAGTTCCTTCTATATTCCTTCAAGCGCTGAGTTTACCGGCACGTCGATTCCCGGACGGACAACTTTTCAATTAGTCTACTTCAATCTAAATCATTGCCTGACCGTGGGAGGTGATTGCACGACAGCAAACACTGGCGATTCGGAGTGGGCGATACAAAATGGAACAAATCCTGTGCAAATGCTCCATCCGGTTAGCTATTCCGTGACTGTTGCAAAAGCCAAAACACAATTCCTGCAGGATCTTGAATCAATACTTAATATAACCGGACTCATCAGTACAGCCTCAGTAGCAACCCCGGCGGTGGGCTACTACTCAATCGGTAACTTCTCATCGCAATGGACAACATCGACCATCACCGTCAATGTTTCGCTCGACTCAGGTAATAAGAACCAGCCGACACCAGGTGATTCCAGCGATCCGACTAGCAAAAATACCAGTTCAACGCAGCTTGCCAGCCAGGTGTTCACAAATGAAAGGCCATCATGGGTTGGCCTGAGCGGCGGCGTGCAAATAAAGGGCTACAAAGATGTCACATACCAGTCTTCAAGCGGAACTCTCGTGTCGTCCTCTGTCTCGAGTTCGAATGTGTATCTCTTTATTGATGCGTACGTTCCCCCTGTTATTCCGGGCCTGGAAACGTTTCGCTGGATTCCCCATCCGACATTTGGGATGCCGATTAAGGGAAAGGTCTTAAGGCACACAATGCTTGGGGGCGCAGTAGGGCTGAAGTGGTGTGAGCCATACGGAGGTGTGGTATTCGACACGGAAAACTCTCAAGTAAAGAGTTCTTCAACTTCAGGGAACAATAGTACGAGTCTTACTATTCAGCCCGTATTTGGATTGAAGATTTCTATCAGCGCGGTCGCGAAGGCTATCAAGGGGAAATCGTGACTTTCCCAATACGGCGTTCCTTAATTCTTTTCGTCGCTTTCGCCTATATCCCCAATGCGCGAGCGCAAGGGACCAGCTATACATATGTCTGGAGTCCCCGGCGAACCGATGTGGGCAAGCCAGGGTCGAAGGACTACGCCGTTCTCAGGGCAATTCTGTCCCTTTGCGCCACCGTACCATATACTCCGCAAAGTGCGGAAGGACTCGACTTCGTTATTCGCACGAATTTCCTCGTATCATCTACACCGTTTCCGAATGCCTACTCGCTGTATGGTCGACGGATTCGGGAGCTAAATGCGGATCGCCTCAAAAACGGCATTGTGCAGAAAGGTCAAACCGTCCTGCTTCCGTCTGGACCGAAGTTTGGAGCGTCGGACCTGAGCGATTTGAATCTGGATCCGAACGCTTTTTCGTCGGCGTTCATGGCAATGTCTCAAGCGGCATATCATGTTGAGCAAAATGTCAATCGGCACGTCGAAGATCACGCTGTAGCTACGCTCAGGTACTATGTTTCTGCTACGGGCGCCGGATCTGAGAACAAACTGTTCGGTAAGATCAAAAGCCGCGGACTAGTCTACGCGCCGCCCGCCAATGCGGGAATAAAGAATGGAATACAAATCACAAAAACCCTACCGTCGATTCTCGAACCGCTTCAATTGAAAGCTGTGGATGCAGCGCAGCGTGCCCAGTTAAATATCATCGGAGAAAATGATCCTAGTAGGATGTTGCCTGCTCAGATTTATTTGACAACCTCGCAGCCTCGGCTTTGCCAGAACCCCTGCACAGACTGCACGCACTGGATGAGCATTCCACCTAATTTAGACTTTAGCAAAGTTCGAGTGCTGGTCGTGGATACGGGGATTAAGAGCGGCTATATTGATTCTGCGCATCTGATCAAGCTCAGCCAAAGTGACACGGGAGCGGATGTATCGCAGGATTCTCATGGTACATTCGTATACTCGGAGATTGCGAAGCCTCCGTCAGGCTCTGCGACGCCGCAAGAACTCTTTGGATCCATTCCGCAGGACAAGATCTATGTTGCAGGAGCGGCGACAAAGCAAGGTGTTACGGTTTTCTTTAATTCATCGGACATCGTCCAGGCATGGAATAATTTTGACGCAATGAACGCGGGCGTCTCCAACATCGCAAGTACGCAAATAGTGAATCTGAGCGTGTTTGGAGGACAGGTCCTGAACAAAAGCAAGTCGGCAGCGAGCTTTCTTGCGATTCCGGACGGAATGCTAATAATCGCGGCCGCTGGAAACCAAGGTACGCAGGACGATCCGAAGTTGCATGCATTTGCGAGTTATAGCAATGGTAATGTGCCGTTAATTATTGTAGGTGCGCTTGGTACAGATGGAAAGGTAGCATCGTACAGCGACTGGAATACTGAATATGTCCAGCTTTTTGCCCCTGGTGACTGCGTCTGCGGTAGTCCCAGTCAGATCGACGGCACATCACAGGCGACGCCTTTTGTGACGACGGCAGCAGCTGCGGTCGCCGCGACCAATCCAAGCTGGACGCCGATCTGGGTAATGTGGAGACTTCTTTCAACTGCAGACCATCCAAGCTACTTGCAATCGAAGGCTTTCGCTGGCGAGGTCAATCTGACGCGCGCTCTCGTAAACCGGATCTACTTGGAGGAGAAGTCGGCTAATGGAAACACTACGATGCACCAAGCCACTGCGATTACTTATGATAAAGGCTGGAAGGACGCCTTCGCAGAAACCGGAAGCAACCAACACAATAATGAAACCCTCCGACTTTATCCAAATTCGACAACCCGAGCGGATGGAGCGATTTGTTTTACAACTCTGAACTTTCTTTCGTACAACACCCAGCCTACCTGTGTTCAACCGGATGCCAAGGTGCAACTCACCGAAAATGGCGCTTTGACAAGCTCAATCCCAGCCTCTCAGATAAATGACTTAATCCTTCCAATGCCGCCGATAAACGGCGCAGAGCCCAATCTACCGAATGTGACAGTGTCTGGCTCTCACTAGAGAGGCCTCAATCGGGCTGTGTGTCGCTCAAATCGAGACGGTGCTCAATCCGCGCGATTCGCTGCTCCACGCTGAAAATGTCGTCTCTGCGGCCACATCCAGCCGGGCAAGCCAACACAGAACGCGCACGTGGAGAGTTTCCATGGGCGGCTCCGCGAAGAGTGTTTGCGAGTCAGTTGGTTTCTGAATCTCTTTGACGCCAGGCGGAAGATTTCCCTCTGGCGCCATGATTACAACGAACAACGGCCACACAGCAGTCTGAACTATCGCACGCCAGCCGAATTTGCACGCCAAACAAGCTATGGAAAAGACGCGGGCTCTGCCCGCTTTGAAAACGCCGATGGCGTTTCCAACTTTCCCACAGCTTCGACGGCGGCTGGCTAAGTTGTAAGATCACCATGCGGAAAATGGGGGCAGGTCAAACTCTTCCCCAAAATAGATCAGAAAATCCAAGTGTGGTGAACAACTTCAGTTTATTACCTCGATCAATTGCCTTGACACTCCTGATCTGTGGCGCTACTATGCTCTTACTTTTCGTTTCCCTTTAACGTTGCGCGGTCTGCTCCTGAGCCCAAGATCGCAAGGGCTTTTATTTAACGCTCGCGCCACCGTTACTCCTCAGACTTACGATTCTCAGTGATCGTGTCGCGATGCTTGAGACGCATCTCCTTGCTGGCCAAAGTCAGGTCAGCGCTCTCAATCTTAGTGCGTCGTCGTGACGCTCGTTACCAACCGGCTACAGAACAGGAAGGAGGATATCGTGGCAATTTTCGTGCGATCAGATAACTTGACACCAGTAATTACGAATGCTCTTCGAAGCGCGCTCAGCCTCAATCCCGCAACAATTGCGGACACCCAAGGCGAGGCCGATTCACGTGCGGCGAAAGTTGTGCAACAGCTCACGACGGAGATTGCCTGGCCGCGACTACTCATAGCTGTGGGAATTGCCTTTCTTTTGCTCGGTGTGGCGATTTGGACGGCCCAGGCAAACATGCCCGATATTTCGAAAGGGCTGATGACTTCATTTCAATCTTTCTCTGGTCTGGTTGTTGGAATATTGGGCGGCGAAGTCGCAACTTCGAAGAGGTGAGTAGCGGCAACATCTCCAGCAGACTTTGCGCATACGCTTTCCACTCGACTTAAGGGCTCGCACGGTCCCACCTGTCTTTTGTTGTCAAGGTTGTTGGCACTAATCAACAGATGGGATAGACAGCCCAATTCTCCAAACGGAGGACGATCCATGCCAGTCAGCCCACGGATGCAGCGAATGAAGTTGCTTGCCAACGTACTCAAGAGTGGTCTTTTCATCTCTTTGACTCTGCCGACCCTAGTGGTTTCTGCGCAGGACCCCGGCAACGGCAATTCACGTTGGCGATGCTAAGGTCTACTACGCGCGTGAACTTACGCTGATGCTCGACACGACGGCTACCAGGCCCTGCTTGCCAAGGTCCGGCCGCTCATTGTTCAAAGCCAGGCCGATGTGTATCGCTTCCAGCCTGACTTAAGCTATCTCCCCCCTGCACCCGCAAATGAGGACAGAGGAGGCGGGGTGAAACCCGCCTCCAGTCTTTGCAGGTAATCGGGTGGATGCGGGTAGCCTACATCTCAATTTCCAGCCACGAGAATGGGCGTCCCGAGTCTTGCCGTTGAGACCCGTGAATGCAAGTACTCCTCCCGCTAGCACCCCGCCGCTTCTCGTTTCTCCCAGGTACTCGACTGGCTAGGAAGGGCCACCCGCCCACTTATTTAGGAGTTCTCCTTTTTGTGGTCTGCTTCTTTCTCCTTGCGTTCAAGCAGTTCACAAATGAGCTGTAATTTGTGGGTCTGTTTCAGCGCCTCATCATAGCGACTGGCGATTCGCGTCTTTGCTTTACCGATCGTGGCTCTCTCAAATTCGCTGGCGAGTGAAGCGCTATAAAGTCTCGATGCCTCGACCTGGGCTTTTAGCGAACGGATTCTCAGCATATTGATATGGGATCCCAAGGGCCCGTCTCCTGTTCGGGGAGTAGGAGGTTCAGCGCGGGCCTGGGCGTCAAAGTGGCGCCCGTCGCGACCGAACATTAATGAGCGGATGCCGCCGTTTCCTGGCTCGATCCATCGAGCCTGAAGTGCGTACCGAACGACGAGCATGAAATCCTCCACGATTCTTCGTTCGAATCGGGGTTTGCATCGCGAGTTCCTGCGCAGCCGAACGAAAGGCTGCACCCGAAGGGGCGAGGCGCGCGCCGGACCCAAGGTCGGTAGCCGGTCGTTACTCTGTCGAACCCAGATCAGAGGGTGCGCACTGATTGGACAGTATATGCTCGTCGGATAACTACGTGTGATTTAAATCACATGATTTGGGGCTGGATTTAAGTGCTGTGAAGCTACGCTGCCCCTTTTCATTGCTGCGGCGGAAGGCTCGCCGGCCCTGAACGCGTCTTATGTATCAAGTACGGGCCTTGCCGGACAGGGGACGGGAGAGCAGGAGAACGTAGCTCTCAGCTGCCATTTCCGAGCTTTGGGGTTGTCCCCTTAACGAGATACGGCCCCTGCAGGCTCTTGCGGAAGCAATCGCGGCACAGTACGGGGAGCCCCTTCGTGGGTTTGAATGGGACCGTCGTCTCGGCCCCGCATTCGGAGCATTTGAGGTGCGTTTCAACACGCATTAGGAATGGCTTCTTCGTGCGTTTTGCTTTGCAGTTCTTGCAACGCTTGGGATCATTCGTAAATTGCTTATCGTGAAAGAAAGCCTGCTCGCCGGCGCTGAAGACGAACTCAGCCCCGCACTCAATACATTTCAAAATTCGGTCGGCAAACTCCAAGGGTGGGCCCCCTTTCCAGGAGCAGCAGACCTTTGTGTTCGCGCCTGACCACCAACCCAGTGGGCTCGTTAAAGAGGAGAAGTCGACTGATTCTATCCTTATTGGCGGTGTGAGGCAAATCACAACGCACCGCGAGCAAACATCACATGGTGACCGGGAGCGCGGTCTCTGGCGACGGGGGCCTGAAGTTTGACGGCTATACGTTCGACCTAGGCTGGACAGCAATACAGGCGTCGGCTTCACGGGCCAGAGTTACGGGACGAGGCTGACGCCCTTTTTTTGCTTCGGCCACCCTCACTTGCCCCATCGAACGTGAGCCACATCACAAACTACGGGACTCGCCTTGTTGCATCATGCATTCAGACAGCCAACCCCGTGGCTGAAATTCCCCAATGGAGGCGCTCACAGGAAATGAGTCCGCTGCAGGCACCCCCTCTTTATGACTGCGTTCCCGATGGCGAGCTTGCGACCGAGGTGCTGAGGCGGTCAAAGCCATTCGCTCTTCCGGCAGACCGGGTTTTGTTCCGCGAGGGCGATGCGCCCAACGGGATTTTTCTGTTGCGCAGCGGCGCCGCCACGCTCACCCTGCAGTCAGGCGGACAGATGGTGATGTGCGCCCGCGCTGAAGCTGGCTCCTTGCTCGGCCTGCCTTCCACTGTCAGCGAATTGCCCTACACGATGACCGCCAAAGCTTCCTCGGGGGCAGAGGTCCGGCGTCTTGGCGTCAGGGACTTTGATGAGCTCATGAAGACCCACCCCCGCTTGACGATGGACGTTGTCAGAATCCTTGCGGGCGAGGTTAGAGCGGTTCGCCAGGCCCTCGCGGATCTCCGTTCGTAGAGCCTGCGCTGGGTGCCTGTTTTCGCCGTGCCCCGCCCTGGCAAAGCCCGGACGGGCACACCAATCATGGGAGTAGATCGGCAAGCTAGGGTCGGCCACCCGCCGAAAGAGCAACCACCGACAATGTGACGATTCGCATCCCCTACCCTGTTAATTTGAACCACAATGTATTGCCCATGGTCATGGTCTCAGCATGGAATGGAAGCGCACCGCTCTATTCGATTCCATCGAGTTGCCGGATTACCTCAGGATTGGTCCCGCTAAACGACGATTCCGTCACCGGTCCAAGAAGCGACACTTCCCCAGTCTCTCGCCTGTAAAATCACCTGCTTGGATCTCGTCTCTAGCGTATTTCCACGTACTTTGGCAGTCTCCAGCGTCTTGTAAGTTGTTGAAAGTAGAGATTATAGAGGCTTTGACACGGCAGAGGTCGTTGGTTCGAATCCAATCTTGACCTACCATTTTCATTCTAAACAGCTTAGGATTACTCCGCTAGAGAGCGCCGAAGTCCGTCGTGGTACTGCTATGGGCAGGAGGTAGTGACCTGCACCCCTAAATCCGCCCTCTCCCAATACAATTTCATACTCGGTTCTGTGCGGATTTAGGGGTGCAGGTCAGGATCTCTCCGATCCGGCTGTGTCAAAAGGTAAGCGTTTCGAGACAGCCCACGCGGTAGCGTCCGCCGCGTCAGCGGCTTCGTTCTTGTCTATTATCCGGGCGCAGCTCGGAAAGCGGGGCGGGTCAACGGCGTGCCTTCGCTTTGAAAGTCTTCCCCTTTCGGAGCTTGTCTTCGTTGCACACAAGCTGTTGTTAACTTTTCTGCAAGCTGCTGACTTCAAAGCGCTTGTGGGCCAAACCCTCAATGGCAAAAACCGCCACAACTCATTGATTCTGTTAAACTTACCACAAAGCTAATAACAGGCTCTAGTACGCAGTCCTGGTTTCACTTGCAATCCAGAATTCGAAGGACTGCGGTTGGACCGTGATAGCCACATCCTTTCCGCCCCGCTTTTTTCCGAGAGGCTGGTCGAGCGATGTCTCTGTGTAGCGATGACCGACCAGTGTTCCGCTGCCTTGCCCATGCAGGTGGAAGGTGAACGGTACAGAGCCCCGGTTGGACAATGCGATGCCCAACTGGCCTTGCTTGCTGCGCCAAACCAGGATTCGCTGGTCGTACCGAACAGTATCTTCATCGACCTGGAGACGCGTAGAGTCCCAAGGCATGTATTTCACGAATCCGGCAAGCGCATTCCAATTCTGAGGATTGAACTCCCAATGACCAGCTTCAAGATTTGGACTCAGTTCTTGCTTCGGTTGGCCGAGCGGACGCCAGAAACCAAGTCCATAGCCTTTCGCTTCCATGTTCGTCACCGGCCTCAGCGCATGCAGCCAGAACCATGTTGGCGAATCCTCGAAGACCAGCCAGTTCATCACGCTCTGGCCCGTATTCATGAAGAATGAGTTGAACGTGGGGTGGTCCCACGGCTGGTATTCGAATTCGTTTTGATAAACGGGCTTTCCATCGGCCCCGCTCAGGTAGAGGGCCCGTTTGTCGATCTGCTCGTTTGAGTTGTGACCGATCTGGTGCCACGTCCACGCGTCAATGTTCTTCTCCAGTGCCGGATCCTTTCGAATCTCCGCTGCGTACGGTCCTGCTGGGCCATCCCTGCTCGGTGCCTGAATCTCCACATTGGGCAGCAGCGCACGCACTTTCGGCGCTGCGACTCTCAATGCCGCCGCATAGTCCTCGGGCGAGTAATAGCAGGTTCCATAGTGCTGTTTTGCCGCGTCATCGTTCGGGCCTCTCGGCTTGCGCGGCTGGCCTACGTCCGGCTCGTTCTGCATCCCCCACATGACGATACGCAGGCCATGCGCCTGCAGGTAGCGGAGGTCCTGAATCATAGCGTCGGAAAAGGCGTCCAGGAAGGCTGGATCGTTGCCGGCGATGGTGCCGCCGTAATAGGTCTTGTTTTGCTTCCAGAATGGCGCCGGAGACCAGTATTCAACATCGAATCCCTCGATACCGGATTGATCCTGCATCGTTCGCAGATCGTCCATCTGCCCTGGGTACCTCTCGATGATGTGCTTCTGATCGGCATCGGTCCCGCGAAGGTGAACACCTAGTCCCAGGCGTACATAGCGAAACCCGTGCAGAAGTTGATGGTAGAACCTTGTGCGCTCTTCCGAGGTCAGATCATGTGGAACCGAGATGACCGCGTCCGGCATACCTGTATTACCGGAAGCGACACTGTCGTTGTGGATCATCAATCCGAGCCCCTTGATGACCTGCCGTGGCTGGTCAACTCGAATCGTATAGGTTCCGCTAGTCTGCGCCGCGACCTGTGTGTCCGCAACCCAGAGCGCTGAAGCCGCAATACCACAGAGGCCGAGACAAAGAAATCTTCTGAAAACAAGTCCGCCCGATCTCATATCCTATCCCCCCGAACTCAAGAGATGAAGTTTGCAAGGACTTCGTGGCTTCGGATAAGGTGTCGGCTTCCCTCAGCCACGATTTCCATCTTGCTTCATGGCTCCGGACCAATATACTCCCAGTTGCCTTCACCGGGTCCGTTTCTTGCATCCGTTCCAAGGTCAAGGACCCCTGTGTGGCACCTTCAAGTCCGATCGCGTCTCCCCGAGCCATGTTGCCGGGATCATCAAAGGTGCAGTTGCAGTTGGCTATTGGCACTTCGATTGCGCTTTCAGCGCATGATACAAGGAAACGCGTCATTGATTACCTACCCAAGCAGGGGCACCATTCGGCACCGACTGATATCACACATCTGTCGCCGCTCTGATGGGATCCCATCAATTTGACAGGAGACTTTCACTGGGAAACGTCCCCGAAGTTGGACAAGAGCACTTTTCCGTCCTCTCGGAAACCGTTCACACGATTTGCCGCAGCCGCTTAGCATTAAAACTCCCCTTCGTGTCTTCTGATCAAATCCATTCTGGTGTAGTACACCTTCTCAGAAGTGATGCTTGACAGTCAGCGAATTCGTGGAGTATACATCCGCACGAAAGAACTAACATAGGTGTGTAAATGTTTTCAAATGTTGTCCTGTTGAGGCACGGCTAGGAGATAGCAGTGCCTGGAGTAGGTAGTTGTTTGTGCTGATATTGGCCGGAAACCACAAAAGAATAAGGGCTTTCTGCCCATGTCATAGGCAACCGAGCAGTTGAAGGAGTTTTATATGCGATGCCATTTTGTATCTGGTTGTGACACAATCCAGCGCCAAGGCATCGGCAAATTCGGGGACATCTTGTCCGGCTTTGCCGTGGGCCGCTTGCCTGGTGTACTTCTGTTGGGTCTGACAATCACTCCGTCGCTGTTCGCAACAGAAGCACCAGTCAAAGTGTGGGAAGAACAGGTCACGATTCCGACATACCTAGTCGGGCCGCCAGATCCCAATCCGCACTTCTACTTCGGAAGCAGCACCGTCTCCCAAGGCGCACAGCAACGAATATACCCCTATCCCGCCTACGATAACCTGACGGCCGAAAAGGCGGTTAAGCCCTACACGATGGTCTACCTCGAAAACGAATACGTGAAAATCGGAATTCTTCCAGAAATCGGTGGAAAGGTCTTCGAGGCGATTGATAAAACTAATGGCTATGAATTCGTCTATCACCAACACGTGATTAAGCCCGCGCTTATCAGTGTTCTGGGCGCATGGACGTCCGGCGGCATCGAATGGGATATTCCACACCATCATCGCGGCACCTCATTTCTTCCCACACAGTACAAGGTCGATGAGAGCCACGATGGCTCGAAGACCGTGTGGGTCGGAGAATTGGAACTTCGCGATCGCATGCAGTGGGTGGTTGGCATAACGCTGCATCCGGGCAAATCGTATATCGAGACGTCGTTCCGCATGGCCAACCGTACGCCATTGCCGGCTTCCATGCTTTGCTGGTCCAACGTTGCTGTTTCCGTGAATGACACATATCAGGTCATCTTTCCTCCCAGTACCCGGCATGTGGTCTACCACAGGAAGATTGCGTTTACTACCTGGCCGATTGCCACCACGCACTACGCTGGCCTTGATTTCACCGCCGGTGTGGATGTGAGCTGGTACAAGAACCATATCAGTGGCACCTCGATGTTCGCCTGGAATTATCAAGACGATTTCGTTGCCGGCTACGATCATGGAAAGAATGCCGGTACCATGAGTGTTGCCGACCACAATATCGCTCCCGGCAAAAAGTTCTTTACCTGGGGGAACGGTCCGGTAGGCCGCTCGGAAGATACGCTGCTCACCGACTCCGACGGCCCATATATGGAGTTGATGTCCGGTGCGTATTCCGATAACCAACCGGACTATAGCTGGCTCGCACCTTACGAAACCCGTTCATGGTCACAGTACTGGTATCCCTTCCGCGATATCGGCGGTGTGAAAAACGCCAACCTTGATGCGGCGGTGAATCTGGAGGTGAAGGAGGGGAAAATTCATCTGGGATTCTACTCGACCTCCAACCTCCCCGTCGCGGAGGTCACGCTTCGGCTGAAGGACAGGATCCTCGAGAACGAGCAGATTGCGATCGATCCTGCGAAGCCCTGGGTTCGGGAGATAGCGCTTCCGACCGGCGCCGATGAGCACGATCTGCGCGCTTCACTCTCTGCCAATGGCAGGGAGCTCATCGCGTACTCGCCCGTCCGGCTAGGGAACGAAACCATCCCATCCGCCATCGAGCCGCCAGCCCCATATCCACCGCCTGCGCAGATTGCCACGAATGAAGAACTTTATCTGACAGGACTGCGTGCAGAGCAGTTCCACAACGCAACCGCGAATCCGCAGACCTACTGGGAAGAGGCCCTCCGGCGCGATCCCGGCGATGTCCGCGTCAACACGGCCATGGGTATCGACTGCCAGCGGGCTGGCCGCTTTGCGGATGCCGAAAAATACCTTCGTAAGGCCCTCGAGCGCGCGACCAATAACTATACTTCGCCGAAGGATGGAGAGCCGTTCTATTACCTCGGCCTGGCGCTCAAGGCTCAGGGCAAAGACGATGATGCCTTCAGCCAGTTCTCAAAATCGACGTGGAGCGCGGCCTGGCGCAGCCCCGGCTACTTTGAGATGGCGGAGATCGCCACGCTTCGCGGGGAAAACGACGCCGCACTCGCCTACACTGGGTCTTCCCTTGAAGCCAATGCAAAGAACGTTAGGGCACTCGCACTTCGCGCCGCTCTTCTGCGCCACGCCGGCCACAACGATCAGGCACGGGTCACCGTCGCCGCATTGCAGGCGGTCGACTCACTTGATGTCCATGCGATGGCCGAGCGGTGGCTCGACGGCAGGAACGCTAACGATGCCAGGAATCTGGCGTCCGCTCTCAATGCCTTTCCCGCTACCGGCCTCGAAACCGCTGCGGATTATATGAACGCCGGGCTTTGGGATGACGGCAACGCGGTGCTCAGCTTGACGACCGATGCCGCTTCCGACAAATTCAAAGTCTCTCCGCTGGTCTACTACTATTTAGGGTACTTCGCGCAAAAACTGAACCAACCGGAAAAGGCAACGGAATATTTCCGGCTCGCGGCCCAGGGCCCGGTCGACTACGTGTTTCCTTTCCAGATGGAAATGATCGCTGTGCTGGAACATGCGATGCAGGCTAACCCATCCGATTCGCGCGCGCCCTATTACCTCGGCAACCTTCTTTATGACTGGCAGCCCGATCGTGCCGTTGAACTCTGGCAGAAGTCAGTTTCACTAGGCGCCGATTTCCCCGTGGTCTACCACAACCTGGCTCAGGTTTATAGACGTCAGGGCAACCAGCGCGACGAGGAGCTGGCTGCTCTTGAAACCGCCGTCAAGTTCGGCGGTAACGCGATGGTCTTCAATGAGCTTGACAAACTGTACGAAGAGAACGGTGTCGCACCGGAAAAGCGGCTGGCCCTCATGGAAGCACATCAATCCGTCATCAACCGCGACGACGTGATTTCCCGTGAGATCAATCTCGAAATCGCTGTCGGCAAGGCTGACGCCGCCGTTCAACTGATGCGGTCGCGTTTCTTCCGTGCCTGGGAAGGCGGTGGACGCTTCAGCCTCGGCGACTCATGGATCAACGCCAATATTCTTAAGGGCCAACAGCAGTTCGCGCGCCGGCAATACCAGGAAGCCCTCGCTTCCTACCAAGCCGCCCTTGAGTTGCCGGACAATCTGCAGGATGCCGCTGCGGACTCCAGTACACGCAGAGCTGAAACCTCGTACTGGATCGGAACCGCATATGAGGCGTTGGGAGAGAAGAGCGATGCGCAAAAAGCCTTCCGCGAAGCATCCGAAGCAACTGCTGGCCGGACTGCGGTGGAGAGCGAACGCGGCTACAGCGCCCCTGGTCAGTTCGGCGGCCATACTGGCCTGTTGGGCGGTTTGGCCTCTGGAACGTATGTCGCTCAGGCTTCCACCTACTATCAGGCATTGGCACTTGAGAAACTCAGCCAAGCCGACCGTGCAAAGGCGATGTTCATGCAGTTGATCGACGCAGGCACACAGGCACTTGATGTTGCGCACAGCACCGAGGCAGTAGCAAGACCTAACAACTCATCCGGCGACCGCGCCCGAATCGCTGATGCCTACTATCTCGTTGGTCTCGGCCAACTCGGCCTCAACAATCACGACAAGGCCAAGCAGGAGTTTTCAAGTGCCCTCGAAGTCAGTCCAGACCATTTTGCCGCCCGGATGGCCTTTCTGGAGATGGAGCGCAGATAAGGCGAAAGGTTTCTTCGCTCAAGGCTTGTATGCACTTTCACAGACTGGAGAAAGTTGCCCCAAAAGACAAAAAGCGAGCAGAGAAGCTTGGGCCTTTTCATAGAATTCCTCACATGCGGTAAGTCGGCGATGTGAGAGTAATAGCAATACTCCGGCGTAATGCTGCCGCATCAGGTCTTCCGGCGAATCATGGACCTACTCCTGAGACATCTTGCGGGACAATACCCGGCACGATGTAGGCCTGCAAGACAATCAATACAATCATCAAGATCAACAGAATGACCGAATACTTCCAGACCTTCCGGAAGATATCCCCTTCGCGGCCGACCATACTTGTGGCTGCACACGCAATAGCTAGAGATTGGGGAGAGATAAGCTTGCCCGCCACACCGCCGGCGAGGTTGGCCGAGGTGGTCAAGACGGGGTTGATCCCGATTTGTATCGCCGTGACCTGCTGAAGTTTTCCAAATAAGACGGCCG
>Ga0209517_10006457_pt1 | contig 14489 bp, 16 predicted proteins | sample PeaSoiMetSII2010_FD_187695 | JGI IMG/M metagenome (GOLD analysis project Ga0209517, IMG submission 187695) | Peat soil microbial communities from Weissenstadt, Germany - SII-2010 (SPAdes) (version 2) | ecosystem: Environmental > Terrestrial > Soil > Wetlands > Peat | place: Germany... | reverse complement strand
CGTGGCTGTTCATGTCATAGTAGGCTAGGGTGGATGTGGCATGTTGAGTAACCCAAATCCCGCCTGGAACTAACGCTAAGCTTGTCGGAGCACGCAAAACAAACCCACCATTAGAACCAACCCGCACCGGCGAAAAATCAGTAGGATCGAATGAGTAGATGGAAGGCGTTACGAAACCAATGTTCCCAGTGTCAACATAGTACCCTAAGCTATTATTAGCGAAAATTATCTGTGCGGGAGTCCCAGCAATAGCTGTCGGATATTCGTGAAGCCGAAAGCTATCGTCAATTCGTCCGATCTTTGAAGCAAACACTTCTGTAAACCATAACGAATCATCCGGGCCAATCGTAATAGTATATGGAAAAGACTCGGCTCCAAGCTTCACCGTTTCGATGAGACCCGTATTGGGATTAACTGCGATCAGTTGGCTTCCTGCTTGATCTGACGCCCAAACGCATCCTTTCCAGAATGCAATTCCCCAGATGAAAGTGAAAGAAGTCGGAGCATACTGAAAGGGCCATTGATATTCGACGAGCGTTCCATTCAAGTAAAGATGACCCACACCGGGCAGAGCCTGCTCACCAAACCAGACCGACCCATCATCAGCTACCGTGATCGCATTTGGAGACCTTCCGGGAGGAAGCAAATATTTCTGTACCCCTCCAAACTGAATTTCTCGAAGGTCAGATCGCGATATAGTTGCAGCAAGACTGCCTGAGTTTCCGCAGAATGATTGAGATTGCTCAAGGAAGACTTGCAAAATTAACACACCACCTAGGGTTACGAAGATCACTAAGAGCAGTAGTATGATTCGCCGGGCTTTCATGTTCCCTCTCGCCGAACAGTTAAAGGCCGTTCAGAATATGCCAATATCGTCGTTGATTTATATCAAATACATCGCGCGTTCCATCTAGACAACGATCCATCTGGAAACGAAATCGTTACTCAAAGAAAGGGAGATCGAGCGACGTATCAGCTTCCACTGCCGACTACTGTGATTGTCCCATGCATGTACGCTGGGTGGAATTGGCAGTGATAGCCGTAGGTTCCGGGGGTTGTGAAGGTTATCGGTTCAGATGAGGTTTGCCCCGAAATGTCACCAGTATCAAAATGAAATGTATCGCCAGAATTCGACGTTATCGTGTGATCAGCTGTATCCGCATTCTTCAGAATTATCGTATTATTGACGCCTATCACGAGCAGAACGTTCGCGGGCGCGAAGTTGATTGAGACTGCACCGGAATTATTTGGTGCGACAATAACAACAACGCTTGGTGCTGCGACTGGCGTTTGAACTTGATCCAAATGTACCGCGGCAACGGACATCGGTGACATAGATAGCACCAGAAAAACTGCCGCAACGACCAACGCAGTTAACCCATGTCGTCGAGCACGTACACTCATTGTGTGTCGCCTAACCAGAATCGCCGCGTACTAGCTTCCGGTAGATGTTGAATTTGTGGGCATGTATGCTCTGTTTGGAAGGACGATTAGAAATCCGTACATGCCAAGTGCTTGGTGGTATAGGCAGAAGAATCTGTAGATTCCCGGCTGGGTTACCACGAATGAGACGGTGGAGGTTACGTTGCATGCTGACATATCGGGAGCACAGTTACCTACTGTGTTGCATGGAATAACGGTGCTTGCAATTTGGCAGTTGTCCGCTGGCGTCGTGAAATTTTGCATCGTTAGATGGTTAGTCTCCCCAGGCAGCGAGTTGTTCAGTATGTAGAGGCCTTGTGGGAGGAGGACTTCGAACGTGTGACCGTCAGTATCATTGTCCTCAAATGTCACACTAACATTATCGCCTTGATTCACAGTAATTTGGTTAGGATTGAACATATCCTGACCAGTATTCCCGGTATTCATCCACTGCAGCAGTATATGCCTAGTAGTAGGAGTTTGATCCATAACGGGTAAGGAATTGATTTGTTGTTGCAATTGACTCACTTGACCTTGAAGCGCGGTCATCTGATCACTCGACGCACTCGAAGGAGCAATCATGGGCAGTACGACCGCCCCCAACCCAACAATAAGCGCAACCAAAGCAACCGCTAAGGCCGTCTTCGGAGATACAGACCATTCAGAACTATTCTTAGCACTCAACTGGAGTCCCGATGAGATCGACTATAAATCATTTAAGAGGTTGACCGAACCTGTCAGGCAAATTGAATAAAACCTAATTGTTTTGGGCGAGATACTCGGCTGGTTCGGAGTCAGAGAATCTTTCCCGCATGATTCTGGCTTCTGCACGTCTCAGAGATTCCATCAACGTTGACCTTGATACGCCAAGTTCCTCAGCCAGTTGCCCTAATTTTACGCGTCGTGGTACATCAAAGAAACCCTTGCGATAGGCAATCTCAAGAAGCTCTCTTTGTTTCTTTGTCAGAGTCTTGTTGGACATTAAGGGTTTGACATTTTCAACAAAAATGTTGACACCTGCAACCCTGATTTCCTTTACCATCTTCTTGAGAACCGCGCGGTTTGGAATTAAAACTCTCCATGTTGCGGTTCCGTTACTTTGGTAAGTTTGAGACACAGTGTAAAGTGACGTCAGCCCGGCTTTCACGCAAGGACAAGATTTTTCGGTGAAGTGAATCAGCACGTGGCCGTTTCGCAGTTCACAAAAATGCAGGTTGGGAGAGGAAGCTTTCTTTAGAAATTCGGCTCGATCATGCGAGTGTCCTGAGTTAGTTCCATTCTGTTCCTCGAGTTCGATCAGGGTTTGGAATTCTGCGTGATCGGAGTTTGATCTCCAAGCTAATGATCGTACAGCTAGACATGGCGGGAGACCGTCGCTTTGAAACCAAGGGCATGGCATAACTATCTTCAGCGTGGCGACAAGCATTCTGAAGAACCAGCAGGAAATTCCTAACAGGTAAGGGGCATGTGCTTTAAGTTAAATCTATTTGCTCTCACGTCCTGAGGCCGATATGACGTTTCAGTCTGTCATTTTACAGGTTCCAACGACACGCGCAGCATGGGAGTACGTCTATGCACTGTATTCCTACTTGGGTGTCGCATGTGGAGCTGTCACCTTCGCCGTTATACTGTATTTCTGCTTTAGATATCGCTCAAAGATCGAGACGTCACTTTCACCACTTGATCCTAGGACACGTGAAAATAGAGATTCAAAGTGGAGAGGCGCAGCCCTCATCTATCTTCTCATGGCAATTGTCTTGATCACTGTCGGGAGTCAAAGTATTGCCACATACAATTCTTTGTCCACGGTTCCAAATTCTTCTAATACCCTTCACATCAACGTAATCGCTCACCAGTTCGCGTGGACCTTTGTCTATCCAGATGGGTTTACGTCGGAGGATTTGGTTGTTGTTCCGACTAACACAATTGTCGTTTTCAATGTGACGTCTAGAGATGTCTATCATCAGTTCGGCCTTCCTTACTTTAGAGTTAAGACTGATGCGATTCCTGGAAGAGTTAATCAAGTATGGATAGAGACAACTGACGCCGGTAATTTCACAGTACAATGCTTCGAACTATGTGGAGTGGGACACGCTACTATGATAGGCGTGCTTTCGGTAGTTGATCCGGCCACGTTCAGCCAGTGGTATGCGTCAACAGTTCCGGGGGGAACCTAATGTCAGTTGAAGAGAGACTATCCAAAATAGAGAAGAGACTCACTGCAATCGAGAAACAGGTCTCAGCACGAAGTAAGCCACACGCTAGTTGGTTAAAATATTGGCTTTTTACGACCGATCATAAACAGGTCGGGATACTCTATTTTGTTACTTCATTCTACTTCCTCTTTATCGGCGGTATACTCGCTATTCTCATGAGAACTCAACTCGCATTCCCACTGAACAATTTCCTAACCGGCGCTACGTACAACCAAGCTGTTTCAATGCACGGTTTGATCATGGTGCTCTGGTTCCTCTCTCCGCTCGGAGCAGCGTTCGCTAACTATTTCATACCATTACAGATAGGCGCCAAGGATGTTGCATTCCCAAGATTCAACGCCTTTAGCTACTGGATGTACGCTTTCGGCGGATTGGTCGCAATATCAGGCTTCTTCGTACCGGGTGGGGCAGCAGCTGCCGGATGGACGAACTATGCACCACTGAATTCCAAGTTATTCCTCCCCGGAGGAGGCGAGACATTAATCGGATTAGGTCTTCTGATGCTGTGGGGTTCTCTCACTATGGGTGGCGTGAACCTCATAACGACGATTCTTGTGATGAGAGCTCCGGGGATGACGTGGATGAAAGTGCCCCCATTCACCTTCTTCACCTTAGTCACGCAGCTGATGCTTCTATGGTCAGTTCCGTCCATATTTTCTGGCACACTTGCGTTAGTAGTCGATCGGGCACTTGGATCACTCTTCTTCGTCAGCGCTGGAGGTAGCTCTGTACTTTGGGATCACATGTGGTGGTTCTTCGGACATCCCGAAGTCTACGTTGTAATCCTCCCAGGACTAGGTGCTGCCGCAGAAATCTTCTCGGTCTTTTCGGGTCGACCTCTCTACGCAAAGAAGGCGATCTTCTTGGCTCTTGCACTAGGTATGCTGCCCTTCAGCTTCGCGATTTACGCTCATCACATGTACTTGACGGGTATCAACGCTCTCCAGAGGGAATTTATCACTACCAACACGGAAATTAACACACTGCCGTCAGGCGTCATAGTGTTATGCTTCGCGGCAACGATGATTGGAGGCGCCATTAAATTCAAAACGCCAATGCTCATGGCATTGGGTTCAATCGCAACCTTCATAATTGGTGGAATTACAGGCGTATTTGACTCGTCACTTTTCCTTGATGTTCAGTTAAGAGGTAGCTACCAAGTCGTCTCCCACTTCCATTACATAATGGTCGGTACCGCTGAGTTCGCGCTTTTTGGTGCTATTTACTACTGGTTACCAAGATGGACCGGGAGAATGTACAATGAGAAAGTCGGCAAAATCCATTTCATACTATCATTCGTGTTCTTCAACATGATTTTCTTGCCCATGACTTTTCTATTTGAAATGCCCAGAAGAATCTACACCTACCTTCCGGCGACAGGATGGGGGCCACTAAACCTCATAGAGACAATTGGTGCTTGGGGATTCGGGCTAGCCCAAATTCTTCTTCTCTACGCAATGATCGAGATGGCAACCTTCGGCAAACCATCAGGACCCAACCCATGGAACGTATCCTCACCCGAATGGACGGGAGACGCCGAAGCGTACGTGAAAAACTATCCAGCCGTATACGCGACTGGAAGCGTTGCTCTTGACGGCGGCGTTCATTCACACGCACACGCTTCAACTCCCCTCAATAGCAGCCCTATTCTAATTTCAGCCGGGTTAGCGCTCTTCTTTGCAGGACTCGTGTGGGCTCTTCCCATCAGCTTGGTCGGCATTGTAATCGCGTTTTGGGGAGTTGGAGTCTGGTTCAAAGATGATTTGTATGGCTTGTTCAAAGTTCCCGAGGAACCTCCTGGAGAAAAATGGCCGCTAAATCACATGTCACACGTCAGGGTTGGGGTTTGGCTCACGTTGGCAGGGGAAATGATTCTCTTTACGGCGATCATTGGGAGCTACCTGTTCATCAGAGAAAACGTTCCTATCTGGCCTCCGCCCGCATCGATTCACAATATACACTTAGCAACGTTCAACACTCTTCTCCTATTCTCTAGCGCTATGACTGTCTTCATGGCATTATATTCGATAAGAAACGGAAACAGGAACGGATTTGTGGGCTGGATGATCGGTTCTTTCGCATTAGGCGCAACTTTCCTCTCAATCAAAATGTATGAATGGTGGGATCTACTCAACAAAAATCCCTCATTCAATATCGCAAGCGGCCTTCCAGGGAGCACGTACTATTTCATGACAGGGATCCACGCCGCACACATTCTCGTCGGCCTGGCTTTCATGGTGTTCCTAATCACGAAAGGTTTGAAAGGGGGCTTCACGGCGCAAAATCATGACGCTGTGGAATATTTCGCTCTGTATTGGGCGTTCGTAGACATCGTGTGGATCTTCCTTTTCCCATTGCTCTACCTAATTTGAAATGGAGGAAGAAAAAATGCGAGTAGGAACTATGGTGGCTGTCTGGGTTTACGTCTTGCTAGCAACTATCTTAGAAGTCGTAGCGTATTACGTGATCCCGCTAAGTAGTTCGGCGCTTCATGACTCAGTTATCTCAATTATCGCTCTCAGCTCTGCCGCCGCCGTTGTGATCTTCTATATGGAATTGAAATACCGACCCAGATGGGAAGCCCTATTCCTTGGCACAACTTTGTTCTTCGTTCTGGATTTGCTTCTGATATGGACTGCGTCACTGGTTCATTAGTAGGGAATAGAAAATGAGTGAAGCACTCGAACCTAACAGACCTGCGCTAGCAATTTTAGCAATTGCCGGGATTCTAATAGGCATGTCAATTGCTGCCGTCCTAGTTATTCCTGGATTTCAGCCTAGACTTATTCAGGTATCATCAGTAGGAGGAAGTTCATCTAGCAGCGGAGGGTCGTCCTCGCCAGCCATAGCAGGGAGAATAGTTACGGTTATTGCACCCATTAATTCGGGAGTTGCCGCGATTAATTTTGCACCGGCCAATTTCGTGCTTGTAATAGGCATCAACAACACTATAGTGATGAAGAATCAGGACACTGCTGATCACACCATAACGTCGAATCCAGGAGATCCCGTCAGCTTCGACACAGGCGATGTAACGGCGGGAACTTCTTCATCTCCTCTAACCTTCACGACGCCTGGAACTTACGGCTATCACTGCCAGTACCATCCAGGAACGATGCATGGTACCATTACCGTACTTGCTGCCGGTTCTTAGCCGGAAAAAGTCTCTATCCAGTCACGTCTAACTGCCCACTTATCATATACGGATGCACTGGACAGAAGATCGTGCAGTAAATAGTAAACGTGCCATCTTGATCTGCTATAAACGAGATACTGAATGTTTGATGTGGCATCAGCGCGGTGCCAGCATCAAAATAGTGTTGTATGGCGAATCCATGTGGCGAGTAATCGTCTAAGTCGCAGACGAGTATGTTCACCTGATCTCCTCGATGGACACTAATGACTGGCCATGGTTCATTAGGATATTTTTGAAGGTGATCAACGCTATCGTTGAAGCCCCGAAGATCAGCGATAATTAGGATGTAACCTGCAGGTCTCACGCATGCAACCGCTTGAGCAGTTGGCTGATTCGCGGGTGCACTCAAAGAAGGCCAATAATAACTTACAGCCGACCCTATAACCAACGCTGCTACTATTCCGACGATCACAATTTTATTCAGCGCGTCGACCTCTTAGTCTCTTCACACTCACACGTATATTTTCCTTCTTGATAAAAGAACAAGGGAAGTGATCCAGAATACGCAATAAAAAAGCGTTATACGCTTTGACTTTCGCGATCATGCTGATCGTTTCATCACTGTACTTATTGTTCCTACTTCCCACGACCCAAACTTGTGGTGAAAAAATCGGATCGGCAACGATAACTATATCCAATTTGTCTGGTACGCACTTTGACGGAGTCACGAAGTTTCATCTTCCAGGCGACAAAGCTCCAAATGCTATCCTAGCAGTATCGGACGGCTCAGTTTGGTTTGGTGAAGAGGACGTTCCGGGAATTGCTCACTTATTTCCTAACGGAACTTTAGTTGAGTTTGATTGGCCGGTCACATATTCACCTTCGTCAACTAGCATATGGGGTATAGCAATGTGGAATGGAAGAATATGGGCAAGTGACGCTTTAGGCAATCAGATCGTTGGCGTCGATCCTTCCACTTTGACTGTTTACGTTGTCAAAATCAGTGAGACCGGCGCATTCCCTTACACAATCGCACCCAGTCCGGATGGTAGCTTGTGGTTCACCGAACTGTACGGATCCAAGTTAGGACAAATCAATGCAGCATGCGAACTTACGGAATATGCTGTGCCTACCAGTTTTGGTGGTACACCGACTCAGATTGCGTTCGAAAATGCGACTTCTGGTTATTATCTTGACGCGGGGAATGTCTCAAGCGCGACAGGATCACTCTTGTCATTTGATACAACTACCTTCTCACCGAAACTCGTTAACGGTGGGTTTGTTTTGCGTGCTCCGACAAGCTTAGCGTTAGTTCCAGGCGGGATTTGGGTTACTCAACATGCCACATCCACCCTAGCCTACTATGACATGAACAGCCACGAGTGGAGTTTGTTTCCAACCTCAACTGTGAGTTATCAAGATGTGACTTTACCTTATTTTGTTGCTGCGAACGGCTCACTGATCTGGTTTAACGAACATTACGCTAACCGATTAGCTAAACTGGACACTACACATGAACTGTTAACAGAATACAGCCTCTCAAATCCACCCGCGAGTAGGATTATTGGTATTGATAATGCGTTAACCTTCGCCGTAGCCAAAGATAAGGTATGGTTTACGGAACTCACAGCAAACAATGTTGGATATGTCAACGCTTCCATTCAACCAAACTTCACAATATCCCCACCAGCCAACAATCCAGTTATCAAAATGAAACCTGGAGAAAACACCAACCTAACATTCACCATACAAGGCGAATCCACACAACCATTAACGGTTCAGTTTGCTGACACAGAAAACTACACCGCTAAACCACAAAAAATCATCATCACACCTAACATAGAAGAAATAACATCACTAAACGAACAAACAAACCTCATCGTGAACATCAAAACCGACAAATCACTAACACCCGGCAACTACACATTACTCATAACCATAACCAACGGCCTAATCAGCCAATCCACATACACACAACTACAAATCACAACAAACTAAAACAAAAAACCGTGAACCCTGTAAATTAGGAAGTTAGCGAACTTTGCCGAGTAGATAGAAGGGTTCTTTACGGATAGCCTGCTGGAAAACGTCCGAAAAAGAACACGCTTACCCATTCGGCAATTATGAAGATGGCGATTATAGCAGCAACAGCCACGTAGATCCTAGCGCTTTCCTTTCCCTTAGAGGGCATATGCCTCAACCATGATAATTAACTCCAACTGGAATTATAAGGCTTTTTGAGAACAGTAACGTCAACTTGTTGGTAGATTGGGTCTAGTTGATTGTTCTACTGACATTGAGACATCTTGACTTAGATTTGTAATAATATGTAGATTAATTTTGTAATTCTAGCCATTAGAATCTCTGGAAGTAGAGAATGCTCAGCACACTAATTATAACTAGATTCCTAACGACTGGATTCTGGTTAATTGCTCTCCATAGAAGATTCTTGCAAGGAATAACACGACTATACCGGCAAGGCCGGAGAAGGTCGTGATTTAGATTTTGATGACCGTATCTTCCTTTACGGTTCTCAATACGATTATTGTTTCGGTGTCGGCGACTCCTTCGATTTTTTCGATTTCATCAATTATTTTGGTCAACTGATCAGTTCCAGTCGTTCTGACTTTTAGCACGGAATAAAATTGACCAGTTACGTCAAAGATCTCGTAAATATCATCCACCTGCTTCAACGAGTTCAGTACGTTTTGGTATATCTTCGGTTGGGCTCGCACGAGGATGAAAGCTGTTAGCGGTTTCCCTACGGCGCTTGGGTCAACAATTGCTCGGAAGCCTTTTAGAATTCCAGCTTCTTTGAGCTTCTTGACTCGAACGAAAACCGTTGCTTCGCTTACACCAATGTCTTCCGCGATTGCTTTGAATGAGGCGCGGGCATCCTGTTGTAGTTCAGCTAGAATTTTCCTGTCTGCGTCGTCAAGTCCGACTAATTTTCCACCATGCATCAATATGATTCACTTATCGACTTCAAGTATTGTATGATTGAATCCATAATGGATCAGGCAAGCTTTATTAAGGATACCGTAAAGCTTAGGCGGATCAAAATAATGATTCCGTAATAGCATAAGCGTGGAACAAAATGAAGGAAAAAATAATTCTAGCCTACTCTGGTGGACTCGACACGTCCGTGGCCATCAAATGGCTGAAAGAAAAATACGACTATGACGTCGTTACCCTAACAGTAGACGTCGGCCAAGCAGACGACTTAGAAGAGACCGCGAAGAAATCCAAACTCGTCGGTGCCGTACGACACCATACTATCGACGCGAAGAACGAGTTTGTGAAAGACTACATATTCCCAGCCATCAAAGCCAATGCGCTTTATGAATTGAAATATCCAATCAGCACAGCACTCGCCCGACCCTTGATCGCGAAGAAGCTTGTTGAAATCGCGCATAAGGAGAACGCGAAAGCAATATCGCATGGCTGTACAGGAAAAGGAAATGATCAGGTCCGATTCGAAGTTACAATAAAAGCGAACGATCCCAAGCTCAAGATTGTAGCCCCAGCTCGCGAATGGAATCTCTCGAGAGAAGAGGCGATAAAGTACGCTGAAAAGAACGGAATTCCAGTTCCAGTCGACTTAGAAAACCCGTACAGTATCGATCAGAATCTCTGGGGGAGATCGATTGAATGTGGAGTCTTAGAAGACCCATTCAATGAACCCCCGAAGGAAGTGTACGAGTGGACAAACGCGCCAGAAGATGCCCCCGATAAACCAGAATATTTGACGATCGAATTCGAAAAGGGTATCCCGGTGAGTGTGAATGACGAACGACTACCTCCAATTGAACTCATCAAAAAACTGAACTATATTGGTGGAAAACATGGGATAGGAAGAATCGATCATATCGAAGACAGACTCGTAGGGATCAAAAGCCGCGAAGTGTACGAATGTCCCGCAGCAATACTTCTCATTGAAGCACACAAGGAATTGGAAAAATTAGTGCTGACGAGACATGAAATAATGTTCAAACAACATATTGACTCTGAATGGGCCAATCTCGTCTACACTGGACTATGGGATGACCCCCTTCGGCAGGACATGGACGCATTTATCGATAAAGCACAGGAACCAGTTTCCGGAAAAGTTCGCGTCAAAGTGTTCAAAGGATTGGCACAAGTTGTCGGAAGAAAATCGCCAATGTCACTATACGAAAATAAGCTAGCAACCTACACCTCAGGTTCCACGTTTGATGAGAAATGGTCTAACGGTTTCATTGAGATCTGGGCCATGCCGACAGTTGTCGCTAACCTTCGCAAACGCCAAAATGCATCCGGAATAATTCACAACGAACCAAAAACACGATCACAGCAAAAGCGGTCAAAGTAAGATTGCAATTCACTTTGGCATTGAATGGATTCATTGACTCTGGAATCCGATGCCCTGAAGATGGGAGGTGAGCCGATGTCTCAAGAGAAATGTATTGATTGCGAAGCAATGATAGAAGTCCCTGATGATGCGGTTGACGGAGAAATAGTGACCTGCTCTGACTGCGGATTAGACCTAGAGGTTCACGTGAGTCCGCAAGGACGGACTCTCAAACCGCTCCTCGTAGCGAAAGAGGACTGGGGCGAGTAGGAACGGTTACTGTCGGCCTAATCTACGATCAGCTCCGACCCGACGAGCGCATGATAATCGATGCAGCAAAACGCATGGACCTAGATTTGAAGCTGTACGACACAAACGAAATTGCGCTTGACGTAACGGACGGAAGAGATGGCGTAGAACTAGCAGATAACTTCCTGCAGCGATGTATGTCCTACTTCCGAAGCATACACGTCACGGCAACCTTGGAGGCACGCGGCAAACTGGTTGTTAACTCCTTCAAAGCCGCGTCAACTTGCGGAAACAAGTTATTTGCATCCATTCAACTCAGCCAAGCAAAGATTCCGACCCCAAGAACATTCCTCGCCTTCACCGAAGAAGGGTCACTGCACGCATTGGATCAACTAGGCTATCCTGCAGTATTGAAGCCGGTAGTTGGAAGTTGGGGACGACTCGTTGCGCTCATCAAGGACAGTGTCTCGGCTAGATCGATAATCGAAGCACGCGAGTACATGCACCCAATCCAGCAAGTCTTCTACATACAAGAGATGATCAAACGTCCAGAACGGGATATCAGATGTTTCGTGATCGGAGACCAAGCAGTAGCGGCAATCTACCGACATGCCACGCCAGGAGACTGGCGAACCAACACAGCCCTCGGAGGCATAGCTGAGAACCTTCCACTCACACCCGAACTTGAAGAACTCAGCCTACGCGCCGCACAGGCCATGGGCGGAGGAGCTTTCGGCGTGGATCTTATGGAGACAGAATCAGGCCTAGTGGTGCATGAAGTAAATCACACTACAGAATTCAAGAACACCATTCGCGTCACTGGCGTAGATATTCCGACTCTCCTCCTTGAATACACACGCAAGGAAGCCAAGCGATGACGAAGGTCGCTGTGCTTGGCGGTTCCGGATACGCGGGAGGAGAACTGCTCCGACTCTTACTAGCCCACCCCGCCTGTGAAATCCAATCGGTCACCTCACGACAGTATGCTGGTGAACCGCTCTATCGAGTCCACCCGAACCTTCGAGGTGTAAGTATGCTCAAATTTCAGAAACCAAACCCAGACGTGGTTTCAAACTGCGATATCGCTTTCCTTGCTCTCCCTCACGGGAAAGCAGCAAGTATAGTGCCAGATCTTCTAGCCAGAGGAATGAAGGTCATCGATCTGACAGCCGACTTCCGCCTGAAAAATCCCTCTGACTACAAAGAATACTACGGATGGGAACACGAGCATCCGGAGCTACTCAAAGAGGCAGCATACGGGTTGCCAGAACTTCATAGAGATGAGATAAAGAATTCACGATTAATAGCCGTGCCAGGTTGCATGGCTACAGCAACAATCCTAGGTGCCGTACCGTTAATCGCTAATGGCCTAGTTGAAACAGACAGAATTGTTGTTGACGCGAAAATAGGCTCCTCCGGAGCAGGAGTTACTCCAACAATTGCGACTCATCACTCTGAAAGATCAGGAGGTGTACGGCCCTACAAAGTGACAGGCCACAGACATATTGCCGAAATTGAACAGGAACTAGGATCACTCACAACCCAAGAAGTGAAAGTAGCCTTTACTCCCCACGCAGTGGATATAGTGCGCGGCATTCTGGCAACAATTCATCTCTCCACGAAACAGAACCTAACTGACAAAGATATCTGGAAAGTATACCGAAGCAGATACGGCGAAGAACCATTCATCAGAATGGTCTCAGACAAGAAAGGTCTCTATGGTCTTCCGAATCCAAAAGTAACAGCGGGAACTAACTACTGCGACATAGGATTCGAAATTGACCATCACATTAACAGAATCGTAGTCTTCACGGCAATTGATAATTTAACTAAAGGCGCTGCCGGTCAGGCGGTTCAGTGTTTCAACATATCACATGGTCTCGATGAGCACACCGGTCTCAACCAGAATTCACTACATCCGTAAGAGCGTGCGAATATGGTGGTCGTAATCAAGTTGGGAGGTAGAGTGATGGATGACGCCCTATCGGAGACTGCTCTCGACGATCTTGAAACGGTAAGCAAGCAAACACCGCTGGTACTTGTTCATGGTGGCGGAAACAAAGTTACACGTTTTGCTGAAAAAATAGGAGTAGAGCAGAAGTTCGTCACGTCTCCTGAAGGCTTCCGAAGCCGATACACCGACTCTGAGACCATGGAAATTTACATGATGGTCATGGCGGGACAAGTGAACAAAGAGATCGTGCAAAGGTTGCTAACCAAGAAGATCCTTTCCATAGGTCTCTCTGGTCTAGACGGCGCGCTGATACGAGCTGAAAGAAAGAAGAGACTTATCGTGAAAGATGAACGCGGACGAAGAGTAGCGATCGAAGGCGGCTATACGGGAACAGTCAAAGAAGTAGACAGGAAACTACTCGTAACACTCCTGGACGCGGGCTACGTCCCGGTGATAGCTCCGATAGCGCTCGGAGAAGAAAACGAGGCGCTTAACATAGACGGCGATCGAACAGCCGCGCATATTGCAGGTGCATTACACGCTGATCTTCTTCTACTCATGACAGACGTAGAAGGAGTCTCGTTGAACGATACTATCCGACGCAAGATGACCGCGAACGAAGCAAAGAATAGCATATCAAGTCTTGGTCCGGGTATGATTACGAAAGTCTACGCTGCGCTTGAAGCGATTTCGATGGGAGTGAGCAAGGTAACTATAGCTCCAGGTGCACATGAGATGCCGTTCACTTCCGCTATGAAAGATGAATCGGGAACTGTGATTGCGAATTGAACGCAGCAGAGATTCAGGGAATGGAAGACGCGCATGGCGCGAAGGTCTACGCGAAGAAACCTGTCGTGATAGTTCGTGGATCTGGCGTCTTGGTGTATGATCTCGAAGGGAACGAATACGTTGACTGCGCTGGAGGCTACGGAACATGCATTGTGGGACATACGCATCCCAAAGTTGTTGCAGCAATCTCAGAACAAGCAGCTAAACTAATTTCCTGCCATGGATCAACGTACAATGATGCTAGAGCAAGACTATTCTCAAAACTGTTGACCATAGCTCCAAATGAACTGGACCGATTCTTCTTGAGCAACAGTGGCGCGGAAGCAAACGAGTGCGCGATTAAAATCTCGAGAAAGTTCACTGGACGCAGAAAGATTGTGGCATTCAAAGGCG
>Ga0209517_10006456_pt1 | contig 14490 bp, 14 predicted proteins | sample PeaSoiMetSII2010_FD_187695 | JGI IMG/M metagenome (GOLD analysis project Ga0209517, IMG submission 187695) | Peat soil microbial communities from Weissenstadt, Germany - SII-2010 (SPAdes) (version 2) | ecosystem: Environmental > Terrestrial > Soil > Wetlands > Peat | place: Germany... | reverse complement strand
TAGCGCAGGTTTTCAACGTTTTCAACCTGCTGTATCGCCGATTTCCAATCGGCAGGCCACACAAACCGCCCTCGCGTGAGCACTCCCAGCCGCAACCACGGGTTCCTGGTCCCAATGCATGCGCGAAAGCGAAAGCGGGCTTTGCATGAACCTGGCCTCCATCGGAAGGTTCATGGTCCTAAAGCGCGTTTCACAACGTGGAGGCTTCCATGAACCGCTCGGCGAGGTGCAGCCATGCGGCTCCGTTCTGCCGGCCTGCCAATGAGAAATGGAAAATGCTCAATGCTCAATGATCCCTCCTATCCCTCCTCCCGCGGAGCTAGGGCCTGTGACGCGCAGCAGCCCCGCGAAGATCCCGGCTCAATCCCGGGTTCATGGTCCCAATGCATGCGCAAAAGCGAAACTGGGCTCTCCACGGACGAGGGAAGGCCGATTTTCTTGAACCGCTAACCTCCGGCGAAATCAAGCACGAATGGCCGTTGTCCAATTGTCATCTCCAGCACGCGTAAGCCGTCGTCCAAACCGAGCAAGTGGGGCACATTGAATTCCAGAACAGTGCTTACGGCCAATTTTTCGAGCCGCTCGTACACCCGCTTCTCGCGCGGATACTGAGAAATCCGCGGGGTGCACTACAATGTAGAAGGACGCCGACCTTTTGGAGTGCGGTGGCAGAGCGTAGCGGCGACACCGCTTTGGGGGGAGCGGAGCGACGGGGCATTCTCGAATGGTCGTAGCCTATCCACTGGACTCCTCTGTAACTCTCCTCAAAACGGAGAACCTTGATCGCAACGCTCGCCGGTACGACCTTGTGTTTCGTCGGCAGAACGATACCGTCTTTTCCAGAGCCCAGCGCCTCGGCAAGCTCAAGTTGATGCCGGTCGGCATACCGCCGGGCAGGATTTCGTTCATGATCGCGGAGCACAGTCACGGCGCGCATTCCGCCCAGGTCAAGGTGCGGCTGCGCGTCAATGGCGCGTCCATTCGCATCACCCACATGGGTCCCGATTTGTGCTCGTCGAGTCTCCGACTGACCATCCGCCCTGCGAGGCGGCCATTCTGCTCCGCGTGGACGAGAGCGAGAGCCAGTGGAAAGTCCGGCTTCCGCAGGGGATCTCCAAGTCTTCCAAGCGTGTCGTTCTCGCGCTGAGCGAGTAGCAGGCTGGGAGCGAAGCGGCGGCTCTTCTGTCGGCCTTCTGCTCTTAAACGGGCGGAGGCTGCCCGTTGCGCAGATGGGCCCTGATTTCCTGCTGCTCGAAAAACCGGCGGATTACCCAGCCGGCACAGCCCAAGTGCTTTTGAACGTGGACGGCCACGAGGAACGCTGGGCGGTCCGCCTGCCACTCGGCATCCAACCTGGCGATAAAAAGCAAAAACCTTGGAAACACGCTTGCACGCTTGACACTGACGGCCCTTTTCCGTTAAAGATATTGAGTTCAGTTCGATTAATTATCAGAGTCAAAGTGCCTGCACGCGCTTTTTCAGAAGAAGCGGTTTTGCGGCACGGTGGCGTGGGAAACTTCGGGGCCAACACCGTGGGGCACTTCGTGCACCCTCATTCGTTCACACGACACGCGGACCGAACGGGAACGTCCCCAGGAAACCCACCGAGAATAGGCCGAAATCAAAGGTCATTGAACGTTCAAGAGGAAACCATACGAAGTGCCGCCGATCGTTCAGCGTTAGTTCGGGCGACGGGCGCGCTGGCTCAGAGGCCTGGCAGCGTCCCAGTGTAGTGCCCTTCGGGCTATGATCGACGCACCGCACAACCCGGTGAACCCCGCTCTCGGCCAAAGTGCTGTGTTTGCAACCACGCACTGGAGCGTCGTCCTGGCGGCAGGAAAGGACAGCTCACCGCTTGCCCGGGAAGCGCTGGAAGCGCTCTGCCACGCTTACTGGTACCCCCTCTATGCCTTCATCCGGCGCACACGCGGTTACAGGCACCATGACGCGGAGGACCTCACCCAGGGCTTTTTCCTTTTCTTGCTGGAAAAGGAACGCCTGCGGAAGGCGGCCCGCGAGAAAGGAAAGTTCCGAAATTTCCTTTTGAAGATGCTCGTAGATTTCCTGGCCAACGAGTGGGATAAAGCCCAAACAGTCAAGCGTGGAGGAAAGTGCGTAATCGTCTCCATAGACGAGGCCACAGCGGAGGGGTTTTATGCCAACGAACCAGCCGAACCGATGACGCCGGAGAGCATCTATCACCGGAACTGGGCGAGGGCATTGCTGGACCGAGTGCTCACACGGCTCGAAAGCGAGTACAAAGAAACCGGCAAGACAACTCTCTTCGTGGCGTTGGCGCCGCAAATGGCTAAAAAGGACGATCGGTCCGGCTTCTACTGCCGAGCGGCAGACAAGCTGGGCATGAGCGCAGACGCGGTAAAGGTCGCCATGCACCGCTTAAGAAATAAGTATCGTGAATTGCTCCTGCGTGAAGTCGCGCAGACGGTTTCCAGCGCGGAAGAACTTGAGGAGGAACTCCGTTATTTGCTGACGTGTGCTTGAGTTCGGGCGGACGAGCAGCAATTGAATTTGGGCGCGCCTTCCGGCTACTGGTGCTTCCCGCGCGGGAGGGGAACCCGGGCCCCGGTTCGCCGACGCGGAGCGCCCTCCGCATGCAAGATAGAAAGTCTGTAACGATAGCCAGGATTTGCTTGAGAAGGGTGCGGGTGAGACGGCTGCGCCAGGAAGTTGCGGCCTGCCCGGGCGCCTGTGTAACTGCGCTGTGTGACTGCGCTAAGAACGGCCAATAAAGGTCACTATTCAGGTAGCAGTGCAGCCCCGGAACGGCGTAGCCGCCGACCTAAGTCGGCGCTAACTTTTCCGTCGGCGCAGGATCACCGGTGACGATAAGATTTGGCGCTGACTCACTAGACTGTCCGGCAGGCGCGCGTCGGCGACTAACTGAGCAGTTAGCCAATAACGAAAAGCGCTTTTGACACCGCGCGCGGCGCAGATCAGATAAGAAGCTTAGCCATGGCTAGATCAGAAAGATGCCCCCAGTGCGGAGAGGAGCTTTCACGAAGCGCTTGGGGGACGTACTGTGTGCGTTGCTTCCTTGAGCTCGGGCTGACACCGCCTGACCAGGGGCTTGCGGGCGGACTGGGAGAGGCATCGGAGAACATTTCCACCGACTCGTTAAAGAAGGTCCGTCCCGGCGTTGGCGCTGAGGGTGCGGCGGTGGAACCCGGGAAGCGGATCGGCCGCTACCGGCTGGTCAAGCAGATTGGCACGGGCGGTTTTGGAGTAGTATTCCTCGCCGAACAGGAAGAACCAGTCCGTCGCCGGGTCGCCCTCAAGGTAATTAAGATCGGGATGGATACGCGCGAGGTGATTGCGCGCTTCAACCGCGAGCGGCAGGCCCTGGCCATGATGGATCACCCCAACATCGCTCGAGTCCTCGACGCGGGCGAAACCAACGCTGGCCGCCCGTATTTCGTCATGGAGTATATCGATGGGGCCAAAATTACCGATTACTGCGACCAGCATCACCTCTCGGTCCGGGAACGGTTGGGGCTGTTCGCGCAAGTGTGCCAGGCGATCCAGCACGCCCACCTTAAGGGTGTCATCCATCAGGACATTAAGCCGTCGAATGTTCTCGTGGCCGAGCAGGATAGCCAGCCGGTGCCCAAAGTGATCGACTTCGGCATCGCCAAAGCGACGCTGGAGCGGCGCTTCACCAAGGAAACCATCGTCACGACCTACCAGCAATTTGCCGCCACACCCGCCTACATGAGTCCCGAGCAGGCCGGTTTTGGCGGGCAGGACATTGATTCGCGGACTGATGTCTATTCGCTTGGCATGCTGCTTTACGAGCTTCTGACTTCCCAGCCCGCCTTTGAAGCGGCGGAACTGCGACAAGCCGCCATCGACGAGATCTTCAAGACGGTGCGTGAGAAGGACCCGCCGCGGCCCTCGGCTCGCCTGACGACCCTTTCCGTCGAGCGCCTCTCGAACGTAGCGCACTGCCGGCAGGCCGACTCCGCCAGCTTGCCCAAGCTGCTGCGGGGCGATTTGGATTGGATCGTGATGAAAGCGCTGGAAAAGGACCGCAACCGCCGTTACGAGACCGCCAACGGGCTGGCGATGGATATCCTGCGTTACCTGGACAACGACGTGGTGTTGGCGCGTCCGCCCGATTGGAGGTACCGCCTGCGGAAACTCATTCGGCGCAATCGGCTGGCGTTCGGAGCGGCGGCGGGGGTGATCCTGGCACTCGCGTTCGGAGTGGCGGTGAGCACCTGGCAGGCAGTGCGTGCTACACGGGCGGAGCGCGGTCAAACCGAAGTCGCCAGATTTCTGAAATTAACGCTAACGGGCGTCGGCCCGTCCGTGGCCCGCGGGCGTGATACGACAATTTTGCGGGAGATTTTGGAAAGGACCGTTGCGCGCCTGGGCAAGGATTTGAAGAACGAGCCGGGAGTCGAGGCGGAGCTGCGCAATACCATTGGGTCCGTTTACCTGGAACTCGGAGATTATGACCAAGCGGAGAAGATGTGCCGCGAGGGTCTCGCCATCCGGCGGAGCAAGCATCTCGAGCCCCTGAAAGTGGCCGACAGCCTGAACAACCTGGGCAACGTGCTGTATAAGAAAGGTCAGCTACCGCAGGCCGAGACGGCCCAACGAGAGGCATTGGCCATCCGCAAAAAGAAACTCGGCGCGCAGCATCCGGACGTGGCGAGCTCATTGAGCAATTTAGCCATTGTCCTGTGGGAGCAGGGAAACCTGACCGAAGCCGAGAGGCTCCTGCGCGAGGCGCTGGCCATTCGCACAAAGCGCCTGGGCTATGACAACGAAGACACCGCCGAGTCGCTGGATAACCTGGCCGCGGTGCTTTCGCTCGAAGAAAAGCTGCCGGAGGCGGAGACCATGCAGCGCGAAGCACTGGCGCTGGATGTGAAACTGTTGGGTCGAGATCATCCGGGCGTCGCCTTTTCCCTGAATAATCTCGCCGACACGCTCCGGGAGGAAGGAAAGCTCGAAGAGGCCGAAGCCACTAACCGGGAAGCGCTGGCGCTGCGCAAAAAATTGCTGGGCGAGGAACACGCGGACGTCGCCGCCTCCCTCCATAACCTGGCAACGGTGCTCGCGGCGGAAGGCAAATGGAACGAAGCCGAGGGCAGCAACCGCGCCGCCTTAGCCATGCGCAGGAAGGTGCTGGGAAACCGGCACATTGATGTCGCGGGTTCCCTCAATAACCTGGCCGGGGTGCTGGTCCACGAGCAGAAACTTGCCGAAGCGGAAACGCTTCAGCGTGAGGCCTTGGACATCCAAAAGGAACAGTTAGGTCCTGAGCACCGGGATATTGCCGGCTCGCTCAACGTCCTCGGCACCATTCTGTGGACGCAAGGAAAATTCGTCGAGGCCGAGGCAATCAACCGCGCCGCTTTAACCATGTTCCGCAGAGTGATGGGGAACGAAAGCCTGGACGTGGCGAGCACGCTGGGGAACTTGGGAACCATCCTACGCTGCGAAGGCAAGCTGACCGAGGCCGAGAAAGCGCAGCGCGAAGGACTGGCCATTCGCAAAAAGCTGCTCGGAGACCAACATGCCGATGTGGCAGCTTCGTTGAATGGTCTCGCGGCAACTTGTTTCGACCAGGGGAAACTGGCCGAAGCCGAACCCCTCCAGCGAGAGGAGTTAGCGCTGTGGAGGAAATTGGCCGCGCAGCAGCCTCGCCAGCCGATGGCAGTGGCCGGACTGGTTGACTCCCTCGCCCGGCTGGCTCGGACCCTCCTTGCCGAGCGGAAATACACCGACGCGGCGGCCCCGGCCCAGGAGTGCTCGGAGATTTGTGAGAAGGAACTGCCCGGCGACTGGCATTCGTTTCACGCCCGCAGCTTGCTGGGCGCAAGCCTCCTGGGGCAGAGCAAATTCTCCGAGGCCGAGCCGCTGTTGCTCGCTGGCTACGAGGGGATGAAGAAACTGGAAGGTACGATCACGCCTGACGACAAGCCCTGCCTCAAGGAGGCCCTCAGGCGGGTGGTCAATTTCTACGAAGCCACCGGCGAGCCGGAGCGTGCCGCCGACTGGAAGAAGCGCCTTGAAGAGTCAAAGTGATACGCTCCGGGTTTGGTCACGAGCGCAGTAGGGCGACGCTCCTGTGGAGCCGTTTCCCCCAAGCTCGGCCCGCCTCGAACCTCGAACGAAGTGTGGCTTGCCGGCTTCCCCTAACCCATCGGAGAGTGCGATGGGCGAGCGAGCACCCCTCCGGAGAAGACCGGAGAAGAAAAAAGATCCGAAACATGCTTGACATCGTCGGGCTATTTGCGTTACACATGGCGTGAGCTTAGTTAATTACCAATTACTGGAGCGCCAGCGCCAGAACTCGCTGTTCAGAAGGCGGTTTTGCGGCACGGCAGCCTGGGCTTCTTAAGGGCCAATACCGTGAGGGCGATTTCTGTACCCATCGACCGTTCACCCGCCACGCGAAACCACCACAACGGCCCTCCAAGCATCGCAAAATACTTTGTAACGCTAGCCCCCAATTCCTTGAGAAGCGGGTATGACAGGTTGGACAAAACCGGACAGGAACCAAAGCACTCTTGCATTTTCTTTGCAACGTTTTCCGGTTTTTTCCTCTGAAGAAGGTAGTACTGAGAAGAATGACGAAATCCGCATACCGAAACCTGAGTCAGCTGGCGAGTCGCCATTCCGCCTTCCCGTAGCAGGGCGAGCAAGGCCGGTTGAACCGCCGTTGGTGCCCGCTGATGACACGCAAATCGACGAAGAACGAGCGCGGGGTTCAAAGGCAGGAGCCTCAGCGTGCCAGAATCGCCGCTGAGGAGCACCAGAGCGCGGAACACCGCAAAGAAACTTTGTAACGATGGCCGCAGAATCCTTGAGAACCGGGTATAAACAACTTGGGCAGAAAACAGAACGGCGCAAGTCGCAGGAAAAAACGATAACTCAATAGTCGAACGCAAATAATCAGTGAACCACCTGAGACAGAACTCTACAGAAATCCCAAAATCATTATGAAAACAATCATTCGAAATGTAGCTCTCCTGGGCCTCTCAACCGCATGCCTCGTCGCGAATCCATGCCATGCGCAAACCGTCGTGTGGTCGGAAAACTTCGATAGCGGTAATCCGTACAACCGGTGGTATGCCGATAACGGCCTGTGGCAGATTGGGTCGCCGACGTATGGTCCCCCTATGGCAAACGGATGCCGAGCGCATTCGTGTCCGAACTGTGCGACAACGGGGCTTACGACAAATTACCCCAGCGGGACGGACTCAAGACTCATTAGCAGGCCGAGCCTGCAAATAACCATTCCGCCCTCGAACCAGTTTCCGCGCCTGCGGTTTTGGCACTGGTACAACTTCAGCAGTTCGCACGGCAAGGTTGAGGTCATGGGCACCAACGGAACCTGGTATGCCGTGTCACCAAGTTACACCGGTTTCAGTGGGGATTGGACTTATACTTCAGTTGATTTGAGCGCATTCGCGGGGCAGATGGTGCAAATTGCCTTTCATCTGATCCCTGACTGCTGTGGGGGCAGCGCACCCGGATGGTATATAGACGACGTTGAGCTGCTTGCCGGAGCGCCGGTGTTCAACAATCCGGAGAGTTGGGAAGGTGGGATCGGCGACTGGTACGCGGAAACGGGAACCTGGCAGGTGGGCGTGGCGACCAAAGCAGGCGGCCCGCCCGTGGACGCGCAGGGCTTCCAGGACCACACCGGCAGCAACTGTGCAGTAACTCTCCTGAATGCGAATTATCCTAGCGGCGCAGATTCCAGGCTTGTGAGTCCGCCCATAGTCATTCCCCCGGCGAGTGAATTTCCCGGCTTGCAGTTCTGGCACTGGTTCAATTGGAGCAGTTCCTACGGCCAAGTGGAGGTGAAAGGCACGAACGGAACTTGGCAGCCGGTGCCAGACGCTGTGTACACTGGTTCCAGTGCAGGTTGGACCCCCGGTTTTGGTGATTTAAGAAGTTACGCCGGCCAAATGGTGCAAATCGCTTTTCACATGATCCCACAATGCTGCGGGGGCAGCGCGCAAGGCTGGTATGTAGACGATATTTCGATCCAAACCGCCGGTGCGCCAGTTCTTGAATCGGTGCCCTCAAGCCAGGCGGCGTGTGTCGGGGCGTTCGTCTCCCTGGATGTCACGGCCAGCGGCGACACGCCTCTGGGTTACCAGTGGCGTTTTAACTCGAATTCCATTACTGGCGCCACTAATGCAACTCTAGTACTGCCGAATATTCAGCTCTCGCAGGCAGGGTATTATGAGGTTCTGATTACGAACGACGCCGGCTCCACGAATTCGTCGCCAGCTCTGGTCACGGTTGAAGAGTGCTTCGTTGGCGTGCCTATTCAGCCAACCAATACCACGTCAGGCAGCGTGACTAATAGCAATGGCTCCTGGACTGTGGCTGGTGGCGGCACTGGAATAGGAGCGACAGCCGATGCGTTCTACTACGTGTGTCAGCCGCTGAGTGGCGATTCCCAAATCATCGCCAGGGTAACGAGCGTGCAGGGAGGGCAGCCTGGGGCTGCGGAGGCGGGCATTATGATTCGAGGGGGCCTTGGCGCCGACGCGGTGCATGCAGCTCTGACCGTAAACTCCCTCACTAATGTTGTGTTTAAACGGCGTTTGGGCACGGCCGGCCCGTGGAGCGATCAGACCATCCAGACCCCATTTAACGGTACGAACTGCAACTGGCTGAGTCTGATGCGGCTGGGTAACACGTTAGTGGCGCATTGTTCAAGCGACGGACTGAAATGGGAGTACGTATGGTTCACGACCATCAACATGCCTGATCCGATCCAAATCGGCTTGGCTGTGAGCGCTGACAACTACGCTTTGGTGGCAACCGGGGTTTTGGACCACGTGACAGTCGGAACACCCAGCCTGCTGCCTCCTTGGCCGCTGTCGCACTCACAGATCTTCCTGGGCGGCGAGTCGGACGCAATGTACGAGTTCCAGCGCGTTGGCGGATTCAAAATGCTGGTGGGCAGCGGCACTGGCGATATCCTCGCCCTCAAAACGGTCACGAGTCCCACCGAGCCTTTCGTGCCCTGGCAAACGTACGCCACCAAAACAAACAACGAAGGCTTCTCAGTCTTTTTAGATTCGCGAGCGTTGACGAACGCCCCGCAGTACTATCGCGTGCAGAAGATTGGGCCGTGAGAGTTCCTTATTATGCGCTGAGACTCCGGCCCTGCCGGAGTCTCAGCTTTCGACCTGGCGCCACACACCGAATGGCCAACCACATTGTGACAAACCCAAATAACAAACAATTATGAACATATCGAAATACTTGGCTCCGGAAGTGTGTGGCGGGAGGGGCCTTCCGCAGCCGGGCTCTCGAAAGACAAAATGAAGACTAAATTTGCCGGGAATTACGCCATTATCGAACTCAGTTTCTTCGTGATCAATGTGGCCCTTCCGGTCTATAACTCCGCGGCTCCTACTGAGGCAGACAGCGGAAACCAGTACAGCGTCATGGTCATGAATGCTGGCGATCTCGTCCAGGGCGACTGGGCGACACTGACGGTGGAATCGTAATGAAGCGTGGGGACGCCTCCCGCTGCCACTCCGGTTGCAAAGCACCCGCGGATTGATTGAGCAGTTTCGCTTATACATGCAGCAATTAATTAGAACAATAGAAAGGACTGTCCAAATGAAAAACATTGCAAAGAAACTCACGTGTCTCCTTGGTTTAGTGGCCTTAGCCGCAGGCTGCGCCTCTGGACCTGATTTTAACACTTACAGCCGCGCGACCTTTTCCGCTTTTTTCCTCTGAAGGGAGTAGGGCTGAGAGGAAATGACGAATGACGAAGCCCGAAAGAAATCCGAATGACGAATGCCGCAATGGTGCGGGCGTCTGAGAATCGAAGCGGCGTTACGCCTCGAAGTGCGTTGTAACGGTGGCCGCCGAATGCTTGAGAAGCAGGTATGGCAGATTGGACAAACCAAACACGAGCCAAGGTGCTCCAAACGCATCAGCATTCTCTTTGCAACGTTTTCCGAGTTTTTACTCAGAAGGAGGCAGGACCGATGGCGAAGATCACGGAACCGGTGGTGCGCCTATTATTGCCAAGCCACAAAAAACTTGAAAACTTTGGAAACACGCTTGACAATGGCAGCTCGTTCCGCTACAAACGTCTCCATCGGGCAGAACTAAACATTGGAATCAAAGTGCCTGCACGCGCTTTTTCAGAAGAAGCGGTTTTGCGGCACGGCAGCCTGGGCTTCTTAAGGGCCAACACCGTGAGGGCGATTTCTGCACCCATAGACCGTTTACCCGCCGCGCGGATAAAACGATCAAACCCGGAGGATTTTCACAGAAGCAAACAAAGGTCGCGACGATTCTTTGTAACGCTAGCCGTCAATTCCTTGAGAAGCAGGTACGACAGGTTGGACAAAACCGGACATGAACCAAAGCACTCTGCACGCTTTTGCGTTTTCTTTGCAATCGGCCGAGTGCGGGCGGCGGGCCACGCAGGGCCCATCAACGCGCGGCGCAGGGCGCAGGAGGGATGCGCCGCGCGTTCGGCCTCCGCCGGCCAGGCGTCTTCCAAATGATGAAGGAAAAAAAGCTCCGAAACATGCTGGACATCCTTCAGCGATTTGCGTTGAACATGGCGCGAAGTGACTTAATCTCAGACGCGAAAGTGCCAGAACTTGCTTATCAGAAGGCGGTTTTGCGGCACGGGGATCAGGGCTTCTTAAGGGCCAAAACCGTGAGGGCACTTCCAGCACCCCTCCATCGTCCGCTCGCCGGGCAGACCACGACTCATTTCCCCGTGAAAACCGGGAGATCTAAGGCCGTCGTGTCCGACTTGCGTCAAAAAATGTTTGGTAACGATAGCTCCAAAATCCTTGAAAACCACCTACGACAGTTTGGAAAAAACCAGTCAAAGATAAACCACTGATCACAATGAAACCGATAATCCACGTTCACAAACAAAGTTGCGGCCTGAAAAGGCTCGCCATCGATCTTCTCGGCTCCGGCTTGGCATTTGCCAGCCTGTCGGCTCCGGGCGGCCAGTTCCTGAATAGTTACTGGCCACTAAACGACGGGGACCAAAAGACGTTCGTTTACGATGGCACTCAGTCTCTAACCATGTCCGTCAGCGACATGGGCGGCGGAGCATTTGCCATCTCGGAAGACAGCCAAGAGGTCAACGCCTCGCTCAATGTTCAGAACGATCAGGACAGCTCGTTCCTCAGCTCGGTTCAAGAGGGATGGCTTACCGTCTCGGTTGACCCAATGGTTATGCTGCTCGATGATAGCACCTTGCAAAACGGCGGCACGGCCAGGACCTCGACGACCGTCAGCCAGTCTGGCATCACTTACCCGGCTACCTTTACGGTCAAGGTTGCCAAGGCCGGCACCGTGACAGTTCCCGCCGGAACCTTTCAGGATTGTCGGAGCATTACCGCCAGCGAGGAGGCCAAGGTGCCCGGCCACGGAACGATTCACGCCACGGCTCTGACTGCCTACCTGGCGCCCAACGTTGGAATTATCAAGACCCAGGTGAAGATCGGAGTCTGGGCCGAACTGGTCAGCGGAACGGTCGGCGGCGTAAACGTGACCACGTATGCCGGCTCCGCCCCTCCGGCCACTTCGAAAACCCCCAAAATTGAGGCGCAACCGCACGGTCAGGCCGTCGTGGCTGGGTCTGAGGCCGTGTTCATTGTAACGGCTGTGGATAGCTCCGCCTCGTTGTCCTATCAGTGGAAGCATAACGGAATCGACATGTCCGACAGCGCGAATGTGAGCGGCTCCGCTACTTCATCTTTAACTATTTACAGTGCTGAGCCAGGTGATGCCGGCAAATACACCGTAGTCGTCTCCGCTGGGAACCGCTCGGTCACCAGCGTGGCCGCCAAGCTGACGCTGGAAACGCCGCCCACCATCATCACCCAGCCGGTGGATGACTCCGTAATGGAGGGACATAGCGCCGTTTTCTCCGTGAAGGCCAGCGGAAGTGGCCCGATGACCTACCAGTGGCAGAAAGACGGTTTCTTTCTCAGCAACGGTCACGGGGTTAGTGGCGCCCGCTCCGCCCGGCTGGTCATCCGCGCCACTGCCGCCAGCGCAGGCCAGTACTCCGTCACCGTCAACAACTCCGTCGGTTCAGCCGACAGCGACACTGCCCAATTGACGGTCGAATAGCCCGCACTGCAAACAACCTGAAGAAGTGAAAGTCCCTGGAATATGTTTGGAAATACCGAAAACCGCCGCGTGAGGGCACGCGGCCTACAAGAAACGGGGGAAAATCCTCGGTCCTGTAGGCCCGGTCCCCTGACCGGGCGCTCTTCCGCACAGGCTCTTAAAGCATAGCAATCATAACAAAACAACTAAAACAAACCCCACTCCGAAAACAATTCATCCCCTGCGCGAATGAAAACCTTGTCCCCTCTTTTGTTGGTGATCCCAGCACTATTAGCCGGCTGCGCAACCCCCGTGGCCCCCGGCACGGAGCACGGGCCGGACGGTACCATTGCCTACAAGGTGCCGGTCGATTCGAGCGAGCCGGGCGCTCGCATCGAGGTCAACGGCGAAAGCGTTGGCGTCACACCCATGGTCCTGAAGATCTTCGGTGACCGAGACGGGACGTTCCATAACTTTGGCAGTTACGAATTCCTCGTTCGCGCTTACCCGCCGGGCACTGGCCGCCCACCCCAAACCAAAGTCTTTTATACGGGCGCGCTCATGGCGAAGGAGGACAAGATACCCCAAAAAATTTATTTTGATTTCGGCCCCAACCCAAAGTAACCAAGTTCGATGAAAACTCCAAAATACCCAAATACCATGAAAACTAGCCTTGCCCTTCTTGCCTGCATCGGTCCTCTGTTCCTAACCGGATGCGCTTCGACCAGGCAGTTTGTTCCATTCCCAGAGCAGTCCCAGAGGGTCCAGGACCCGTCGAAGGGGCGCATTTACGTCATGCGCCCAGCCGGCCTGGGAGCCGCCATTACGATGAACGTCAGCGACGGTGGCAAACCAATCGGCAAAACCGGCCCGCACGGATTCCTGTGCTGGGAACGGGACCCGGGAGACACAATCGTTATTGGGACGGCGGAAGGCGCCAGCCAAGCGCCCCTGACGGTTCAATCCGGTAACGTTTATTACATTTTTCAGCATGTTCGGATGGGACTGTTGATGGCACGGAACGAACTCGAAGTGGTCGATGAGGACAAGGGCCGCAAGGTTCTCAAGAAGTGCCATCGACCCAAGATGGAGCAAGCACCCCCCTCGGCAGCCTCTGGGACCTCGCCGTAAAGGGCCAAGGTTCCCGCTGGGCGCCACCGACGCCCAAGGTTCAGACTTCCTGGGTACCGACCAGAGCGGAGCGCTTACACTGGAAGCCCCGTGACACCACACGAAGAGTCCTTGCCCCACTCAGGGCGTTCTCTTCCTCTCCCCTTGGAACTGCATCCCCATTTCGGTTGCCCAATAACGATCGATTTCCTGTTGTTTGTTTGGCATCATAGGTCAGCGGTCTTGAAGCGGCCCGGTCAGATATGGAGCCCGGTCATGCAACTGATCCATCTGCATTTTAAATCAAAACGAAAATCATGCCACTTGCGCCGAAAATCGAGCGTGAGCACTTTCGAGCAAGACGCAGACAACTTCGATGTAGTCTTTGTCCATCAGGGCTTCAGCACGGGCGTCGTTCCGTCTTTAAGGCGGGCGATCCAGCCCCCTTTTCCCAGCCTGTTTCCCGCAGCTCTTTTTGCCGCGGCTGACCACGGCAGAATCAATTCCTCGGCCCAGCGTACGCAAAGGCGCACGACTTTCACGCTTCGGCACTAGCGCCCATCAACGGTTTGGAAGAATTTCGATCAAGTTCGAAATATTTCGATAAATTTGATAAATTTCGAACATTTTAGTGTTTTCCGCTTTTTCCCAAAATCCACTCGAACCGAAAGTGGGCCTGCCCACCGTAGCCTTGGCGAAGGTGGGGGCCATTCGCTTTGCCATGGGGCAGCAAATCGTCGTAATTCTCCCATGCCCCCGCCCAACGCCTCTCCCCGTCCGTCTCCAAACCCCTGCAAACAGGAACTTGCCCTGCTGTTCGCAGCCAGCAGGCACTGACAAGAATTCCAGCGCCGACACGCGAAAATTACCCCATCGGGCAAACGACATCAAGAGGAAAGCTGCCTGCCCGCGAAAAGGGGCGGGGCGATGATTTTATCCATCGCGGAGCGATGTTTGAACGTATCGTCCAGGCAAAACCGCAACCGTTGGCTCCTACAGCGGGAACGTCCAGGTCACCATGCAAATCTCCACCGACCTTGGGAGACGGGTTTGAACGGGAGGGAACGGAGGGAACGGAGGCAGCGGAGGACGCCACGCCGGACCACGCAGAGCGGAAATGAGTCGGTTACTCCACCGCCAAACCCTGCCGCTCCCCAGCGAGGATTTCCCGACGACCATATCCGCAGCAGCTCTCACGGCGTTTCTAAAATGCGATAGTAGCGTACCGGATAACTCGACGCATTCGGATCGGTGAAAACCGACGAATCGGAC
>Ga0209517_10006454_pt1 | contig 14490 bp, 12 predicted proteins | sample PeaSoiMetSII2010_FD_187695 | JGI IMG/M metagenome (GOLD analysis project Ga0209517, IMG submission 187695) | Peat soil microbial communities from Weissenstadt, Germany - SII-2010 (SPAdes) (version 2) | ecosystem: Environmental > Terrestrial > Soil > Wetlands > Peat | place: Germany... | reverse complement strand
ACCACTCGCCGCGCACCGAGACGTCGACTGTGCCAGCCGGCATCGCCGCGACGCTCTCGAGGGTGGCCGCCCAGTTGCGCTCGAGCGCAGCCCAGGCCGCGCGCAGGCCATCCGGATCTGCGGCGCCTGCTCACCGATTACGGCTTCATCGGGCATCCTTTCCGCAAGGATTTTCCGTTATCGGGCAATGTCGAGGTGCGCTACGACCCTGAGAAGGGCAGGGTGGTCTACCAGCCGGTGACCATCGAGCCCCGGATCCTCGTGCCGAAGGTCATTCGCCATGACAATCGCTATGATCCGGCCCTCACCAATGCGAAACCCGAGACGCCGAATGGCTGAGATTCGAAACTATACGATGAACTTCGGACCGCAGCATCCTGCCGCGCACGGCGTGCTGCGCTTGGTTCTGGAAATGGACGGTGAGGTCATTCAGAAGGCGGATCCGCACGTGGGCCTGCTGCATCGAGGGACCGAGAAGCTGGCGGAGAGCAAGCCCTTTAACCAGTCGATCGGCTACATGGATCGGTTGGACTACGTATCGATGATGTGCAACGAGCACGCGTACGTCATGGCGATCGAGAAGCTGCTGGGGATTGGCGCGCCGCTGCGCGCCCAATACATTCGCGTGATGTTCGACGAGATCACCCGCATTCTCAATCATTTGATGTGGTTGGGGTCGCACGCCCTCGATATCGGCGCGATGACGGTGTTTCTCTATGCCTTTCGCGAACGCGAAGATCTGATGGACTGCTACGAGGCGGTTTCCGGCACGCGCATGCATGCGACGTACTACCGGCCGGGCGGCGTCTATCGCGACCTGCCGGAAGTGATGCCGAAATATCAGCAGTCGCAATGGCGGAGCAAGAAGGACGCCGACCGCCTCAACGAGCGCCGCTCGGGCGGATTGCTGGATTTTATCGGGGACTTCGCGCGACGGTTCCCTGCCTGCGTCGATGAGTATGAAACGCTGCTCACCGATAACCGGATCTGGAAACAGCGCACCGTCAACATCGGCGTCGTGACCCCGGAGCGCGCCATGCAGCTGGGTTTCTCCGGACCCATGCTGCGCGGTTCGGGCATCGAGTGGGACCTGCGCAAGAAACAGCCGTACGAGGCCTACGAACACATGGATTTCGATATTCCGGTGGGCCTCAACGGCGATTGCTACGACCGCTATTTGGTGCGCATCGAAGAGCTGCGTCAGTCAAACCGCATCATCGAACAGTGCGTGAAGTGGCTCAAAGAAAACCCGGGGCCGGTCATGATCGATGACCGCAAGGTGCGCCCGCCGCGCCGTGAGCAGATGAAGGGCGACATGGAGTCCTTGATCCATCATTTCAAACTGATGACCGAAGGCTACTGCGTGCCGGAAGGCGAGGTGTACGCCGCCGTGGAGGCGCCGAAAGGCGAACTTGGCGTGTACCTGGTGTCGGATGGCGCCAACAAACCCTATCGCCTCAAGGTGCGCGCCCCGGGCTTCGCGCATCTCGCGTCGCTGAATGAAATGGTCCAGGGCCATATGCTGGCGGACGTGGTGGCGGTGATCGGCACTCAAGACATCGTATTCGGCGAGATCGACCGGTGACGGTGGTAGCGAAATGACTGTGCAATTGTCGGATCACGTCCGGGCCGAAATAGATCGTTGGCTGGGCAAGTTTCCCCCGGACCGCAAACGATCCGCGGTGATCGCCGCGCTGCATGCCGCCCAGCATGAGAACAACGGATTCTTGACCGCGCCCATCATGGACGCGGTGGCCGCGTATCTGGGGCTGCCCAACATTCAGGTGTACGAGATCGCCACGTTTTACTCGATGTTCGAGACCCAGCCCGTGGGCCGGCATCACGTGTCGGTGTGCACCAACATCTCTTGCATGTTGCGCGGCTCGCAAGAAGTCGTCGACTACGTCGAGAAGAAATTGGGAATCAAGACGGGCGAAAGCACGCCGGACGGGCGGATTTTCTTGAAGCGCGAAGAGGAATGTCTGGCTGCCTGCACCGGTGCGCCCATGATGATGGTCGATCACATTTATTATGAGAATCTGACGCCCGAGTCCATCGATAAAGTTCTGGATGGGCTGACATGACATTGCGCGACACGGCTGAGGGACTGTAGATGGCTTACGAGCAGAATCTCGTGTTGTTCGAAGCGCTCAAATGCGAAAAGCCGTGGACGCTCGAAGGCTACCGGCAATTCGGCGGGTACCAGGCGTGGGAGAGAATTCTGCGCGAAAGGACGCCGCGCGAGAAAATCATCGAGGAGGTCAAGGACTCCGGGCTGCGCGGCCGCGGCGGCGCAGCTTTTCCCACCGGCCTGAAATGGAGCTTCATGCCGCGCTCATCGCCGACACAAAAGTATGCGGTGTGCAATTCGGACGAGTCCGAGCCCGGTACCTGTCACGACCGCGACATCCTGCGCTACAACCCGCACTCGGTGATCGAAGGGATGGCCATCGGCGGCTATGCGATGACGGCGACGGTGGGCTACAACTACATTCGCGGCGAATTCCTGGGCGAGCCGATTCCGCGGTTCGAAGCGGCTTTGGCGGAAGCCTACGCGGCGGGGTTGCTGGGCAAGAATATCTTGGGCTCGGGAGTCGATTTCGATCTGCACATGTTCATCGGCGCGGGCGCCTACATCTGCGGCGAGGAAACCGCGTTGCTGGAGTCGCTCGAGGGTAAACCCGGCAGGCCGCGCTTCAAGCCGCCGTTCCCGGCCAACTTCGGTTTGTACGGCAAGCCCACCACCATCAACAACACGCAAACCTTTGCCTCGGTGCCCGCCATCCTGCGCAACGGCGCGGCGTGGTTCGCCGGCCTGGGAGTTCCCAACTCCGGCGGCACCATGATTTTTTCGGTGTCCGGCCACGTCGCCAAGCCGGGCAACTACGAATTGCCGATGGGAATTCCGTTCAAGGACCTGCTCGAAATTGCCGGCGGCGTTTGGAATGGGCGCAAATTGAAGGCGGTGATTCCCGGCGGCTCGTCCGTGCCCGTGGTACCCGGCGACGTCATCATGGGGTGCACCATGGATTACGACTCCATCAAGAAAGCCGGCTCATCCGTGGGAACCGGCGCGATGATCGTCATGGACGAGACCACCTGCATGGTGCGCGCGCTGGAGCGGTTGTCACGCTTCTACATGTCGGAATCCTGTGGCCAGTGCACGCCGTGCCGCGAGGGCACCGGATGGTTGGATCGCATGTTGAAACGCATCATCGCGGGCCAGGGCCGCAGTGAAGATCTTGGGCTGTTGCTCGACGTGGCGAACCGTATCGAAGGACATACCATCTGCGCCTTGGGCGATGCGGCCGCCTGGCCGGTGCAGAGTTTCCTCAAGCATTACCGTCACGAGTTCCAGTACATGATCGAGCACAAGGGCCGCTCCATCGTCGAAGCGGCGACTGGCGATGCCGCGGCGGCCGATTCCGCGGCAGTAGCGGCATAAGGGCGGACGATGAGCGACGATCTGGTCAATATCGAAGTCAACGGTGTGCCGCTGAAGGCCCGCAAGGGTCAGATGATCATGCAGGTCACGGATCCTGCGGACATCTATATCCCGCGATTCTGTTATCACAATAAGCTGACCATCGCCGCGAATTGCCGCATGTGCCTGGTCGAAGTCGAGAAGGCGCCGAAGCCGCTGCCCGCCTGCTCTACGCCGGTGGCGGAGGGCATGAAGGTCTTCACCAGATCGCCGAAGGCGGTCGGCGCGCAGCGCGCGACGATGGAGTTCCTGCTCATCAATCATCCTCTCGATTGCCCGATCTGCGATCAGGGCGGCGAGTGCGAGCTGCAGGATCTCGCCATGGGCTTCGGCCGCGACATCGCGCGCTTTGCCGAACGCAAGCGCGTGGTCAAGGACAAGAATTTGGGACCGCTGGTCTCCACCGACATGACGCGCTGCATTCACTGCACTCGGTGCGTGCGCTTCGGTCTCGAGATTCAAGGCTACCCGCAGATGGGTCTGACGGGGCGCGGCGAAAACATGGAAGTGGGCACGTACATCGAACAAAGCGTCGATCACGAATTGTCCGCGAACATCATCGATCTGTGTCCGGTGGGCGCGCTCAACAACAAGCCGTTCCGTTATCACGCTCGATCGTGGGAAATGCAGCAGCAACCGCTGGTATCGCCGCACGATGCCTTTGGGACCAACGTGTATGCGCATGTGCTGCGCGGCAAGATCATGCGCGTGGTGCCGCGCGAGAACGAAGCGATCAACGAGACCTGGATCGCGGATCGCGACCGCTTCGGCTTCGAGGGAATCTACTCGGCCGAGCGCGTCACGCAGCCCATGATTCGCGTCAACGGTACGCTCGAAGCGGTTGATTGGGAGGTCGCCCTCGCCACCGCCGCCGAGGGGCTGCAGGAGGCAATCGCGGCTCATGGCGCCGCCTCGGCCGGCTTTCTGGTCTCGCCGCTGGCGACCGTCGAGGAGATGTACCTGTTGGCTCGGATCGCCCGCGGACTCGGCAGCGGCAACATCGACCATCGATTGCGGCAACTGGATTTTCGCGCGCAGGAGGCCGAGGGCGTCTACCCGAATTTGGGGCTGCATATCGCGGATGTCGAAAAGCTCGAGGGCGTGCTGGTCATCGGCTCGAATCTGCGTCATGAAATGCCGCTGTTGGCGCACCGCATCCGTAAGGCGGCGGTCAAGGGCGGCGCGAAGGTCGCGTTCCTCAACCCACGTGTTTTCGAGTATCTGTTTCCGGTCGCCGCGTATGCGCTCGCCGGCGATATGGTGGGCGAACTGGCCGCCATCGTGCATGCGGCCGCTGCGGCGGCCAACAAGCCGGCACCCCCGGGCGTACGCGCGGCGACGGTCAACGACGGACACCGGGCGGCGGCTGCCGTGCTGGCGGCCGGCACTCGGCGAGCCGTCATTCTGGGCAGCCTGGCGCAGCGGCATCCCGCGTACTCCGAACTCAAAGCGCTGGCAGGCATTCTGGCGGAGTTGACCGGCGCCAGCGTCGGATTCATTACCGAGGGTGCCAATGCGGCCGGGGCCTATCTGGCCGGTGCCGTGCCGCATCGCCAACCCGGCGGAGCGGCGTCTGAATCGACCGGATTGTCCGCGCGCGCCATGTTGGAGTCGCCGCTCAAGGCCTACGTTCTATTCGGCGGCATCGATCCGGCGAACGACCTTGGGGTCGGCGGGGACGCGTTCGGTGCCGCGGATTTGGTCGTGGCCGCCACCACGCACCTCAGCGCTAGTCTGCGCGAAGTTGCCCATGTGGTCCTGCCCATCGGGTCGTTCGCCGAATCGTCGGGGACGTTCGTGAACGTGGAGGGCCGCTGGCAGAGCTGGGCGGGCGCCGCGAGGCTGGTCGGAGACAGCCGCCCGGGCTGGAAGGTCTTGCGCGTATTGGCGAATCTTCTCGCCATCCACGGCGTCGACTACATCAGCTCCGATGAAATTCGCGAAGCGCTGAAGGAAACGTGCGGCGAACGGCTCGAACTGCCGGCCGGCGCCGCCGGTGCAGGGCCCGTGGGCGGCGCGGCGCCGCAAGGGCCGGCGCCGTCCGGGCGCTGGGTGGACATTCCGCCCTACCAGGTCGACGCGCTGGTGCGAGGCTCTGAGGCGCTTTCCAAAACCAAGGACGGGCATGTGACCCGCGACGTGATCTAGTCATGTGGGATTGGAGCCCGATACGCGATTGGCTTTCCGAGCGGATCACGCCGTACTGGACGTTTCCGTTGCTGACGGCGGTGCAGGGCTTGATCGTGATCATCGGCATCATCATCGTCATGGCGTACTACACGCTGGCCGAACGCAAGATCATCGGATGGATTCAAGCGCGCAAGGGGCCGAACCGGGTCAATCTCTTGTGGATTCCGGGAGCGGCGCAGCCGTTCGCGGACGTGTTCAAGTTGATGTTCAAGGAAATCCTGATTCCGGCCGACGCCAGCGGCTTCTTGTTCCGCTTGGCGCCGTTTTTGGCGATGATACCGGCGCTCGCCGCCTGGGCGGTCATTCCGCTGTCTCCGGAACGTGCCTTCGCGAACATCGACGCGGGTCTGCTCTATGTTCTCGCCCTCACTTCCATGGGCGTATACGGCATCATCTTGGCCGGTTGGGCGGCCAATTCGAAGTATGCATTCTTGGGCGCAATGCGCTCCGCGGCGCAGATCGTTGCTTACGAAATCGCCATGGGCTTTGCCATGGTCGGCGTGTTGATGGCGGCGGGCAGCCTCAACCTGGGCGATATCATCAAGGCGCAGCACGGCGGGGCATTGAGCTGGAACTGGTTCTGGCTGTTCCCGCTGCTCGTCGTGTACTTCATCTCGGGCGTTGCCGAAACCAATCGCGCGCCGTTCGACGTGGCGGAAGGCGAGTCGGAAATCGTGGCCGGGTTTCACGTCGACTATTCGGGGATGGCGTTTGCGCTCTTTTTCATCGCCGAATACGTCAACATGATTTTGATTTCTGCGCTGACGGTGGTCTTTTTCTTCGGCGGCTGGTTGTCGCCGCTGGACGGCTATCTGCCCGAGTCGGAATGGCTCGCGGCCCCGAGCTTCTTCTGGTTCGGGTTGAAGACGCTGTTTCCGATGTTCGCTTTCCTGTGGTTGCGCGCAACGTTTCCGCGCTATCGGTATGACCAGATCATGCGGCTGGGTTGGAAGGCCTTGATCCCGGTGACGCTGGTATGGTTGCTGGTCGAGGGCTGCATGGTGTATTTCCATGTCGGTCCGTGGAAGGGGCATTCGTGATGCAAGCCATGCGTAGTTTCTTCAAGACCTACCTCCTGTGGGAGTTGCTCCAGGGCTTGTGGGTTACCTGGAAGGAGATGTTCAAACGCAAGATCACGGTGAACTACCCCGAGGAGAAAACCCCGCAGAGCACACGTTTTCGCGGCTTGCATGCGCTGCGCCGATATCCCAACGGTGAAGAGCGGTGCATCGCGTGCAAACTCTGCGAGGCGGTTTGTCCGGCGCTCGCCATCACGATCGAGTCCGGCGTGAGCAGCGACGGCACCCGGCGCACGACGCGGTACGACATCGACCTGTTCAAGTGCATCTACTGCGGATTCTGCGAGGAGGCGTGCCCGGTCGATGCCATCGTGGAGACACGGCTGCTCGAGTACCACATGGAGAATCGCGGCGAGAACATCATGAGCAAGGACAAGCTGCTCGGCATCGGTGAACGGTACGAAGCGATGATTGCGGCCGATCGCGCCGCCGATGCGCGGTACCGGTGATGTTTCCGTCAATCCTATTTTTCGTATTCGCCACGGTTTTGGTGTGCGCCGCGCTCGGCGTGATTCTGGTGCGAAACCCGGTCCATTCCGCGCTGCTCTTGGTGCTGTGCTTCTTCAACAGCGCCGTCATCTGGCTGCTGCTCGATGCTGAGTTCCTCGGGATCGTGCTGGTATTGGTCTACGTCGGTGCCGTGATGGTCTTGTTTCTGTTCGTCGTGATGATGCTCGATGTCAATATCGAGGAATTTCGCAAGAGTTTGGCGGGTTATTGGCCGTTGGCCGTCGCCGTCGCCGGATTCGTCGTATTCGCCATCATCAACATCATCGTGGTCAAGCACTTGGGCGGCGTTAGTTTCAAGACCGCGCCGAGCTTGCCCGATCATTATTCCAACACCCGCGCCCTGGGCACGGTGCTGTTCACGCAGTATGCGTATCCGGTGCAGCTGGCCGCATGCATTCTGCTGGTGGCAAGCGTGGCCGCCATCGTCCTGACTCTGCGCCGCCGCCGCGGGGGCAAGCCGCAGGACATTGCCAAGCAGGTGGCGGTGCGTGCCAAGGATCGGGTCCGAATCGTCAAAATGGCCTCCGAGAAAAGACCATGATTACCCTCACCCACGTATTGGCGCTGTCCGGCATCTTGTTCGCCATCGCGGTGGCCGGAGTGTTCTTGAATCGCCGGAACATCATCTTGCTCTTGATGTGCATCGAATTGATGCTGCTCGCGGTCAATTTCAATTTCGTGGCGTTTTCGCGCTTCCTCGGCGATATCAGCGGCCAGGTTTTCGTGTTCTTCATCCTGACCGTGGCGGCTGCGGAAGCGGCGATTGGATTGGCGATCCTGGTCGTGCTCTTCCGGGAACGGCACAGCATCGACGTCGAAGACCTCGACACGCTTCAGGGCTAAGGGCTAAGGGCTAAGGGGTAAGAAGAAAAATGCAGTCGATCTATCTTACGATTGCGCTGGCGCCGCTCGTCGCGGCGGTTGTCGCAGGGCTCTTCGGCCGAACGATTGGACGCACCGGTGCGCAGAGCATCACCATCGCCGGCGTGGCCCTGTCGTGCGCCTTGTCGATGTACGTTTTGTGGAAATTGGTCGTCGACGGCATGGCGCCCTACAACGGCGCGGTTTACACCTGGCTGGTCAGCGACGGTCTGACGATGGAAGTCGGATTTCTGATCGACCGTCTGTCTGCGCTGATGATGGTGGTGGTGACGTTCGTCTCCTTGATGGTGCACATCTACACCATCGGCTACATGCACGACGACGACGGCTATCAACGGTTCTTCAGCTACATCTCGCTGTTCACTTTTTCCATGTTGATGCTGGTGATGTCGAACAACTTCATGCAGTTGTTCTTCGGTTGGGAGGCGGTGGGATTGGTTTCGTACCTGCTCATCGGTTTCTGGTACACGCGGCCGTCCGCCGTGTTCGCCAATCTCAAGGCATTTTTGGTCAATCGCGTCGGCGATTTCGGTTTCGTGCTCGGTATCGCCGCGGTTCTGCACTTCACGGGATCGCTGGATTACGCCACGGTGTTCGCGCATACCGATAAATTCGCGGGGGGGCTGATCCACGTCACCAATACGACGAGCTGGTCGGCCATTACCTTCACGTGCATTTGCCTGTTCATCGGCGCCATGGGCAAATCGGCGCAAGTGCCGCTGCATGTATGGCTGCCCGATTCGATGGAAGGTCCGACGCCGATCTCGGCGTTGATCCACGCGGCCACCATGGTGACGGCGGGTATTTTCATGGTGGCGAGAATGTCGCCGTTGTTCGAATTGTCGGAAACGGCGCTGTCCTTCGTCCTCATCATCGGTGCCACGACCGCGTTCTTCATGGGCTTGTTGGGCATCGTCAATAACGACATCAAGCGCGTGATCGCGTATTCGACGTTGTCGCAACTCGGCTACATGACGGTGGCGCTCGGCGTTTCGGCGTACAGCGCGGGAATCTTTCATTTGATGACGCACGCGTTTTTCAAGGCGCTGCTGTTTTTGGCCGCCGGGTCCGTCATCATCGCCATGCACCATGAGCAGGACATGCGCAAGATGGGCGGACTGCGCAAATACTTGCCCATCACGTATTGGACCTTTCTGGTGGGTGCGTTGGCCCTGATCGGGTTTCCCGGCACCTCGGGCTTCTTCTCCAAGGATTCCTTGATCGACGCGGTGGCTGCCTCACATCGCTATGGATCGGGTTACGCGTATTTTTGCGTGCTGACGGGCGTCTTCGTCACGGCGCTGTACACCTTTCGCATGTTCTTCATGACGTTCCACGGCAAGGAGCGCATGGATCATCATACCCAGGAGCACCTGCACGAGAGCCCGCGGGTGGTGACAGTGCCCCTGATCCTGTTGGCCATCCCGTCGGCGCTGATCGGCTGGTTCACGGTCAAGCCGCTGTTGTTCGGCGATTTCTTCGACGGCGCCATCCACGTGCTGCCGGCCAATAACGTTCTCGAACGCATGGCCGAGGAGTTTCATGGGTCGGCCGCGTTCATGTGGTCGGCTTTCGCGGCGCCGCCGGTCTGGCTCGCCGGCGCCGGCGTCGTGACCGCGTATGTTTTCTTTCTCCGGAAGCCCGCGCTGGCGGATTCCGCACAGCGATCGTTCAAATTGCTGTATACGATCTTGGTCGATAAATACGGTTTCGACTGGTTCAATCAACACGTGATCGTTGCCGGCGCGAAGGCGTTGGGCGGCGGTCTGTGGCGAGTGGGCGATGAAACCGTGATCGACGACGGCATGGTCAACGGCAGCGCCCGTATCGTGGGGTGGTTCAGTTCCGTGATGCGCTATGCACAGTCCGGATATCTCTATCACTACGCGTTCGCGATGATCTTGGGATTGGCATCGCTGCTGCTGTGGCTGATCTGGCGTCCATGATGCCAAACGCACACCTGCTGAGCATTTTGATCTGGCTGCCCATCGTCGGCGGGTTCGTCGTGCTCGGGTTGGGCGACCGTGCCGCCGCCGCGCGATGGGTGTCTTTCGGCGTTTCCGGTTTGACGTTCTTGTTCAGTATCCCGTTATGGTCATCATTCAGGATCGGAACGGCGGAGATGCAATTCGTCGAACGCACGTCCTGGATTCCGGCCATCCACTCGGATTTCTACATCGGGGTCGACGGGATTTCGATGCCGCTGATCCTTCTGACCACGTTCACCACGGTGCTGATCGTGATCGCGAGCTGGCAGAGCATCGAAAAACGCGTCGCGCAGTACTTCGCAGCCTTCCTGATCTTGGAGGGCTTGATGATCGGGGTATTCGCCGCGTTGGACGGCGTGCTGTTCTACGTGTTTTGGGAAGCCATGCTGCTGCCGATGTTCATCATTATCGGTGTCTGGGGCGGCCCACGCCGCGTCTACGCGACCATCAAGTTTTTCTTATACACATTCTTGGGTTCGCTGCTGATGTTGGTCGCCTTGATCTACATGTACTTAAAATCAGGCAGCTATGAGCTGGCGGTATTTCAGCGCATGCCGCTGACGCTCACGGAACAGACGCTCATATTCTTGGCATTCTTCGCCGCGTTCGCGGTGAAGGTGCCGATGTGGCCGGTGCATACCTGGTTGCCGGATGCCCACGTCGAGGCGCCCACCGGCGGTTCCGTCGTGCTGGCGGCCATCATGCTGAAAATGGGCGGGTACGGCTTCTTGCGGTTCTCTTTGCCGATCGCTCCCGATGCCAGCCGCGAACTTGATTGGCTCATCATCGCGCTGTCGTTGATCGCCGTGGTGTACATCGGCTTCGTCGCGCTGGTGCAGCGTGACATGAAGAAGTTGATCGCGTATTCATCCATCGCACACATGGGCTTCGTCACTCTCGGCACGTTCATCGGCTTCCAAATCGTCGCTCATACCGGCAAGACCGTCGGTATCCAAATGGGCATTGATGGAGCGATGGTGCAGATGTTGTCGCACGGCCTGGTGTCCGGCGCGATGTTCTTGTGCGTGGGTGTTATGTACGACCGCGTGCACAGCCGTGAGATCAGCGCCTATGGCGGAGTGGTCAACACCATGCCGAAATTCGCTGCGTTCATGGTGTTTTTCGCGATGGCCAATGCCGGTTTGCCGGGCACGTCGGGATTCGTGGGCGAATTCTTGGTTCTCCTGGCCTCGTTCAAAGCCAACGTCTGGTACACGTTCCTTGCCGGCAGCATAATGGTGTTGGGAGCAGCCTATACCTTGTGGTTGGTCAAGCGCGTGATTTTCGGCGAGGTGGCCAACGACAAGGTAGCGGCCTTGAAGGATATCAACGGCCGCGAATTCCTGGTGTTGAGTGTGCTTGTCATTGCGGTGTTGTTGATCGGGCTGTGGCCCGCACCCTTGCTCGATGTCATGCGCGCATCGACGCAGCACTTAGCTGAAGCATTGCTGGTCTCGAAGATTGCCCCGTAAGGTTGCCATGAACTCCTTTAGCGTCGCCGATTTCAACTCAGGGTTAGGGCTGGCCGCACCTGAGATTTTCTTAGGGGTCGCCGCCTGTGCGATCCTCATGCTGGATCTGCTGCTCACCGATGCCCAGCGCCACTGGACCGGCGCCCTTGCCGTAGCGGCTCTGCTGGTCACTGCCGTACTGACTTTGATGCAGCCGGTGTCGACCAGGGTAGTGGCCCTCGGTGGATTGTTCGAATTGGATCGCATGGCGCAGGCCCTGAAAGTCGTCACATTGCTCACCGTTTCCATGGTGTTCGTGTATTCGACCGACTATCTGCAACGCCGCGCGCTTCTCAAGGGCGAGTATTACGTTCTGGGCCTGTTCGCCACCTTGGGCGGCATGGTGTTGATATCCGCGGGGAGTCTGATCACGCTATATCTGGGACTGGAACTCATGTCGCTGTGCTTATATGCCATGGTGGCATTCGACCGTGAGTCCGGTATCGCTGCGGAGTCTGCGATCAAGTATTTCGTGCTGGGATCAATGGCCTCCGGAACGTTGCTGTACGGCATGTCGATCCTCTACGGAGTCACCGGCAGCCTGGAACTCGCTGCAATCGCCAATGCCGTGCAGGGCGGGTTCGCGGATAACATCGGCTTGATATTCGGCATCGCGTTCCTCATCGTCGGGATTGGATTCAAACTCGGCGCGGTGCCGTTCCACATGTGGATACCGGACGTGTACGAGGGGTCGCCTACGTGCGTGACCGTGTTCATCGGCACGGCCTCGAAACTGGCGGCGTTTGCGCTCGCCATGCGGCTCCTACCCGAAGCATTGGCGGCCTCGCAGCCCGATTGGAGTCAGATGCTGGTGGTGCTGTCGGTCCTGTCGATCGCCATCGGCAACGTGGTTGCGGTGGCGCAAACCAATCTCAAGCGGATGCTGGCCTACTCGACCATTTCCCAGGTGGGTTACATTCTGCTCGGCATCTTGTCGGGCACCGCGCAGGGCTACCAGGCGGCGATGTTCTACATGGTGAGCTATGTGATCGTGGCGAGCGGGGCATTCGGCATGATTCTGCTCTTGGCGCGGCAGGGGTTTGAAGCCGACAAACTCGTCGACTTCAAGGGATTGAATGCACGCAGTCCGTGGTTCGCCGGCATGATGGCGATTCTGATGTTCAGCCTCGCAGGGTTGCCGCCGTTCGTCGGATTCTGGGCCAAGCTCGGGGTCATCCAAGCGGTGCTCGCCGTCGGTTATACCTGGCTCGCCGTGGTTGCCGTTCTGTTCTCGGTGGTGGGCGCTTTCTTCTACCTGAGGATTGTGAAGCTCATGTATTTCGATGACCCGACGGATTCAACCGTGCTCGGCGGTTCGGTGTTGATGCGCACGGTGTTGAGCGCGAACGCGCTGTTGGCCTTCGGCTTAGGCGTGGCGCCGGCGGCGTTGATCACCATTTGCCAGCGGGCGCTTCCGTAGCGCTGTTTGGGATCTGGCACCCGGCACCCGCACTCGCTTGCGTTGCCCGAACAATCCGGTACAATGGGCGGCTCTCTGGTGCGGGGTGGAGCAGTCTGGCAGCTCGTCGGGCTCATAACCCGAAGGTCGTAGGTTCAAATCCTACCCCCGCTACCAACTTTCCCCAGTAAATACAGTTAGTTGCTAGTGGGCTCGTGTGCCCATATCCCCTAAGTTTGACCTTCGGGGGTTTCCGGGTATGGTTCGGCCGATGTCCAAAGGCTCGAATCCACTCCCAGGCACCGTCACCCTCATCAAGGGTTATCCCTCCACGCTGAAACTCTATCGGTGCGCCGAAAGCCGCTTCTGGCAGGTGACCTGTTATATGGATGGGCGCTATATCCAGAAGACCACGAAGGCTGAGGAGAAGGTTCCAGCGATCAAATTCGCGCAGGACTTCTACAACTGCCTCCTGCTCAAGAAATCGCAGAATCAACCGGTCGCACAGTCACACACCTTCGCAATAGTTGCCGCTGACCTCTTCAAGGAGGATCAGGGGCGCGTGGATCGCCGTGAGCGCAAGCAGTCGCTGGTGGATGATGCGAAATACATTTACGAGGCTGATGTCCGGAAGTTTTTCTACCGCAACCACGTCAAGGACATTTCCTATCAACGGCTGGCCGACTATGTGGCCTACCTCAAGAAGAGCCGCGAGGAATCCGGTAAGCCTACCGTCAGCAGCAAGACGATCAAAAATCACTTCGTTCTGATCTCGAAGATTCTCAAGCATGCATTCAAGCTTGGCTACATCGACAAGATTCCGATATTCCCCACTGTCACCGCGCAGGACAATCCCCGTGGGTGGTTCACGCCGGATCAGTATGATCTGCTCATCAAGGTTGCCAACGAGGAAATCGGCAAGAACGTAAAAGTCAGATTTGTTCCGCTGACGGTTCATCTTCTTTATTTGATCGAGTTTATGGTGGGCTCTTTCCTGCGCCCGCCGGACATCAAGACGCTCAAACACAATCAAATCACGATCGGCACAACGCCCAAGGCTGAATACCTGCGGATCATGGCCTACAGCAAGGTCAAGCCAGCGCCAGTGATTTCCATGCCCGCCGCTCGTGCGGTCTACACAAAGTTGGAAGGAAAGCCGGATGAGTATGTGTTCTTCCCCGAGTTCAGCAACCGGGACTATGCAATGCAGGTGATGAGCCGGCAATTCAATCATCTGTTGAAGGCGGCTGGACTAAAAGAAGGGCCCAATGGCTCGCAGCGCACCCTCTACTCGTTGAGGCATACAGCGATCATGAACACTGAGAGTGCTCACGCTTTTTGAGGCGCCAGCGGTCACGTTATTTGAGGTAGGTTCCCAGTTCCGGTTCCGCAGTGGTGTAGAGAGAGTGGGAACCGGAACCGGGAACAGCGGAGTTGTGGGGTGTGT
>Ga0209517_10006453_pt1 | contig 14492 bp, 10 predicted proteins | sample PeaSoiMetSII2010_FD_187695 | JGI IMG/M metagenome (GOLD analysis project Ga0209517, IMG submission 187695) | Peat soil microbial communities from Weissenstadt, Germany - SII-2010 (SPAdes) (version 2) | ecosystem: Environmental > Terrestrial > Soil > Wetlands > Peat | place: Germany... | reverse complement strand
GGCGCAGTGCGGCTACTGCATCAGCGGCATGATCATGGAAGCGGCCGCCTTCCTGGCGCGCACCAAGAACCCGAGCGAAGCGCAGATCAAGCAGGCGCTGGCTCACAACCTGTGCCGTTGCGGCACCTATCTGCGCATCGTGCGCGCGGTCAAGCGCGCCGCCGCCGTTTGAAGGGAGGCTGACCATGCTCTCCGCTAAACCGAGCCGCCGGGACTTCTTGAAAGGCACCGGCATCCTGATTGTCGGCTTCTCCCTGCCCTCCTTCGTGAGGACGGCCCATGCCCAGAGCGCCACCGCGCCCAAGACCGTTGCCTTGGACGAGGTGGATGCCTTCCTGGCCATCGATCCCAGCGGCCACGTGACCCTCTATTCGGGCAAGGTGGAGTTGGGCACCGGCGTCCGGACGGCCTTGACCCAAATTGTGGCCGAGGAATTGGACGTGCCGCTGGCGCGGGTCGAAGTCATCGAGGGCGACACCGCCCTCACCCCCGCGCAGGGCCCGACGTGGGGCAGCCTCTCCATCCAGGTCGGCGGGGTACAGATTCGCCAGGCCGCCGCCACCGCCCGGCAAGCCTTGCTGCAGGACGCGGCGAAACGGCTGGACGTGCCCGCCGCCGATCTTGTCGTCGAGCAAGGCACGGTGCGAGCGCGCAGCGGCGGCAAGCAAGTGACGTATGGCGAGCTGATCGGCGGCAAGAATTTCTCGCTGAAGCTCGATAAGAATGCGCCGCTGAAGGATCCAGCTACCTACAAGATCGTGGGACAGTCGGTTCCCCGCTATGACATCCCGCCGAAAATGACCGGCCAATTCACCTACATACACGATTTCAAGGTGCCGGGCATGCTGCATGGTTGCGTGGTGCGGCCGCCGGCCATGGGCGCCAGCTTGCAGAGCGTCGATGAAAGCTCGGTGCGCGGCGTTCCCGGCCTGGTCAAGGTGGTACGCCAGGGCAACTTCCTGGGAGTGGTGGCGGAAAGCGAATGGGGCGCCATGCAGGCGGCGCAAAAACTGAAGGCGAGCTGGTCCACCTGGGAAGGCCTGCCCGAGCAGAGCAAGCTGTGGGAGTACGTCCGGGCAACCAAGATCAACAAAGACGATGTGACCAGCAACGTCGGCAACGCCGAGCAGGCGCTGGCGCAGGCCGCCAAGCGGGTCAGCGCCACTTACAATTGGCCTATCCACACTCACGGTTCGATGGGCCCGTCCTGTGCGGTCGCTGAACTCAAGGACGGCAAGCTTACGTGCTGGTCAGCCAGCCAGGCGACCCATAATCTCCGCCTGCAACTGGCGGCCATGCTCTCCCTGCCGAACAGCGACGTGCGCGTCATCTACGTGGATGGCTCCGGCTGCTACGGCCGCAACGGCCATGAAGACGCGGCCGCCGACGCCGCCTTGCTCGCCCGCGCTGTGGGACAGCCGGTGCGGGTGCAGTGGACGCGCGCCGACGAGCACGGCTGGGATCCCAAGGGTCCGCCGACACTGATGGACCTCCAGGCCGGACTCGACGCCAGCGGCAACGTGGTGGCGTGGTATTCCCAGCTCTACATCCCCGAGGGCGGCGGCGGCACCGGCACTGTCAAGCTGGTGGCGGCGGAACTGGCCGGCCTGCCCTTTGACAAAGGGATGTACCCTGGCAACATCATCAACAACTTGGCGATTCCCTACACTTTTCCCAACGTGCGGACGGTGGCCCACCGATTGGCGGAGACGCCGTTCCGTCCCTCCTGGATCCGCGCCCCGGGACGCATGCAGAACACCTTCTGCAATGAGGCGTTCGTGGACGAACTCGCCGCCGCCACCGGCGCCGATCCGCTGGAGTTTCGGCTGCGCCACCTCAACGATGCACGCGGCGCCGAACTGCTGAAGCGGCTGGCGCACGTCGCCCAATGGCAGGGCCGTAGTTCCGCCAAGCCGGCCAGCGGCGAGGTCGCCACCGGCCGGGGCGTCACCTATGTCAAGTACGAGCTGGCGCGTACCTACGTGGGAGCGGTGGCCGACGTGGAGGTGAACCGCAAGAGCGGCGAGGTCCGGGTCAAGCATTTTGCCATGGTGCAGGACTGCGGCCAGATCATCAACCCCGACGGCGTCCGCAACCAGATCGAAGGCAGCGTGATCCAGACCGTTAGCCGCACGCTCAAGGAAGAGCTGACCTTCGACCGCTCGCGGGTGACCAGCCTGGACTGGAACAGCTATCCCATCCTGACGTTCCCTGAGATCCCGGAGGTGGACGTCGACCTGATCGACCGGCCGACGGAGAAGCCCTGGGGCGCGGGCGAGCCACCCGCCGCCGTCGTGCCCTCCGCCATTTCGAATGCGGTGTTTGACGCCGTGGGGGTGCGGCTGCGCTCCGTGCCCTTCACCCCGGCCAAGGTGCGCGCCGCGCTGCAAAGCGCCTGAACGTGACTGCGGGCTCAAGGAAGACGCCGCTGATCCTCGTGCTGCTGGCGGTGTTTTCGGGGCCTGCGTGTGCGTCCGGGACCGCGGCGGCGAGAAGCACGTTCAAGCTGCAGTGTTCGTCGTGTCACGGTCAGAATGGAGCCGCTGACACCTCCGTCGGGAAAAGCTTGAACGCCGCCGATCTGCGCTCCGCGGAAGTGCAGAAGCAATCCGACGCGCAACTGGCCCAGGTCATCAGCGAGGGCAGAAAGAACATGCCCTCCTTCAGCGACAGCCTGACGCAGGATCAGATCCGAGCCCTGGTGGCCTATATCCGCAGGCTGGCCAAGAGCCGAAAGTGAAATTGAAAACGCGAAGCTCGGCCGTTGCGGTCTACAGCCAAGAATATTTCTCCGGCGACGGAGCCCGAAGGGCGGCATTTGTTTGAGCCCAGCGCGTTAGCGCTGGGTCCGGAAGCAAAAGCAATCGGAGCCCGGCAGGGCGGCACAGCGATTGGATCGGCACCGGTCTTCGGCAAAGGTGGCGCCCTCCGGGCTCGTCGTCTTCTTTAATCTTGCCCAGCGCTCACGCGCTGGGCTCACCCAAATGTCGCCCTGGCGGGCTATCCCCTCCTGTCTCGAAACAGCCATGCTGATGTTGGACCGATTTGGGTGGAGCAGGGTTTCAGGCCTGCATTAAAAGCCCGCTCCACCCTGATGAACAATCCAGGTTAGAGGTACTTTTCCACAGCTTGGCCCGCACCCAAATCGCGGTGCTGCGGTTATGCTTGCAACATGAGGAAAATCGGATGCGAGTAGTGGTCACCGGAGGCGCGGGGTACATCGGCAGCCATGCGGTGCGCGAGCTGGCACGGCGCGGGCACCAGGTCGTCATCTACGACAATCTCTCGACCGGATACCGTCCCTTCGCCAACGGGTTCGAACTGGTCGAGGGCGATATCGGTGATCGCACGCGCCTTGAACCGGTGCTGCGTAAGGCGCAGGCGGTGATGCATTTCGCCGCGCACTGCTACGTGGGCGAGTCGGTCGAAAACCCGCGCAAGTATTTCCACAACAACGTGGAGTGCGCTCTGTCCCTGCTAAACACAGCGGTCGAGGCGGGTGTCAAGACTTTCGTCTTTTCCTCCACCTGCGCCGTGTACGGCGTGCCGGTGAAGGTGCCGATCAGCGAAGACAATCCGCGCGAGCCCATCAATCCCTACGGCGCCACCAAGCTGCTGTTCGAGCACGCGCTCGATGCCTATTCGAAGGCCTATGGGCTGCGCTACGCCGCGCTGCGCTACTTCAACGCCGCCGGCGCCGACGAGAGCGGCGCGATCGGCGAAGCCCACGATCCGGAAACCCATTTGATCCCCCTGGCGCTGGAGGCCGCGCGCGGCATCCGCACCATCGAGGTGTTCGGGCGCGACTATCCCACGCCCGACGGCACCTGCATCCGCGACTACATCCACGTGAACGATCTCGCCGAGGCGCACGCGTTGGCCATCGAATACCTCGCCGGGGGTGGTGCATCGGTCGCCCTGAACCTGGGCACCGGCCAGGGACACTCGGTGATGGAAGTGCTGGCGGCGGTGGAAGCGGTCACCGGGCGCTCGCCCGACCGGCGATATGGTCCGCGGCGGCCGGGCGATCCTCCGGCGCTGGTGGCCGATCCCACACGAGCGGCGCAGGCGCTGGGCTGGAAAGCGCGGCGGCCGCTGAGAAACGTGGTCGAGACCGCGTGGCGCTGGATGCAGAACAGCTCGAAAGTGCTGGCGTGCGCGCAGCGATGAAAGAGTTCATGGATTTTCGTGACGGAATCGAGTTCGCTGGCTTCCTTTAGCTAACAAAGGCTGAGAGGGAGGCCTTTTCCCAAACTCGCCAAACGACTTGGGGGCTCCCCGCGAATTCAATAAGGGTGGCATAAATGGATCAGCTGAAGCTCAACCTCCTAAACAATGGCATCGATTTCATTCAGTCGGGAGTTGAGTACTTTTTGCATGATGAACCTGATCCGCGCAGCCACAAATACGCAGTACTCCATCTATTCTCGGGTCTAGTGCTTCTGGTGAAGGAACGTTTGCGAAGGGAGCATCCGTCGCTGATTTTTAAGGAAGTTCGAGACACCGGGAGGCCAGGAGCTAAGACCATCGATTTTGATGAGGCAATCGCAAGGTTGGAGGCTTGCGCTGGCGTTGCTCTTGACGATGGCAAGAAAAAACTGCTTCGGAGAGCGCAACAAATACGGAACAACCTCGAACACTATGAGTTTGAGATTAATCTCAGACAGGCCCAGTCGATCATCGGCAAGCTGTCGGAGTTCGTCTACTGCTTCATGCAAGACGAACTTGGAGAACGGCTAGAAGCCCACGTTTCCCCCGAAGTCTGGCACCGCATGCAAGACTTGCGTGAGATCGCGGAGCGAGTCGAAGCTGAGGAGGCCGCCGAGTGGAGGGCGAGAGCTGCAAAATACGTTCGACTCAACAAGAAGCAACTTGCCGCACTAGCTGACACAATCGAACCTTACCATCCAAAACATAATCCTGACCCCAGGGAGTTCTTGCGCTGCGGTGAGTGCGGGGAGACCGCTGTAGTCGTGACGGAGGACGGTGATATTGGAGTGTGTACGAACTCCGAGTGCCGCGAAGTTCACGAAATCACACACTGCCTCCGCTGCGGTGAACCAATGGCAGAGGGAGGTATGCTCTGTGATAGCTGCGAAGTATATCTAGCGGACCAATAGACATGCGGCAACCGCTTTGACTCGCCCATCGTGACCCGTTGCCGCAGGGTAGTCTTGAATGCGGCCACCACCACCGCTGCTCGGGCCGCTCACGCGCAGCAGGAACGGGGACGACGATGGTTCCACTACCAATCCACGGGCCTGCAGATAATCAGTGATTGCGGCTACTGGCGCGCTGCTGGGGGCAAAACGCGAGTAGAACTCTCCTTTGGCCAGCCAGTGTTGGTGGCCTTGACTCTGCGGGTCGTAAACACTCGCTAGAAGGTCTACAAAGCCTCACAAACACGAAGGGCGCGGAACCTGAATTCCGCGCCCGGTTGGTCGAGAATGGTTAGCTTGAGGGACGGAGCCGACGCCGCACCAGCACGCCGGCCGAAATCAGTCCGCTCCCAAGCAGGAGTAGTGACGCTGGCTCTGGGACCGGGACCACAGGGTCGACGACGGAAACACTGCCCAACGGCGCTTGTTGCGCGCGGCTGGGGCTGGATTGCATCAAGGGTGCAGGCGCGGGGTTGGCCTGCGCGATCTGAACAACCGGAGTCGCGGAAGCGGAATCTTTGGCGCTCACCCGCGAGGTATCGCTGGAGAGTCTGCCCATGGCCACGAAGGCCACGATCACCACGATGAGCCCGAACTTCTTCATTCTCCCCCTCACAAGCTCCACCACAGGTTCTGTAGGGTCGGTGTCTAGACCCCTTTCCACGGACAACACACTGCCGGTTATTGCAGGAGACAGCCGGTATAGGGCAATCGTCATACCAAGCCGGCCTTCAGATTGGTAAAACTATTGCCTTATTTATCAATTACTTAGAGTGCATATTGTCGGCTACCACACAGAACAGCGCCAGCGGCAGATGCAATTCCTTGCACCTAATTGACAAGATGGCGGCAATCCGCGGATTTCCACCATCTATTGCAAGCTGGAGTTGGCAGTGGCGGCAAGGGCTCCCGCATGGGTAGATTGCTCTTCGATCTCGACCGCCAATGCGCGCTTTAGTGCCTGCGCCAGTACCAGGCGGAACTCCTGCAGCAGGAGATTGATATCCACCTGCAGCGCGTTGTGCGCGTATTGCTTGTAGATCACCAGGTAGCCGTGACGGCCGGAACCGGGCAGGGCGAGATCCAGCGACATACTCCACGCCGGAACCGAGAAGGTGCTGCCCACGCGTCCCCAGGTCAGGTGCACGACGGCGTCGCGACCGCCCAAGGGCGCCGCGTGCGAACGGGCCAGGGTAGCCGAGCGCAACTCGAAGCCATCGAAATCGTTGCCGCTGAAAGTTTCCGCCAGCACCTGGCTAAGTTCGGAGAGGCGATCCACCTTGGCCAGACGAAAGGTGGCGCGCCGGAACGCCAGGTTGTTGACGATGACCTGCTTCTGCTCCAGGGTGCGGCGCGCGATGCGATGCAGTTCGAAGAACTCGGGATAGTTGAGGTGCTGCACCCCGATCCAGATGCCGGCGCCGATCACGAACAGCACCACCCCGATGGTCGGCCCGCCGGGATAGAGCAACAGCGCGCTCAGCAGGCCGAACACGGCGGAGACTCCATAAAGGATCACGACCACCTGGCGCTGGCTGAGGCCGCGCTCCAGCAGTTTGTGATGGATGTGGTGGCGGTCGGGAGCGAACAGAGGTTGTCCGCTGAGGAAGCGGCGCACCACCGAGATGCCAGTCTCCAGGATGGGCAGGCCGAAGGAGACTACGGGAATCGCCACCGCCACCGCGGTGGAGGATTTCCCCGCGCCCATCAGCGCCAGCACGCTGAGCACAAAGCCAATGAACAAACTGCCGCAGTCGCCGAGAAAGATGGTCGCTGGATTGAAGTTAAAGCGCAGGAACCCGAGGATCGCGCCCGCCAGCGCCAGCCCGATCAGGCCGATCATCACCCGGCCGTTCATCAGCGAGATCACTACTACCGTCAAGGTGCAGAAAAGCGCCGAGCCTGCGGCCAGGCCGTCCAGGCCGTCCACCAGGTTGAAGGCGTTGGTGATGAGCAGCACCCAGAAGACGGTGGCGATCAACGAACCCGCGAAGCCGAGGCTGCGGTTGCCGAACAGGAGCGGCAGTTCGATGACGCGGAAGCCGCCCAGAAAGATGGACACCGCAGCGGTGATCTCCACCGCGAACTTCACCCACGGCCCCACGGAAAACAGATCGTCGTAGAGGCCGAGCAGGAAGATCAGCAGCGTAGGCAGCAGGATTCCGAGGATGAGGCGCGGGGCGAAGACATAGCCGAAGCGGGAGAACGCCATCAGCCCGGCCACCACGCTGATCACGCACAGGAAAATGGCGACGCCGCCCAGGCGCGGGATGGGCGTGGTGTGGACGTCGCGCTCCCGCAGCCGGCGGCTCTTCCAGCCGTGGCTCAGGGCCTGGTCACGGACGTAGCGGGTCAGGAAAAATGAAATCAGCAGAGATACGATGAAGGTCGCGCAGTATGTCAGGCCCAAAGATTTCAACGGCACTCTCCTACCGGCGAAAAGCCCAACTGCACGAAGTGGCGATCTGCTTCCCTACTGCTTAGTTTCTCTTTTCTCGCTTCCGGTTTCTTCCAAGAAGCGCGGGGCGAACCTGCGGAGTAACCTTGGCCTACCTTGCCACTGGCAAGCTCACCGACTTGCGTACCTGTTGCGCGATCCAGGGATAGGTGCGCGCCAAACCCTGCTCCAGCGAAATGGCGGGCTCCCAGCCCAGCACCTGGCGCAGGCGCGAATTATCGGAGTTGCGCCCGCGCACCCCCTGCGGCCCGGCCACGTGGACCTTGCGGATGGTGACGCCGGCGATGGCCGCGATCATGTCCGCTAACTCGTTGATGGTGACCATCCGATCCTGGCCGAGATTCAACGGCTGGCTGAAATCGGAACGCATGAGCTTGTACAGGCCGAGCACGCAATCGTCGATGTAACAGAAGGAGCGCGTCTGCTCGCCGTCGCCCCAGATATCGATGTCGTGATTGCCGGTCAGCTTGGCGTGCGCGATCTTGCGGCAGAGCGCGGCCGGCGCCTTCTCGCGTCCGCCGTCCCAAGTGCCCAGCGGCCCGAAGATATTGTGGAAGCGTACGATGCGGGTCTCGATCCCGCACTCCTCGCGGTAGTGGGTGCACAGCCGCTCAATCACCAGCTTCTCCCAGCCGTAGGCGTCCTGGGGTGCGGCGGGATAGGCGTCTTCTTCCTTCAGCGGCTTGCAGTCGGTCTCGGTTTGCAGGTACTCAGGGTAGATGCAGGCGGAGGAGGTGAAGAGATACCGCTTGACCTGGTTGGCGCGCGCGGCTTCCAGCGAGTGGATGTTGATGAGCGCGTTGTTGTGCAGGATCTGTGCGTGGTTGGCGGAGATGAATCCCATGCCGCCCATGTCGGCGGCCAAGGCGTAAACCTCGTCCATGCCTTCGGTGGCGCGCAGGCAGTTCTCCCAGCGGCGCAAGTCGAGAAGCTGGAAGTCATCGGCGTCGCTGGGGGCGAACTCAGGATGCTTGATGTCCACCCCGCGGACCCAGTAGCCCTCACCGCGCAGGAACGACACCAGGTGATGCCCGATGAAGCCTCCCGCACCGGTCACAAGAATTTTGCTGGCAGATTTTGGCACGGCTCAACTTTCTCCTATGAAGAATGACGCGGCTGGGAGACGCTGGCGGCAGCCGCAGCTCCTGGAAAATCGGCAGCCATCGTTTCCAACGCCAAAATCATCTGCGGGACCAGAACCTGCCGAGAGAACTGGCTGGCGAACTCACGAGTACAAGATCGATCCGCGTTCGGGCGCTGCGCGGCCACAAGAATTTCCCGGATCACGCTTTCCACGTCCCCGTGTCCGGAAACCAACGCCGAGCCGTTGCCCTGGAGGTCGGCAACCAAGTCGGTGATGTGACTCTCCTTGGGGCCAATATATAAAAACGGCGCACCCACAGCAAGAATGTTGTACAGCTTGCAGGGATGCACGATGCCGACAAAAGCGTCGCCCATCACCACCACGTGCAGGTCCGCGGCGGAAAGCGAGCCGGCAAGTTCCTCCTGCGGCTGATAGGGCAGGCAGCGGATGTTGGGGGCGCCGCCTTGCTCGAACGCGAGCGGCTTGCGGAACTCGCTGCCGCCGCCGACGAACAGGAAAACGATCTCGGGGCGATCGGCCAGGCGCTCGGCCGCCGCCAGCAGCGTGTCCAGGGGATGGCAGGGGCTGTGGTTGCCGGAGTACATTACGACGAATTTTTCCGCCAAGCCGTGGCGGTCGCGAAAACGCCGCCGCGCGTCCGGATCGAAGCGCACGCAATCGTCGTGCGACCAGGGCGGAATCACGGCAACCTTCTCCGCCGCGATGCCCTTGGCGCGGATGCGCTGTTGCATGAAGCGGTCCATAGCGATGATGCGCTCGGCGCGGCGCATGCTGTAGAGCATCAGGCGGCCGAGCACGCGAGCCGTCATCGACTCCGGGCGAAGCCAGCCGGCGGCGATGGCCTCGTCGGGATTCAGGTCCATGGACCAGAACAGCAGCTTGCGCGCCTTCAGCGGCACCGCCAACGCCGCCAGGAACGAGATCAGCGGCGGCGAGGTCATGGCGATCACCACATCGCAGCGCGGCAGAAACAGCAGGCGCAGGGCGCAGCTCAGCATGAAGCTGGCAAAGTCAGCAGCGCGCCGCCAGCGGGCGGCCTTGCCGAATCCGGTGGAGGGCGGGCGGATGATACGGACGCCGCGCCAGGTTTCGCGCGACGCGAAGCGCCGCGCACGGTCGTCGTAGGCGCGGGAGTCGGCCAGCACTGTGACCTGGTGGCCGGCTTTGACGAGCGAGGCCGCCAGATCGCCCGCGTGCTGCGCGCTCGAGACCACATCCGGGTAGAAGGCCTGGTTGAGGAGAAGAATCCTCATTCCAGCATGCGCGGCCATCACCGCTCCACCATGTAGTTGCCGAGGAAAAGCACGTCCATGCGCGTGCGCTGGAAGCAATCCATGGCTTGGTCCGGGGTGCAAACGATGGGCTCGTCCTCGTTGAACGAGGTGTTGAGCACGACCGGGACGCCTGTGATGCGGTCGAACTCGCGAATCAAGTCGTAATACAAGGGATTGGCCTCGCGCGAGACTGTCTGCAAGCGGCCGGAGCCATCCACGTGCGTGACCGCGGGGATGGCATCGCGTTTCTCCGGCCTGATCTGGTAGACCATCAGCATGCTGGGCGCGGGATGCGTCTGCTCGAAGTACTCGGCGACGCGATCCTCGAGGATCGACGGCGCGAATGGACGGAAGGGCTCGCGCTTCTTGATACGCGCGTTGAGGATGTCCTTCATATCCGGGCGGCGCGGGTCCACCACGATGCTGCGATTGCCCAGCGCGCGCGGGCCGAACTCCATGCGACCCTGGAACCAGCCCACGATCTTGCCGTCGGCGATGGCTTGCGCCGCCGCGCGCGTAAGTTCGGCATCGTCAAGCAGACGATGCTTCAGCCCGCTCGCGTGCACCACCCTCTCGATCTGCCCGTTCTTGTATTCCGGACCGGTGTAAGCGTGGCCCATGATGAAGGTGCGCGGCCGCTGGAGCAGCACGTTTTCGATCCAGTAGCAGACGCCGAGCGCGGTGCCGGCATCGCCCGCCGCCGGCTGCACGTACACTTCTTCGAACGGCGTGTTGAGCAGAATCTTGCCGTTCATCACCGAGTTGAACGCGACGCCGCCGGCTAGCGCCAGCCGCTTGCTTCCCGTCTTCTGGTGCAGGTGCTTGAGGATGTGGAAGCCGACTTCCTCCAGCCGCGCTTGCAGCGAGGCGGCGATGTCCTCGTAATGCGAGGCCAGCGGCACGCCGTTGTTGCGCGCCGGGCCGAAGGTCTCGATGTACTTATCGGAGAAGATGCGGCCGATGGTGGGCGAACCGTCATCCCACGTCATCTCCACGCCTTCAGAGTGGTGCAGGAAATAGTCGAGGTTCAGCTTGAAGCCGCCGTCGCGCTCGGTCTGGACGATGTCGCGGAACTGCTCCAGGAAGCGCGGCTGGCCGTAGGGCGCCAGGCCCATCACCTTGCCCTCATCGCCGTACTTGGGGAAGCCGAGAAACTGGCTGGTGGCGGTGTACACGATGCCGACAGAGTGCGGATACTCGATCGCGCCCAGCACGTCGATGCGGTTCCCTTCCCCGTGACCCCACATGGTGCTGATGAAGTCGCCGAAACCGTCGATGGAGAGAATCGCAGCCTTGTCGAAGCCGGAGACCAGGAAGCAGCTTGCCATGTGCGCCTTGTGGTGCTCCACGTTATGGAACTGGGCGCGTAAGGAATCGGAGGGAACGTCGAGGGCATGCGCCAGTTCCTCGCGCAGGTTGCGCACCTTGGCGGCGTTGGCCAGCCGAGCGGCAATCAGCCCCGACAGGCCCGAGAGCCGCGTGATCGAGAACAGAATCTTTTTGTGCAGGTGCGCCGAGGGATCGCGCGAGATGCCGACGTGATCGAGTTCGGCAGCGGTTATGCCGGCGGCGTCGAGGCAGTAGCGGATGGCCAGGGCGGGAAAGCCCGCGCAATGCTTCTTGCGATTGAACCGCTCTTCTTCCGCGGCGGCCACCAGCTTGCCATCGTGTACGATCGCGGCCGACGCGTCCCCGTGGTAAGCATTAATTCCCAGAATGTACAAACCCACTCCTGCTGGCTGGCCGAAACAAATTGTTGAAACTCAGTTCTCAAAATCTTAGTCGAAGGCGAGCGCGACCGTAAGTGCGCACGGGTTTACTGCCTCGGTGCTGGCGCCACGCTCTTCGCTTTCCGCATCTCGAACAGCTTCGCGTCGATGAGGAAGCGGAACCAGAAGCCCTGGAGAAAGTGAAAGATCATCCCTTCCTTGCCGTCGAGGAAACCGAAGCGAAGGAAGTAGCGGTAAAACCAATAGAGGAAAGCGCGCAAAAACAGCGGCAGCCGCCAGTAGAGCCCTTCACGCAGCCAGCGGCGGCGCTCAATAGGATTGCCGAAGGGCGAGGCTTCGACCCGGCCCTCGGGATCGCAGCCTTCGACGATCTCGCGCGCTTCCAGTTCCGCCCAACGTACGTGGCGCGTGGACCACACGCTCAAATCCGAGGTCAGCACGTCCAGGTAATCGTGCTGCAGCTTGCGTACGTTGCCGCGCACGAGGTAGTGCTGGTCGTAGAGGCGCTCTTCGCATCCGCCCCGGTCCTTGCGGAACAGCCGCAGGTGGTAGGAGGGATAGTGTCCGCCGTGCCGGATCCAGCGCCCCATGAAGCAGGTGCGCTTGCGGAAGAGGAACCCGTCCACCTCCGCGGGAGGATTAAGCAGGATGCCGTTGATCTCGGCCACCAGCTCCGGGGTGAGGCGCTCGTCGGAGTCGAGATGCAGCACCCACTCGGCGGCCAGAGGCAAATGCTGCTGCGCCCAATTGCGCTGCGCGCCGTAAGTCTCGAAGGGATGCTCGAAGACGGCGGCGCCGGCCTGGCGCGCGATCTCGCGCGTGCTATCGGTCGAGCCGGAATCCACCACCAGCACTTCGCAATCGAGGTGCTTCAGACTCTCCAGGCAATCGGGAAGGTTCGCCTCCTCGTTATAGGCAAGCACGATCACCGAGACCCGCGGCCGGCGATCATCGCCCGGCTGGGCTTCGGTCACTGCACCAGAACGGGCGCCGACTTGTGCTGCGCGAACCAATGTCCCAATGTCACCATCGCCCAGACGCGCGACCACGCCGGGCTCCTGGGTTCTCGTAAGAAGGTTTGGGTGATGGGCGCGATCCCGGCGGGATCGATGAGGCCGGAGTTCTTCAGCGAACGCAAGCTCTCTTCCATGGTCTCGCGCAGCGGTCCCAGCAGCCACAGGCCGATGGGAGGCATGAAGCCGCGCTTGCCCTGCTCCAACTGAGCAGGGGTATAGAGGCCGGCACACATGGTGCGCAGCAGGTGCTTGGAAGGAGCACCCTTGGGCAAGAGCAAATCGCCGGGCAGGCGGAAGGCCCAGTCCACCAGGTCGAGATCGAGCAGTGGCACGCGGATCTCGAGCGAGTTGGCCATGCCGAAGACGTCGCTGTCGCGCAGCAGCACGTTCTCCAGATAAAACGCCGACTCCAGCCGCGCCACCGAAGCCACCGGATCCGAGGACGCCACCCAGCCGTCGCAGTTCAGCTCTGGAACCTGGTAGTTCGGCGTGAGATCCAGTTCCGCGGATCCGAGGCCGAGCCGCGCCAGGCCGCGGTCAGAGAGCAGGCGGCGGGTGTGGAAGTAGATGGCGAGGAAATCCGGGCCGGCGGTGGCGATGTCCGCGGCTTTGGAGCGCACCACCGAGTTCATGGATAGCGCGAGGTTGCGTGCCAGCGCCGCGCGCCAGCTCGGCGGCAGCGACGCCATCCACGCCATCGCGCGGTAAAGACGCGGGACGCGGCGGAAGCTGTTGTATCCGGCGAACAGTTCGTCGCCGCCCATGCCGGAGAGTGCGACGCTGATGCCCTGCTCGTGGACCGCCCGCGCCACCATGTAGGTATTGAAGCCGTCCATCGAGGGCTGGTCCATCGCGGCGAGGGCGTCGCGCATCCAGGCCAGCGCGGTCGATTCCTCCACCGGATATTCGTGGTACTGCACGCCGAAGCGCGCCGCGGTGACGCGCGCGATGGCCGCCTCGTCGTACACAGGATCATCGGAGAAAGAGACAGTGAAGGCGTTGAGGTGATCGGCCGCACTCTGGAACCGGCGGGCGATGCCCAGCACGGCGGTGGAATCGAGGCCCGAACTCAAGAAGATGCCAACGCGCACGTCGCTGAGCAGATGGCGGCGCACCGACTGATCGAGCAGCGCGCGGCCTTCTTCCGCCGCTTCCTCCAGGCTGCGCTTGCGTTCGCCGTCGGGCCGCGGGAATTGCCAGTACGTACCCTGGGCGGTCGCGCGTCCAAGGCTGTCGAATTCCTTCCACGCGCCGCGCGGCAGGGTGAACACGCCTTCGAACAGCGTGAGCGGTTCCTGGACCGCGCCGTACGCAAGATAACCGGCGAGAGCGCGCTGGCTGACCACCGGCGGCACCAGGCCGCTGCTCATCAGGGCGCGGGCTTCCGAGGCGCACACAAACCATTCGCCTTCGCGCGCGGCATAGTAGAGCGGCTTGATGCCGAGATGATCGCGGGCAATCAGCAGGCGCGAACGGCGCGCGTCCCAGAGGGCGAAGGCGAACATACCGCGCAAACGCCGGAGGCAATCCACGCCCCAATGCTGAAAGGCCCGCAGCAGCACTTCGGTGTCGCTGTGGCCGCGGAAAGTGAAACCTGCTTGTTGCAGCTCGCGGCGGAGGTCCGGCGAGTTGTAGATCTCGCCGTTGTACACCAGCACGTCGCCGGTGTCGGGATTGTGCATGGGCTGGTGCCCGTGCGGAGAGAGGTCGAGGATGGCCAGCCGGCGGTTGCCCAGGCCCACGATCCCGC
>Ga0209517_10006452_pt1 | contig 14492 bp, 10 predicted proteins | sample PeaSoiMetSII2010_FD_187695 | JGI IMG/M metagenome (GOLD analysis project Ga0209517, IMG submission 187695) | Peat soil microbial communities from Weissenstadt, Germany - SII-2010 (SPAdes) (version 2) | ecosystem: Environmental > Terrestrial > Soil > Wetlands > Peat | place: Germany... | reverse complement strand
TGGAATCGCTGGCGTCCGCAGCAACAACGTTGCCGCCGCCCCCGCCAATGGTGGCCTCGATAGCGTTGGTGTTGATGGCGTTGTTGTCTCCGCCGCCGATGGTGGAATCGCTGGCAGTGGCCTGGTTGTCGTCTCCCCCGCCGATGGTGGACCCCGCGGAATTATCAACCCGGTTGCCAGATCCTCCGCCAATGGTGCAAGTAAAGGCGTTATTGCTGACCCCAATGGCATTCATCATCCCGCCGCCAATAGTGTTCCATTCAGAAGACGATCCGACCCTGTTCTCCTGTCCACCCCCGATAGTGGAATGGTCGCTGCTCACATCTACGATGTTTCTGTCGCCGCCGCCGATGGTGGAAGAGCTGGCGGTATCTCCGATGTTATTTCCGCCCCCACCGCCGATGGTGGAGAACATAGAGTCGTCACCGATCTTATTCTGATGGCCCCCGCCAATGGTTGAACTATCGGCGTTTGTAGCAATAATGTTTTGGATTCCACCGCCAACCGTGGATTCAAATGCATTGGCCACGTTCGCGAGTCCACCACCAACAAAGGCTGAGGAGGCATTGACCGCGTTGTTGATGCCCCCGCCAATGGTGGCTCCGGAGCCATTGACGGCGTTGTCCATTCCGCCGCCGATCGTGGAATCGCTGGCACCTGCACCTACGCTGTTGCCGTTGCCCCCAGCGATGGTGGACTCGACGCCACCGGCGGAATTGTTGATTCCCCCGCCAATGGTAGAGCGAGGAGCGCCCGCAGCGATGAGATTGCCGTTGCCGCCGCCAATGGTGGACTCCGTATCCTTGACGTTGTTGATGATTCCCCCGCCGATGGTGGAATTGGTAGCGCCGACAAAGACGGCATTACCACTGCCGCCGCCGACGGTTCCAGCATTGGCATTGACGCTGTTTTGCGAGCCGCCGCCGATCGCGGAATAAGGAGCACCCAAGCCAATGTTGTTTCCGTTGCCACCGGCGATGGCTGAATATTGATCGTTGATCGCGTTGTTAATGCCCCCGGCAATGGCGGCGTCTTGGGCAGCAATGGCATTGCCTTTTCCGCCGCCAATGGTCGATTCGGCGCCATTGACCGCGTTGCCGCGCCCGCCGCCGATGGCGCCAAAGTTTGCGGTGATACTGTTGGGCGATGCCGCAGAGCCGCCGCCGGCAATCGTGGCGGCATCGGCGCCGCCTCCCACACTGTTGGCGGGCGCACCGCCAATGAGGTTTGGACCGTTGGCAACCAGCGGCTCCAACCTCAAGGCGCGTCCTCCGTTGACGTGTAACTGCAACGCCTTATTGTCGGTGGTGCCGACGAAGTCTAGCCCCGGCGTCGTACCGGCGTTGCCTGGGAGCAACCAACCTGCAGCTCCTGCACTGGAGGGATTGGTCCAGAGCAGGCTGGCACCGAAGAAACCGAGCAGTTCACCGTTTGTGGGAGGCGCGAGTGTGTTGAGCTGGGGTGCAGAAATCACGCCGACCGCGACGTTGCTCGCCAGGACTGCTTGGCTGGCGCTTCCGGCGCTGGCCGAGTAGATCGCATAGGGCGTGGGGGCAAGCCGCTGCCGGGGACTGAGCGTGACGAACGCTCCACCGCCATTCGTCCGCGCGCCAATTTCCAGCCAATAATTCGTGCCTGTGAAGAGGCCTGGGCCGAAGTCCAGAGTGACCATGAACAGGCCGTTGGTGAGGGCCGTGGCGGAATTGGTGAGCGGCCCGGCCACGGCGCTGCCGCCGCTGTTGGTGGCGAACAAGGTGAGCGTCAGATCGTAGCTGCCGTTGGCGGCGTTACCGGCATCATTGAAGCGACCTTGATAAGTGAACGCCGTGCCTTGGGCGCGGGCGGTGGAGAGTGGAAGGCCGAGGGTTGCGAACAACAGGACGCCGGCTGCGAATTTAAATTTGGTTTTCATAGGTATGGTTTTCAATTTTTGGTTGAGGGATCAAGGGAACGACGAACGGGAAAACGAAACAGGCTGCGCGGGAATACCCCGCGGAAGCACGCAATCTGCGAACCTGCGCCTGGTTCGCTCAGTGCTGCCCGGCCTGATAGAGTGGTTGGTTGATTCTGCACACAGCCCCCGCTGTTGCAAAGACTGGTACTAAACTGCCTTTAATCTAGCAAATTATGATTACTAAAAGCAAGGATTAAATTGAGTTGACGGCAGGCTGAGTTGGGAGGACGGATCGAAAAGCCGCCATTTCCCCAGAAAAGTGGTGCCCCGGCTAGGACTTGAACCTAGAACCAATTGATTAAGAGTCAACTGCTCTACCAATTGAGCTACCGAGGCAAACTATTGCGAGTGACTGCGTTACGTCAGCACGGGTCTTTATTTCGCACGGGTTAGGGCCGATGGCAAGTGGATTCACCGGCGTCTCGGCACCAAAGGTTTAGCGGCGTGCGGGGAATTTTTTGGTCGGATCTAGTCGGATTTACCCGGATTTGGTCGGACCACAGCCGGACCCGGTCCTGCTTTGGCCATGCGGCTGAGGGACTGAAAGGAATCGATTTTAACCACAGAGACACGCCCTGCGGGAAGGACGAATTCCTAATGCCTAATGACGAAAAAATGACGAAGTCTCGAACTTGAAGGGACGCACCCCAGACCGTGTGCGCTCAAGCCTGATTTAGTTTGATTTAGCCTGATTCACCCTGATTTGCGGAGGGATCTGGCCTCGGAGATGGCCGGAAGCGCCCTTCACCGCCGGCACATCCGAGGCTCTGGGCGCGGGAGCTGCCGCCTAAAGGCGACGTTCCAAAAAGCGCAAACGTGCCGGGCAAAGGTGCGTCCGAGACCCAGGAGACGTGATTTCGAGGGCATCCGGCCTGGGGACGCGTGCTCCCAACCCTGATTTAGTTTGATTTACCCTGAATTCCGGAGGGATTCGCCATCGGAGGGGGCCGGAGATGCTCGCCCGCCGTTTCCCCCTTAAGGCACTGAAGGCGGTGGCGATACCCGACCCCACCCCACCCCCCTGGGAGCCGTCCCGCCGTCCCAAGGGCCGTAAACATTGGGTCTTGTCGAGGTCCGAGCCGTCCCAAGAGCCCTCCCAAGGCGTCCCGGAGCCGTCCCATTTCCTGGTTAGGGACCCGCAGGCGGGATTCGCCGGGGGCTAGTGCACCTTGAGGATATAAAACTGCTGAGCCGCGTTGGCGAAGACCGCGTTCGTGGAGGTGATGGTAAAATCCCCGCTCGTTCCTAAGACATTCGTGGAAACCAGCTCCCATTGGCTGACCGGCGCGAGCACGTTCGTGCTCGTCAGGAGGTAGTAGGTCCCCCCGGCATATCCGTTGGTCGCATTGAGCACCAATTTCGTGCCGGGCTCCGGGCCGGAAAGAGCGATCCCGATAATACCGGGGGGCGGCCGCGTTTCCGGCCCGTTGTACCACCGCACTCGCTTCGGCGTCGCGTTTAAACCGTTCAGAATCCCGGTGGCGCTGCCTCCCCCGAGCGGAATCCGCCACAGTGCATTGGTCCCGGCGTCTGATAAATAAATACTCGCCTCGGCCACATTGACGTCCAGGGCGGTGCAACGGAGGACGCCGCCCGAGGCAGTAAAGAGGTTGGTGAGGCCAGAGCCGTCATAATTAACCCGTTGGAGGAAATTCGAACTTTGCACGGGACTGCTGAAGGTGAAATAAACCTGCTGTTTGCCCACGTCCACGGCGACGTCGGTGGGGGTGGAGGCTGTAGCCCTGGCGAGAGCGGTCACGCCGGTTCCGGTGAGACTCATGCTCCAAATCGTGCGGGCGCCCGCGTCGGCGAGGAACATCTTTCCGCTCGCAATGTCCACGGCGAGGGCGGTGCAGCGCGAGACCTTATTGCCGTCCACGCCGGTGGCAGTAAAGAGCGTGGTATGATTGTTCCCCGTGTAATCAACCCGCTGGACGGTGTTGCTGCTCTGGAGCGTGGAAGAGGTGGTGTAATAAATCTGCTCGTTCAGCACATCTAACGCCAGGTCGGTGGGGAAATTGGTCAAGCCGCCTTTGACCAAGGTCAACGCGCCGCCGGCCAGGTTGACGCTCCAGAGGGCATTGCTGCCGCCGTCGAGCAGAAACAACTTCCCATTCAGCCCATCCACGGCGAGGGCGGTGCAGCGGGACACGTTATTCGAACCAGGGCCGGTGGCGGTGAACAGAAGGGAATTGCCGCTGCCATTGGTGGAGACGCTGTCGAGGGTGTTCCGTGTTTGGGTAGCGCTGCTGGTGTTATAGTAAAGGGAAGCTGCGGGAGTCTGCAGGACAGCGCACAGACAAAAAGCCAAGAACTCCAGTTGAAAGAGCGGCTTTTGGTTTAACATAGTGTTGCCCGTTAAAGCTGCGGGTTTGCGGCGGGACTTCATCGCCGCATCAACCCCGTGCGGGGTAGATACCTGTTAGAGCGATGATGAAATTTACGCACAGGTACGGCTGCTGGAGGGAGAAAGGCAGCCCTGATCCAGTGTTCGCGATCACCGCCGGGGACATCGTTCCGCCGGGGCTTCCGGTGGCGTAATTTTGAGAGGTGCCGGTGGATTCAATGGCTGGGAATGCAGTGACTGGGCTGGCTTGAGTTCCACCGCTGGGTATGCAATTCACCAGGTGGTTATGGGGGGGCAAATTGCTGATGTTCAGCGTTTCCGTTTCAGTGCCGCCCATTTGTCCCATGACATAGGAATACCCAAAGCCATTCGTTCCTTGGTGAACCGGGACGCGGCCTTGCAGATTGGGCAGGCCGAAGGTGGACACGCCATCGCCGCCGTAAGTCGTGCCTAAGAGGGAGAACAGGGCCGCGTTGGCTGAAATCGACATTAGTTGACCGTTACACAAGGCCCAACCGGTCGGGGCGAAGTTGAATCCGACCATCCGAATTTCGCCGACAAAGGGGTCTGACATAGAATTGGTTTTTTGTGCTTTTGAATCGCTAGGTTAAGGTTGGGCAGGCGGATCCTCTCGGCGGGGGCCGGTTGAACACGGCTTCATAATGAACCGGATCGGCGTCACGGGGGCCGATCAGGCCAATGAACATCTCAAACCGGCCCAATTCCGCATGCTCAAACTGGTGAATGACCGAGTCGAGCAAGGCCTTCGTCGGTCCGCTGAAGATGAGGGAAAACCGTTCGTTCCCAGCGTCGGGGGGTAGCCGACCGCCGGGTCCGGGGCGCACTGGCGGAGCCAGAGGCGCTCTGACCAACTTGATCTCGACGCTCCGCGAGGGCGAGAGACGAACCCGGAACCGCGTGTTGACTTGACGCGCCAACTCCGAGTAGCTCATTTGCTCGAGGGAGCGAGAACTTCCTCGTAAGACCGCCGGCAGTCCGGCGGAAGTCAGAGGGCTCAAGGCGAGGCCCGCCGCGGCGGCGGAACAATCAAAGAGAAAACGGCGGCGGGGGGTCATTGGTCTCGAAAACTAAACCGTGGCACGGCTCTTTCGTTGACTTCGAACATATTTATGGTGGGTAGAATAACTTCTAATCTGTTCTGTGTCAAATCTTTTTATCAAATTTTTCCGGGCCTGAAAGTTGGAGATTTTTCTGCCCGATTTAGGGGCGCTTGGCGGGACTTCCGGGCGGTAGCTGCCCTTCGGTGCCGCTCCGACGGAACTTGCGTCTCCCGCAAGTACGCTAGGTTATAAGTTATAAGCATGGCGCTCCGCGGGAGTTTTTTTGGGCCTGCCCGGGCGAGGGATCCGGAGGCCAGCTCCTTTTCCTTGCGCTGGCGGGTCTGCCGCGGACTGCGGGGACGAGACGTCCCCGCCCCTGAGTGGCGCAGGCGCGCTGCTAAAGGGGGATCGCTTCGTTGACCAGCATGACGGGGATGTCCTGCCAGAGGGGATAAAGCAACTTGCCGTCGGCTCGGAGCAAGCCGTCATCGAGCCTTTCTTTGACCACTCGGCCGGCCCGGTTCTTCAAAGTGCCGGAGGCGATTTGGAGGTTTACTTGCTCGAGCAGGGCCGGCGGGGCTGGCCGCACGGCTTGATGCGTTTCCGGACAGCACAGAAGGTTTAGCAGTTCAGGATCAGGTTTCATGATTGGCCGCCTTGATCGCCGCCTCGTAAATCTGCCTCAAAGGCACGTTGCCCTGGGCAGCGAGCTTCTTGCAGGACTCGAACTCCGGAGCGGCTTGCACAATTTTCCCATCGAGCCGGCCCAGTTTGAGGCTGACTTCGCCGTAAGGAGTCTGCAATGGGCGGAACTCGCGTTGCAGCTTGCGCCGCTGCGCGCGGTACCGCCGGACGCCGAAGGTGCTGGTTTCCCGCAACGTCATTTCGGTGAATTTGTCCGCCTCCGACTCGGCGCACAACAGGGTTAGCAGCACCCCGGGGCGGTTTTTCTTCATCTGGATCGGAGTGTAAAAAACATCGAGCGCGCCCGCGCTCAACGCGCGTTCGACGAAGTGTCCCAGGATTTCCGCGTTGATGTCGTCCAGGTTGGTCTCCAACACCGCCACAGTATCGACTTGCCAATCATGTGAGCCTCTCGGGGCAGGATCAGCCTCGGGTTCCACGGTTTCGCCCAGAACCGCTCGCAGGACATTAGGGCGTCCCACCAAGTCACGCGTGCCCAGGCCGATGCCGATTTTTTCCGCCACCAAGCCGCGCATGGGGCCGAAGGCCTCAACAAACTCGGCGAGCAGCGCGGCTCCGGTCGGGGTCACCAGTTCGTTGGGTTCCTCGCATTGGGATACCGCTACCCCGCGCGTTCCTAGGATTGCCAGCGTCGCCGGCGCCGGCACCGGGAAACGTCCATGGGCGCAATCGATCCAGCCGGTGCCATCCACCACTGGGCTGGCTAGCACACGCGGGTTGCCCAACATCTCCAGACCCACACAGGCGCCGACGATGTCCACGATAGAATCCACGGCCCCGACCTCATGGAAAGCCACTTCATCAGGCGGACGGCCGTGGATTTTCCCTTCCGCAACCGCAATGCGATTGAAGACGGCGAGGGACTTCTGCTTGACCCCGGGGGAGAGCCGGCTCTCCGAGAGGAGTTGCTTAATTTGCGCGAAGGTACGCCCATGATTGTGGGGCTCGGCGGGCCTGTGGGCGCGAGGTTCCGGGAGTGCAGGAACATGCGCCTCACCATGCGAGTGGTCGTGATCATGGGCTCCCGCATGCGAATGAGCCTGGGAGTGAGAGTGAGTGTGGGAATGAGGCTCGTCCGTGGCCTCTCCCTCCACGTGAACATCGAACTTCACGCCTTCAATGCTGCATTTGGCGGCGCGCCGAACATGCAGGTGGTAGCCGCCGAGATGCATTTTCCCCAATTCCTGCTCCAACCGCCGCGGCTCGAGGCCTAGGTCAATCAGCGCCCCGATAAACATATCGCCGCTCAGCCCGCTGCTCAGATCGAGATACAACGTTTTCATCACAAAGCTAACTCACACCGTGACAGCCGAGCGGGGAAAATCCCATCTCGATGCTTCGTCGAGGCACTTTCCCGCCAAGTCTGGCCGGTGTCAATGTTCTTAGTTAAGGTTTACAGGCGGGCCGATTTCGACTAAGGATAGGGCGTGAATCCGCGCGCTAGCAGGCTCTCCAGGCGGAGCCGTTTGAACGGGAGCCGTCTCGAAAGGCGGAGCGCTTAAGAAAGCGTGAGGGATTTGGTGTTGGCGGGCGTAGGAGATTCTGACGAGTAACAGAAAAAGAAAGAAATAAGACATGAAACTATCCAAAGCCTTTATGGGCATGATTGGCGCCGTTGTTTTCAGCGGCAGCCTGGCGCTCTTTTCCGTGGTCCAAGCGGCCGAGCAGGGCACGAGCGGCGACGGGCAGAACCAAAAACTCAAACCGTACATCCTGAAAACTTGCGTGGTATCGGGGGAGAAGCTCGATGGCATGGGCGAGCCTTACGTTTATAAATATAAGGATCGCGAAATCAAGTTTTGCTGCAAGGATTGCCAGAAGGACTTCGACAAAAATCCCGCGAAGTACATCAAGAAGCTTGAAGAGGCGGAAAAAGCCGCTAAGAAAGCGCCCGCGGCCAAGTAGCCACGAGGCATCGTCCTCTGGGCTTCAATTGGGCTCGCTACGCGCGCCAGGGACGCCGACCGCCTGCGGATTTTCAGCGAAAACACTTCCAGGCAAGGATGAGAGGAGGAAGCGCGCGGCGGCTTCAGCGTCGAGATTAAGTCGGCCCAATTCATCCGAGAGAGGCGCGAGCACGTTGGCGGGAAGGTGGTGTGTTACGGCGCTACTGAGGTCCAGGGCGTCGGAAGCCGCCGAGAGAGATTGGGGAGCGGAGATGGAGGTGCGGGGCGGATTTGGGTGATGCCAACTCCAGAGCAGCATCAGCGCGGTCGCCGCCGCTAGGGAGGGAGCCATAAATCGCGCCAGGCCGGCATACCAGGGGGCTGGAGCCGAGATTGGTGCGGCCTCGACCGAGCGCATAATGGAATGGTGCAAAGAGGGGTGTGCTGAAGCCAGTGGCCGCGCTGTTTTGAGCGCACGGTCCACGGCCGTGATGCTCCGTTCGAAGCGCCGCAGTTCCGGCGAGTTGGCGAGTTGTCGCCGGACGGATTCCGGCAGCGGCTTGCCGCTGTCCAGGGCGCTGGAGATCCGCATTTTAAAAAACCATGCTCTCATATTTTTATAGATGTATTCCCAGCGCCGCACCAGGAGTTCGGATTTCGGATTTCGGTCTTGGCCGGCTGGCGGTTCCTGGCCGCTCCAAATCCACGGCCAGTGCCAGGCGCGCTCGGAACAAAAGCACCTTGACATGAGTGCGGGTCTTGTGCACCACCTGGGCGATTTGCCCAACGTCCATGTCTTCGGTGTAGCGCAGCCACAGCGCCTGGAACTGAGCCTCGGGCAACTGGCGGCGGGCCAATGCCCAGAGATCTTCCCGCTCCTCGCGACGCGCCAGGAGTTCGGCCGGATCGTCGCCGGCCGCTAGGTCAGGCACCGGTTCACCAGAAGGGATGGGCGCCGCACGCTGATGGTCCACGTATTTGTGGCGCGCCACGGTGAACAGCCAGGAGGCGAAAACGCGCCGCGAATCAAATTGCGCGATGGCTTGGAAAGCCTGGACGAAGGTGTCTTGTGTCACCTCGCGCGCGTCGGTCTCGCTTCTGCAACAGCGGCGGAGGAAGGCATAAATGCGGCCCTCATAACGACGCACCAACTCCTCGAACGCGCCCAGGGAGCCACCTTGCGTTTGGCGCGCCAATTGTTCATCCGAGAGCGCGCGGGGCTCCGGGCGAGAGCCCTCGGCAAGGGCGGGAACGTCCAAGCCCCCGAATCTTGGACGCTCCTCGCTTTTTAGGCCTTTTCGGTCCACGTCTTTTGGTCCTTGCTGCACCCTAAGCTGCTAGTCGTCCTGCTTTTTCTTCTGCGCTTTGCGTGCCTGTTCCGTTGCCATGACCTGGATCGCCTGGCTGTCCGGCAAGGTCAGAGTGACCACGAAATTCGCCCCGTCCTGCTTGAACACGAGCGCGTTGGCGATGGCGGTGGCCACGGGTTGGTTGGTCTGCAGCTTGGCCAGGGCGACCAGCCCCTGGGCAATGGCGGCGATGTGCCCGGCCACTTCCTCATTGTCGGTCTGCAGATTCAGCGTGGCCGTCACTTGCTGCTGGGTATCGGCGATGTCGAGGCTGACCACCTTGGACCAACGGAAGATGGCAGCGTGCGGGTCATCGCCGGGGATGTTGAGCTTGCTGGCGGCGGCCTGGATAAAAGCGGTTGCGGCGGGCGTGCCTAGTTGGGGAAAGACGTTTCCCGAGGCCAGGCTCGGAGTCGCGCCGTCCAGAACATCCAAAGCGGAGGCGACGGCGGCTTGTCGCTGGCCGAAAATCACGCGTGGGCCCTGGATGGCGGCGAAGACACGTGGCCGAGCGCCGTCGTGGGATTTTTTCTTGTCGTCCAGCCAGTTATAAATGGCGTGTTGGTTATAATTGGTGCTTTGGAAACTATCGGCCGCTTTGGCTAGGGTGAGGAGACGGTCGGGATCGAAATCGGCATAAACCAGCAACACTCCATTGGCGGGCGTGCTATCCGGACCATAGAGGGTGAGCCCATGGAGCTGTTGGCGGAGGTCGAAGCCGAACAAGGTCTGGAAGGCCGCCAGCTTGTTTTGCACCTCGGGTTGGTCCATTTGGGAGAGGATCTCTTGGCCAATGGCCGTGGGACGCAAGCCATCGCAGTCCACCTGCACGACCCAAGCGGCCGTAGCGGAAACATCGGCGCGTTTTAGTGGCGCGGCATTGGCGCTTAGGCACCAGCCCGCGGCGCCGAGGGCGACCGCGCAGAAAACCCCGTTCATCAAGTTCGTTTTCATATTTACATCATTCTAGTTCCAGTTTCTTGGGCAGGCGGGGTTTGCAAACCCTGCTGCTATAGAGGATACGTGGAAAAGGGCCTGGCGGTTACACAAATCTTGGGAATTTCAAGCACATGTCGGTACACGTGAGGTGATTCAAAATCTGTTTGACAATGGGCGTGCCCCGTGATAAAAAAGGCCCCGAATCCTGGATTGAAGTCTCGGAAGCACAATTGCACAATTTAAAGACAGCGTAATTCAATTACCTCGCCCGGGCGAAGCAACCAGGCGTGACCCTCAACCCAATTATCATGAAAAGAATCCTAACACGCATTTCCTACACACTGACGGCGTGCGTCGCATTTCTATCCCTGTTCCTGGCGCCGCCGGCAGCGCGTGCCGGCATGACGATTGATACTACACTTTACATTTCGGGCTTTGGCACACAAAATCTGTACGGTTTTTGGCCCTGGCTGAACACGAACTTAACCGGGGCACCTGCGCCCTTTGGTTCCTACCTGATCAATTCGCCCGACTGGCCGGCTGCGGGAACCTTCCTGCAGTATCAATACGACACGAACGGTTTTAACCTCGCCACGGGCGGGGGCGGTCTGTTCTTCGGATTTGACGACGTGGTGCACGAACTGACCAATGGGGCGTGGTCCATTACCGTCACGAACTCCACGTCCACCAATATTTACCATTTTGCGGTCACGATCACGAACCTGGGCAGCAACTCTTTGCCGGTGGCAATCGTCACCTTTCCGACGAATGGCGCGGCTCAAGTGACCAACAACCCCACCTTCATTTGGCAGGGACCTTCCAACTACACCACGTTGAACGTAAATGTTTCGGACGCGAACGGCACTTATTATCAGAGCGCCAGCCTGCCCCCAGCTCAAACCTCTTGGCCGAGCCCGATTACCTTGAACGAGGGCACCAACAGCTTTAGCGTCAATTACTCCAGCAATGCAACCAGCCTGATTGTCGCCAGCACGCCGACGAACGCCTCGAATCAGCCCTTCCCGGGCTGGGTCTCGACCGCCACGCTGAACCCGAACTATAATTCAACGTTCACCGTTGGTTCGCCCTCGAGTTCGGTCGCACTCATCGCGCACTATGATTTCAACGAAGGCACGTTCTTAGCCCCAGATGTTTCGGGCAATAGCAACAACATCACGCAGGCGGGTACTTTCGGTGCAGGCACCATCGACATCAGCGCCGACTCCATCGAGGGAGCGGGTGCGATGGAGTTCAACAATGGCGATAGCAGCGATGGTGGGTGGCTTGGGCCGCCCGCCGCTGGATTACTTCCCACGCTGGCCGGGTCTTTCTCCATATCTCTCTGGGTCAAGACCACGCAGAGCTTCGGCAGCCCGGGCGACTACGCCTATAATGGCGCAGGTATTGTGGCCGCCGACGTCCCGGGCCAGGCCAATGATGTGGTCCCGGTTGCGCTGACGGCGGGGCAGGTGGCCTTCAACGTTGGGGGCACGTTCGATCAAACCTTAAACTCCACCGCGACGGTTAACGACGGAAACTACCACCACGTCGTGGTCACCCGCGATCAATTCTCCGGGGCGATGCAAATCTATATTGACGGCTCACTCGACAGCACGACGACGGGCACGAGCGCTTTACTCAATGCTCCACAGAATGTCGTCGTCGGGGGCATTGATGACGCCTCAAATCCCGATCCGGCCAGTGCCGGAAAGTACAATGGTTACAGCGGGCTCATTGATGACATTCAAGTTTATGCCGGTGTGCTAACGGGGGAGGAGGTTTCGTATCTCCACTCCCATCCGGGATCGACGGTTACCAAGAACTTCAACACCGCGCTCGGTACGACTAACTTGACCTGGACGACCAGCGGCGACACGGATTGGACGATCGAGACCACGAACACCTACAACGGCGCGCCAGCCGCCGCGCAGAGCGGCAGCGTCACCAACAGCCAAACTTCCACACTCTCAGTGACCGTTACCGGGCCGGGAACGCTCACCTTTTACTGGTCGAGCATTGCTAATGACCCGAATGCGGGCTTTGATTACGAATTTTACGTGGATGACCCGAGCACCAATGACGTGAACGATCTCTTTGGAGACAATTCCTGGCAGCAGGCCGGACCTTATGCGATTTCGGCGGGCCAGCACACGTTAGGCTGGATCATCTATGCCAATGGCGATACTGACCCGGCGCAGGCGGGTTTCCTGGACCAAGTAAGCTATACTCCCAACCTAGCCCCCGTCATCACGCTAAACCCGTTCGATCAGACGAACTATCCCGGTTACGAGGTGGCGTTGCTAGCCGGGGCCAGCAGCAACGCCTCTCTCACGTGGCGATGGTTCGAGGTGGGCGGCGCTTCGCCAATTCCAGACGCAACCAATGCGTTGTTCATTCCCACCAATTCTGGCACGCCGGGCGTGGCGGGAAGTTATTACGCCCTGGCCTCCACTCCCGGTGGTTCGGCCAACACTACCACAGCGGCCGTGAGCTTCGTCAACGCGCCGCTGCCGCCGGATTGGTCGCGTGCCTTCAAATCCCCGAGCGTCAACAACAATACGGTGACCGAAGAATACTATATAGCCAGCTTGCCTGACTCGGCCGGCAACCTCTATACCGCCGGCTCGTTCAGCGGCACCAATACTATTGGCTCGCAGACCTTCATCGCCGCCAATGGCAGTTTTGAGACTGAAGTGGTGAAACAATCGGCGACGGGCGCCGCGATTTGGGCGCTGGCGATGACAAACAATGGAGAGGGAAGCTCGGAAGCTGAGGCGATCGCTCCCGCCCCTGGTAATGGTCTGTATGTCCTGGGCAACCTCTTTGGCACGAATTGGCTTGGCCCCAACGAACTGATCGACGCGAGTGGCGGTGGTTCCATTTATCTGGCGCGCCTGGACGCCAACGGAAACATCCTTTGGGTCAGAACCATCAGCAACCCTTCGGGCGTTGTCTTCACCGGCTTTAATTGCGTAGTGGCCGATCCAGCCGGAAATGTCACCCTCTCGGGACTCATCCAAGGCTCGACCACCTTTAGCAGCACCAACGCTGCCACCAGCACCAACCTTGTCGCGTCCGGTCAGTCGGGCGCGCTCGCTCAGTATGACGCCAACGGAACGCTGCGCTGGGCGGAGATTCCAGGGGGTTGGGTTTTGGATATGGCCTACAGTGCTGGACGCATCTACGGCACAATGTTTTCTCCGACCGCTGGCTTCGCCACCATCACCAATGTGACCGACCGGCGGTTCACGCTCGCGGCGATTAACCCCGTGAACGGACAAGGGATCTGGTTGCGCGGTGTCGGCGCCCCGCAGAATGCGGGTAATCCTTTCGGCATCATTGACGATATGCCTCTGATCAGTGTTTTTGGAACCAATGTGACGATTGTGGGAACCGCGTTCGGTTCGAATGCGGTGTTCGGCCCTTACACTGTGTCCTGGGACGCGGAGGCTGGGCAATATTTCGCCCGCTACGACACCAACGGCAATCCTCAGCTCGCCACCGCTTTCGGCAGCCCAACCACTCTGACTTGGGCCACTCTTCCTGATGCGTTCGGGAACATTTATGTCGGCGGCGACTTCGATACGTTTTCCTTCTTCGGCAATGACATCCTGGCTGCGCCGCATGAGGACTCCATCGGCAACGGTTACTACAGCCAGGCGTTCTTGGCGAAATTCGACCGCGACGGCAATCCGCTCTGGGCACGCCTGGCGCAGGCGCAATATAACCTGGTGAACTTCCGGAGTCTGGCGGTGGCACCTAATGGAATCTGGGCCTGTGGCGTGATCAAGTCACCCACCACCTTTGGCAGCAACGTGGTTTCAAGTTCCCTTACTTGCTTCGGCTCGCCCTTCTGCACGATCACCTATCAGTTCAGCGGCGTGCTCGGGATGATCACCGACCGCACGCTCGGCTTACCCGTCACACTCCTCAACCCGCACGACAATGGCGTGAACTTCCAGTTCTCGTTCCAGTCGGAATCTGGTTTTACGCACTCCGTCGAGTACCGTACCAACCTCATCACCGGGAGTACGTGGCAAGTCTATTCGAACGTGGCTGGCGACGGAACGCTGAAGACGATTCCGATTCCGCTCTCAGTCTTCAGCCCGTCGCACCAGGGCTTCGTTCGCGTCTCGACGCAGTAAAACGCAAGCTAGTGCTTAGTTGCATAGGTTAACGATAGTATTCCGAAGCTGCGTCCCCTTCACCTCTCGCTTCCGCCACTTGAAGGGTTTTGCGTGTTGAGCGTAC
>Ga0209517_10006451_pt1 | contig 14493 bp, 11 predicted proteins | sample PeaSoiMetSII2010_FD_187695 | JGI IMG/M metagenome (GOLD analysis project Ga0209517, IMG submission 187695) | Peat soil microbial communities from Weissenstadt, Germany - SII-2010 (SPAdes) (version 2) | ecosystem: Environmental > Terrestrial > Soil > Wetlands > Peat | place: Germany... | reverse complement strand
TACCAGCTTGCAACGATGCCCGATAGGCTGGGGAGGCGTCAACGATTGAAGGGCCGACATGGAACCATCGCCTTCCGCGGATCGCCCGCCTTCGCACCGAGGCCACCGGCGCTTGAGCCGGCAGGGGTGGCTCCTTCTCGCCCTCGTCCCGCTGGTAGGCACCGTCGTACTCATCGTGTTCATGGTGCAGGACAGCCAAAACGGAGACAATCGGTACGGCCAAAATCCCAAACAGGCCGCCTGATCGAGGTTGCGACCATAGCGCTATTTAGAATGCGGCACTTGCTGAAATGCCCCTTCGAGGTACTGCAAGTTTGGACATTTTGTGTTTCCGCCGCTCCAAAGGGCTTGATAAGTTAGTCCAGGGTTGCGCCTCGCTGGACGCTACCCTGGGTATGGATGCATACGAACCGATTGCCGTACCGGCCCAGGCAAAAATTGCCTGGGCCGCCCGAGTCTAGAGTTTAGGTTGAAATCAATAAAGATCGGGTACCCGGCAACTCATACTCAGTATTGACCGCAACCGCAGGGCGCGTATGCAAGGGGATGAAAGCACGTATCGCAAAAGCTGATTCCGCATGAGTTACAACTCGCAACAGCGAAAGGAGCCGTCACGATAGCGGCCGATACCACTGCCGCTCCCTCAACTATCGCCCCCGCTGCCACGAAAGGCGCGGCAAGCAAGTTTAAACCGCAACAGTCCGCCTGCGCTGTCGTTGTACCAACAAACATTAGCAAAGCAAGGCTAAGACACCCTATAACCAAAGCTGATCTCGTCTTCATGTTTTTACCTCCTTGAACTCAGTTTAATTAACACCACTTGTACCCATGTACTTTTAGTAAGGTATTACCGTTCTCAGATTTGTCCATGCCCCCTGAGCTTTTATTCCCCTCTTCTGAATTTTTATTGGGAAGGACATTAACCGTGAAGACCTTGCCTGGCTGTTTCAGGGGCGGCCGTTTCATCCCCGGCGGTGAACCGATGCCCGGTGTTCCTGAATGTTAGGTTAAAGACGTTGTAAAAAACCTTATACGTCGCTTCATCTTCGATGGTTGTCGGAATTGAGAGTCAAACTGGCTTTTCGCTCCAGATCCGTTATGATTGAACACTAATTGATTTAGCAATCGCGAAGGGCGTCTTGCCTTGAGATTCACTTTTGGGGAGAGGGAAAAGGCCTGATATGGATGAGGATAACGAAAAATTCGATGAGATGGGCGAAGAGGAAAGCTTTGCGGAGCTGTTGGGCGAAAGCTTGGTAAAGTCTGTGCAGTTCAACGCCGGGCAGAAAGTAGAGGCAAGGATCGTTAAGATCTCCGCTGAATGGATCTTCCTTGATCTGGGTGGGAAGAGCGAAGGTTATCTCGACAGGAAAGAATTGGTCGATGATGAAGGCGAGCTTTCCGTCAAAGAAGGTGACATGGTCCAGGCTTATTTCCTGTCTGCGGGAGCCAACGAACTTCGATTTACCACGCGGATCACCGGAGGCGAGGCCGGGCGATACCATTTGGAGGAAGCATGGCGAAGCGGAATACCTGTGGAAGGGCTTGTTGAGAAAGAAATAAAGGGGGGCTTTGAAATCAGGATAGCCGGGGGGATCAGGGGCTTTTGTCCCCATTCTCAGATGGGGCTACAACATTCTGGAACCCCGCATGATCTTGTAGGCCAACATCTTGCTTTCAGAATCACTCAATACGCCGAGAAGGGACGAAACATAATTTTGTCCAACCGGTCGGTTATGGAAGAAGAGCGCAGGAAGCTGAGAGAAGAGCAGAAAGGCTTGCTGAAGGAAGGAATGAAGGTGATGGGGACTATAGCCGCCATCCACAATTTTGGCGCTTTCGTAAAGATCGGCAGCCTCGAAGGGCTCATACCCATCTCGGAAATCAGTTGGGACCGGGTGGAGGACATCCATGACCTGTTGGAAGTTGGCCGGGAAGTCGAGGTGGTGGCCACAAATCTCGATTGGGACAAAGATCGTCTTTCTTTTAGCTTAAAACGGGCTCTGCCGGATCCCTGGAATAATATTGAAAAGGATTTTCCTCAAGGATCTCGACACAGCGGCGCCGTGGCTCGCTTGACGAATTTTGGCGCCTTCGTTTCGCTGGCGCCTGGAGTGGATGGTCTTCTGCATATCTCCAAACTTGGATCGGGCAAAAGGATCAAGCACCCGCACGAGATGCTGGCAAAGGGCCAGGCCGTTGAAGTGAGGATAGATTCTGTCGACAGGGACAACAAACGTATTTCCCTGTCGTTGGCAGGGTCTGACGACCCTGAAGATCATAACGCAGCCGAGGACGATTATTCACGATATTTAAAGGTAAATCCGGATTCTATGGGAACTCTGGCTGACCTTTTAAAAGCCAGGCTCGGCGAAAAGACCAAGTTTTAGCCAGCAGAAGTGCGGCGGGTAGCATTCTGTATCCCTTTCGGGTTCAAAAACCCTCACCCTGCTTCATCGCTGTACGATGAGGCCTCCCACTCCCGCCCCGTCTCGCGGGTGGGTAGGCGGGCTGTCGAGAATGAGCGGTCGGCCTCCGCGCTACGCGCTCGCACTTCGTTAAGGGAGGCCCGGCAAGCCCACTTCACAAAGTGAAGTGGGGGCTAAGCCCTTCGAAGCGAAATCTTGACACCATTTTCACTTCACTTTATGATGCGCTTTACATTTGGCTTGCCTTCAGACGCACCACGTTTAATGTCTGTGCGTTTTGCATGGCTGCGCGCAAGGTCGCCCCTCTTATCATGTCAGGTGTATTTTTCTCGTGAGGGGTATTATATAAGTCTATCATACGAGGAGTTATCAAGGGCTTTTATCATTGACAATTTTGCCGGATGTGACATAGTTAAACTGTTTCCTGGCGCGCCTCGGCAAGTTGCAGGTTATTGTGCAAGAGCTTTTGATAAACCATGAGGAGGAGTAGAAAGATGGAGACAAAAAAGGCGGCATGGCGGAAGCCCGAATTGATCGTTCTGGCACGAAGGAAGCCGGAGGAGGCCGTGCTAAGCGGTTGCAAGCAGTTCAGCCAGACAGGCGTGGGAGGGAATCAGTATTGGTGTGGCAAGGGTTGTGTGGCCTGCTCAAATCATCTTGAATCTTAGCCATTGATCCCAGCTGGCCCTTAACGCAGGGTAGACGTGAGGTGGGGCAGGATCTCCGCTCTCTGAAGCGGGGGAGCCACTGTTGCGTAGTCCTCCGACATAATGCACCGGGATGGTATGTATCAATCCCAATATGAATCGATAGTGTGCCACAGCACTGTCTTGGGCAAGAGGATTCCTGTTCCCTTCCTCCAATAAGATATGTTTAGGCCCTTCCGTTTGAGATCATGTCTGAGTTTCTCTTGCCGGTGTTGAGGAAGGCGTTTCATTAGCGTGTCATACACAGGTTTTGAACCCCAAATCGTCCTTGACAAAGTGGTCAAAGGGATCTCCGCCTGGAGGCTTGTGAGTGGCTCTGAGGTGGAATCGCCCGGCATGATTGGCGCCCATTATCATCCCGGATGACAGGAAAATCAATTAAGGGGGCACCATGATTATGGAAGTGCAAGTGACAATCGACACTATCTGTGCGCCTTCGGAAGACGTGGTGGCGCGGCAGATAGAAGGCGATATCATTATAGTCCCTCTGGTTGCCGGCATTGGCGATGGAGATGATGAACTTTACACGCTGAACGAAACCGGCCAGGCCATCTGGCAGGAACTGGACGGGCAGCGTACGCTGGGTGAGGTGGCAGCAGCCCTGGAGGAGAAATTTTCTTCTTCAGAAGAAATCAACACAGATGTTCTGGACTTCGTAACAGAATTGATGCGGCGGGGATTCCTGACTGTAAAGGGGTAGACGCCAAGCATGCGGAAACCGGCCTCAATCGTTAAACGCCATGATACGTGCGAGATGGATACCACGTTGGCTGCTTCATCTGTCGAATCAGTGCCGTCATCTTATACCGAGCGCAGTCTAGCTGTCGCTTCGCTGGATATTGGACGCATGCTGGCGGATCGCAGCGGTGTGCTTTTTCACGGCAAAGGGACTTGCATGTATCCGACTATCCGCCCCGGCGATGTGCTGAGTATCCAATCGCGCCCGGCCGTCGATTTTTCGGTGGGTGATATTGCTGTATTCAGACGCTCCAACGCGTATCTTTTCTGCCATCGTGTGATTTACAAAGGCCACCGTGAGGGACGCGCGTTTATCGTTACCCGGAGCGACCGCAGCCGCCATGCAATGGATGAGCCCACTTTCGATGAAAACCTTCTGGGGGTCGTCGTCTCCATTACACGTAACGGTAAACCGGCGCCGCTCCAGCCGACCGTGTATCCGTTGCCCGTCCATGGCTATTACCTGATGCGCCTCGCGTTAATCCATACAGCACGTCGCTTGCAATTATGGTTGACGGCTGTATTGGGGCGCCTGGTTCAAACCGGGTCCTATCGACTCATCGCGCGGACAATGTTTGCCCTTGCCCGTTCGCGTTTGCGGTATATAGTGGATGTGCCGCTTAACGCCACGCTTGGCGATGGAGTGCACCGTCGATTTGATCCTGATACATTTGACCTGCGGATGGAATGGAAAGGAAAGCGAATCGACCTTTGGACGCTTGTGATTCATCTGAATGACGCTCGTGAGCCTGTGGCGAGGGTAACCTTCGTGCGTAGTGCTGATGCTGTGGACGCTTGGCTCGTTTCGGAATCTCACGTGAACATACGCTATAGTGGTGTGGGATTGGACGGCGAGTTGATTGGGAAAGCGGAAACAATATTGGCAAGGAGCAGTCAACGGTTGAGACCATTGAAATCCGGCAGTTTCCCCTCTGGAACAAGCTGAAAAAGAAACGGGCGCCCCTGTCCTTTGACCTGGAGGTGACGGCCCGCTGCAACAACGACTGCGTCCACTGCTACATCAACCGCCCCGCCGGTGACCGCTGTGCTGCTGAACGAGAAATGTCCGTTGCTGAAATAAGCGAGATTGCGGATCAAGCGGTCAAGCTCGGCGCGATTTGGTGTCTTGTCACCGGTGGCGAGCCACTTTTGCGCAACGATTTCGCTGAGTTATACATGGTGCTCAAGTGTAAAGGCTTGCTTATCTCAGTTTTTAGTAACGCAACCCTCGTTACCGAAGAGCATATCGAGCTGTTCAAAAAGTACCCGCCCAAGGACATCGAAGTGACCGTCTATGGCGCTATGCGGGAAACATACGAGGCTGTTACTCGCCGGCCCGGATCGTTTGACCGGTTCATTCATGGCCTGAATCTCCTGATGGCGGGCAACGTGCGCATCCGCTTGAAGGCTATGGCGATGCAGTCGAACCTGCATGAGCATTACGCAATTGCCCAATTCTGCCTGGCGCACACCAAAGACTTTTATCGCTTCGACCCGCAATTGCACCTTCGCTTTGACGGCGACTCGGCGCGCAACGCTCAAATCCGCATGGAGCGACTGACGCCCGAACAGATCGTTGCCCTCGAACGAGCAGACGAGAAGCGATTCAGCGCCATGCGGGAGAATTGCGGCTCACTCATCAACGAAGGATTCACGCATGACGGGTGCGACCATCTTTTTCACTGCGGTGCAGGCACCGGGAACTTTATCGTCGGCTACGACGGCAGGTTGCGCCTGTGCTCCTCCCTCTGGGCTGGAGGGACGGCGTATGATTTGCGGACGGGTACGCTCCACGATGCATGGTTCAATTTTATTCCGCGCATTCGCGATCTGCGTTCTCAACGCAAGGAGTTCCTCGAGACGTGCCACACGTGCTCCATCGCGAACCTGTGCATGTGGTGCCCCGCCCATGCCCACCTGGAAACCGGAGAGATGGACGGTGCGACGCCGTACTTTTGCGAGGTTGCGCATCGAAGGGCGGAGAGTTTGCAGACCAACATGAGAAAGCGGTAGGTCTAATCACAAATGCTTCAGGGTATAACACGCATCAGGGACAGGTTAAGATATGCCCTGAACATGCGAAGGGCGATGCGGCTTGTATGGCGAAGTTCGCCAGGTTACACCCTTTCGAGCATAGGGTTGATTATTGTACAGGGCATTCTCCCCCTCGCTTCACTATACCTGATGAAGCTGATTGTTGATGGGGTCGCGGCTGGAATTACATCGCCGGTCGGCATCAGTGAGTCATTCAGGAAAATAATTATACTTATCGTTTTTTCATGCCTCGTCGCCCTCCTCGCCGCCCTGTGCCAATCGATCTCGGAGATTATGCGTGAAACACAGGGTGAGATCGTAACGGACCACGTGTCTGATATGATCCATAAGAAATCCGTCGAAATCGACCTTGCATATTATGATTATCCCGTTTTCCACGACACTCTGCACCTGGCCCAGCACGAAGCTCCCTACAGGCCTACCCGTATTGTGAAAAGTGCTACTCAGTTATGTCAGAGCAGCATCTCCCTTATTGCCGTCGGAGCTTTGCTCATCCACCTCAACTGGATGATCGCCGTGGCCCTCTTTGTTGCCCTTATACCAGGGTTTATCGCGCGCCTTAACTTTGCGGACAGGATGCACGAATGGCAATTGCGAAGAACAAAAATGGAACGAAAGTCGTCCTATTATCACTGGATGATGATCGACGGCGTCCCAGCCAAGGAAATGCGATTATTCGGTCTTGGCCCCTTGTTTATAAATGGCTATCGTCTGCTTCGCGCTCAATTGCGCAAGGAAAAACTGTCCATCAGCACCAGGCGAACTTTGTTTGAATTGATAACCAATTCGTGTGGGCTTCTCACCCTTTTTGGGGTATTTGCATTTTTCACCTATGAAACAGTTTCCGGAAGAATGACTCTGGGCGACATGGTCATGTATTATCAGGCCTTTCAGCGTGCCCAGGGATACCTCCAGGAATTTCTCACTCACCTGTCGGGTCTTTATGAAGACAACCTTTTTCTTTCCCGGTTCTATGAATTTATCGATTTAAAACCTATGATCGTCGCTCCGGCTGTCCCGTCCGAATTTCCAAAACCCCTCAGGGAAGGCATCTTGTTAAACAACGTATGCTTTCAATATCCAACGCATCACAAACCCGTCCTCAAAAATATCGACCTCAAAATCGCGCCGGGACAGGTGGTCGCCCTCGTCGGAGAAAACGGTTCGGGAAAAACAACCCTAGTTAAGCTGTTGTGCCGTTTATATGATCCTACCAACGGCAGTATTACCGTTGATGGGATCAACCTTAAGCAATTTGACTTGCAGGCCTTGAGGAAAAACTTCAGCGTGATTTTTCAGGATTACATCCATTACGATGTCACGGCCCGTGAGAACATCTGGTTTGGCAATATCGAACTCGATCCTCACGATGAGAGGGTTGCCAGGGCAGCCGAACATACAGGGGCAGCCCAGGCAATACAAAAACTCAGTAAAGGTTATGCCACACCTCTGGGACTCCGGTTTGATGAAGGCGAGGAGCTGAGCATCGGTGAATGGCAAAAGGTGGCGCTGGCCAGGGCTTTCCTCCGGGATGCCCAGTTTGTCATTCTCGATGAGCCGACGAGTTCATTGGACGTCAGGTCGGAATACGAGGTGTTTAACTCTTTCCACCGGCTTCTCCATGGAAAGATGGGAATCATAATCAGTCACCGGTTTTCAACGGTCAGAATGGCAGACTACATTTATGTTATGTCGGAAGGGGAAATCTCGGAAAGAGGGACGCATGAAGGTCTTGTCAGGCAAGGAGGCATATATGCAGGCCTTTTTGAAATGCAGGCGCAAAATTATGTCTATGCTCCAACCAGGTAGTGTTGAATTGACTATACCGAAAATCAGTGGATGACATCAATGCATAAAAACATCCCACGCCTTCCTCTCAATGGAGAACTGGACCTAACTTACCGTTGCAATAACAAGTGCCGTCATTGCTGGCTGTGGTTGCCTCACAATGCGCCAGAGCAGACGGATGAGCTCAGCTTCAATGAGATCCGGCGCATCGCAGACGAGGCCCGCAGTCTGGGCTGTCGCCGCTGGAACATCTCCGGGGGCGAGCCCATGCTCCGCCCGGATTTCCCGGAGATATTCGACTACCTTACCCGTAAAACCGCATCCTATGCCCTGAGCACCAACGGCACGTTAATCACTCCTGAAATTGCCCGATTGCTTACTCGCAGGGGGACCAAGAGGGTCGCCCTGTACGGTGCGACAGCGGAGGTCTATGATGATGTGACCCGTCATCCGGGAGGGTTCGATGCTGCGATGCGGGGATTCGAGAACATGCGGCAAGCCGGTGCCGGATTTATGGTGCAATTGATTCCGATGCGCGCCAATTTCCACCAGTGGGACCAGATGGTTGCACTGGCCCAATCGCTCAGTCGCCATTTGCGCGTCGGAGCTCCCTGGCTCTACCTTTCGTGTGACGGCAATCCGGAGCGCAACCGCGAAATTGACAGGCAGCGCCTTTTGCCAAGGGACGTGATTGGATTGGACAAACCCGATCTTACATATGGCGAGAGGATGGTGGAGCTGGCTGAGATGGACCCTGAAGCGCAAAACGACGCAGCCTCGGGCGCCTTATGCGCTACTGTCTCGGAAGGCGACGATCGACTGTTTGCCCGATGCATCGCCGAGCGGCAAGACTTCCATGTCGACCCCTACGGCCAGATGTCATGGTGCCCACACATTAAAGATACGGCGCTGCGCTATGATCTGCGGCATGGCACGGTCCGCGAAGCCTGGGAGCAATTCATTCCCTCATGCGCCGACAAGGTGCGGGGCGGCGACGAATGGCGCAAGTATTGCCTGCCCTGTGAAAAAAGAAGCGAATGCCGGTGGTGCGCCGCGTATGCCAAACTTGAAACCGGACGCTATTCCGCGCCTATCTCCTACCTTTGCGCCGTTGCCGGCGAAGCGCTTGAATTCAAGGAGCAATGGCGGAACAAGCACCGCCGCTATTTTCATATCGCCGGCATCACGGTGCGCATCGAGAGCGATCTTGATTTCGATAAAATCAGGTTCAAGAATGAATTTATCCCATTTATGGCCGAAGGCCCGGGCAACGACAACGTCACAATTCGTCATTACTTCGAATTGCCCGATCTCAAAGGCAAAGACCTGGGAAAAGAACTCTACTGCAAAGCTCCATGGGTGATTTCACGGAAGAACGGCACGTGGTTTTACCAGAACATCTCGTTCACACCGGGCGACGGGGAACTGTACCAAGCTGCGGTTTTCAACGCCGATTACACCCGTGCCACGATTTACAATCCACCCCAAGACCGGGAGCGCATCCACACCGATGGCTGGCATTCCCTTTCCCTTTTCCCGACCGATCAGATCTGGCTTATTCCCCTGCTGGCGGACCGTCACGCCGTGCTCCTGCACTCAGCCGCTGTGATCGTCAACGGCCAGGGCCTGCTCTTTGTCGGCCATTCGGATGCTGGCAAATCCACGACGATGGAGATGTTAAAAGAGGCGCATTCGGCAGCCGGCCTTACGCCTGCCTTTGAAGATGGGCACGAGCGAGTGCCCCTGCACTGCGAAATCCTCTGCGACGACAGGAATGTGGTGCGCAAATGGCCGTCTCCATCTTACACACGTGAACTTGTCGTAGGCGTCGATGTTGATTGCCGCGAATCGGCAAAGCAATTTTCAAACTTACGGGTAAATGCATCATTGCACAAATCGGTTTCCGCAATGCCGGCAGGTCAATGGCGCGTCCACGGTACATGGAGTCACGGCACCACCTCCGATGTGTCCGGCGCCTCGGCGCCGCTCCGTGCGATCCTATTTTTGAAACAGTCAATGGCAAACGAAATAACGCCTTTGACTGACGGCAAGACCATTTGGCGGCGCCTGCTCGCCACGCTTGTCTGTGCGATGGCGACCGAGCAATGGTGGAACAGGGAACTGGATGTCTTGGAGCAGATCGTGAACGAAGTGCCCTGCTACGACATGCGGTTTGACAGGAGCGGCGCCATCGTGGCTCAACTGGCCAAATTGACGCAGGACCAATCATTATCCGCGAGCATTGAGCAAGACCATGGCTGAATTTGTGCGACACGTCAAAGAATTGGCGAAGCCTATCACATCGGCCCTTGGCTACCTCGACATCGAGCTGACCGAGCGGTGCAACAACGACTGCATCCATTGCTGTATCAATCGCCCGGTGAATGATGAAGAGGCCCGTAGCCGTGAGATGACCACCGGACAGATCAAAATTATCCTGGCGGAGTCCGCTGGCCTCGGCAGCCTGGAGGTGCGCTTTACCGGCGGCGAGCCGTTGTTGCGGCCCGACTTTGAAGAGCTGTACCTCTATGCCCGGCGGTTGGGGATAAATGTCCTTATATTTACCAACGCCCGTCTGCTCACCCCGCACATGGTCGATCTGTTCGCCAGGATTCCCCCGCGGATGCCAATCGAAGTTACAGTGTACGGCATGCACAAGGAATCTTACGAGGCGGTCACTCGCGCGCCGGGTTCCTTTTTCCAGTTCCGGCGCGGCGTGCAGTTGCTCCTGGAGCGCAAGGTTCCTTTTGTCGTCAAATCCGTTGTGCTGCCGCCCAACCGGACCGAGATGGACGAGTTCGAAGCCTGGGCGCGAACCATCCCCTGGATGACCGAGCGCCCCCGTTACTCCATATTCTTCGATCTGCGCAACCGCCGCGACGACGCGCAGAAGAACAGGCTCATCGAATCGTTGCGTCCCTCACCACGGGAAGGCTTGGCCGTGATCGTGCGCGATGCGGAAAAAACTCGCAAAGATATGGGCGAGTTCGCCTCCAAATTCATGGGCCCCCCCGGTAATATGCTGTTTGGCTGCGGCGCAGGTTGTGGCCTGAGCATAGATGCCTATGGACAGGCGCAACCCTGTATGGGCCTCCATGCGCCGGACCTGACGCACAACGTGAGGAGCGAAATTCGCGACGAAGCAGGCGGCATCACTCACCACTCGGCGCTTGCAGGGGCGCTTGCATCTTTTAAATATCTCCGCGAAATGCGGGCGGCCAACCCGGACTACTTGCGGCGCTGCGCAGTCTGTTTCCTCAAAGGTTTTTGCGAGCAGTGCCCGGGCAAGTCATGGGTGGAGCACGGTACGCTGGACACCCCGGTCGAATACTTTTGCGAGGCGGCCCACGCCCAGGCGCGGTGGATGGGGTGGCTGGACAAAAATGAAATGGGATGGACAGTGATTAATTGGAAGGAAAGGGTAAGGAAGGCCTAGAAAGAAAATATGGCAGGGCAAATCAGCAGGGTCCTGCTCAATGCAATGGATTAGAGCCTGTCCGGGATTTGTGCAGGGGTCCCGGCAGTTTCTAGTGGAGCGTGGAGTCAATCGCACTCAAGGTGCGTTCATGCTAGAACGAATACGAGAGAAATAGTAGAGGTCATCGCGCTTGGAATGACCCTTTCAACTTCAGTTGCAATATGCCGCTTGATGATTACTCTGACAGTTAAAGGAGGATTGCCATGTCGGTTTACAAGATTGTAGAGCTCGTCGGAACCAGTCCAACTTCCTGGGAGGAAGCGGCAAAAGAGGTCATTGAAACTTCAACCAAGAGTCTGAGGGACCTGAGAATTGCAGAAGTGGACAAGCTGGACATGAGGCTCGACAACGGGAAGATTGTAGAATACCGCGTGCGTGTGAAGCTCTCCTTTAAGTACGAGGGGAGTGATTGATAAATCCGAAGGAGCTGGTGAGGATCAGGGTGTCATTTTGAACGAAGTGCTTGAAGTTTGCCTTGGCGCGGACATGCATATAATCATCGCAAGGCCCCAGGGTCGCCCTGCGAGATGAACGCGCCCCAGAACAGCGGCTCCGGGGAGGCGGCTTTGATCTCCAACTGCGCTTCGCGAAGTGCCTCTGCCCTTGGTCTGCCTTCCAATACGCTTCTGTAGAAGCCTTCCATCAGCGTCCGGGTTTCTTCATCCGGAATCTTCCATAAGCTCATCACAAGCTTTTTCGCTCCGGCCAGAAGGAACGCCCCGCGCAACCCGAAAACCCCCTCGCCGGCCTTTATGTCGCCAAGTCTGGTCTGACAGGCCGATAACACCACCATGTCAGTGAAAAGCAACTCCAGACCTGAAGCGTTTTCCGCCGTCAGGATGCCGTCTTCAGCCTCCGGGGAGATCGCCTTTCCCTGAAGCCAGGTGTTGGCGCCTGCCAACACAAGGCCTGAGCGCGGCAACGGGTTTTCCATACCTCGTGACAGCGGGTTGGCCAAATCTGCCGCCCCGGTTTTTCCCCGATCCCTCTGGAACTCTTTCCCCCCGGAGGGACGCTGCTGGTCCGGCAAAAAAAAGCCGTGAGTCGCTATGTGCAGGATACGGGGCGAGCGTGCGTTTTCAACCGAGCGCTTGGTGGCTGAGCCTCCCTCCAGGGCTTTGACGCCCAGCATGGCCGCAATACGTTCGCCTTCGACGCGAGTGCCTGGCAAACGCATGAAATGTGAAGCATAGCGGACCCATATCCCGTGACTGCCTTTGCTGCTCCGCACAAGCTCACAGGTCTCGATGCAACGGGCGAGCGCCTCTTCATAATTGCCCTGCCTGTAGAGGCTGATAACTTCTTTGCTCTTCCTCACCATCCTGTCGGCCTCAGAGTTCGAACCAGCCACGTTTGCCGAGTCTGTTTGATCCGCAAAAACGCAGATGACGCAGAGAGATTTTGACAGGATTAACAGGATTGAAAGGATTAAAAAACAGCTCATAGCGCCTATTTTGCCTTTGGCCCGTTTGTTTCCCGTAAATCCTGTTAAAGGTCTGCCGCTACGTAAGTTTTTGCAGCTCCCATAAATCCTTGTAGACACCGCGTTGAGCGAACAGTTCTTCGTGCGTGCCGGCTTGAGCGATGGTCCCTTTATCCAGAACGACTATGTGATCGGCGCCCTTGATCGTGTACAACTGGTGAGTGATAATAATGCGCGTGCGCCCGGAGAACTCGTTCCGCATCACCTCGTGAATCAGCCCTGCTGTCTTCACATCTATATTGGCCGTATATTCATCGCAAATAATGATTTCCGGGTCCTGCACGATCAAACGGGCCAGTGCGAGCCGTTGCTTTTCACCGGCGGAAAGGTTCCTGCCCATATGTCCTGCGATAAAATCCAGACCACCTTCACGGGATTCGACGAACTCACGCAGTTGCGCCAGATCGACGGCCCTGTCAAGCAGGGTGTCGTCGAATCCGTCGGCTGAAGCCATCAGGAGGTTTTCACGGAGCGAACAGTTGAAGATAAATGGGTCCTGGGGAATAAGTCCCATCAATTTTTTGAGCTGTTTCTCATCGATCTGTTCCAGAAGCCGGTCATTGATCAGGATTCTGCCGCCTGTCGGGTCGAGTAATCGCAACAGCAGGTTGAATATCGTCGTCTTGCCCGATCCGCTTTGACCCACAATGGCCGAAAGCTTCCCCCCCGGGATCGAGAACTCAAGACCCTCAAAGATCCCACGGCCGTTGAAGTGCATCGATACGCCATCGAATTTGATGGACAAAACGGGCGACAGCCCGGCGGCAGGGCTCCCGGCCTTCGCAAGAGCGATCTGTGCGAACTTCCCCGGTTCGGGCGTCAACATCATCCGCAGGCTTTGGAAACTGGGGGCGGTCAGGGCCGCCTGCTGAATAAAATTGTATATGATCGAATAAATATGCAGAAATTGCTGAAGAAAAAGTACATACGAAATTGTGGCGCCGATAAGGGAGGATACCGTTGCCGGCTGGCCGGCAGCGTTGGCCCTCAACAGTTGGGGAACCACCACGATGATCGGGACCGCACTGAACAGGCTCATCAGAGACGTTGTGGTTACCCCCCCGAACTGCCCCCACCAGGCAATGCTGACCGCGCTTCCCTGCGATCTTTTCAGAGTATCGTCGAACCGGCCCGCAAACCGGTCGAAGCGCCCTCCGGCCACAATGTCCCGGAACCCTCCTATGGTCTCGATCAACTGATCCGACATTTCGGTGAAGGCGTACCGCAGGTACCCTGAAAGCCGGTTCAGATTCATGTTGCAGATGGTGAAAACCGGAAAGAGCACGAAGCCGGCCGCAAACAATGCCAGGGTCATAACCCAATTGATGTTGAGCAAAACTGCGAAGGCGACGCAGGCAAATATGGATTGAGGCAGGGTCCTGTTAAAGAGTTCACTGAACAGTTGATCCACCGCGTAGACGTCCCGGTGAATTCCCTGTACATAATCTCCGGCCCCTCTTTTGTTCACTGATTGCATGTTGAGGTGCTCGATACTCTTGTAGACATCAAACCTGATGTTCCTCAACATAAACTCTCGTACATAACTGCCATAGTAATTCGATATAAGCGTAACGACGCCTGAAACTGCTATGAGCAGCGCCGCCAAAATAACGTAAAGATATATGGCGTGCTGTGGTGCGGCAAATAAACTGATGAAAGTCCACACCACCGACTCTCTTTTTCCGAAGTAGTCAGTCAATACCCTTCCAAAATCCATGATAGGTATTAAACTTGAAGCCGATATCAAGTTGATCAATACAACCAATATCGCTATCCATAAAACCGGCTTCAAGTAACCAAAGAAAAACAGAGCGT
>Ga0209517_10006450_pt1 | contig 14494 bp, 11 predicted proteins | sample PeaSoiMetSII2010_FD_187695 | JGI IMG/M metagenome (GOLD analysis project Ga0209517, IMG submission 187695) | Peat soil microbial communities from Weissenstadt, Germany - SII-2010 (SPAdes) (version 2) | ecosystem: Environmental > Terrestrial > Soil > Wetlands > Peat | place: Germany... | reverse complement strand
GGAAGCTTTTGTTGAAAATACAGGAGTTACCTCCAAAGAGCCATTTTCATGCACAGTGGTGAGCCGAAGGATCATGAAGTCTGCGCTCAGGATGACAGCTCTCCGATACTCTCACACATTCCAACCGCCGGCTAATTCTCTGGAAATAGCGCGCGCGAAAGTTCGTTCCAGCAGAGGAAATTTGGAATAACGAAATCCGCGCCCACTTTCACCAGCCGCTCTCGCTTCCAGGGGTTTACGACCTTACAGTCGGGCTCATCCGTTGCCACGCCCACGGTCACTCCGCCTGCTTCTTTGACGTTCTTGATCTCCACATACCCGTCGCCGAAGCCAATCAGCGTTTTTCCGTTGGCTTCCAGGGAAGATAGCATCTCGCGGATCAGAATTTCTTTGGAAAAGCTCTTGTAGTCATCGCGGGCGCCAAAGATGCGGCCATCAAAATAGTGGTCAATCTCCAGCAGGCGGGCTTCCTCGATCGTGTAGGACTCGTCGGTCCCGCTAGCGCAATATAGCTTCAAACCGCGTGCTCGCAGATTCTCGAGAGCCACGCGGGCTCCGGGAACAAGGTATTGGTCTGGGGCAGCTTTGCTCTGGCGCAACGCCTCTCTCCGGTTGGCGATCTTATCCATCAAGCGATTGTGATACAGACGCTTGTATTCGAGCGCTGACAGGGGTTTGCCGCCTCGTTCTTTCACCTGGCGGGCCAATTCGATCATCTGGTAGATGGTCTGTTCACCAGTCAGTCGCGCCACGGAGTCATCAACCAGTGCCCGTAAGTCCTCTTCCTTCTCTCCGGTCTTCAGTTCCGCCAGGAGTTCTACCATCATGGGGACCATGACATCCATCCAACCGGCCCGAACAAGTGAGAGCGTCCCATCGAAATCGAAAAGCGCCAGCTTTGCGTCCTTCGCGGAAACACCTTTTCGTATGACTTCCATATTCACCATCTGCTATTGAGCGTTCGCGGCCTCGGCCCTGAACCACTCGGCTGTCCGGCGCAGGCCTTCCTCGAAGCTCACCAGCGGCTCGTATCCGAGCGCCTGGCGCGCCAGCGAGATATCCGCCAGAGAATGAAGGGCATCGCCTTTGCGCGGGGGATCGTAGCGAGGTTTCACCTGCCTGCCAAAGACGCCGTTGAGAACGGTGATCGTCTGGTTGAGCGTGTAGCTGCGGCCCACGCCGACGTTGATGACCTTGCCCGCTGCCCCCGGAGCCGTGCAAGCCCTGAGGGTTGCGTCGACGACATTAGCCACGTAAGTGAAATCCCGAGACTGCTCGCCGTCGCCGAAGATGACGGGAGTCTTTCCCTGTTCGTAGGCGGCTACAAATTTGGAAAGAACGCCGGTGTAGGGCGAGTAGGGATTCTGCCGCGGGCCAAAAATGTTGAAATACCGGAGTGCCACTGTTTCCAGGCCAAAAATCTTCGTGAACACCCGGCAGTAATACTCTCCACAGACTTTTGCCAGCGCATAGGGAGAAAGCGGGTCGGGAGTCAAGGTCTCGACGCGCGGCATCGTGGGATTGTCGCCATAAGCTGCTGCCGAAGCGGCGAAGACCAGGCGTTTAACCCCCGCGTCCCGCGCTGCGAGCAACACATTCAACGTACCGGTGACGTTGACTTCGTTGGCTCCCAGGGGATCTTCCACCGAGCGCACCACGGAGGGCAGCGCCGCGAGATGAATCACGTAGGGCGTGTCCGCGAAATACCGCCTGATACCTTCGAGGTCACAGATGTCGGCATTCTGCAAGTCAATCCGGCTGGATACTGCCGAGAGGTTTGCCATTTTGCCGGTCGCAAGGTTGTCAATCACTCGTACTTCTTCCCCGCGCCGCACGAGTTCCTCAACCATGTGCGAGCCGATGAAGCCCGCCCCTCCAGTGACCAGATACGTAGCCATTTCTCCGCGTTCCTCCTCCAGTTAGGGTAACAGTTCCGTGGTCTCCGCCTGAGACGCCTGGAGAACGCCGGGAAACCCGCGTTGCTCGCCATTGGGAACCCGCTGTAAGTCTAGCACATTATTTGCTTATGCCGAGGATTCGGCTTCATGTATAAACTCAGACCTTCTAAAATAACGAAAGCCAAGACGACGAACCGGCTGGACGCAGCACATTAACTGACAAGGTAAAGGATACAAATAGAACAACAGGCTGGATCCAAATCCCAAAAACTGCGAAAAACCGTGCAAACAGGGCGCAGTTACGATAGGATTGGACGAACAACTCACATCCGAAAGCCAAAGGAGGATCGAATGGAAGAGACAAAGTCTTTGTCGATCACCAGTCTGATCACGATTCCGGCTTTGATTACCTTGGGTATTACCATCTTGCGTCTGGTTGGTGAACTCCAACACTGGCCCAAACCGTGGTTCAACGCAGCGGCGGGCGGCGGGGGCGCCGTCATTGGCATCTCGTGGTTGCCGCTCATATTCGGTCCGTATTTTGCCATGAAACTGGCTGGAGCCGGCGACGCACCCTCGAGTGCCGGGAAGGCGATCGGACTGGCATTCGCCGGCTTGGCGGTGATGGTCGTCGGCGGCTTCCTGGTCGGAGTGGTCATGGCCATGAAGCACCCGAGCTGGACCGTGATCGGATACGTCGTCATGCTGATCGGGGCGTTCGTTCCCGGAATCGGCTGGCGCTCGCTCGGGAACACGCTGCTGGCTTACGCTTTCGCGGCACGGATTCCGGTGCTGATTGTGATGTACCTCGCCATGCGCGGAAATGGAGGTCAGGGTTGGGGGACGCACTATGACGCAGCCCCCCCCAATCTTCAATTTCCGTCCTTTGGAACGAGATTTCTCTACACTGGCATCTTGCCCCAGCTTGGGTTCTGGATCAGCTGGACGGTCGTACCCGGCGCGATCGTGGGGACCATCGTCATCGCTATCGCGCGTAGAGGAAAGCAGGCGGCGCCGGCGACAGTCTGAATACATAGGTAGCCCGGATCTACTCTTCAAGGTCGGCGGTTTCTATCGACCAATCACGAACGAACTGCGGACTGGGCACGCTGCGGAAAAAGTCCGTCGGGATGTCATCCTGAGCGTAGCGAAGGATCTGCAGTTGTATGTTTTCAAAGCGATACTGCAGATGCTTCGCTCCGCTCAGCAGGACAGGCGGGCTTTTCGCAGTCCGCTACAAAGCAGTTACGCGCTGCTCTCGCGAGCAAAAGGAGGTTCGCATGAATAAGACGAAAACAGGGTCCATCACGAGTCTGATTATGATTCCCGCTTTGATCACTCTGGGCATTACCATCCTTCGTGTGGTCGGTGAGCTCGAACACTGGCCGAAGCCTTGGTTTAGCGCAGCGGCGGGCGGCGGGGGCGCCATTGTCGGCATTTCCTGGCTGCCGATAATTTTTGGCCCCTACTTCGCCTGGAAGCTGGCGGGAGCTGGCGACGGCCCTGCGAGCGTTGGGAAGGCGATTGGCTTGGTGCTCGCTGGTCTCGTGGTACTGGTTGCGGGCGGCGTGATCGCGGGAATTGCCGCCACCAAGCAGAGTTTTAACTTGGCGGGGGTCGGCTTTCTCGTGATCTTGGTTGCAGGATTCATCGCGCGCCTCGGTTGGCGCGCGTTAGGGAACGTTCTGTTCGCCTACGCCTTCGCGGCACGCATCCCGGTGTTGATCGTCATGTTCATCGCCATGAGCGCCAACGGCGGGCAAGGATGGGGAACGCATTATGATGTCGTTCCACCCAATTTCCATTCCCTTGCGTTTGCGACCAAGTTCTTCTACTTTGCGCTGGTGCCTCAATTAACCCTGTGGATCGGTTTTACGGTTGTCGTGGGATCTATTTTCGGCGTCATTGCCGCCGCGGTCGCTAGGCGAGGCAAGCCGGCCGTTGGGCCTGCGGCCTGAAGTTGGCCGATCACTTCCGCGGCCTGCTGGTGATGAGTTGCCACGCTTCCGTGAGGTGCGCGCCAAGTTCATCGTCGCCGATTTGTCCAAGCTCGATTCCTACCCAGCCCTTGATGCCAACGTAAGGCGGCCTGTAGTAGATCGCCGGACTGCTCGCAATCAGGGCCTCTTGTTCGCCTGGCTGGGCGGGTATGATAATCGCGATGTGGCCGTCGTGATGGTGATTGCTCGAGAACATCGCAAAAACGCGTTTCTTCACGAAGAACGTCGGCTCACCGTGGGAGAGCTTTTCGGTTACACCCGGCAGCGCCAGGCAGATTCCGCGGATTCGCTGCAATTGCTTCTTACCATCCATGCTCTGTCACCCCATAACTATTGAAGCGTCGTCCTTCAGTAGCGGACCTTGGAGGTCCGATTACGATTATAATTGAAGACACTGGCGCAATGTCCTGATCAGTGGAAGCAAGGCACTCAACAAAAATTACAGCATGATTGTTCCATTCAGAAAACGATGTAATCCACGATTGAAAAGGTTCTCTCACCTGCTGCATAGGGTCTTCCGATTCCGGCACGTCTGGAGGGATCAGGAGCGTCCGCTGGGATATGCACGTCGCTGGAGCGTCACATGTTTGTGACTCAAAGGGAGTTTCAAGCCTAAAGTAGTTGCCGCTGTAATAGGTGGTATTGGGTACAGCCATCAATCCGAGAGGAACCGAAAAGAGCGGCTTGCTTGACCCCGGGAGCAAGCGCACGAATATGGATGGGCGATCGGGATTGGTGTTTTGGACCGTCTGCAGAATGAATTTGCGAAACTCGGCTTCAGGTTGCGACAATTGACCTGTAGATTCATCGCGAAATAGTTTGAGGTACGGCTCCTGCCCATGCTGAAGATAGTCAGCATCAGTAGTCGAGTTTTCAAAATCCGGAAGGTTCGTGCTAGTAAGGTATGAGCTCAGCTCCGCTGCGGTGCCGCTTACCTCCCAACTCTTGTAGTCACGATCATTTGGATCGGTACATGAATTGCACTTAAAGACACCTACTAAGTGACTCGAGTCCAATGCGATTAGATGTATTGCGGCGTTTGGGTATGGTGTTGATCCGGCGTTGGCGGCGACGCGTAAGGAATCGATTCCCTTGAGGGTGACCGTGTAGGATCCAAGAGATTCGCATGTCATGGACCCACCTGGCGCGCAGGCTCTTGCATGGCCGGCGCACAGAGATAATTTGGCAAGCCTATGTTAACATTCCCGCCTTTCGGGTGCGCCTCTGCTTAAACATACTCTCAAGCCAAGCCTTTGACACAATTTAGAAGGCTCCCGGTTCAGGGGGAGGGCTTTTTGTCTGGCTTCAGAGTAAAATTCGGATATCACCAGAGTGCTAACCGCCCATGGAGATATAAATGTCCCGTTTGTCGCGAATATTCCTCACCTTACTGTTAGTCTCTCCCTCCTCTTTGCACGCACAAGAGGCCCACAACCACAGCGCACCTGAGAAACTGGGACAAGTATCATTTTCGACTACCTGCCTACCGGCAGTTAGGCAGCAGTTCGACCGAGGCGTTGCGCTGCTTCACTCGTTCGCTTACACCGCCGCCGAAAATGCATTCCGGAGCGTGGCGGAGCTGGATCCCCAGTGTGCGATGGCACATTGGGGAATTGCCATGACGTACTTTCACCAGCTTTGGGACCCGCCTCTTTCGGCCGCCGCGATCTCAATTGCCCAACGAGAAATCCAGCAGGCGCAAAAGATCGGCGCGGGGTCCGACCGTGAGCGCAGGTTCGTCAATGCGCTGGGATTGATATATCAGGGCGCTGACACCATTCCTTATCGCACGAGGGCGTTGAACTACGAGCGCGCGATGAGCGATCTAGCTGCGGAGAACCTGAAGGATGCCGAAGCACAAGTGTTTTACGCGCTGGCACTTTTGGCTAATGCATCCCCGACGGACAAAGTTCATACGAATCAGAAGGAGGCAGCCGATCTGCTCGAGCCGCTCTATCGGGCTTACCCGCAGCACCCGGGGATTCCCCACTACCTTATCCACGCTTACGACAATGCCGAACTCGCACCAAGAGGCCTGTCTGCGGCAAGAGCCTACTCCAAGATTGCACCTTCAGCCCCGCATGCCTTGCACATGCCATCGCATATATTCACGCGACTGGGCTTGTGGGAAGACTCCATCGCTTCCAACCTTGCGGCGAAGGAGGCCGCACACCAGCAGGGCGACACGGGGGAAGAGCTACATGCGATGGACTATCTGGTGTACGCCTACCTGCAGACCGGACGCGACACAGACGCGGCAAAGGTGATTCAGGAACTTAGGGGCATGTCGAAGCTGAATACCGGCGATTTCAAGATAGGGTACGCCGCTACCGCGATGCCGGTTCGCTATGCCGTGGAGCGGCGACAATGGGCCGACGCTGCAACCATCGTGCCTCCCACAGGAGCCCCGCCCCATGTAGTTGCCGTTGCAGTCTGGGCTCGTGGGCTCGGACTCGCCCGGAACGGACGCGCTGCGGAGGCTCAAGCGGAAGCTGAAAAATTGCGGCAGATTGAAGGGCAACTTCACGCGTCAGGCAGTGATTATTGGGCCAACCAGGTGGGTATTCTAAAACGCGAGATCATGGCATGGTCAGCCCAAGCGAGCGGTAATCCGAATGGAGCTTTAGCGTTGCTGCGCGAGGCAGCCGATCAGGAGGACGCGGTCGAGAAGCTGCCAGTGACACCGGGGCCGATCGTTCCGGCCCGCGAACAGCTCGGCGACCTGCTTCTGGAGCAGAATCACCCGGGTCTAGCGCTTAAAGAATTCGAGACTGCGCTCGTAAGTACCCCCGGACGGCGCGGGGCCTTGCAGGGAGCCGCGCATGCTTCTGAACTCTCCGGCCGGAAATAGACTCTCATGATTGCGCTTCTGGTGCGATCACTCCTATATCGCACCCGTAAACTGATCTCATGACTCGCCCACGGGGACGTGGCGTTCCTGCCCGGCGCACTCTGGGTGGATGGTGGTGCCCCCGGAAGGTGCGTTTGGAAGAAGGAGCTGCGCGGACGCGTCGCAACCTCTTCAGCCGTCCGAGGGCACGATCTATACGTGGAGACTGCGAAGCGCCACATCTCTCGTTTGGGTACTGATTCTGGTAGCCGCCGCTTGCAGTGCTGAATAGCTTGGCTTCGGACGTTCTAAGTCGAGCCAAACAGCCCAACCTTGCAAACACCAATTCCGGATTAAAGCCTATTTGGGCTGAGCCGGCTCGTCCGCCTTCGTGGTGGCTGGGCTTAGCTCGATCTCCTGATAGAGGGGACGAAGAGCCTCCTGGGTTTTGCGTATTTCTTGGAATGCCTTATACTCGCGCTCAGCGTCAGCCGTAACGCCCATCTTGCGGTAAGCTAAAGCCAGTCGAAAATGAACGATCTCGTTCTGCGGGTCCGAATGCTCGGCATCCAGCAAGTAGTCTAGCGCCTTGCGAGGCTCGTTCTTTGCCGTGAAAACTTTTCCCAGACCAATTTGCGCCTCAACAAAATGCGGGCGTAGTTGCAAGGCGCGGGAGTAGTGTTGAAGGGCATTTTCTGAATCGTTCCGTGATAACGCGACCTCCCCCAATTGGTATTCGGCGTTCGAATCGGCCGGATTGGCGGCCACAGCCGCCTTAAATTCCTTCTCCGCTTCTGAGAGGTTGGGTTCGCTGGCGGAGTATTTGAGAAGAGCCTCCCCCAATTCAAAGTGAATTCCAGGCAGATTGGGATCGGCCGCCAGGGCGCGGCGATACTCTTGGATGGCGCCGGGAGCATCATTGCGACTCATTAAAGATTGCGCCAGGATCTGGCGCGTGCGAGCCGAATCTGGCGCCGCTTTGACCAAGGCTGCCAAGGCGTGCGCCGCCAGGTCGGCGTGAACACGGTAGGCGGTGTAGAGAGTGTCCGGATTATCGGGTTCAAGGTTTTCAAGAACCTTCACGACTGCCGCAGCTTCTTCGAGCTTTCCAGTCATGTAATAGATAGTGATCAAATCCGAACCCACTTGTACTCTTAGCTTCACCAGTGGAAGGTTGGGAAATACCTTCTCTAAATCAGCCTTGGCTTCCTCGATCTGCCCCACTCGCATCTCGGACATACCAAGAAAGGCCTGCGCGTTCACCAGGTCGGGCTTCAGCTTGAGCGATGCCTGGAGTTCCTTGAGCGCTTGGGGGTAGTTACCCTGATTGAAGGCAATGGCACCCAGGCTGGCTCGCGCCTCCGCATTGTGAGGATCAAGGCGAAGGATTTCCTCAAATTCCCCGGCGGCAACATCCAACTGGTTCGCTTTGAGGGCCTCCTGCGCCCGCACGTAATGGAGCCTGATTGCCTCTCCTCGATTAGCTTGCGCATGGGCCAGCGAGCAGAAAAGAAATGAGGTCACGAGGCCGAAGCTAACTAGGGCGCGGGCTTTCGGGCGCGGGCTTGTCGAAGGTGCCATGACGACCTCCTTTCTGCGCCTGATTCTACCACAGCGCGCGGCTTGCTCGCCGCCACCCAAGTGTAGATCACCGCAATCGCCAATCCGCACGCGTCAGCGCGGACGGTCCTTTCGCGCCGCAATCAGAGGGTCTGGCTTGAGCCAATTTCCTTCCAAGGCCAGATAGAAAGCATTCACCGGCACATTGGGATATCGATCGACCTGGCCCCCAGGCCAGCGGATTTCGATCAGGTCCGCTTGCTTGAAGTCCGCCATCCCGATGGGCACGCGCAGGTCGTTGGCCGACAAGTAGCTCTCATTAGCGCGAACGTCAAAGATGCGGCGAAGGCTCCCGGTGCTGACAATGATGCGAGCTCCGATACCGCTCCGGTTGCTCTTCACGCCTTCGGTTCGTATCGTCAGCCAGTTGTTCCGGTTCCCACCATCGTTGCGCAGCAGGGTTGGAACGTCGTTCTTGTTGATTACCAAAACGTCCGTATCGCCGTCGTTGTCGATGTCGGCAAAGGCAGTGCCTCGACCCGAACGCTTGGGCAGTTTTCTCAGGCCCGTGGCCTCGGAGACGTCCGTAAACCTCTTGCCCACCATATTCCGCAACATATAGTTGGGCTCGGCCCAGCTATCCTCGGGGTGGACCTTTTCCACCTGCGGGTCGGTGTGGCCGAAGGTCACCCAGAGGTCCAGCCATCCGTCGTTGTCGAAATCGAAAAGTCGGGTTCCCCAAGCGCAGTAGTCGTAGCCGATCTGTCCTAAACCCCAAGGCTGGGTTACATCGTCGAAGGTATAGGAACCGTGATTCTGGAAGAGGACATGGCTCTGATTGATCCAGGTGGCAACGAAAATATCCATCAGCCCATCATTGTTGATGTCCCCCACCGTTACCCCCATGGTGCCCATGGGATTACCATTTCCATCGACCGTGAGTCCCGACTCGAAGCTCGCGTCCTTGAAGGTGCCATCGCCATTGTTAATGTAAAAGAAATTGGGGCCGGAGTCGTTGACTTGGTAGATGTCCTGGAGCCCACGATTGCCGAAGTCGGCGAAGACCACCCCAAAGCCATGCCCCAGATCGCTCCGGATCAAGCCGGCCGCTTTGGTGACATCGGTGAAGGTTCCGTCCCCGTTGTTATGGTAGAGGATGCCCTGCTCCCCTTGGTAGGTGTCAGGCGGGCAGGCGATGGGTACACCTTTCAACTTGCAGGCATTCTTGTCGCCCGGTCGAGGAGGAAGATGCTGCGGATCAACGCGGACAAAATTCGTCACGTAGAGATCGAGACGACCATCGTTGTCGTAGTCCCCAAACGCCGCCCCCATGCTCCACTTGGGGAAATCCCAATGAGGATCGGCGACGCCCGCCTTCTCGCCGACTTCCGTGAAGGTCCCGTCCCCGTTATTGCGATAAAGCTTGTTGGGACCGAAGCTGGTCACGTAAATGTCGGGAAAGCCATCGTTGTTGTAATCACCAATGGCGCAGCCGCTGTGCCAGCCGGAATCACCCAAATGCGCTTGCGTTGTGACGTCGGCAAATGTCCCGTCGCCATTATTGCGAAGCAGGTAATCGTGGGGATGCTCCCCCTTGGATTCAGCCGTGCGCGATGTGCCGTTAACCAGGAAAATGTCCTGGTAACCATCGTTGTTGTAATCGAGAAAACAAGCACCTTCACCGTTGACGTCAATCAAGTATTCGGTGTTTTCGTCTCCGTCGATGATCTTCATGTTCAGGCCGGCCTGCTGGGTGATGTCCGTGAAAACGGGCAACGGTCCGGTGGCTCCCGCGGATGCGTGATCCGTTGATTTACCGAGGAATTGCCCCCCTCCCACAAGAAGGATGACGGCTGCAAAGAGAAACGAGCTGCGCGCAAGAAATGCCTTACTTACCATAAGACCCAATTCGATAGAAGCCTCTCCCTTGAGAACGTGTGGAGAAAAAGGCCAGCCACGCCTCTCACCTGGACCGGAGAGGCCGAGAAAACACGATTCTTAAGCGCAGCCTTGTGACCGCGGAGGGACACGTACCAGGATTGCGCCCAGCATTGGCAAAGCGCGTAGCCGCCGGTCGTCTTTGGCAGCCTGCGGCTACGCTAGTCGTAGGTTTAGAAGGCAAGTCGGATTCCGAACTGGAATTGGCGCATCACTGTGCCAGACGAAGCTACGCCGAGAACGTTGGTGATTTCACCGGCTGTAGAGTCGTTGGCCGTGCCGTCCGGGTTCGATTTGTTGTTGCGATTGAAGAGGTTGAAGGACTCGATCCGGAATTCGAGAGACGTATCCTCCTTGGCGAGCGGCGTCTTAAAGCGGAATGACTTCCACAGCGCCCAGTTGGCTGCTGCGAAGTTAGGCCCAATAATGTGTCCGCTGTTGTAGTCACCGTACCCGCAGGTGGGTCCGCTACTCGTGCAGGGCGCGGGATTGGCAAATGCGGCCGGGTTATACCAACGACCGGCAGGAATGTTTGACATCGGATCACCCACCAAGTCAGGCCGTTGGCCGAATTCTCCTGCGTTATTGAGCGAGCTTGCATCACTCCAGCCAATACCCACGGGCAACCCACTCAATACTTGGGTAACGCCGTTGAAGACCCAACCTCCAAGTATAGCCTGCTCAGCCTTCGGTGCGTTGCTCCCCCAGTGCATGCCCTTGCCGTATGGCAGTTGCCAGATGTGAGACACCGTCCAGATCAGGCTTCGATCATTGTTCGTCGGTCCGTAGCCAAGGTTACGATCATAGGGATTCTGGCCGTTGATACAGTCATAGGAGAGACCGAGAGACTTTTGCCAACTAAACGAAGAGTGGATCGTATATCCGCCGCTCATCCGCTTATCGACAACGTATTCGAGAGCATCGTAAGCGCTCTTACCAGAAGGGGCACGAATGCTGACCGAGTTCTCGAAGCCGAACTCCTGATAGAGCGGCCTCCTCGGATCGATGGGACCTTGCCCGGGCATAGCGTCGTTCAAATCATACCCGTTGTAAAGGTGCCGGCCCACGTTCCCCACGTAAGCCACTGACATGCTGAGGTTAGCCAGAAACTGGTGCTGCACCGTGAAGTTCCAGGTGTCAACATAGGCATTCTGGTTCTTGACCGGAATAGCGTAAGCACCTAGCCCTGCTGGCAATGGAATGAGGCCATTCGTGGGAAAGACGGGCAGCGGCGCAGGAGGAATCGGGACTTTGGAGTTGAATACGAATGGGGTGGTTTCCGGAGGAATTGTAACTGGGAAGTACTGGTTGACTTGAGTAACGTCCTCGCGGGTCTGCACAGGATAGCTGCAGCACAGCGTGCCAGCCCAGCCACCGCCGTATTGCTCCTCGAAGTAGCTGCGGCCGAACCCGCCCCGCACTACCGTATTGGACAACACCCGGTAAGCAAAGCCGAGGCGCGGTTCGAAGTTCCTATAATTAGGCTTAACGTTGGACGAGGCGCTTATGGCCCCAAGCTTGGCCAGAATCAGGTCGCCGGTGTCAGGATCGAAATTGACTGCGCCTCCCGGAAAGTGCGTAGTGGAGGGACCCAGATAATCGTAGCGAACTCCTAGATTAAGCGTCAGTTTCTGACTTACACGATAGTCGTCTTCGAAGTAGGGAGAGAACCTCCATTGGCGCTCGGCGGGCATTTGACTGAAGACGGCGATGTCGTAGTAAGAGGGCGCACCCAGAAGGAATGTCCCCATTCCTAAGCCGGTCCCTGGAATGCCATTCACGCTGGTGACCGACTGGTTGAACTGGAAGTCACCGCGAGAACTCTCATTGACCGTAAGGAAATTGGTGCGGGCTCGTACTGCATCGAGTCCCCAACGCAGTTGGTGCTTGCCCAGCAATTTGTTCCAGTTAGTGACCCATTCGAAATTAACATCGTGGCTGAGCCTGGGCAGGCCTTGGCCGGTGGGATCACCCATCGTGAATCCCCCTACTGGCCCGCTAACGGTTATCCCCGCCAGCCCTTGGGTGAGCGGATTGTCCGTATTGATGCCAAGGATGCCAACCTGATTGTCCGTCATTTTGCCAACATCATACTGATAGCCCGTAAGTCCGAAACGGGAGATACCGAAGCGAAATTCTGCCATCAGACTAGGGCTAAACGTATGGGTAAAGTTGACGGCGGCGAGCTGGTTTCGGTAATGGCCGATTTCACCATCCCAACCAATCGCCGATTTGCCCCCTGCCGGTCCAAAAATTTGGGGTTCGGACATGAGCGATCCCAGGATGGAATAGCGGAAAAAGAGCCGGTTAGTTTCAGAAAGATTCAGATCAACTCGCGCATCTTCCTGGTCGGTTCGGTATCCGCCGGGGACCGTGCCGGTGAAATTGTTATCGGTGAGCGCTTGATTCCAAAAGCCATGGCCCAAGTTCTGATCCAGCAGGCCGAGCAAGTTACTCGAAACTTGGTTAAACCTGGCGCTGGGAATCATGTTAGGAACACCGTTCATCGTGAATGCCGAGCGTCCCGTACCGTCGGGATTCCCGGTCATCCAATCGAAAACCATGTTCTGTTGCGCCTGGATGGTTCCCCCTTCGGTGGTGGGCACCATGAGCGGTGAAGTGAAAGCCCCGCCGCAGACCCCGTTTGAGGTTTGTCCGGCAGAGGGGTCGTAGCAGAGCTTTGACCCCAGAGCGGCGGTGAGGTTTCCACTCTGGTAAGCGGTGGTTGGAACAGTCAGCAACGCTGCTGTACTTTGAGCCAAGCGTCCACCTTGGTAGTCACCAAAGAAAAACGCCTTATCTTTCTTAATGGGTCCGCCGAAGCTGCCGCCAAAGGTGTTTTGATTGTACGGCGCCGGGCCGGTGCCAAGTCCTTTTGGTCCGGTGCCCGCTATCTTCTCTGTGTACGGGTTCGCGGCAAACGTGGCCTTGTTCTCATTGAATTCCCACATGCTGCCGTGAAACTGGTTGGTTCCGCTCTTGGTCGAGTATTGAGCTACCAAACCGCCCACTTGCCCCAACTCGGCATCGTAGTTGTTGGTCGTCACCTTCAGTTCTTCGATACCGTCGGCGACGGGGACAATATATTGATAGCCGCTTAGTCCCATCTGGGTATCCGTAACTCCGTCGATCTGGTAGTTGTTGGTCCCCCATTGTTGGCCATTGGCTGAGGCCTGATAGCCCGTACTTGGGTCCTCAGCAAAGCCCTGCTGGTAATTATTCGACGTCACCCCTGGTGCGAGAATAACCAAAGACGACACATTGCGCAGCAGGGTGGGCAATTCTTCTACAGTACTGGCCGAGATGGTGGCGCTGACGTCCGATTTTTGTGCATTGAGCAACGGAGCTGCCCCGGTAACTGTCACTTCCTGAGTCACCGCGCCGAGCTGCATCTTGGCGTCGACCGTGACCGTCGAGTCCACCTCGAGCACCACATTCTCCCGCACAAACTTCTCAAAACCAGGAACAACGACGGCAACAGAGTAAGTTCCCGGGATGAGGTTTGTGAAAAGATAAAGTCCTGACGCCTCCGCCTTGCGCACGGTTGCCACACCGGTTTTCACATTCGTGGCCGTAACGGTTGCTCCCGGGACGGCAGCCGCGGATTGGTCGGTGACGAAACCAGTAATCGTGCCGGATACTTGTTGACCGAACGCCGGCGAGACAATGGCAATCGCGGCGACCAAAAGTGCGAGAAGGTAAATGCGCCATCGCAGGCCAGTTTCGGTACGACTACGGCTAACATTTGGCATTGTCTGCTTTCCTCCTTTGGCTAAATTAGCCGATTCAAGCGATGTGACGAAGGGTGGCACCGCGGCCGAATCGGTGGTTTATCCGACTTTCTCCTGGAGAGGATTCCTCCCACAGCTAATTACACCCTCTGAGATCGTTGACTACCCTGGGAAAGGCGACCAATACTGTGTGACCAATGGCTATCCAGTCGAAAGCAAGCAATCCTGTTGCCAGGTTACTACCCGTGCAACCCGCTGATAATAAAGAGCCAGCCCCGTCCCTATCGATTTCTTGAATACAAATAATCATAATATACTATTCCTGGTATATGAAAATCCATACGACCGGCTCGGAGCGCACCAGCGGGCCTGGGGAGCCGCCAACTTTTAGTACGCCATTTCGTGCTTAGCCGAACTTTCGCAGTTGAGGGCATATTGAAGTCGTAAGTGTTTTCTTTTCATCAAAGCGATCTTGCAGGTCGGCACTACATTTTCAGCCTCGGCGACTGGGGCTGGGCAGCCTCCTGGGGGGCCTTG